>Ga0209804_1000512_pt1 | contig 30865 bp, 22 predicted proteins | sample GraSoiAngelo_139_FD_185896 | JGI IMG/M metagenome (GOLD analysis project Ga0209804, IMG submission 185896) | Grasslands soil microbial communities from the Angelo Coastal Reserve, California, USA - 14_0929_12_20cm (SPAdes) (version 2) | ecosystem: Environmental > Terrestrial > Soil > Grasslands ... | reverse complement strand
GTGCTTCCCTTATGATGATTTCCTCTGGTCTGACTCCTGCGACAGCGGCCAGGACTTGCTTGGCCAGTTCAATCTTAGAGAGTTGTGTCTTGGCTCGTATGTCAAGCCCACTAGCTGAGTAGATGCCTCTGAGGAACTCGAGGCCCTTCATCTGGATGTCGTGGTGCGTGTCTACCTTATGGCCCATCATGTAGTCGATGTAGTCTGGCTGGACGTGGAGAGAGATTAATTCAGTCTTGAAGTATTTACGGAGGCTGTGTGCCCTCAGTTCGTACAGGGTCCCTGAGCCTTCTCTGAGGAGCCCTGATCGAAGATATAGGTCGTGGACTATGTCGTGTATTCTGGCTGGGCTGATTGGTCGGATCTTGACCGTGTGCTCGTCGCGAAGTAGAGGGCTGCCATCGATTATCGTCTTGGCGGCGAACGTGGGAGGGATCGCGACGATGGTGGGTGATCCGACGAATGTTATCATCGGCTCGTCGCCGCTGATCAACCTCTCCTTCAACCAATTCCTGTTCAACACCGCGCCAATTGCGTTGGCCATCTTAGGGGTGAACAGTTCGATTCTCTATCTGAGGAATATGGGGAGTATCCGAGTTATACTCGCACTGGGACCAGTGGTCGGCGACCATGGTGGCGAAACTACACCGCCTGGAGGTTCCAATTGAAATGGAGGAACCACAATTCCAGGAGTAACCGGCGGAACAGGACCAATGATCACATTGCCGGGATCTGTGGATTGACTGGAGGGCTCGGAACGTCACCAAGCGGGTTTGGGCTCAGTCAGGGCACGGAATGGACGGTTGGATTTTCGATTGGATATGCGAGCAATCTTAAGAAAGCCTTCGGGAGTCGAACGGTAGGAGCTCTGTGTAGGGGGGTAACGGGGTCCGAAGACGCAGTTGACACAGCACCTTCGCATTTCCGCGGGGCAAGAGCACGTAACACCCAGAATGTTGGCGCAAACCTACGAAGCAATCGTTGGTGTGAAGTAGATTTTTAGTGCAGTCGCCAGTTAGACCATCGTCCATTGGACCGCACTTTCAAGAACCCGATTTCGTGGAATGTTGAGGTCGGGTCACCACGAGAGTTTTACCGGGAGATGTAGGACCTCTTTTCGAGTCACGGTTACAAAATTGGCGAGAGCAAGCAACCCAGTCTAACCGGAACAGCCATGCAAAACGTGGCAGAGTTCGATGGATATCTGGCTTCGACTGATTCGTTCAGAATCCGAAACCTAACAAAGGCTGTCGTGGGTCTCAGCATGATTCTCGTCGCAATTGTTTTGTTGATAGTCAATGGTCCCGCAGAAGTGAACCAGATAGCATCATTGTCCTCTCCCATGACGACCAATCCCTTGAGAAATCCTAAACTCAGCATGATCGCAAGAAATGTGGGCCAATTTATGAGGGTTTTGAATATTTCGGCTTGTTCCAAAACCGTCTGGGTTGCTTTTTCCTGTTTGTCAGGCGGATAACCATACTTTCTCAAGATCTTCTTGACCTTTACACGAATTTCAGCCTGAACACTTCGTCTCTGTGTCCAGTCAATCGTTACACTCTTCCTTATCATTTGGGTCAGATCTAAGGCGATCTGTCTCAGAGTCTCATTCCCCAAAACCTGAACGGCACTATCATTCACTCCCAATGCATCATAGAACGCCAATTCATCCTCGCTCATGTTTTCCAGTTTTGTCCTGCCTTTCTCTTCCCTAACCTTTCTCGCGAGTTCGATTAGCTCTTCAATGACCTGCGCGGCTTCACCCGTCTCAAAGAAACAATCGGAGGCGTTATGGCCACGAAGGCGTCTAAGCCGAGGTCGCGATACTAGGCATAGCTGAAGTTGTACCTCCCAGCGATGACCAGTTTGACCAGGACCTTGTTGCCAGTGACCACGTGTTAGTCCAGACTGCGTTGTCGGTGCCTCTAACGATGACGAAGAGTGTGGACCCCTGCACCATCGCGGCCGGCTGGTTGAGCGTTGCTCCCCCCGGAGTATCCCAGCCCGACCACGACCCTGACATGTTCCTCATGTTGTGCCATATGCCATTGTCAGTACCCCTCACGACCAAGTGCAGTGCTCTGGAAGAGTCTTGTGTCAGTGATGGGGATGCGCTGGTCGAGCCGCCGACCCATGACCAGCCAGACCATGCGCCTGAGGACAACATCATAGTGTTATACCATATCCCATCGTCCGAGCCTCGAACGACAGCGTAGAGGAAGTTGCTATCGCTCACTATCGCTGGTGTATCGGGAGTTGAGCCGCCAGGACTGTCCCAACCAGTCCACGATCCCCCTGATGGTTTGGAGGAATGCCAGACACCATTGTCCGTCCCCCTTACCACAAGCTGAACAGTTCCAGATGCGTCAACCGTCAAAGATGGTGCAGAAAGAGTCGAGCCACCGCTCACAACTGACCAGCCAGACCAACCCCCGGTTGACAACTGCATAGAATTGTACCAAGTACCATTGTCAGTACCTCTGACGACAACGTGCAGTACACCGTTGGCCACAACACAAGCAGGCTGGTCAAACGTGCCTCCCCCTAGGCTGTCCCAGCCAGTCGACCAGACGCCGTTAATGAAACTCTTGTGGTAAACACCGTTGTCAGTTCCTCTCAAGACGAGCTCAGTTCTAGTCGGGCTCGCGGAGCAGAGGGATGGTGTCGTTGATGTCGACCCAGACAAGTACTGCCAGGTATTCCAGGACCCCGAAGTGTACTTGTTCCAGTAGACCGCCCCATCGGTTCCCTCGACGAGCGAGACAAGACTCGAGCTGAGAGATATCCGGCGGAGTTGGCCCTTGGATCCATAATTCCCGAACACATAGTAGAGGGCCAGCGAGTTACCGTAGGGGCCGAATCGCATGCTGATCGGGCCCGCGGCGCCGACCTTCGCGAAGAAGGTTGACGTGAAGCCTCCGCTGTTGTTGCTGTCAAGTTGCCAGATCCCGCCGCAATTCCAGTCAGCGTAGAGGTAACTGTGGTCAAAACCAGGCCAGAGCCCGTTGGGGACAAAGGCCCCAGCAGTGATGGCGCCGCACTTCACACCATCAGCCGTAACATTGTGTCCGTACCAGAAAATGGGATTCGTCAAACCCGGAGTCGGTGGTCCGCAGTCCGTAACCGGGTTGGCCGCAGAGCACGGCCCCTCGCGCGTTGGCCAACCATAGTCCGCGCCCGGTTGACCAAGATCCACCTCTTCCCAAGTAGCGTTTCCAACATCGTTGATGAAATATCTAGAACCGCTCGGGTCGAAGGAAGCTTTGAACGGGTTTCGAAGCCCCATCGCATAGACCTCCTGGCACCTGGTTCCGGATGGAGAGCCCGCCGGTGGAACACCCGTTAGATTGCAGCGCGCACTGTTCGATCCCGTGAAAGGATTGTCCAATGGGATTCCTCCTGAGTCTGTCAATCGGACGATCTTGCCAAGAAGAACTCCCGGGTCCTCAGGATAGTTGAAGGTGGAGGTGCAGCACGGGCTTCCACCATCACCAATAGCAAGGTAGAGGTTGTTGTCAGGGCCGAACTGTAGATCATCACCCATATGGTCGAAGGTTGGTAGGGGAGGCGAGTCTAAGAGGACAACTCCGCTTGCCGGGTTTATCGAGTTATTACTTGACAATGTGAACCTTGAGAGACGGTTCACGGGCGCGTTCGCTGAGCCTGTAGTGCAGGTTCCGGATTTCTGGTAGGTGTAGTAGAGATAGATGTAGTTGTTCTGTGTGAAGTTGGGATGGACTGCCACACCGCCCATGCCCTCATCGCCGCTAGTGCATGTTACCTGGGAGAGGTCGATGGCCGGCGTTGGAAGCATCACACCGTTTGCGCGGATCAAGAGTTTCCCACTTCTCATCAGTATGAGCATCCGCCCATCCGGGGTCCACGCAATGTCCATCGGAGTACCGGTGACATTCGCTACCGAGTCATCTCGATAGTTTGGCTGCTGCTGAGAGGCATGAACGCTGATCGGGGCTAATTGCCAGAAAGGCGCAGGGAATATTGCGAGGATCGCCAAACAAGAGAGCAGCAATACTCGCATCTTAGAGAGTCGTCTTAGTCTCTCGTTGTTCGCGAGGTGAAAACGGGTTTTTTTCGGGTGGATACCCAGATACCCATAAGTATCCAAGAGCGACGCAGAATCCATTTGTCGCCGGCGATATAAGAATGCCTCTAGTCATGTATCAACAAGTATCTAACGAAACCGATTTGCAACCAAAATCCATATCTTTGCTCGGTGAGCTCGTTTGAATATTTTGAAACGAAACGTGAAGTTAGCTTCCCATGTCTGAACCGGGAGCCTCGCCAAGTTACACGTGTATTCACCGGCGATCTGCGCCGCGGGCAGTGGAAGACTCGATGTGGTTATCAGAGGAACGAACAATGTGATATTTCACTCCGTCTACACCGGCGGTCGCTGGTCCGGTGTGTGGGACAGCCCTGGAGGAGCGACCCTCGACCAGCCTGCGTGTGCAGAAGCCAACGGTGTCCTCAATGTCGTAGTCAAAGGTACTGACAACGGCGTCTGGTACAACACAATGACCTTGTCCAGCGGAGCCTGGACAGGATGGTCGCTGGTGGACGGTGGTTCGACTCTCTCGGCTCCAGCACTAACCATTGACTCGGCAGGAACACTGCACCTAGTCGTCAGAGGAACAGACAACGGCGGAACGTGGCTCAATTCCAAGCCTGTCGCGGGTTCGTGGATTGGCTGGACGGGTACCGGCGGGACAAAGACAATTGCAACGCCGACTGTCGCTACACAGGTTCCAGCCTCTTCGTATTAGTTACAGGCTCAGACAACGGAGTATGGATCATTGTTTGGTCACTAAATTCCAGTACCTGGTCCAGCTGGGCCTCACTGGGAGCTACGGCATCAGCCTCGTGTGAGATCGTGGCGGTGGCCCGTAGCCTACACATTGGGCTCGGTGTGTATGAGATTTGTCGATCAAAGCTTTAATGCCCAACCTGGTACCAAACAGAATTGTCCCCCAAGTGCAATTTGAAAACTTCACATCGGAAGCGGGGCAGGAATCGATCATTTACTCGCAAACAGAATAAGCTTAACGTATTTCTCAATCCTAACCAAACCCGAAGCTCCTCAAGTACTCGGCCGCTTCGTCAGAGTTATTTGAGCAAGGAAAGCCCTGGCAACGACAAACGACTCCTTCAACCACTATGAACCGCTACTCACGATGCGTGGATAATGATATTGATGCTGGGCATTTACGGGTTTATCAGAGAGACCTTGCATAGTATAGATTAATACCGCAGTTTGCAGCATAGGACAGGACAAGGGACAGGGTCAACCAAACAGATTAGACGACCTGCGAAAATACTCATCACAGTCTGAAGAACGAGGCGATACATTTGGAATGCCACAGCATCAAGAATCTATTTGGAAAACGAACCCACTCTCACTCACTCATGTTGCTTCTCGGGGAGCGGCTTTGATCGCAGAGATAGCAATCGTAGTTGGAACGAGACCTGAGCTAGTTAAGATGGCCCCGGTCATCCGTGCCTTCGAGAGGAAAAGAGAAGTAAATCTGCGACTCATTCACACTGGTCAGCACTATGATGACAATCTCTCGGGATCATTCTTTAGAGCGCTGAACCTGCCTGCTCCAGACATCAACCTTGGAATCGGGTCAATTTCGGCCACGACCCAAGTTGCTTTGATGATGCACGGGCTAGAAGAATGCTTCACTGAGAAGCCTCCAGATCTAGTTCTGTCTGAGGGCGATACTAATTCAGTCCTAGCGAGCGCTCTGGCTTGTAGTAAAATGCGCCGCAGGTACGGGCATATCGAAGCCGGTCTTAGATGCTTCGAATACCACATGCCCGAGGAAATCAACCGTACAATAGCTGACAGATGCGCCGATATTTGCTTCGCCCCAACAACAAGAGCGGTCACCAATCTTGCGTTTGAAAGAATTCCTACTTCGCGAGTACATCTCACAGGGAACCCTATAGTGGATGCATGCCAGCAACACCTCGAAACCGCGAAGGAAGAGAGCAGAATCCTACAAACACTTGCCCTTAAACCAGAAGACCGTTACATTCTCCTGACCGTTCACAGACAAGAGAATACCGCTGACGATCAAAGGCTACGCAATCTGATCGCGACTCTGAGACTGCTTAGTGACTACACAATAGTTTTCCCCGTCCATCCAAGAACAAGGCTTGCTCTCATGAGGAATGAACTGTGGTTAGAATTGAGCTCTATGCAAAACGTGAAAGTTACCGAGCCCCTCTCCTACCCAGATTTCCTCCTCCTCGAGTCGGGCGCATTTTGCGTAATGACAGACTCTGGAGGAGTCCAAGAAGAAGCATTCTCGTTTCGAGTCCCCTGCATAACACTCAGGCCCAGCACCGAAAGACCTGAAGGAATCTCGCTTGGACTGAACGTGATAGCTGACATGAATCCCGAGCTGGCTGTGAAGGCGGTTGCTCGTTACGAAGCCAGGAAGGCGGGAGATTACGACAGTTTTCCGAATCCGTACGGTGACGGCCACGCCGGTGAACGTATAGCAAGGCTATGCATGAAATATCTCCGAAATGGTAAACGTGAGAGACATGTTTCCCCCGAGGGACCGGGACACGTTTTGGTTAGCGTTGACAACATCTTGCGGGACGATAGGGTGCTTTCCTATCTCGACCCTGGTGGAAATGCTGCTATATCGGCTCCCCTGAGCAATCGACGAGACGGATGGAAGGCGATGGTGGTCAATTGACTCGAATTTCGGTGTTCGCCGAATATTTTCCACCTCACTTGGGGTCAGACTTTAGAATCTTCGAATTAGCGAAGCAGTTATCATCCAAGGGCCATTTGGTTTCTTTTGTAGTAACTCCCCCTCCTCGGTCGCTTGCGGGTCTTGGCGAACTGGGATTTCGAGATATGTCTTACGAGAAACGGAAGGAAGAGCGCGAAGGCCTCGCGGGAAACTTCTTGGGGCTCCCCAAGGGAATAGCTCTAGGATGGCACGGCAAAAAAATCTTAGCAATCATACCGACTCTTCTTGTCCTATTGTTGCAAGCAGTTCGGGCAATAATTGTAAATCGACCGCAAGTAATCGTTTTGGCCCATCCTTCATTTGTTTGTGGACTAGTTGGATTCTTGGCAGCGAGGATTACTCGGCGAAAGATCGTGTTAGACTGCCCCGATCTTTGGGCCTCTTTGGTGGGAGAAACGCTAGGAGTTGAGGAAAGCCGATTCGGATTGAGGGCCGTTCAGTTCGCCGAGCGATACCTGATTAGTGTGGCAGATCAGGTAGTTGTAGCTTCCACGCCTATCGAAGAGTTTGCTCAACGAGCAGGAGCGAAGCATGTGACACTTGTTCCTAACGGTGTGGATGAATCGAGCTTTAGAAACGGCCATTTTCCGAAGTTGGAATCAAATCCGAGAGTCATGTACGTAGGCCGCTTTGAACGCTGGGCGGGAATTGACACGATGATAGATTCCGCTCCAATTGTGCTGAAGTCCTTTCCGAGGGTGGAATTTCTCGTTGTGGGAGACGGATCGCTCAGGAAGGAGTTGCTGGCAGCAATCTACGACAAAGGGCTGGCTAGCAAAGTAAGGATGTTTGGACCTATTGCCCATTCGGACGTTCCCAAGCTGATCAGCACAGCGGATGTCGGGGTGATCCCATTCAAAGGAAGGGTGGCGGGAGACGCGGCGTTGCCGGTAAAGCTCTTCGAATTCATGGCGGTAGGCGTACCAATTGTGGCCTCGGACACGACCGGAATCAGAGATGTGATTACGAATGGGCTTAATGGTCTCTTGGCCAAGCCAGGCTCTGAAGAAGAACTCGCAAACGGAATCATACGACTCATTGCCAATCGCAGACTCGCAGAGGAAATTTCCCAGCGTGCACTTCGTGATATTCACTCAAAATATTCATGGTCGACATTGTCCCCAATGTTCGAGTCTGTTGTGCAACGTTGTCTCTAGCAGTCCCTTCCAACGTTCATTAAGATTTGAATCGAATGCGCCGTGGAGACAATTCCGTGAGCGAGAAGTACTTCGCCATTCTCGGATGGACTTGAACTATTGGCACTGCCTCAAGTCGAGACACTCCCGCCCAACAGCCTCTCGCGGATATTGATCGGAAACAAGTTCGCTCTGGCAGCTTTTCTTCTACCACTTGCGGTCAGAGCCATACCAGAAATAATCGTCGGGCCTTACCCAATAGGGTACGATGCCATAACATTCTACGTTCCAGCAACGATCGACTGGGCCGCAGGAAGAGTCAGCCTGATGAACATGCTCGGGACTGCTCCGCTTATGTACATGATTAGCGTCCCCGCCTACCTTTTCGGGGCGGACCCTGTTTGGATATTCAAGATACTGGGGCCTGTTCTCTACGGTTGCATGGCGTCGGCCCTGTATAGATTCACGCGGCTCAGGTTGGAATGGTCTCAAAGAAAGTCCCTAGCCGGAATCGCGGTAATAACGGTCTATTTTATCACGTTGAGGATCGGCTGGGACCTTTATCGTACGATGCTCGGTTTAGTTTTCGTTCTACTGAGCCTTTCTCTGCCTCATGAATCACGTGGTAATAGAGAAACAGTTCTCCGGTCGGTTCTGGTGACTCTTGCCGTATTATCTGATCAGTTCATAGGCGCGATAGCCCTTTCCCTCACAATCGCACGGGCACTGTTGCCATGTGCCAAGTGGAATCGACAAGCGGTCACAAGAACCGGCGAGGTGTTTGGGCCCGGAGCAATCGCTTTCGCGCTCATTCTCTACACTGGCATAGCGCTCCCTAATGTTGGACTCGTTTCAGAACACCCCCCACTCCCGAGCACAGAAACCATAACATGGAACATTGGCTTTCTAGCGTATGCTTACGTCCTGCTAGCACCCCTTATCTTCATTGGATGGAGAAGGACTCCAAACTCGGACCTGAGAAATTGGTCAATCGTTTGTCTCATAGGAGCCGTCAGTGTGCTGTTCCCATTTCTCGGTCCGAATGCCCCAAGCGGCAGATGGGTTCTCCTACTCGACCTGCCATTTTGCACTTATTCAACCGCGGGACTTTCAGTCTTAATGACACCCAGAGGGCTGCCTCAGACCTTGATTGGACGAATCCGGAAGTTAGCGATTCCATCTCTCTCTCTCTTTCTCATAATTCTTGGAAGCCTGTACATTCTAGTTCCTGCTCAACAGGCTATGACCTACTACACCCTCTTCCCAACTCTCATGCCTACATCGATGATCCAAAACTCGATTCCCTCATCGGACATGCCAAGCCTAAGATATTTGTTGAACCAAGCGGCCCTAGACATGCAGGACAGTAGCGTTCTGATCACGCACGAAGGAATCTACGGTTGGGCAAGAGAGTACTTGCCAGGCTATTCTGACCGTGTAGTCAATTACGGCCATGCTAGCCCTATTCTCGGAGTGCAAATGGCAAGATCGGCCGGATACTCCAAGATACTAATGATATGGTGGGTAAACGGGTCAGGATGGTACGGCCAGCGCGACGTACCCAGTGGCTTTAGCCCGCTTACAGTTGATGGAAATATGGCTATTTACCAATACAACTAACAGCCGAGGAGACTCGACATCTCACCTCATACCGAAGCCCTGATACCTGAAAATGCGATTGAGGTGTAGATTGTTGGCTCCTAGCCAGCGGCCATTGCGAATCTGCTTCATCTCCCCGTATCCTCCAGAGAAGGAAGGTGTGGCTGACTACCTAGCCCTCTTGGTCAAGACTCTCATAACGACAGACCCTAGAGTCGAAATAACAGTGATTTCTCAAGTAGATAATTCAGTCTCTTACAATTCAGAGTACATCGGACAACACTTACGCATAATTCGGACTTGGAAGCCCAATTCCCTGGCTTCGCTACTTCGAATCCGTTCGTTTCTCGTCCGACAGAAGTTTGACTGGGTCCACCTACAGTATGGTCCTTATGGCAAGTATGGCGGAGTTCTAGGAGAACCATTGCTACTACTGTTCGCCGGTCTACGAAGACATGCAAAGACAGCCATCACATTGCACACTATCTGGTTCCCCGAAGGACTCGGAATTAGGCTACGACAAAAATACCGTCTCAACGCACCATCTGCTAAGATCATCTTCCTCTGTTTTCAAGTCTTCCTACGGGTCTTCTGTCATTTGTTCGACCGAATCATATTACTGACACATACAACTGACCGCCGCATTGCGAACATAGTAAGTAGCGTCTTCAGGGTAGAAAATCAACGCCTTGAGGAGTGGATACTCCCATTCAAGGAACCGACCTTTGAAACTAGTCGAAGATCAGAGCAAAACAGAAGCAAAGTGAATCGAAGCATCGTCATTCTATGTCCTGGCTTCATTTCGCCCAGAAAGGGAATCGACACACTCTTGAACGCATTTCAGCTACTACCATCACACGAAAGCATAAGACTCCGTTTCGTCGGACAGACACTTACTAAGGAAGACAGGAACCTTCTCCGAAGACTTACAGGACTCGTAACTCAAAGCACGTTGGACGGTCTTGTGGAGTTCGTGACAAACGGAGTCGACGGGAACGTCATCGAACAAGAGGCGAGAGACTCAGATGTTATAGTATTGCCATCCGCGTATCGTGTAGGGCCAAGTAGCCTAATTTGCAGGCTGGCTGGCTACGGGGTTCCGATTGTAACGACATATGACCCAGTCTTTCTGCCTCCCGGAACCACTGTGCCTCTTAGACTAGTTCCCCCCAACGACCCACCCGCCCTGGCCGAAGCGATTTGGGCCGTTGCCAGCAACGTCACAATTCACAAGTCGATTTCGGAACAACTGCAGCGCTGGGCTATGGAGAATCAATACACTCGTCACGCGAGGCTTCATCTTGACGAGTATAGAGGCAATGACTAGTAGCCTAGATGTCGTGGACGAATTGAAGATAGGAATATTCTCGCCTCTGCGGTTGGACTTTGGAGGAGGCTTTGAGCGATTTTGCATCAACTTTGCACAGTATCTCCGCGGACAAGGTCACGGGGTCATAATTGTCACACTGGACTGGCTTGCGAGAAACGATTCGCGAATGTCAGTCATGTCTCTTATAGAAAACCTTGCGCGAGATCAAGTGACTTACAGGATTCTTCCCACGATGGGTGCTCTACAACTAGCGATGGCTTCGCCGTTGCCGACGCGTGGACCTATCCCAATCAGAAAAGTCCTGCGTGATTGCGATGTGGTCTACTTTAACAACGCCTACGCTCTGCAAGATTTCCTCTGTCTCGCGGCAACACGTCTGAGCCGTTCGCCCCCCGTCGTAAGTGCTCACCATTCCGTTCTTCACCAAAACAAGGTGCTTCACGATACCTGGGTAAAGCTCGCCGTGAATACGTTTTGGCGCAACTTCCAAGCGTTCCACGCGCTTAACGCCCACGATGAGGCTTTCTTGAGAAACAAAACGAAAAGGCGAGTCTATACGCTTCCGATACCCCTAAACTCTAAGCTCTATAGTCCCATAGAAAAAAAAGTGAGTGGAGATGTCTGCAATGTGTTATTCCTCGGCAGATTGGACATCCAGAAGGGAGTGGATATTCTTGTTGAGGCTCTTCGAATTCTACGTTTGGACGAGACGCCTTACCTACTGCGCATGACATTTGCTGGAGATGGTCCCCTGCGGGAACAGGTGGGAATCCTCGCCGAAGAATCAGACTGGGTCCGTTACACGATTCCGTCCGACGAAGAGAAGATTTCCCTGTTGCGCGAAGCGGACCTTCTGATAATGCCATCGAGAAGTGAATCTTTTGGAATCGTTGCGGGTGAAGCGATGCTCTCTGGTTTGCCAGTCGTGGCTACGATGAATCCGGGCTGCACAGAGTTGATCCGAGATGGAAAAACGGGCTTTTTGATACGGGAACTTACTCCCGTTGGAGTCGCAGCTATTCTAGAACGGTGCGTTAGTCTCTGGCGCACAAGTCCCGAAGTTCTGAGAGATGTGAGTATCAGAGCCCGTGACGCTGCCCATGAGTACCTAGACTCAAAAAAACTGTTTCCGAAATATATGAGAATGCTCTGTGATGTGGCTGAGGCTGCTTAGTCCAGCTTGAAAACGCTCATTCGGAAGACACAAGCCGCCTGGAAATCACCCGCGACCCTAGTCTCGCTTGCGCTGCTTGGTATAGCACTACTGGTTAGGACTCTTCCAAGTACTCCCTATGTGTACAATGATGAGGTTGGAGCTGGCTACACGGGGTACGGCTACACAGCATGGGGATATTTCGACACTGCCAATATCTACGCAAGATATCTTCGGACAGGAGACTTCCTAGGACTCTTCAATTGGTCTTTTCAGTTCGGAAGTCTTAGTCCTCTGACTCCTCTCTTTGCCGCACTCGCCATCCTCTCCGGGCCAACCCTAAACCCGATTGTTGCTGCAAGAATCCCCGTCACTATTGCGTCGTCCCTAACGTCGGTTATTGTTTACTGGATTGGCAGAGACATATTCGACCAGCGAACCGGGATAGTGGCTGGGTTGTTGTTTGCGATTGACCCGGTGTCAGTCCTGTCCGGCCGTGTCCTGTATGAAGACGCTCTTGCAGTCTTCTTTGTCTCAATTACACTCTTTCTGATTCAACACAATTGTACTATCTCAAGAAGGACCCTCATTCTGGCGGCGCTTTCTATGGCCCTTGCGCTTTCTTCCAAACTCCTCGCTGTTTCCATCGTCCCGACGATACTCCTCGGAAACGTGAGATGGGGGCTACTACCAAAAGCAGCAAAATCGGGGCTCAAGGGCGGGCTTCAGATGCTGGCGTACCTTCCCTGGCAGAGAATCGTTCTAACGTTGGCCCTTTCCTCAGCCCTGTTCCTGGCCGCCTTTCCTTGGTTAGGTCCAGTGACGATCGAGAGATTCCAGCTTCTCTATCAAAGAACCTACCTCGCGGGCCAAGCCCCGTCCGGCATAGTACTTTTGTCGGGGCCTTACTTCCAGAACCCTGTAAGCTCTCTGGTCGTTCTGACGCTCATACGAGAAGACCCGTGGGAGATCGTCTTTGGCGCTTTTGGTGGAATCTATCTCCTGCAATCACTGGTTCGACCACGACTTCAGACGCCCTCTCTAGGTAAGAGCCTTGCTGGCTTCTGGGCTCTCTCCGTGTTCGCTATCCTACTACTCAGTCGGCCAATATACCCGCACTATCTACTCTATGCCGCACCCGTGCTTTCACTCTTTTCGAGTCTCGGCGTTTGGAAGACAGTAGACTGGACAATTCGGAGGCTCTCAAGATTGAAGGGCCATATTCGAAACGCAATGTCGGCGAAAATCCTCCTTATTCAGCCAGGGAAACTTGTTGGATGGGCCCTTGTTGCAATTCTCGTGATTCCCGCCATGCTTCCCTTGGCTTTCAATCTGAATGCTCCCGGGCTGTACTACTCACCCGCCATCGGGGGAATAGAAGGAGCATCAAGAATTGTTCAGATTAGCGGCGAGGAAGCTCTTCCAGTCGTTGCTCGGTACATCAGTGAAAACTACATGGCCGGGTCTACGATTCTCGTATTCGGCCAGCCCCAACTCCTCAAGTACCTCCTTCCAGAGTACCAAGTCGTTGGCACCAACGAATTCTACCCGTTCTATGTATCAAACCCTATCGCTTTCTTCCTTTACTACAACATCTCGGCAATCGTGGTTCAGTCATTCGAACAGCAAGTCTTTCCAAGCGACTCACTCATCGTGGCGCTGCGTAATAGTTCCGCCACTCTAGACGTTTCTTACCAAGGACTCTCCCTCGCACGACTTTATTCCACTCGCACCCTCGGCAGCCTACAATCAGACTGGAACGCTGGGCCTCCTTACCAAGGGTGGATGGCATATCAAGGAACATTTGGCTCGAACGGAACGTTACAGGTAGGCGCGCAACAATCCTATGTCTTCGTTGCGTCACCTCCTCTCTATCACAACGCATCATGTGTCAATACAGCAAGCGTCCTAGTGCCGCAGTTGAGTGGCAACATTAAGGCATTTCGAATAGAATTTGTCAATAGCACAGGTCAAATCATATCCACCAATTACATAGACATCCGCCAAGGTCTGAACATAGGCAGAGTCCAAGGATTGGCATCCCCCCAAAATGCTACTAGTTTACGTTTGGTGCTTGTTGGGGGTGAGTATTCCTTCGTGACAATCGCCAAAGTGACGCTCTCCTGCTTGAGCTGATATCGCCCCTGAACATCTTATTATTGAACACTCAGCTTGGTCCGCTATCCCAACGCGAATTTGCCCGAGCGAGTTTCTATCGAGACAAAGCCAACTGTGAAACCCAAACGATTCTACTCAACTATGCCTCGACTGAATGGCCTGGGATATTCCAGCTTCTCTCAGCAAGCCGAAGAACCTGCGAACTATTGAGACGAAGAACCCGATGGGACATATGCCTCGTAGACTCCCATTTCGGAGCTCTCCCGGCACTTGCGCTCAGAATAACTGGAAGGACACGAGTTCTCGCGTATGATGACATAGACTTTCGAGCCTCGTTTGCCAGATCCCGCATAGGCAGAATTGCGACAAGATGGTTGGAGCGATTCATTGTGTCCCAGGCCGATATCATCAGTTCGGTCTCGAGAGTGTTGTTAGAGGTTCGCCGGAGCCAAACCCGAAAACCCATCATCTTACTACCAAACGGGATAGATTACTCGAGCTATGAAGCCTCACGTACTCTACGAACTCCTTCGAGCCAAATTCGCACTCTGATCTACTTCGGATATGTCGCGCGCAATCGAGGCGTGTTCGATCCTCTCTCACTTTTGAGAGATGACGACTCTCTCAGGTATGTAGTCTTTGGAACCGGCCCTGACATTAAGGAATTAACTCAGATTATCGCACGAGAAAACTTGTCCAAAGTCCAAGTTCTGGGGCTCGTACCTCAGTCAAGAATACCCGAAGCTCTATGCCAAGGAGACATTGCCTTAGCACTTTACCATCGTGACTCACATGCTCCTTGGGCGAGTCCGTTGAAGATTATCGAGGCATTGGCAGCCGGGCTCCCGGTCATTACAAGGTCCTACGTTCCGATGGCAGACGAGCTGGTCGAACATCGATGCGGGTTGATCGCAGATAATATCAATGAGTTGGCTTCAGCCATCTCTCGTCTTCGAGATCCCGGAGTCTACTTCAAAGCCAGCAAGGCCGCTGTATCGTACGCGAAAAACTTCGACTGGAACCGCATCTTCGGGGTCGAATTCGAACGCTGGAAATCCTTGCTACATGGTAACGGAGTTGAAAGTGCGACAAAGAAGCCAACGGGCATTTCTACTTCTAGGGTCTAGTTGACGAGTGGAATGTGATTATACGTGGCTTCCAAACTCTCAATCTCAAAGTGGAGAGATTACGTGCGACTACTAATGAAGGATCCCATGCTTGCACCCACTTACCTGATTAAGGGAAAGGAGGGGCTTTTGAGACATTGTCTCAGTCGCCTTACGGAAATCAGCGTACCGAGCATTCATCAGGAATTCGTTGATGCAGGAAATGTACTTCAACAGGCACTTGCACGTGCGGATAGTGTCCCATACCTTGGATGGGTGCGATCAGGCGAGATTCTATACGTCGCAGTTCGGATCATGAAACCTTCGCTGGTAGTTGAGACAGGGGTTGCCGCGGGACTCTCAACTACATGCATTCTGGCCGCACTTGACAGGAATGGACAAGGAGAACTCCACTCTATCGACCTCCCAGATTACGAGAAGACCTACTTTCCTTCGCTTGGACTGGATCCGGTTGCAATTCTTCCCAAGAACCGGGCCCCAGGGTTTCTCGTACCCGAGGAACTAAGTGCTCGCTGGCATCTTCACCTAGGAGACACGCGCAAAATACTACCTAGCCTTCTGGGCAATCTAGATCAGATCGCTTTGTTTCTCCACGATAGCGAACACACCTTTGACACAATGATGTTCGAATACGACACTGTCTGGCCGCACTTGCCGCCCGGAGGTCTCCTACTCTCCGACGATGTGGATTGGAACGACGCCTTTTCCAGTTTTTCTCTGCAGCATCATCAAAGGCCGGTATACTTCTGGAACTCCGGTCTCGCTGGCGTTGCCAAGTCAAGATTACCTTGAAGGGAAGAACGCGTCTTCGACCGTTCTTCGTCAGGCTGGGATTCCACTATTGGTGACTGCTAAAACCTGTTCATGCCATCGTGGAAACCAGTGCAGGAGCTAAAGATAATCCTCCCGCGAGGCTGGTCCAAGGAGCCCAAAGCCCCGAGGCCAGTGGCTTAGAGTTCACCCAAGGGGCACTGTCGGTTCCTTGGACGGCGACATAGAGATTTGTGCCTAGAACGGCGAATGAAACTTGGGCAAGAGTTGTCCCTCCAGGGCTATCCCAGCCTGTCCATGAGCCGCTTAAGGACTTACTATTGTGCCAAACCCCGTTGTCTGTCCCTCTCACCACTAAGTGTAGCGTTCCTGCCGAGTCTATTGCAAGTGAGGGGGTGGAAAGCGTAGCGCCACCCACCAAGGACCAGCCAGACCAAGAGTGTGAAGATAAAGAGAGGGAGTCGAGCCATATCCCATTATCTGTTCCCCGGACTACCACATCCAGGAAATTGCTATCGGCCGCGATCGCAGTTGAGTTGAACGTCGCCCCGCCGAGGGTCTCCCAACCGGTCCAAGATCCACCCGACGGTTTGGAATTATGCCATACTCCATTATCAGTGCCTCGCACAACAAGGTACATGGTCCCAGACGAGTCCGTGACCAAAGAAGGCGATGAGAGAGTCGCACCCTGCCCCAACCGCGACCAGCCAGACCACGCTCCCGTGGACAAGGTCATGTTATTGTACCACGTGCCGTCGTCAGTGCCCCTCACCACGATATTAAGAACGCCATTAGTTACCACGCAAGCGGGCCGATCCAGGGACGCTCCACCATCAGTATCCCACACCCCAGACCAAGCGTTGTTGAGAAAGCTCTGATGGTAGATCATATTGTCCATTCCTCTCACCACAAGATCAACTCTTCCTCCTGTTGAGGGGCAGATTGTTGGTGGAGACGGGCTAGAGCGCCCTAAAGGAACCCAACTGCTCCAAGAACTCGTGAGCCTGGACGAGTACAATTGCCCGTCCGTTCCAACAACAACCGCAACCAGCGATCCCGTGAATCTGCCTGGTATCGTTGTTGTGTTGAAGGATTGTACTAATGCGACATCGTTCGCGTCTATGCACGGGTTGGTCGCGTTGGAATTGACTCGCCACTGGTACGTTCCATACGTCGAAGTCGGGCACGCGCCGACAAAAGACTGCACCAACGCCACGTCGCTATTAGTAACGGACCCGTCAAAGTCCACATCAGCCCCTAGCGAGTTGGGCTCGAAGGCCTGGATTGTTATTCCGGAAAAGTCTGTTGGGAGGGTGACGCCCCATCCTTCTGTTCCTATCTCTATTCCGGCAAGAATAGCCTTGGTGTTTGATGGCAGCCCTAGTGTGGATAATCCTCCCTGGTAGAAGCTTCTCAGGTCGAAGTTGTTCAGCGACACGGACCCTCCGGGTGAGAGCGTTGCTGCCGTGTACCCGTAACCGCAATCGTCTCCAGGGTCGAAGACCTCCGTCGTCCCGACTGGCTTGTTAGCTCCGGTCCGGTACATGGCTAGGCGGACCTGGAATTCGAGCCATCCCTGGCTCTTTGCAACCCCGTTACAGGTTACGTTCGCGGGAAGCCAGTAGTAGAAACCGATGAAGATGTTGTACTCTCCGATACCGTTACGGCTGTTCAGCGCAACATTCCCGACCGTCAAGCTAGCATCGTAGTCGGTAATGTACGGGTATGCGAGCCCGTACGTGTTCCTCGGGCACGCCCAGTTCGGAGTCGTGCCGTCAATGTGTCCGCACTCTCCCTGCCAGGTGAAGCCTCCCTGTTGGATCACTGCATCATCCAACAATGCCCAGCCCGGCGAGGCGACGTTGTCTTGCCGGGCGTGGAAGACGCCTCCAGAGATAGACGCACAGTTGTTCGCAATATTGGTGAGGTTGAAAACGCTGGGATGCCACATCGTGAAAGACGACGAGCTGCTCTGATCGTTACAGACAGTCGGCGTCGACACGGCCAGGCCTGGGTCTTGGTTGATCGTCTTCCAGGCGAAGACAAACCCGACCTCGTAGACTAGAGTTGCGGTAGACGAAAGAGAAGAGGAATCAGTCACCGTCAAAGCCACTGTACGCGTCCCGTTCGACAAGAAGACATGGCTCGCAGGATTCGAAACGCTACCTATCCCATCCCCAAAATTCCAAGAAAACGAGTAGGGTGTGGTCCCACCAGTCACCGTTGCTCTGAACGCTACCGGCTGTCCAGCCACTCCGATTGTGGGATACGCGGACAAGACCACACCGATCGGGTCCCGTATGACGATCGATTTCGATGCTACCCCGTTAGCTCCGAACGAATCCGTAACGGCGACATGCGCAATAATACTCCCGCCTGCACGGTACACATGGCTCGCCGACGTACCTGTCGTGACTGTCCCGTCACCGAAATCCCAGACCAGCGAGTAGGGACCCGTTCCACCGGACACCGATGCGGTGAAAGAGACCTGCTGGCCAGTTGAGGGAGATGATGGACTCACGGTAACCGTTGCGGCAAGCGGTGCCCGCGAGACCCTCCAAGCCGTGAATGGGTGCAGCTCCCAGCCAGACCAGTTATGAGTCGGGGCGTTGAACGCGGTTGGATCCGGGTCCCAGAAGACGAAGCCTTGAACATCAACCATCTGCCCCGAGCCAGGGGGAGCGGTTGGAGCTGTCCCGGACGCGTTCCAGTCACCGTCAATCTCCCCGTAAATCCGGTGCATATAGCAAGCCGGGCAAGATGTGGCCGACGCGTTCCCGACGCTGAAGACGACATCACAGTTCTTCTTGTTCGGAAACACGCCGGCACCGTTAGACTGGTCGTACGCTGTCCTACAATCAAATGTCGCCACGGAAGGCGCAACGGTCAAGGTCACGTTGTGAAGCTCGACAAAACTCGATATCCCGTTGACAATGCACAGCGGCTGTAAGACCCTTTTGATAAAGGGCCAAGAAGGTGGGCTAGCCCCGTAGGGTTGGCTTCCCGCAAGCTCGAACCCTCCCCCGCTATAATCCGCACCGGCGGTCGAAGAGTCGCCCTGCACTCTATTAATCGATATCTTTCCGATGACGTTCTCTATCGTTGTCTGGAATGGGTTGCAAGCAACCGCCCCGTTCCACGAACCAACGCCGATAATCCTGCGCGACGAGGCGACCTTGTTGCTAGAGTCGGTCGCGGTCAAAGTGACATTGAACGCTCGTTCTGAAACGTAGACATGGCTTACCTGTGTCCCTAACGCTGTGTCCCCATCTCCAAAATCCCACATGAAAGAGTACGGGCCCACACCGCCAGTCGCAGTCGCGGTGAAAGTTACCTGCTGCCCGACCGCTGGGCTTTGAGGCGACCACGACGCAACAGGGTACAAGCCAGTTCCGATACTGAACTTGTCAGAAAACGCGTTGCCCGCGACAATTTGCGTGAAATACGTCTGCACATCGATACTACTAGCCGAGACTGTATACTTCACAAAGCCCAGCCCCGCACCAGGAGTATTCTTTCCCATTAGCCTGGCAAAATACGGCGCCTCCGCGACATCTGCGGGATGCGTCGCTGACTGGTTAACACTGTAAAGATCGTTTACCCAAGCTCCCTGGGCCACTACCACGGTCCCCGCGCCCCTAGTATAGTTGCCGAGGCCCTGGTCCACGACGCATCCAGAGTTGTACAGCGGTTCTCCGCTGTAGTTGAATACGGGAAACCCTTCGCCGTTCGTTGGAAAGCTCGGGCACGAGTAGGGGTTTAGAGCGATCTGCTTGCTCCGCTCATATGCGTTGTCATGCGCTTGGATGATCAGATCAACTTTCTTCCGGATCAGCATGTTGAAAAAAGACAATCCCATAGAACAGGTAGCGTCTGCGGAACTCAGGCAGACCTTGTGCGTGGCCACGATAACCCACTGTATCCCCTTGGCATGAGCGTCGTCTATCGCGTTCGCGGTCCAGTTGAAGTGGATATCATTAGCCTCGTACTGCCAACAACCATATTGGTTAGTACATGGCTGGCCAGTTTGCGAGCTGCAATTCGGGGACGAAGTGCATACCCCGGTCATGTTGTAGATTTTGGGTGAAGCGAAGATGAAGCGTGCGATAGGGTTGGCAGCTGGATAATCGAAATAGTACTCCTTGCCATAGCAGTCCCCCGCCACGGGCCCGCAGACAGGCGTAACACCTAGGGTCAGCGAACAACCACTAACATATCTCTCGTAGCTGTGCGTCTCCCCGAAACTAGGCAGGTGACCCCCGGTATCGTGGTCTCCTGGAATGATCTGGATACCGTTGTAGTAGGATTTGAACTGGCTACACCAGATGTCACCGGTCACCGTCGGATCATAGCTGAGATCACCGAGGCCAAGAAAGAAGTCAGGGTTGACACTCTGCAACAGCTTAAGGCTCGTCACGCTGGTGCCGGCGGTCAGACTGCCAAAGTCGCCCGACGCGCCGAAGCTGAACGAGGGGCTCGTTGTCTGAGCCTTGGGAGCAGGGAATACTCCGTAGGGCATGGAGAGGATTGTGAGCACAAGCAGGGCTGACGCACGCAGCAGCCTCATGCGTTCAACGGCCAAGTTCGCGACAAGAGCTAATTACTGTTTCTTACTCTTATAAGTAGCATGTGGCAATGCCTGCGAGAGATATCAGGATATTGCAAAAACTTGCCTGATCGTCATAGAAAACAATCCCTGGTTCGTACCGGTAAAATACCACTCTACAGCCATTATAGCCCTTGTAGAAGTGTCACACGTTCTAAGGCCGAGTCCACTACAAAGCCGATTTACTATTTGTTACTTGTACAAGTCAGATGCGGAGAGAGCGCAAACGCCACCAAATATTCCAAACTAGCCTAAGTGCTAGCTCCTATTTCCTCGGGCGCGGTTCTTGGAGCGTAGGCTCTCTAGTCGAACACTATGTCGCAAGAAATGTTGGACTAATCCGATAGATCGGCTGTACATACCTGTTATCAGAATAGATCATCAGCTTGCCGAGGACGCTTGGAGTGCCAACCAGACGCCCTACAAGGAATAGCCTAGCTCAGCTAGAATCTCCTCCGTATGTTCTCCTAGACGAGGAGCGGTCGGAGTTCTTTTTGGTTTTGTCTTGTAGAATCTCATCGGTAATTCCAGGGATGGAATGCCATGGTCTGACCTCACCATCATCCTCCTGTTGCGGATCTGTGGATCTCGTACCACGTCTCGAATACTGAAAACTGGGTGCGACCGGAACTTGGGACCGAACTAGAATCCTGTGCCATTCCTCGGCTTTTCTGTGGCGAAACATTCGCTGAAGAACGGGGATCAGGAAATGTCTATTCTTGACCCTTGACTGATTGGTAGAGAATCTATCACCTGCTATCAACCTCTCCAGACCCGTGGAGTCGCAGAAGCTCTTCCATTGACGATCGTTGCCTATTGCGAGTAGAGGCTCTACGAGTGTCTCGATCAGACCGCTTGGGGTAATGCCTACTACTCTATGGATTACTGTCGAGAACGGCTTCGCCACTTTGTCATTTCACGACAAGTTTGAAATTGACTTAGGTCGAATTACTCCTCACTCGGTAGGTTCGGCGGGGACCAGTAGAAATCGCGAAAGAATGAGCGAGGATCTCGATCCCGCTGAGAAGGGGCATCTGAGCACTAGGTTACAGTGAACCTTTGGCTTTCATATTCCATGGGGCGTCTTTGGAAATGTGTGAGAGAAAAGGGTTGTCTGCCCAAAGGCGCTGCTCACTATGATACCTGTGAGTGTTGCGGTTAGAGCTAGTATGGCGATTAGGATCAGGCGCGTCGTGTTCATACGACTATTGACTCCATGTAACTGTAAAAGAGGATATTCCACCGCTCGGATAACTGTTTGATGCCAAGCAGTAGTCTAGCGAATCGCTTGCAGTGAAGCCGTGTCCTGTACCGCTCGTCAACGGGCTTCCACCAGTACAGACGGTTGCACTGTTCACATGGCTTACCAGGCTGAGCGAGGTCGCTCCTGCTGGAAGCGTGAACGTCGGTGTCGATGTGCCGCCTGAGCTGCTGGTTATGGCGGGTGTTGTAAGGCCGCAGTTGAACAGCATGCTTTCTGGAAGGCCTGTGATCATTCCCGTGGTTTCCAGGGTCAGCGTCGTACAGGTCGAGGTTATGGCTTGAGAACTGCCACTAGGTGTGGCTGGGAAGGTGTGCTGGAACAGTGTGACAGCGGAAACGCTTGTGATCATGACAATCGTTAGTATTATTGCAATTGCGTATCGATTCTTGAACGCGAATTTGAGTTTGGGGCTTCTAGCGCTCAGCAATTTTTGCAATGGCCGACTCAATGCTACGGCCGTTCCGATGAGCGCTAGGGTAGCATTTGCAAGGATCAGTATTTCTGAGGCATCCATTCAGATTTCACTCTCGGTTTGGCTTCAGAGTATGTGGATAAGAGCATATCGTTCATAGGGTCCATTCTTCCGGCAAGCCCAGCCTGCCTTACATGCATGTGGATAGCAGGGGCTATCCCCAAATATCAAGAGTTTGGGTACGAATGAATACAGAAGAACACAGCTTCAACGACCTCTGAACATGCCTCTAGACGCTGTAGAGACACATCTCAGGGCATCCAGAAGAAAGTGCTTTGAAGGGGTTTGAACTTGCATTTGCTCCCACGCCCGATATGTTGAACTGTCCAGTTCAGAGCCCACACCAATAGACTCCAGCGACCGGGACAAGACCGAAGTCTGTGCAAACGTCAATGCGATCAGACAGTTCGCTCAACAAAGAGCCTGGAACTCGGCATCAAAGGCACCTCCGATCAATTGCCCATTTTTCGGGAGCGAAGTTCAAAGTTTGGTATGAAATTAATCAATCACTTCGTGGCTCACATTCGGGCAGAAGAAGGGAACCAACTAACAAGCGAGAGACAAAAGAAACTGGTTTTGCTAGAGTTTTCGGTGGGTTTTCCTGCCAGACCTGATGCCTCATTCGCTACCCATGATCTCAGAATCTGACGAAAGAGGCATGTTTTCTAGGAAAAACGTGTCGGCTCGCCTAAAGAACTAGGCGAATACCACTCGACGCGCCACCAAGAGCTGGCCGAGGTGGTTTGAGTAATGTCTTAGGTCACATCTTCTTCGAAATGAGTTCTCTTCCTTTTGCTGTTATGACCCACTGGTTCTTTGAGACAGCGCTAATCAGTCCTTTCTTCTTGAGCCCCACGTAGATAGCGAATCTTGCGGTGGCCTTCCAGCGCGGTGTATTGCGCTTTCCCTTTGTGCCTCCGGTAGGCTCCAAATCAGCTTCAGAGAATCGACCCTTCATCCTACGTTCCAACTCCTGGATAATGACCCGGATGGGCATGGGGGTGGTCGTTTCGGATAGTAGCGCTAAGACTTCAAGCTCGTAGTCCTGCTGTCTGAGATGCGGGCTCGCTACCCTCTTCGAGGCCCGCTGCACAACTGTCTCCGCCTGCCCGCTGTCGAGGTTCCGATCGTATTTGCTAGGTAATGAGCTACTATCCTCCTGAGTGATTTCTCGTAGCGGGCCATAATGGTTGGATTCACTTACCGGTTCGGTTTTCGCGTGCAATGGCTCATTAACCAACTCTCCCGTATCCGCAAAAAAGCGCGTAACGCAGTGAGGGCAGCACTCAAATCTCTGGTTGGGCTCCGCCAAATCGATTTCATATGCGAACTTGGTGAATGTCTTACGACACTTTGGATTGTTACACACGTACCATTTGCGTTCCATTTCCTTGTAGACATGGCCGGTGTCCTCGGCCTGTTGTTGACTATCGTCTCGGATTGAGGGCGAAGGGGCGGGAGGATAAGGAGACATCGTTCCACACCATACATTGGCCGCAAGAAACATTTTAATCGAGTTTAGAAAAAACAAACGAGAAGTTTGCAAATCCGCGGTATACATTCGTACTCATGACCCGCGGTCTCCCCCGGGCTACCTGCGATGCAAGAGAGGGTTGATCTTTGCGGCCCTAGTGGATTTTTGCATGCATGCAACTTAAACATCTGAGAATGAGCGTTCCCTTCGTCCTGAGTGACGAGCAAGAAGTGCAATGATGCGCCGAAAACGCGATGAGTGTGATTTTCTCGTAGTCTGTGAATTCCACGCTCGATATGGTTTGCTGTAGTCCATAGGTTGCATATGGATATTGGTGCACTATCTACCCTCCGACCAAAACAAAGAAGAGGAACCTGCACCCGACGTTTAACGCGAACCTATAGTTGACTTCCTTCCGGGGGTTCGGAAAACTGGAGGGATTAACCATGGGCAGCTATGTTTTATTCCAAAATTCCTTTGATAGTGACACTTGGACGGGTGTCGCTCTGTCAAAAACGAGGTTTCGATATCGAGCAGTCGCGGTGGGAGGCACATTCGACATTCTGCATATTGGTCACGAGAAGTTGCTAGCTAAGGCCTTCGAGATTGGGGAATTGGTTTTCGTCGGTTTGACGGGGGATCGCCTAGTTTCCAAGCTCAACAAGGATCATTCCGTAAGGACTTTTACTGTTAGGCGTCGAAATCTCCAGCAGTTGTTGAAAGCGCGTGGTTGGCTTAACCGAGCTAGAATCACGGAGCTGAAGGATTCGTTCGGACCCGCGATTCGAAGAAGACCATTGGAGGCTATTGTGGTCAGCGAAGAGACTCGAGCAAACGGGTTGCGGGTCAACGCGTTACGGCGAAGCCGCGGTCTGAAGCCCCTCCGGCTCTATGTCGTCCGGATGGTTAGGACTGACGACGGTAAGGTCATCTCTGACACCAGAATAAGACAGGGCGAGGTTAATCCGCGAGGCAGGCTAAGGGCACGAGTCGCTGCGAGGATTCGGTAATTCGATTTGCCTGCTCAATTTGCGACTTAGGCCAATTGATATCTTAGTCCACTTTCGGTCGAGTACACAGTGAGCATCTGTTCGAGTTCTCGGAGGAAGCCTCCGCTTAGGTGCCACCTCGAATCCTTCTTCTCAATGAACCCCGCTCCTACGAGTCCGTGGATCATGTTGTAGAACTGGCCCACGCTCATCCCACGCTTACTGATCCAGTCTTTCCATGCCTGGATAGGTAAGCCTGCTGGTTCTGCCCTCTTGACCTCCCGCCAGAAGTTGTGGGCTTCGCCAGCGAGAAAGTCGCTCTTCCAGAAGACTCGACGAAAGAGCTCGTCGGGGGTACTTGGGAGATTGCCCGCCTTGAATAGGATGGTCGTCTTCTGTTTCGGCGGACCGCGAGCAGCTCTTCGTGGCATCGAAGATTCACTTGGATTCGCGAGAACTTGGTTCTGGCTTTAATCCTTATGGTGAACCGGTGCGCCGTGTAACTATCGGTTTTTCATCGTCACATTGGCAACGATATTACGTAAGTAATATCATAGTTGAACAGGGACGAGATCGCCATGCTGACTACGGCGACATTCGCTTACAGCGCCTAAGGTCATAAGGATTTTGCCTTCGGCCCCCCGTAGAGCCCAGAAATTCGTTTTAGACGGTCTAGGACCCGTCTAAAAGCTGTTTCTTCTCCTCAAGAGAGAGCTCTTCGACATAGACCGCCGTTGCTCTCAAGTCTTTGTGTCCCATGAGGCTCTGCACCTTCCAATAGTCCCGGCCGGTCTTCCTTGCCCAGTATGTCCCGAAATAGGCTCGTTGACGGTGATTGTGTAGGCGGTCCCAGTTAGGAACTCCCGCGAGCTTTGCGTACTTTCGCAGAATGTTTGTACCATGCTGTTCGGTAAGAGGAATAATTCTCTCACCAGCACGAACATTCGACGCTAGTTCCTGTGCAAGTCTGAGCCATTTCTCTCCAGGATAGTCAGGCTCTGTTTTTCCCCCCTTGAAATGAATCATTATCGTTTCGTGTCCGACATCTTCTTTCCTTATTCCTGGCAGGTTTACAATGCAGATGGCTTTCTCTCCTGTCCTCTTCCTCATGTACGTGACTTTATTGTGGCAGCCGACTATGCTTCCGATTCGCCATCCTCGCTCAAGTTGCAGTCCTAAGAGTAGGTGATCTCGCGGCGAAGTCTCGGCCAACTCCAGTATCCGATTCTTGTGCGCATCGCTTAGCCGGGTTTCTCCTCGTCCATCTCTGATGCGCATTGTGAAGCCAGTGCAGGATGACTAGCAACTGTTGGATAAGCTTGGAAGGAATTTGCGTAACTTGGCTACGTTGGCCGTGTTGTCCACGTCAGATGGCATGGCAGACTGTGTTAGCACGAAGATGCCGAGTTGGCATAGCCTCAGGACTCGATGTTGATTTCTAATTGAGCAATATGCATGTGGGGCTGAGAGGGATTAGCCATATCAGCGAGAAATACTTAGTACGCTCCCACAATTTAGTCCACATTCCGCTCTTGCTAAAACTGCACTTTTAGCAAACACGCGTGCTTATTAGTGCTGACAACCTAATAGTAGTCCGATCACAAACCCGAAGAATTCGGGGGATCTGCCGGTCCTTACGACTCTGAGAATATTCGGTTCCCTTGGTGTCTTCCAAAGACCCACTTTGTGTCGTGAGAACAATTTCTTTTCGAGATTCTTTCCTGGTAACGGGGTTTGGTAACCGTGGATGGTAACAGAATGGTTGGAGAAGCCGGTCTCTTGGCCTTCGACGAATTCCGCGTCGAGCGCCTGAACGGGTAGGAAGTGAAGGCATCCAATTTATTGGAGAGATGCCATCCCTCCAATTTATTGGAGACGGTCTGCTTTTTTTGGAAGTCTCAGGTAGTATATCTTGGTTCTTTCCTTTGGATAGGTTGGGTTGGAGATGTTTCTGAGGGGAGGCCGATTGGGGGCAGTGGAGGTGGGATTCCGAGGCTCTTGGACATGATGATAACTTCCGCCATGGCTATGTTTGAGACTGCCTGGATTACTGTCTGTGGTGGCGGTCTGTTCTTCTTATGTTCCTCAGTCATCTGGACAACTTCGGACCTGTCACCTGTTACCTGAGCTTTTCCCTTGACGCTTAGCTGCGCAATCGAGGGGGTGTAGCTTACCGTGAAAACGAAGGGCGCTTCAACCATGGACTCTGTTTTCTGGTCGAGGCCAACAATGTTGATGTTCACCGCGATCTGCACTTGGGGCGGTAGAGGAGTGTCGCTAGCCCAGTAGCGCTCCCCGCTCAGATTTGTGACTTGAATCGCAACCCTCAGCACGATAGGATCATCTGAGAAGGCTCTCGCGGCCCCTCTAATATCATTACTTCTTGCTAGGTTCGGCGGCGCCATTTCGCTGGCCGATTGCTCTCCGCGCCCTTTGTATCATCACTTTGCGACCATCAACCTTTACCGAAAGAATGTCTCCTTCTTTGAAAGGGAAGCTGGAATCGTCAGTCAACTTCGTTGGTAAATAGATTCTCGGCGATCTATACACAGCATCGCCATTGCTCGCGGACTTCTTGGCTACGGCGAATCTGGTTAGAATCTTCTTGACCAATCTTGACCGCTCACCGACGCATCTTTGCGAGGAAGTATATCTGCGTTTACTTAAGTAAAGCTTTTAGAATTTGCCTATGTGGAAGTCCCTCGACCGGGTTGGATTCTCTTGTCAGATTTTGGCAGTACGCCTCTGAACTCAAACGCGAGCCGAGGAAGGGATGGCAGAAGAGAGTTGAGGGGAGGGTGGAGTCCGTGGCAGATCACTCGTTTGCAGTGGCCTTGCTAGCGCTGTACGAAGGCGAGCGCCGGGGATACGATCTGGAGAGAATCCTCAAACTTGCGCTAATTCACGATCTGGAGGAGGCGATAGTGGGGGATCTTACGCCCCAAGACAAGGCTCGTCTCGGGCCAAACAGGGTGGAAAAGGCTCGGGAACGAGCTATCCGAGTGCTGTTGTCGAAACTACCAAGCAAGAGTCGCGCATCATATCTCAAACTATGGACAGATCTGAAAGAAAGGCGGAGTAAGGAGGCTCGCTTAGTCCACGAGCTGGACAAGGTCGAGATGGCGTTTCAAGCCCATGAATATGGAAAGAGAACGGGACAGAGAAGAATGCGGGACTTTTACGAGTCCGCGATTAAGGAGACAAATGATCCGATATTGAAGCGCGCGCTAGCGACAATTGTAAAGAACTAGACTAGAGGTGCCAGGGCGACCCTTTCTTTCGCAGATTTTGCGAGTTCATCCTTGTGAAACACATTCTTGAAATCACGTGTGAGGATGGTGACGTAGTCAGCGATCTCCTCCTCGCTCATGAACTGGAACATATATCCACCGCTGTAAGGTGAAGGCTCCCCTTCCCTTTTCAGGAATTCGATGTGCATTAGAGGGTCTCCACGCTTTATTGTAATCGGCTGCCGCTCATTGCTCAAGTTGACAAGCTCTAAAGCGAGTCTGCCAACGTAGCCGCTGTGGACCTTCGCGGCGTTCAGAAATGAGAGCCCCATCCTTCCGTATTTGCTCTTGGCGGTGAGATGCGCGACAAATTGTGGGGGAGTGAAAACTACCTCGTTCGACACCAGATTCTGGTGCTCCAAGTAGTGAAGGGTCCGCTCTTCTTTTACGGTCAGAACATACCCATCCCCATCCAAGAGACTGTAGTCAAACGGGTGAATGCACTTGTAGCTCCGAATGAGCTCAGTGAGCTCATTCTTACCGATCACGCACATACTCTCGACCCGCTAATAGGCTAAATTTGATGGTTTCGGTCAAGGAGGTCGGATCCAATCTATGCGGTTGACGTGCGGAGTAGAACGAAAGAGAGCGATCGCGTGCTTGAGAAAAGTGTCGAATAATCGAAAGCAACGACTAGCAGAATGTCTCCTATCCCGCTCGGAGGAACTGGCAAGGTCACGTTGCTGCTGATCATAGGGGGCGCCGAAATTGGAAAAGGGCTCCCCGCAATAACCACCGTGCAGTTTGAGAAAGTGAGACGAATCTCGTCGTAACGTCCGGAATGGATTGGCGCCGAAGCGACGGTTGGAGGAATCGTCTGATTTGATAATAGATCGATTTTGGGAAAGCTCTGGGAGATTATGATCCAGCCAGTAGAATTGACGAATCCGGCTTGGTGGAGTGCGATTTGGGTAAACCCTACGTAGATATGGTCGACAGCACTGGAAGAAGACAGGCTGGAGAATCGTAGGAATATTGTTCCCTGGGTTGTAGCTGGCGCGAAGGCAATTACGATTATGACGACCAGTACCGCGACGAACAGGATCCTCCTCCAAGCGGCATATGGGTAATTCATCGTCTGGCGATGATACAATGATCGCATCTATTTAACAACAAGACTTGGAGATGACCGGCTCAGACCTTGTGGAGGAATGACGATGCTCTACTCACGCTTGGTTGAGACCTATCAGAAGATCGAGGGAACGACCAAGCGCCTTGAGATCACCAAACTACTCGTCGATCTTCTCAAAGAGACACCTTCCGAGATTATCGACAAAGTCGTTTACCTCACCCAAGGCAAACTCTACCCTGACTACCTTGGAATTGAGATCGGTATCGCTGAGAAACTAGCCATCAAAACCCTCGCAATCGTTACTGCGGCCAAAGAGGCGAGAATAGCCGACGAGTATAAACGAAGAGGTGATCTCGGGGATGCCGCCGAGGCCCTACTCGCGGGCAAGACCCAAGTCGGCTTGAGAAATGAACGACTCACAGTGGAAGAGGTCTACGGAATCCTAGACCGGATCGCAAAGTCAAGTGGACCCGGATCTGTCGAGTCCAAGATTCGACAACTAACATCGCTGGTAAGCAAAGCCTCGTCGATAGAGGCGAAATACGTCACCAGAACAGCGCTAGGCCGACTCAGACTAGGCGTGGCTGAGATGACACTACTCGACGCTCTTGCTCATGCCTTAGCAGGCGGAAAGGAGTCGAAGGCTCTTTTGGAACAGGCCTACAACCGCTCCTCCGATCTAGGATTCGTAGCAAGAGCGCTCGCAAGCGGCGGAACCGAGGCGATAAGGTCGTTCAAAGTGACTGTAGGCAGGCCCATCAGACCCATGCTGGCTGAAAGACTCTCCGATCCCCAAGAAATTCTGGAGAAGATGGACGGTAGAGCAGCGGCAGAGTACAAGTATGACGGGCTAAGAATTCAAGCACACATTTCAAAGCGAAACGTAACTCTCTTCTCAAGACGACTCGAGAATATCACTGACCAGTTCCCCGACCTCCGCATTCTTCTGAAAAAGGGAATCGCCGGTGACGAACTCATCCTTGAAGGGGAGGCTGTTCCCGTGGACCCATCAACAGGCGAGTTACTACCATTCCAGCTCGTCTCGCAGCGACGCGGACGCAAATACGAGTTGGAGAAGACGATTCAGGAAATACCTGTAGCACTCTTCGCCTTCGACCTGCTGTACAATAATGGGGTCGATTACACTCAGCTAGGGTTTCCGCGCAGGCGAGAGGCCTTGGCAAAGATAATTCAGCACAATGAAAAGCTCGACCTCTCACGGCAGATCATCGTCACCAAGCCAGAGCAGCTTGATGACTTCATGCAACAAGCGGTGGCAGACGGATGCGAGGGATTGATGATAAAGTCAATCGGACCCGATTCAATCTACAAAGCAGGGGCAAGAGGATGGGGTTGGATCAAGTACAAACGGGAATACAAGTCTGAGATGCAAGACACTGTAGATCTAGTCGTTGTAGGAGCCTTCGCTGGAAGAGGAAGACGGGGAGGAACTTATGGCGCGCTTCTCTTGGCGGCTTACGATGAGAAAGACGATGTGTTCAGAACCGCGTGCAAGTGCGGGTCCGGCTTCAAGGATGAAGATCTAGCAAAGCTTCCGGAAATGTTGGAGAAGTACAAGATCGACCATCGGCACGCACGGGTAGATTCCAAAATCATGGCTGACACTTGGTTCGTGCCTGGCCTGGTGTTGGAGGTTATCGGAGCCGAAATAA
>Ga0209804_1000511_pt1 | contig 30888 bp, 26 predicted proteins | sample GraSoiAngelo_139_FD_185896 | JGI IMG/M metagenome (GOLD analysis project Ga0209804, IMG submission 185896) | Grasslands soil microbial communities from the Angelo Coastal Reserve, California, USA - 14_0929_12_20cm (SPAdes) (version 2) | ecosystem: Environmental > Terrestrial > Soil > Grasslands ... | reverse complement strand
AAGGGACAGCTTCACAATGCATGGTTCTATTACATCGAAGCGCGCGATCTGATGGCGCCTGTCCCGTTCATGAGTACGCTGGCCACCGACAAAATCTATGATCAGGCGCAGAGTGCCAGGCCGTCAGATATTCCCGCCGGCGGGCCGGTTGATCTGGTTGCCGGCGCCAAGACCTACAAAGTGACGACACTTTTCCCGCTCGTAGTCGGGAATGACCTTAACCTGGTGGTGAAGTTCCAGTCAGCCGATGTCTCCAATACCACCCAAGCGTTCCAGGACAATATGGCAGTGACCAAGGCGCTGGTGACGAAGTACCCCGAATATCGGGACGCATTTGCCGGAATTGTAGCGCGGGCGGTGGAACCTTCCGGGCGCGATTACGGGTCGCTGATGCCGATGAAGGATATTAAGTAACAGCCACCTGCTCAAACACACATTCCCGCGGCAACTTGTCGTGACGTAAACCTAAAAATACCGGCGCGCGCAATTTAGGGCCGCCCTCGTGAGTTTCGTGGGTCCATTCGGAGAATTTAATTTCCGCCACCAATTCCGGCTTGACGAAGTGTACCTTGCGCAGGGCTTCGACTCCGCTGTAGAACGGATTCTGGTTGGTCTCGAGTTCTTTTAGTCGCGCCCACATTTCGCGTAGGCCCTTCTGGTCGAAACCGGTGCCCGCCTGTCCTACGTGGATCAGACGTCCTTGTTTGTCATATAGCCCGAGAACGAGGGAGCCGAAGTGTTCGCGGCTGCCCTCGGGTTCCGTGTAGCCCCCAATGACGCATTCCAAAGTCTGTGTAATTTTTATTTTGAGCCACTCGCGGCTGCGGCGTTCTTCATAACAACTATTTCGGTGCTTGCCGACGATGCCTTCCAGCCCTCGCTGACGAGCTACTTCAAAAAGGGCTTTGCCGTTCTCCGGATAATGATCTGAGTAACGGAGCAGATCGCCGGACGTCGTTATCTGGGCAAGAGCCTGCTTGCGCTCCTCCAGGTTGACCCGGCGCAGATCGTATCCATCCACGTAGATGAGGTCGAAGACATAGTAGAGCACGGTGACTCCAGCGCGGCCGGGAATACGGTGGCCGCCAGGACGGAAACCGGTGCGTTGTTGCATGAGGCTGAAAGAAGGGCGGCCTTCTTCGTCAAGTGCGACGATTTCTCCGTCGAGCACAACTTTCTTGGCTTTCACCAACCCGGGCAGAGTGCGCAGTTCGGGATATTGAGAGGTCAACTCATTCTGATTGCGGGAAACCAGGCGAAGGTTGTGGTCGTTGATGAAGGCGACGGCGCGGTAGCCATCCCATTTGATTTCGAAGAGCCATTGCGGATCGTCAAAAGGTTTGGTAATTGGAGTGGCCAGCATGGGACGGATTACGGAAGGCATTGGCGCACGGACCACGCCTTTTAAGTCTTTAATCACGGAGGGCGCGGACGAAGTTCGAACGGATGATGTGGCGGGTAATGTGACACGAGCTCGCTTGGGAAAAGTAGCCACGTCGGCAGCTGTGGCTGTTAAGACCGTCTCAGTTTTGCGTTCTTTGTTTTTTTTTCCGCTGAGCTGCCTTGTACCTTTTGTGGTGATCGTTTCATCCTTTGCTTCTGATCAAGTTTGGCGACGGCTTTGGCCAGCCAGGGAGCTTTCAGCTTGCCCCGAGCCGCCGGACGATCGCTTTCCCATTCCGCCGACTCGTCATCCCCACCTATTTGGGCCATCGTACGTTTGCTGAGCACGGACGTGTTGTCTTTCTCGATATCGTAACCTTCCACCGCATTGTCGTCGTGTTTCTTGATCAGCAGCCACTCGTTTCCTTTGCTGCCCGGGCGCCGTGCTTTCATGCGAATCAGCGCGAAATCCCCCTTCAGACGTTTGCCGTTCAGGCGGAACTTGAGGTCCCCTTTGGCTAACATGGCAGCGGCCTCAGTGTCAGTCCCGGGAACATATCTCCCGTTCACCGGAGTGGGAGAGAGTGGTTGCCAGGTCCCGACATCCCACACCATGACCGTCCCAGCTCCGTAGTTGCCTTCGGGGATAATGCCTTCAAAATCGAAGTAAGATACGGGATGATCCTCAACCTGCATGGCCAGACGCTTGTCGCCGGGATCGAGGGATGGGCCTTTGGGCACGGCCCAAGACTTGAGCACGCCATCCATCTCGAGGCGGAAGTCGTAGTGCAGGCGAGTAGCACGATGCTTCTGTACTACGAAGCGGTGGCTGGACTTCTTCTCCACCTTGGGAGGAGGTTCGGGGGTTTCTTCAAAGCGGCGTTTGCGTTTGTATTCTTCTAAGGGCACAACACTATTTTAACTGGGACGGCGGGCAAGCGCACGGGGGCGGCAGTCAGTGCCAGTGGTCGTGGAGCAGAACAGAAAAGAAACGTCCCCGGCGGGCGAGCGCATTACCTGCCGGGGCATGTTTATAGAGATTTACTTACGACTTGCTGAAGCAGCGAGTTAGGCCGCCCTGCTTGCGGCAATGCGCTGCGAGGTGGAGGTGTCTACATTGAAGGTCTCCACCTTAGGATCTTTCTTCAGGACGGGCTTGAGCGTCTCAACGATGCGACTGTACTGTTCTCGGTGATAGCGCTCCGCATCCTCCTTGGTGTTCCAGAAGCTGATGGAGAGAGCCCGTTCGCGGTCATTCTCCGGTGCCAGGCCGATCAGATCCACGAAGCCAGGCTGCTTCTGCAGGATGGGCAGAACGTCATTGCGCAGTTTTTGATTAAATTCGTCCCTCTTGTCCGGTTTTACATGGCATTCCACAATGCGGGTAAACATAAGTAGTTGACTCCTTTCGTCATTGTTGGAAGGGGAAGTTTCCGGCCCGCCGTAAGGACACTCAAGGATCAAGCAGAAACGACGGGGAAGGTTAGTAAAGTTTATTGGAAACGTCAGCAAAATTATATGCTCATCTGGCGATGAGATTTCCACAAAAAAGAGAGAATTTATGGGGACCGCTATCTTGTTGTTGAGCTTTTACTTAGAATCGTTCCGGTTGAGACATGGGCCGTCTCAAAATGGAAATAATTGCTGATGCTGATCGCTAATCGCTTCAGTTCCGATTCGCCTATTCTCACTGGCACGCGAAGATCATGAACCGAGAATATCCGAATAGACCGCTAGTAGGCGTGGGCGCGATCATCGTAGAAAGCGATCGCGTCGTATTGGTCAAGAGGGGGCATGCGCCACTGCTCGGTGAATGGTCCATCCCCGGGGGCGTGCTGGAAATCGGCGAGACCATGCGGGAAGCGGTTGTGCGGGAGGCGAAAGAAGAGACTGGCCTTATTGTCGCGCCTGGCGAGTTGCTTGGCGTGTATGACCGCCTGATCCGTGATGGTGAGGGGCGGGCGAGATACCACTATGTTCTTATCGATTTCCTTTGCCGTCAGGTATCGGGAGAATTGCTGGCAGCAGACGACGCCATTGATGTCCAATGGTTTACGCGGGAAGAATTGAAGGATGTTTCGCTGGCGCCGGAGACTCTGGATGTAATCCTGAAAGGGTTCGAGAGGGCGGGCTAACCAAATCTTTACTGTCGGCTGAAATTCATTCTTAGGGAGCGGCAGAAACAGAACGGCCCGCACTTCTAAAGGCGCGGGCCGCCCGGTGGACTGTTTGGGATTGACCAAGAGGTGGTCACTCTACGTGGCCCCTTCGGAAAACTCCGGGGTCCCGGCACAACATCAACGCCGGGTGGATCCAACCCTAACTCACCGGTGTTCTTGCGAGGTATGCATCTCTGAACACTGACCAAGCGTCCTGAGATACGCCTTAGAGCGACCGCTCTAAGTCTCAGCCACCTCACCTGGTCTACTACGACTACAATCAGAACTTGTCATCCGACCACCTCCTTTCCGGTGTAAATCCACATTATTACGAAATGCTTTCAGACGTCAACTGGCACGAAAGTGGGCATCGGGGAAGGCAACAGTACAACAGCCAGCCCAAAGACGATCAATTTCATGGCGTCGAGGCCACGAACAGCGGCCATGAACTAACGCTTATCCAGGGGCCATGTCCCGCAGACATCTGTCCCCGCCACTTCGGGGTTCTTTACACTGAAGTCTCCCCCTGGACATAGCCGATCTCCCCTAAGTAGCTGCAACTCGATGGTGTTTCAGCCTTTCCAGCGGTAGGCATTCGACTGTGGGATGCCAATATGGGCAAGCACCCGGTAAGCGAACTCGCGAGCCATGACTTCGACATCGGAAGGGCGGTTGTAGAACGCGGGGATTAGCGGAAAGACGGTGGCACCGGCGTCGGCAGCGCGGTACATGTTGCGGATGTGGATTTTATTGAGCGGGGTCTCGCGGACGCACAGCACGAGTGGGCGCTTCTCCTTGAGGCACACGTCGGCGGCGCGCTCGATTAGCTGAGAGGCGATGCCGTTGGCGATACGGGCGAGAGTTCCCATGCTGCACGGCAAAATGACCATGGCGTCGGCGGGGTAGGAGCCGCTGGCAATGTTGGCGCCGATATCGGCATTGGATTGCTGCTGGATCTTGCGCGAGGCTTTGCTGGAAGCGTGTCCCAAGATCTGCGCGACAAGGTTGCTGCGACCGCGGAGGCCGAGTTCCTCCGCCATAACACGCAGGGCGCTGTCGGAGGCAATGAAGTTCACGGTCTTGACGCGCTGATCGCGTTCTACCGTGAGCAGGAATTGCCGCAGAAAAAGTGAGCCGCTGGCGCCGGTAGTGGCGATAGTAAGGTTCTGAGGAGGTTGGCTGGGCAAGTCGGCTCCAGCGAGGCTGGTCGGTAATTGCCTCGAAACATTGAGGATAGGGGCGAGGGCACTCGGCAGTCAAGACCGCCTGCTCGAGGGAAATTGGGCTGGGTAGTGCTTTGGTCGGGCGGCGATGGCCCCTCAGCGAAATTTGGCAAGTAAGCATCTAAGAGACGGACTTATGGCAAGCACCTCTACCTCGAGTTTGCGATCTCGACGCAGCGCAGCGCAATTGCATGCGCTCGTGGCTGTGGAACGCGAAATCAAAGCCAACGATCACAACAGCCGCCGCAAATATTTGCAGGATTTCAGCCAAGCCTTCCGCTGCTACGAATCCGTTCTTGATTCAACTGAGGTACAGCAATCCATCTTCGAAGCAGATATTGTCCTGATAGGCGATTATCACGCGTTGCCTGCGGCACAATCCTTTGCGGCTTCACTGCTTGAGCAGCGGGCTGTGGCTGGTGGGCGTCCACTGGTTTTGGGCGTAGAGACGGTGTTTGCCCGCGATCAACACATATTGGAAGAATGGTTTCGCGGGGAAATTGATGAAGGCGAGTTGCGTGAACGCATTCGCTTTGAACTGGACTGGGGATACGAGTGGGAGCCTTTCTACGAACTGCTGGAAAAGGCGCGGCAGCACTGCGCTGCGATCTACGGACTGGATTGCATGCCGCGGGAAGATCTGCGCAAGATCGCGGCGCGCGATCGCCATGCCACCGACAAGATTGCTGAAATTCGCCAGCGGCATCCGGATGCTGCGGTGATGGTCTTGTTTGGCGAATCACACCTGGCGCCCTCGCATCTTCCGCAACTCTTGCAAGAACGGCTGCCGCGCGAGCGGGTGCTCACGATTTTGCAGAACGTGGACGCGCTCTACTGGCGCGCTGCCGGAGAACCTCGGGACCGGGTGGAAGCGGTGCGAGTGGCCGATAACGTTATCTGCGTTTTTAATTCCACGCCACTGGAAAAATACGAGAGTTACCGGCTATGCCTGGATCGCTGGGGACGAGAGGGATCAGGCGCTCCAGATCTGGGTCCGACCATCTACAACCTGATTGACGGTCTACTGCGTTTCCTCGATATCAATCGCTACTCCTCTCATAACGGCACGCAACCGAAATTCCTTGTAGACCTATTGCCCGAAGTTTACTGCCGCAATTCTGATGGACTGTTGCGCAGGCTGCTCTCCCGCAAAGGAGTGACCGAGGAAGAGAAGAAATTCATGTTGCGGAGAGTGGAGGAATGCGGCAGCGCCTATTTGCCGCGAGTCAATGCTTTTTATGTTCGGGAATTCCACATGATGTACGCGGCGGAAGAGGCGGCGCGGTTTTTGCATCATGCCTGCCGGGGCCTGCCTTTGCGGGTGAACGGGCATACCACTGAACCCCTCGCCGCGGAAGACTCGTTCTATGCCCGTGCCTTGGAAAACGCGCTGGGTTATCTGGGATCGCGAGTGATGTATCCGGCGCGTCCGGCGCTGCGCGAGACCGATTTATATGAGCTCTACGAGCAGACACATGAGGATTTGGAGCAGCAGAGTGCCTTCGGCTTCGAAGAGTTCGTGAAGCTGGTGGATTTCATGGTCCTGCACCGGCAATTTGAACTTAATCCCCAGCGTTTTTCTGAAGTCCCAAAACCTATCGAAGAAGGCCTCGTCGTGGCTGGCGAAAAGCTGGAATACGTTACCCGGCAGCTCGGATATCTGTTGGGTAGCGAACTTTACAACGGCTACCTCGAAGGCCGCGTGACGCGTGGCAGCTTGCGGCGTCTGTTTCTAACTCACCTGGGGCAACCGGGCGCGGCGCGGGAGACGTATTTTTCTTTAGTTCGCAAATTGCGAGCCGGGAAGAAGAAGTAGCGGTTGCCGGCTGCAGTCAGCATTTGGCACTTAGCATCATCCCTAGTCCCTCTTTTGATCGCCGTATCACCAAAAACTTTGGGTCTTCACTGTTGAGCAGATTCCTCCTTTCTCGCCAGGTGCTAATCTAGAAATCGTTTATCGTATTGCTTTGCTGAGCGTCAGAGTGTCCGTCATGAATGCTGAGTCCATTCGCAAATTGTTTGATGAAGTGCGTAAGGGCCGGCTCTCGCCAGATGACGCCGTGCAAAAGCTGCGACATCTTCCATTTGAAGATCTCGGATTTGCCAAGGTCGACCACCATCGCGCGCTACGCGCCGGGATGCCCGAGGTGATTCTGGGGGAGGGGAAGACACCACACCAGGTCGCACAAATCTTTTTGCGGCTGGCGAAGCACGGGAAGAATGTTCTGGCGACTCGTGCCAGCGATGCGCAGTTTGCGGCCGTAAAGAAAAAAGTGCCCAGAGCGGAATACCGGGCGTTGGCGCGCGCCATTGTTCTGCGGCGCGACAGGAAAAAATACGGGAAGGGAACCATTGCCGTGGTATCGGCGGGGACCAGCGACATTCCGGTAGCAGAAGAAGCTGTGGTCACGGCGGAGGTCATGGGCAACGACGTCGAACACCTGTATGACGTGGGAGTAGCGGGGATTCATCGTCTGTTGGCTCACCGTGATTCTCTGACCACAGCGCGGGTGGTGATTGTGTGCGCCGGGATGGAAGGAGCCCTGCCCAGCGTGGTTGGCGGACTGGTGGGTGTTCCCGTAATCGCGGTTCCTACCAGCGTGGGTTACGGGGCGGCATTCAAAGGACTGGCCGCGCTCCTGGGCATGATGAATTCATGCGCTTCCAACGTGAGCGTAGTGAATATTGATAACGGCTTCGGGGCGGGGTGTGTGGCATCGTTGATTAACCGTTTGTAGATGAAAAAACAGGCACGGCTCGCGCCGTGCCTTCGAGTGAGAGAGAGTTTAGCAGTTACATTCCGCTATTCGATTGGTCTTCCACGACCAGATGATTGTTTACGCTGAACGCGCCGGGTACTGAGTTGACCCGTATGCCGGCGATTTGCTTGTCCATCAAGCTGTCTACAGTGCCGTAGAGACTGATGTTGCCGTGATTGACGATGATCCGGACAGGTCGAGCGGGATCGATCGCATACTTGCCCAACGCTGAATCACCATAAATTGCTCGTGCCGCACGCAGGCGCAGACTGTCATCGAAGATCGAAGTCAGCGAGACTTTAATCTCATCTACCACGTCCTTCACGCCAGGCATGCGCTGAACCAGAGCTAGCGCAGAGTCGCGTCCTACTTCGTTGTAGGTTTCGCCACCGACAGTTGCGACGCCGTTCTGCACCGCAACGGTCAAATAATCGAATGCGGCGTCGTAATAGCCGACCCGGTCGTAATACAGCTTTTCTGCCAGCTTCTGTTGCAATTGCTGATCAGGGACGCTGGGACCGGCAACTTGAATCAGGTTGCGCACGCCCTGCAAATTTGCAGTCTTGTGGATCTTGCGGGCGGCGTCGATCTTGTCCTGATAGAGATCGACGGTACCTGTCAAAATCACAATGCCGTCTTCTACGCTCGACCGGACGTTGCTCCACTGTTTACGGTTCTGCGGTTTCTGGGTGACCTTTTGCTGGATGGCACCGTCGTATCTTGCCGCGCCGGCGGGCTGCGCCATAAGTCCGACGCTCAGCACACCTATCGACAAGAATGAAACGAGAATTTTCAAAATGTTTTTCATAATCTACTTACTCCCTAACCGGGATAATTTATTAACTGGTTAGTTAATTATTTGATGCAACGAGGAGGGCGAAAGATGCGCCCCAAGGCGCTTGGTGGGCTGTAGATGTAAGTCCTTATTTACCAGTAGCTTGTAATACTCATCGGGTGCGCTTGGTGGATGCCTTAACGGACTTTACCTGCTTGCCCGAATGCGCTACTTGCGATCCGGCGTTACTAAATACGCGAGCAAAGATCTTGTCGATGTTGCGCAACTGGCGCTTCAAATCAAATGCACGTTCGATCTTCTGGTGAGGTACGAGGCCGGTGATCTCCTTATCGCTCATCACCAGTTGACGAAAATCCAGGCCTTCCTTCCAGGCACGCATGGCGTGATTTTGAACCATGCGATAGGCGTCCTCTCGGGAGACGCCGTGTTCCACGAGGTCGAGCAGCAACTGGCCGCTAAAGACAAGACCCCGAGTGCTCTCAAGATTGGCCATCATGCGCTCGGGATAGACGAACATGGTCTCAATCAAGTTTGTCGTCTTGTTGAGCAAGTAGTCCACCAGCGTGGTGGAATCCGGCAGAATGACGCGCTCCGCCGAAGAATGGGATATGTCACGCTCATGCCACAAGGCCACATTTTCAAAGCCGACCTGGGCGTTGGCGCGCACCACACGCCCCAACCCACTGATCTGCTCGCAAGTGACCGGATTCCGTTTGTGCGGCATGGCGGACGACCCCTTTTGCTTTTCGCTAAAGAACTCTTCCGCTTCGCGGACTTCTGTCCGCTGCAAGTGGCGAATCTCAGTGGCGATTTTGTCGAGAGTACAGGCAATCACGGCAAGGGTCGCCAGGTAGTGGGCGTGACGATCACGCTGGATTACCTGCGACGAAACCGCGGCGGCTTTCAATCCCAGACGAGCGCATATTTTTTCCTCCAGTTCGGGAGTGAGGTGGGCAAAGGTGCCGACAGCACCGGAGAACTTGCCGACGCGCAAGTCCTCGGCGGCAGCGGAAAAGCGTGCGATATCGCGCTGCACCTCGGAATACCAGTTGGCTAATTTGAACCCGAAAGTGATGGGTTCGGCGTGTATGCCGTGGGTTCGGCCCACCATGGGAGTGTTCTTGAATTCCCAGGCGCGCCGCTGCAGCGCATCGCTTAATCGATTGAGATCGTCGGCAATAATGCTGGACGCCCGAAGAATCAGCAAAGCCTGCGCGGTGTCCACGACATCATTCGAAGTCAGGCCGTAGTGAAACCAGCGCGCATCCGGGCCGACAATTTCAGCCACGGCGGTGGTGAAGGCGATCACGTCATGCCGCACTTCAGCTTCGATCTGGTGGATGCGATCCACTTTGAAGTCGGCGCGCTCGCGAATAACGCGGGCGGCGTCTTTCGGGACCAGGCCAGCTTCCGCCAAGGTCTCAGTTGCCGCCACCTCGACCGCCAGCCAGGTTCGAAAACGGTTTTCGTCACTCCAAATGTGCCCCATCTCGGGGCGGGTATAGCGCGGGATCACGGCAGCGCCCTCTCTAAAAGTTGCTGAGAATGATGGACTAGGGATTCTAAAGGAGGTTCGCTCCGCTTACCAGTCGTCTCCTGCAGGCAGTACCAGGTCAAACGTCAGAGTGGCCCGCCATCTCAACTGGGGCTTTCGTTCGCAACATATATCGTGATACGATATAACGTGAATATGGTAACCGCTACGATATAATCCGCGGAATGGAAACGACGCTTACGCCAACTGATTATGAATCGTTAGCCGAGCTGCGCTACCAGATCCGACGTTTTCTTCACTTCAGCGAGCAGGCGTCCCGAGCTGCGGGTTTGGAGCCGCGACAGCACCAGTTACTGTTGGCGCTGAAAGGCCTTCCGAAAGATACGCGTCCGCGAATCGGAGAACTGGCTGAGCGCCTGCAAATCCAACACCACAGTGCGGTGGAGCTGGTGAATCGGCTGTCGAGAAGTGGCTATGTGAAACGCCGGCCAGGAGAGGATCGACGAGAAGTATTGCTGTCGCTGACCCCGAAGGGTGAGAAGGTGCTGCGAGAGCTGTCGCTGCACCATAAATCGGAGCTGCGCAACGCAGGTCCGTCACTGGTGGGTGCACTCAAACGCGCCATGCAGACGAACAGAAATTCCACGCGAAGGTCTGCAAAGACAACCCAACGGAATTGACACAAGGAGAACTGGGCAAGAATGACAGGAGACGACGGGCGCGAAATGTCTGGAGCGCAGCCGGGATCATCGTCAACAAATGGCGAGCGGAACGGCGCTGTCGCCGCAGAATGGGTGGGCAGAAGCCTGCTAGCTGAGGGGGCGGTAGCGCCACCAGCACAATTTCGAATGGTATTAGTTTCTTGTCTGGCAGCCGGTATCGGTCTGGTCGCTGGATTCATAGCGTATTTGCTCTACAGGCTGATCGGGTTCTTGACCAATGTATTTTTCTTTCATCGCCTATCGGCCGACTTCGCCAGTGCCCGGCTAAATCATCTTGGGCCCTGGGTGATCGCTATACCTGTTATTGGCGGATTGATTGTCGGAGTCATGGCGAAATATGGCACTCCGAAAATCAGGGGTCACGGCATCCCGGAAGCGATGGAAGCGGTTCTGGTGAACCGTAGCCGTATCGAACCGCGGGTCGCGATTCTGAAACCGATTTCCGCGGCCATCGCCATCGGCACCGGAGGCCCGTTTGGCGCCGAAGGACCGATCATCCAGACGGGAGGGGCGGTTGGTTCACTGGTGGGCCAGATTGTGCACACGACCGCGGTAGAGCGGAAGGTGCTACTGGCGTGCGGAGCGGCGGCTGGCATGTCCGCCACGTTCAACACACCCATCGCCGGAGTAATTCTTGCGATCGAGCTGCTGCTCTTCGAATTCAAGTCGCGTTCGTTCATTCCCCTTGTGGTGGCCAGTACGTTGGCCACTGCCGTACACCTGCAATTGCTGGGAGGCGGCCCGATGTTTCAGGTCGCAGCAATGGATTTCGGCATCCCGCGCGCTTTGCCCTTCTACCTGCTGCTGGGAGGAATCTGCGGTCTGGCTGCGGTCGGATTCAGCAAGGCACTTTACTGGATGGAAGATAAATTTGAAAAACTTCCAGTGGATCAACTATGGTGGCCCGCCATTGGCGGGCTGGGACTCGGCATTATCGGCTATTTTGTACCTCGCGTTCTGGGGGTTGGGTACGACACGATTGGTGACATTCTCAATGCGCGGCTCGGCCTTGAAGTTCTCTTGATTGTAATGGTCGCCAAGGCCGTGGCACTGATGGTCTCTCTCGGTTCGGGGACATCAGGCGGATTACTGGCACCCATGTTCATGTCCAGTGCGGCACTCGGAGGCGGATATGCCATGCTCATGGACCGAGTATTCCCAGCCGCAAACCTGGCACCCGGCGCGTTCGCCCTGGGTAGCTCTGGGAGCAGTTTTCGGGGCAGCCTCGCGAGCCACCTTCACCTTCATCATTTTTGCGTTTGAGATCACGCGCGATTACAACTCGGTGCTTCCCTTGATGCTGGTAAGCGTGATTGCGGATGGTGTGGCGATGTTGTTCATGCCCGGTTCCTCCATCATGACGGAAAAGCTGGCCCGGCGCGGGCTTCGCGTCCATCACGATTATGAGACTGACGTGCTGACGCATGTGACGGTGTCGGAAACCATGGACCATGAGGCGCCTTTGGTTGCCGCTGACATGCGGGTCGGCGAACTGGCGGAGCGAATTGCGCGGCGGGATCCGGAAGTGAGCCGTCACCAGGGAATGCTGGTGGTGGATGAGGAGCGAGAACTAGTCGGTGTCATTACTCGCGGAGACATTTTGCGAGCGCTGGACAAAGATCCTGTGGGGACAATGACTGTACGTGAGGCAGGTTCCTCACGTGTGGTGGTCACCCATCCGGATGAGTTACTTTCAGAAGCATCGGCCAAAATGCTGCGCCATAACATTGGACGCTTGCCGGTAGTGGACCGCCATGATCCGCATCGAATTCTAGGGTATCTTGGACGTCCCGGGATTATGTCGGCCGGCCTGCGCCGGCTGGAAGAGGAACACGTCCGTGAGCCGGGCTGGATTGCTCGATTTTTCTGAATCTAATTTTGATTGCGCTTCAGCAATTGATGTAGGGCGGCGGGTGTAAGAGTCGCGGGAGCTGGAGCGCTCCTTTTTTGCGCTGCGGCGATTAGGGGGCGCAACGCGTCGGAGGAAATCCCGAGCGTGCCCCCGGCAAAGCCATCCAGATAAGCAGAGTTGATTCCTATGACTTCGCCGCGACTATTGAATACGGGGCCGCCGCTGCCTCCGTGGGCCGTGGGGGCATCGTAAACCAGCTTGTCGCCTACTACATCGCCCAAGTGCCCGTAGGTTGCTGACGGACGAATCAGCGACAGAGCGGCGAGTTCATTCGCGGCGCCGATGTCATCGTGCCGGTATGCGAGTCTTTCGTATACTTGCGTGGGTGATTTCGCCACCATGCCCGCAATTCCCATGGGATATCCGATCACGGTGACTAGTTCGCCAGGCGGCGCCGGTCCGCTGGCAAGGGGAAGCGGTGCCAGTTGGTGAATTGCGGCGGCGAAGTCAACGCGCAAAACTGCCAAATCTCCCTCCGCGGAAACTACCGAAGGCGTGAGAATGACCGGAGTTGGCAAGCCGGGAAAGAAGGCCAGTAATTTTTCAAGCTGAGGAGTCGCACCACGACGAATCAGGGCGTCGGCTTCAGGGTCGCCGTACCAGGGTTCTGCGACATGGCGATTGGTTGCCAGTAAGCCGTCGGCGACAATGAATCCCGTGCCGGAAATGCGGGCCCGCACCGAAGACGGCTCGCCCGGAAAACCCACGCGGTATACGCCATATATGTAGCAAATGGAGTTGCGATACCGGTTCAGCACCGTTGCCGGCATGCCGTGTTCCTGATCCATCTGCTGAAGTTGTTGCTTGATTTGCCGGACCTGGAGCTGAAGATCATCGGTGGGAGGCGGCGCGTAGTAGTGCACCACCATTCCGGTCCCGCCGAGCAGGACGAGTGCAAGCACGGTTTCGAGCAGCCATCCCCACTCGATTACAGCGCGGTCGGGTTCCGGTTGTGGATCTTGTTCGGGCATAATGTGGGCTGCCGGTGGGGAGCGATTTGTCAGGCAGGCGCGCCTTACGCATTCCTATGTTGCAGCTTGAGGGCGTGGTTTCCTACGGTACGGAAGTGGATGTACGGGTGAGTGCGTCTTCGAGTATGTCATTCTAAATAAGAAGGTTACGGCTCCGGGACTCCCAGGAGCTCAGACATTTCCTGATACAGGAATCCTTCTCCGGGACGGTAGGGCTGAATCCACTCGCCATTGATGACGAACTGCGGGATCGCACGTTTGCCAGTGCGCGCGACAACTTCGTCCGCGGCACCGGGCGTGTTTTCTATGTCGATTTCTTTGTAAGGAATTTTGTGGTGAGCGAGAAAGCGCTTGGCCTCTCGACAATCCGAACACCAAAAAGCGGAATAGACAATCAGTTCCATAATTGTTGAGTTCTCGAAAAAAGAAAGCCGTCAATAAAGCTGACGGCTTCTGTCGGTTGACCATCAGTTCTCGTAGAGCAACACGCCCTCGGTTTCCTTCGAATCCACGGGCCGGTAATAGAGCTTTTCGCCCTCGAGGAAGACCTCGATGAATGCCGGCCGGGTGGTGATGGTGCCTTGAATCAGAGCCTCCGATAGCGGATCTTCGATGTACTTCTGCAAGGCGCGGCGCAGCGGACGGGCGCCATAGCTGCGATCGCTCAGCGTCTGATTGAGGATCCACTTCTTGGCCTCGTCGGTTACCGTTACGGTAATCGATTTCTGTGCCAGATTCTGATTCAACTGGCTGACCATGAGCTCCAGGATCTGGATGAGGTCGTTTTCGCTCAGAGCGTTGAAGATGATGACTTCGTCCAGACGGTTCAGGAACTCAGGATTGAAGGTACGCTTCACTTCGTTCCTCACCAGGTCTTCAATCTTTTCCGAGATCATGTCCTCCTGAGTGGACTGGAAGCCCAGACCCTCGCGCTTCTGCAAGTGACGCGCGCCAATGTTGGAGGTCATGATAATGACGGTATTCTTGAAATCCACGGTGTTGCCCAAGCCGTCGGTGAGATGACCGTCCTCAAATACCTGCAACAGGATGTTGAACACATCAGGATGCGCCTTCTCAATTTCGTCCAGCAATACGACCGAGTAGGGGGCACGCTTAACTCGCTCGGTGAGCTGACCACCCTCTTCGTAGCCCACGTATCCGGGAGGCGAACCGATCAACTTCGAGACCGAGTGCTTCTCCATAAACTCGGACATGTCGAAGCGAACCAGCGACTTCTCGCTGCCGAACATGAACTGGGCGAGAGTGCGCGCGACTTCGGTTTTTCCCACGCCAGTGGGGCCGAGGAACAGGAACGAGCCGATCGGACGGTTCGGATTCTTGAGGCCGGCGCGAGAGCGCCGGATGGCGCGCGCTAAAGCGCTGATCGCCTTTTCCTGGGAGATCACGCGTCTATGCAGCTCTTCTTCGATGCGCAGCAGCTTCTGGGTTTCTTCTTCCTTGATGGAGGTGATGGGCACGCCAGTCCAGCGTGAGACCACGTCTTCGATGTCCTCGCGGCCGACAACGCCCGTGGAGGACTCATCAAGATGGTATTTTTCGCGAAGAGCGCGCAAGTTCTCGCGCTCTTTGCGTTCCTCGTCCGAATAGAAGCGCGCCTTCTCGAACTCATGATTCGCGACGGCGTTTTCACATCGGTGCACGATGAACTTGATTCGCTTCTGCACCTCAGTGATCTCCTCCGGCAGCGAGGTCTGACGCAGCTTGACGCGCGCGCCCGCTTCGTCGATGAGATCAATGGCTTTATCCGGCAAAAAGCGGTCCGGTATGTAGCGGTTGGAATGCGAAACCGAGAAGTTAATGGCCTCATCGGTGTAGCTGACCGCGTGGAACTTCTCGTAACGATCCTTGATGCCAAACAGAATCTTGATGGCATCGGCTTCATTGGGTGGCGGAACTTTCACCGCCTGGAAGCGGCGTTCGAGGGAGCGATCCTTTTCGATGGATTTGCGATATTCGCCTGGCGTGGTGGCACCGATGCATTGAATCTCTCCCCGCGACAAGGCAGGTTTCAGAATATTTGCTGCATCAAGTGATCCTTCCGCCGAACCGGCGCCCACCAGAGTATGCAACTCATCGATGAAGATGACGGCATTTTGTGACTCCATCAATTCCTTCATGATGGTCTTCAGGCGTTCTTCAAACTGTCCACGATATTTTGTGCCAGCGACGATGAGGGACAGATCGAGTGCCAGGATGCGCTTATCGGCTAAAAATGATGGCACCTCGCCGTCAGCGATGCGCTGTGCCAACCCTTCAACGATCGCGGTCTTGCCGACACCCGGTTCACCAATCAGCACGGGATTATTCTTGGTGCGGCGGCAGAGGATCTGGACCACGCGCTCCAACTCACCTTCTCGACCGACTAGCGGATCGAGTTGGGTGTCCATCGCGGCCTGGGTCAGGTCGCGGGAAAATTCGCTGAGGAGAGACGATTCCCGCTGCCGCTGCGGCTGAGCTTTCTCCTGACTGCTACGGGCCAATTCTTCACGAATGGTCGAAAGACGGAGGCCGCGTTCGTGCAAAATCTCGGCGGCAAAACATTTTTCTTCGCGCAGCAATCCCAGTAACAGATGTTCGGTTCCGATATGCTTGTGAGACAGCCGTTCCGCTTCCTCGGCGGCATAGGCGAGCACTCGCTTGCATTCATTACTGAGAGGCAAATCCACCGAGGTGGAAACCTTCTCCCGAATCGTGGTATGTCCTTCGATTTGCTTGCGGATGGACTCTACCGATGCATGCGAGCGCAGAAAACGGTTCGTGAGGGCTTTGTCTTCGCGCAGAAGTCCCAGTAGCAGATGCTCTGTCTCAATATAAGGAGAGCCGAACTGGCTGGCCTCATAACGCGCAAAGAAGATGACGCGCCTGGCTTTCTCCGTATAGCGTTCAAACATATGCCCTTCCCTGAGTTCTCGGGAGAAACGGGTCGGCTGGTGCTGGCCCAAAACTCCCAGGGAGCAGTCGTCCCCCAATACATTATGCAATCAACGTGCCACGGACCCAATAGTTAAATCGTATCACTAACTCGTTCTGTTACTAATGGCACTTCAGTCGAATGCCTAACGCAACCATTGCAAGAGATTGCAACCCATCCTTCCAATTGTGCTGCGAACAAACTTTAACCGGTAGTTACTCACGTGAAAAGCGACTCCGGCGATACCTCTTCCATCTTACCTTGATGCAATCGCAATACCCGATGGCAGCGGCCGGCAAACGCGATGTTATGAGTAGCGATGAGGGACGTGAGTTGATAATCGCGATGCAGCCTGGCAATTAACTCAAAAACTGAATCCGCCGTATGGCTGTCAAGATCGCCGGTTGGCTCGTCGGCCAGCAAAAGCTTGGGCCGGGTTATAAGCGCACGCGCCAGAGCCACTCGCTGCTGCTCCCCACCTGACAACTCTCCAGAGCGATGATCCGCACGCTGATCCAACCCTACCTCGTGAAGCCAATGAGAGGCTTCGGCCCGTGCTTGCTGCTTGGCAAGCCCTCGCACGAGAAGTGGCATAGCCACGTTTTCCAGGGCGGTAAATTCCGGCAGGAGATAATGAAACTGCCACACGAAGCCGATCTCGCGGTTACGGAACTCGGCGGCCTGGTCGTCTGGAAGCGAGTTCACCTGTAGTCCGGCGCAGTATACGTTACCGTCAGAAGCGGTATCAAGAGCGCCCACGATGTGCAAAAGGGTACTCTTTCCGGCACCGGATTGCCCGACGATCGCCAGCAGCTCTCCTTTGCGCACCTGAAAGGACAAGTTTTCAAAGAGCACGAGATCTGATTCGCCGGAGCGAAAGATCTTTTTCAAACCCGCGACCCGCACGATCGGGTCTTGGTGTATTTGATGCAAACCGCCGCTCCTCCGTCACAATTAGGGTCCGGCGCAACAGCAGGCAACCTTTCTGCCACTTGGGAACGGCGCGGTTGCCCTATGCCATTAGAACACGAGGCCCGAGCTAAGCAATAACACGCTCCCGATTCCGGAATGCATCTGCAGAAAACTGTATACCTGATCGGCGTCAGAGGAACATAACGTTAGTCACTTCATTCATATCGTAGGGCCTCGGCGGGAAGTATCCGGGCGGCGGACCAGGAAGGATACATGGTTGCGATAAAAGAAACCCCGATCGCCACCAGTGCTACCAGAAGACCGTCCATGGGGCGGGGTGCGAACGGCACGTAGTCAATTGAATAAACTTCGGGAGCGAGCGAGATGAGATGGTAGTGGGCGCCGGCCCAAGCCATAGCGTAACCGAGTACAAGCCCAACCGCCGTCCCAATAACACCAATGAGCACGCCTTGGGCGATAAACATCCATCGCACCTGCGCCTTGCGCGTGCCCATAGACATGAGCACGGCGATGTCTTTGGTCTTTTCCATGACCATCATGGTGAGCGAGATGAGGATGTTCAATCCGGCGACGAAGACTATAAGACCAATGGTGATGAACGTCACTACACGCTCCAGACGCAGAGCACGGAAGATCGCCTTGTTCTGTTCCATCCAATTGGTGGCCATAAAGCCCGGTCCCGCCGCCTGCTCCAGCATTCTGGCAACCTCGCCGGCTTTGTAGATGTCGTCTACCTTGAATTCGAGTACGGCAACTACGTCATCCTCACCGAACAGATGTTGTGCATCGGAAAGGCGTGTGAATGCCCAGGAACTGTCGTAATCGTAAAATCCGGAGTTGAAGATTCCGGTCACGCGGAAGCGAAGGTACTTGGGCACCATGCCATAGGGAGTGAGTTCGCCTTGCGGGCTGGTGACCAGGACGACCGAGCCAGCGGTGGCACCGAGGTTGTCAGCCATATCCTTACCCAGCACGATCGGCGGCATGGCCGCGAGGCGCTCTTGGACGCCCTCAAGTGAACTGGGGGATGGATCCACTGGCTTATCGCTGCCATTGCCTGTGACCAATGGTGCCGGCGGTGATGATTCCTCCAACGCAGCCGCGGAACCGATGTTGACTGAGTTCAGCAAGCGGCTGACTTTTCGTTCGTAAGCCGGAACCATTCCCTTTAATACGGCGCCACGAGCTCTTGGGCCGCGCGAGATGAGTACCTGTTCGTAGATAGCAGGTGCGACAGCCACCACATGAGGGGTCTTGACAAGAGCGTCCATTAGCGGGCGCCAGTTTCTGATGCCATCGCTCTGTATGCGCAATAGGCTGACGTGCGAGGTTGAGCCAAGGAGGCGGTCTTGAAGATCCTGGCGAAAGCCATTATTGATCGCCAGGGCAACGATAAGGGATGCCACGCCTGCAGCTACGCCGGCGATGGAAATGCCAGTAATGACACCGATAACAGCCTGACGGCGTTTGGCGCGCAAATAGCGTGCTGCAACGAAAAGTTCAAAGCGCATGGGAAGCTGTTAACTGTGAGCCCCCTACTTGCCGCGAATCAGGAATTTCGCCGAGCTCGTATTGTCATAACGATCAAAAACTCTTACCACAACCACGTGCTCACGGTTTGCGGTGCTCCGGTTCTGCAGATCTGGATCGGCTCCCGCGGAGTTACCGCCGTTCCCCGCAAGCAGGGTTTCGGCAGTAGGTATCGCGGTTTTGAAATCGTAGCTTTCAGACTTCGCGTCGGATAGTTGACCAACCGGCTCCACGAATTGCCAGTCATTGGCATCGATCGAATACTCCGCGCGCTTGATGGGCGAGAAGCTGTCAGCGGCACGGAATGAGACGTGGACCTGATTTCCTTCCACCGTTGCACTGAGCGCCTCCACCCGGGGCGGTGTAGTGTCAATATCGACGCGGGTGCTTTCTTTCTCAGCCGTCAGGGCTTCGCTCGGCGAATGCGAGGGCGCATCCGAAGCGATGATCTTGAAGGTGTATCCGCCGTCAGGCAGCAGGCTGGAATCGAAGGAATAGAACTTATCGGTGAGATTGTCTTTCAAGAGCAGCCAGCGGGACTGTCCGTCCGCGCGATAGTAGACGGCGTAGACGAGTTGGTCGTCATTGTCGTCATGGGCATTCCACTTGAGTCCGATGGAATCCCGGTCATGCACCGAAGGTACCGGCGCATCGAAATGCTGCTGAGGCGCGTTGCCGCCTGTATTCGAAGCACTGTCACTTCCCACTGACTTTGGCGACGATTGATAGCGCATTCCGACCTGGACGCTGATGTCGTCGATATCTGGCGCGATATTCTTAGGCAGATAATTGAGAGTAACGCTTTCTACGCGCGGAGACGGACTTCCGTCGCGCAGTACGGCCCTCCACTGAATAAAACGTGCGGCCGGCACACCAGCTACCGGATTCTTCTGAAGATCGACTTTCGTCCACGGACTCCAGTTGCGGTCGGGATTATCCACATTTCCGCTACGGGTGAAGAGTTCCACATTGCCTGCGCCACGAAACTCAGCGTGCCCCCAACGAGAGAAGATATGAGCGTCAAATACATCACTGTCGTAGGTACCTTCTGAATCGGCGGCTGAACCCAGAAGGAAGAGCTTGCCTAGATTACTGGTGGAGACGTAAAGCCCACCGCCGGGAGCTTTGGTAAAAGCTGTGACCTGGGTGGCGCTGGCTTTCAGCAGGTCAGTGAAATCGTCCTCGCCGTTGATAGCGAAGACGTGACCGCGATTACCCGTTCCTGCCAGCAGGCGTCCGTGCTGATCGAAGGCCAGGGCATAAACCAGATCTTCGCGTGAAGTCCAGATACGATTGGGAGAGCCATCCGGTGCGATGCGGTAGACTTCCGAGCCTCCCCCGGCCCCTGAACTCGAAGAGGGGAAGTTTGCAGGTACGTTTGACGTGCTCGGTTGAGGAGCATTGATGACGATGCCCGGTTGCTGAATGCTCGAGGTAGATGGTGCTGGGCCAGTTGGTACCGAGGTCGAGGAGTAACTGGAGGGAGCCGCGCTGGGATGTTTTTCACCAGCTCCGGCGGCGTAGATGTTGCCGGCGGAATCAATGGCTAGGGCAGTGATTTCCTTCTTCGGCGCGCCATAGAGCACAAAAGCGTCGCCAGAAGGCGAGATGCGATACACCAGGCCGCTGCCATCGGAACCAGCGATCAGATTACCCTTTGGATCAAGCGCGAGTACGCGAATGTGAACCTCGTCGCTCTTAAAAAAGAGCGAATGTTCGCCTTTGGGCGTCACCCGGTAAATTTCACCATGATCGCCGGTAGCGACGTAAAGATTGCCTGCATTATCGAGAACCAGGTCCCAGATGTATTTTGTCCGCGGGTCGAAGTAAACACTGGAAGTCCAGGAAGGTTCGGCTTCGACTTTGCTCTTCTCCACGATAGCCTTTTTCTTACCGGTCTCTTTCGCAGTCACGGCGGCTACCTGCTGGATTTTGTAAACTTTGCCGTCGGGCGAGGTGGCAGCGTAGAGGACACCATCGTTCTGAACAAGAGCCTGAACTTGTAACTCCTGAGGCTCAAAAATCGTGCTTGCCTGGCCATCCGGTGTGATGCGATAAACGCGGGCCGGCGCGCCGGCAGCGGCGTAGATGTTTCCGGCATCGTCCGAGGCAAGTGCCCAGATGTAGGTCGAAGGAGTGGTGTGGAGAGGTTTGAACGAGGGCGCCAGTTCGAGGCCTCCGGAACTGCGGATGGCCACTCCTTTGGGCGTGCCTTTTACGAGATCTTCAAACTTGGATTGTTCCCAGGTGCGAGTGCCTTCAGCAAAGGCGTCACTTACCTGACAAACCAGTAATCCAAGGAAAAGCACAGCGAGAGTTAGCGGCCGAATTGCCAATTTCATACCTCAATACCAAAGTGATGGAAGGGTTAAGCTCAGGGTAACACGGTGCCGCACGAAAGTGCGCGACCGCTGTTATCGCGCGTTGTGGACGGCTCGCTAACAATTGCCAATCTATCCGAGCCCTGATGGCAGCATCGGCGCGCTTACTTAATGGTGATAGTTAATACCTGGCCGCCGGCCACCTCATAATCCAGAGGCGCGGTTGCAGCCTCGTTTACCGATGATTCTCCCAGCACGACCATCTCCTGGGTTCCCCGCATTCCCTCCATAACGTTCATCACGGAGAGAGGCAGAGTGGGCATCACTTTGTCCGCAACCATAGCCTCGGGATCAGCTTCCAGCAAGGAGACGTAAACCCGGTTGTTGGCATGTTCTTTATTCAACAGAGCGATGGTGGGACCAAGTCCTAGTTTACGACCAAAGATGGATGAGCCGCGGCGCATGCGGTCGAGGGTTTCACCGTCGCTGACCAGAATGCGTAGAGATCCCTTGGACGTGGAGGTGGGAATATGGATTGGAATCTGGCGCAAGATTCTTTCCCCACGATAGGGACGAAGAACCGTCTCCACTACAATTTCATCTCCCGGGCGAGCTTCGGTTACATCAGTGCGGGTGCTTTCCAGACGCGCCCAGCGGCGTTCCTTTACCAAATCGAAGTCTACCTTTACACCGCGAATATCCGGCACGTCATAGTGATTGTCATAGATCCTGCCAAAGCGGTCGCCGAGAGAAAGTGCTGCCAGTGCTGCGGCCGGCTGTCCGCTATCACCCGGGGCGAACATATTTTGCAGCGTCACGTCGGGATAACCCTTAACGCTGATGCTGCCGTTCATGCGATAGGTGATCTCTTCGCCATATTCGTTAATTCCATGGAGCGCATTGAAAACCGTCGCCATCATTGCCACGGGGCTGAGTTTCGCGTTGTTAAGGACTTCGTAATGAAACTCTTTCGATGTTGGGCCACCATGGATGGTCAGCGTGACCGGGATCATGTCGGGTTGCTTGTCAAACACGCCCATGATTCCGGTATGGCGATCCTGCACGAAAGTACCCACTGATTCCGTCGTATTGACGATTTTGAAAGCGTTGAGAGGAGATGGCAGAGTAGCCAATACCTGCGCCTTGGTCATGGGAAGATCGACCATGCCGAATTGCAGCAAGGGATGGCCACAGGCTAGCAGCCGCTGCGGATCCACATAGGTGACGGTGCAAGTGGCGGCTATATCCATATCGCCGCGTACAAGGATGGCGCTTACCGCAGAGCCCGGCTCCAACGGTTCCGGTTGTTTCACGTCGCTGTGCGAACCCGCGCCCATCACTGGAACAACGCCAGCGGATGCGAACTGAGGAGCAAAGCGACGAATGGTTTCTTCCGAAAATCCATTGAAGACCAATGGCGTATCGATCGGCCTGAGATAATTGCCAACGTTCTGCGAAATGGAAGCGGAATTCATCCCGGGGCCGGAAGTCTTAGTTTCCGCAGCTCCGGCTCTCGCCTGTATGGGAGCGGAGTCGCCGCCGGGCCTGCGGTCCATGGCATTAATCTCGAGCATTTCGGAGATTGGAGTAACGCCAGCAATCGGTTCTTTGGAAAATTCGCCGATGCGAAAGGCAAGCGCCCCGGCAAGTTTGCCGTCAATGTAAACCGGGCTGCCGCTCATGCCGGCAACCACGCCAGTGTATTCAGCCTTAGTGCCGTGAAGACGAATGAGAATGATGTCGCCTTTCGGCCCGTTGACGTTTTTCATCACGCCAAGGACTTCAACGTCCATGGGCTCTGGTTTGACGCCCTGAAAAACCGTATAGGCGACGCCACGCATGCCAGCGTGGATCTCATCAACCGGAATGGTTTCAAACGGTTTCGGGCTCTGAGCTGTAACTGTGGCGGACGCCAGCAAACAGCAGAGGGCGGCAAGCGAGAGAACTGCTTTTCCCATTAATTTGCCCCGGAGGCCAGTCTTGGCCCAATTATCTTTTAACTAGACTCCGCGTAATGTTTTTATTTTTGCCAGTGAGGGAGTGTCAAGCCGAGCAAAATATCCCAATCGCGAAGCTGTGCATCTATACTAGCAGGGTATTTCCTGGGGGAAGCATGTTTTTTTGGCAGTTTGCCCGCAAAATCAGGCAAATCCTTACATTGCCGTTGGTTATCGCGCTCGCACTTTGGTACTCGGTGTTTTCCCTTAGCGCAGCGCCGCTGCCCAGGGCGCAGCACCAAGACCAGCAACAGCCACCGTCGCCACCGCCGGCGAATAGCCAGCAAAAACCGTCCGCAACACCACCCCCAGAGGCCGGTGGTCCGGGAAATGATGTCGGTCCGTACGCCATTCCCAAAAAGAAAGAAGAACCTCCGCCACCTCCTCCCCCTGAAAAACCCAAGAAGATTGAGGGCATGCCCGATTACTCCATCCAAGTGGATGTACCGCTGGTCAATCTCGACGTGCTGGTTACTACTAAGGACGGTCAATTTATTCCCGGGCTGAAGAAGGATAATTTCCGCGTGCTCGAGGACGGAGTACGGCAGCCGATCAGTAACTTTAGTCAGGCAGAGGCGCCCATTACGGCTGTGTTGCTGGTGGAGTTCGCGTCCACTAATTATCAATTTCTGTATGACGCTCTCAACGCCTCCTATACATTTGCCAATGGCTTAAAAAAAGAGGACTGGGTGGCGGTGATTTCCTACGACATGAGACCTCACATCCTCACCGACTTCACTCAAGATAAGCGAGCCGTCTATGGTGCCTTGAACCAGCTCCGGATCCCCGGCTTTTCCGAACGAAATTTATTCGACTCGGTCTATGACACGCTGGACCGGTTGGATCGGCTGGAGGGACGCAAGTACATCATTCTTGTTTCAACCGGTGTCGACACCTTCAGCAAGCTAAACCTGGACCAGATTCTCAAAAAGATCAAAACAACTCGCAACGTCACGATTTTTTCGGTTGGTATTGGTCGGGCGCTGGTGGAATATCTCGAAACACGCGGCGCCATGGGTCCGATTTCGAGCCTTACTTACTTACAAGCCGAAAACCAGTTGAGCACTTTCTCGCGCATGACCGGTGGCCGAGCTTATTTCCCACGGTTCCAAGGCGAACTGCCGGAAATCTTCCATGACGTCGCCAGCGACATTCGCAACCAGTACAACCTGGCATACCATTCCACCAATACCAAGCTGGATGGCACTTATCGCAAGCTGAAGGTAGAGATAGTTGGTCCCGACGGCAGCCCGCTGAAAGTTAAAGATCAGAAGGGTAAGGACGTTAAGATTCAGGTCATGGCCCGCGACGGGTACACCGCGAAACACACCGTCGAATAACGTTCATCCCAGACCTTACGCGGTTCTTTCCGTTCTTCTTCGGTGCCAACTGGGACTGTCTGGTATGCTGCTCTCCGCCCAATGCACCCAATCTCCCTCAGTCTTACGCTGGGCCTTACTGCCGCCGCTGCGAATATATTTGGCGGCGCGATCATCGTTCAGCGGCATTGGGAACGCCGTTACCTCAGATACTTTGTCGCGCTGGGCGCTGGGTTTATGCTGGCCACCTCGATCGTCGAGATGGTCCCGGCGAGTCTGGAACTGCGCGGCAAGAATGCAGCCTTTCTCGTCCTGATTGGATACCTCATCATCCATTTTTTTGAGCATACCGTCACCCCCCACTTTCATTTTGGGGAAGAGACGCACAAGGATGAATTCCTCCACCCTGGCAAGGGATATTCGGTGCTGATCGGACTGATCATCCACACCTTTTTCGACGGCATCGCTATCGCGTCTGGATTTTTGGTTTCCGAGTGGCTGGGCTGGATTATTTTCTTTGCTGTTTTCCTGCACAAGATTCCTGAGGGATTTACCGTAGCCTCGGTGATGCTCGCCAGCGGCCGCAGTCGCGGCTTTGCCTGGGGTTCGTCGGTTCTATTGGGAGCGGCCACGCTGGCTGGTGTTCTCACCATGGCGCTTTTCAGGCATCACGTGGCTGCCGGGCTTCCGTTGGCCGCTGGAGTGACCATTTACGTTGCCGCATCCGACCTTATTCCAGAGGTGAACAGGGAGCCTGGGGTGAAAATGGCTCTGGTGGTTTTTCTCGGGGTCGGACTGCTTTTTTTGCTCGATCATTTCGCGCACGCGCAATGATCCTGCCCGCCGAGCATCGGGACGGATCTCACCCTGAGTGCCGAATGTGCAGCACATCTCCATCCTGGACAATGTAGTCCTTACCCTCCAGCCGCAACGTGCCTTTGGCGCGGGCGTTGACTTCGGAGCCGGCTTCCAGGAGTTGATCCCAACGGATGGTTTCAGCGCGAATGAAGTGCTTTTCCAAATCAGAATGAATAGCGCCGGCTGCTTCGACAGCTCGGGTATTGATCGGGATAGTCCAGGCGCGGCACTCATCTTCGCCGATGGTGAAGAAAGAGACTAGTCCGAGCAGAGCATATGTGGTGCGAATCAGGCGTACCAGACCGCTTTCGGTCAAACCGTAGCTGGCAAGAAACTCAGCGGCATCTTCGTCGGGCATCTCTCCCAGTTCGGCCTCGACTTTTCCGCAGATGGCTGTGGCGCCGGCATTCGGACGGCCTGCGACTTCCTGCAACTTATATTTACTGACCGCGGCCTCCAAGTCCTGGCCTAAATGTGTTGTTTCACTCACATTCAGGACGTATAGGATTGGTTTTTCGCTCAGGAACATGAATCCCCGGATACGTTTCTTATCTTCTGGCGTCAACTCCATTTCTCGCAGTGGGTGCTCGGTTTCCAGATGAGCTTTAGCCCGCTGCAAGAGTTCGTTTTCTTTTTCGAGTTCCGGCGAGCGCATTTTTTTTAAGTCTTTCACCAGGCGCTCGAGACGCTTTTCAATCTGGCCAAGATCGCTGATCATCAGGTCGAATTCAACATTTTTGATGTCCCGGACCGGATCAATGGGGCCAGCATGTGGAATCGAAGGGTCCTCAAAGGCACGGACGACGTGTGCCAGCGCATCTACGCTGCGCAGGTGTCCGATGTATGCGGTCTCTTTGAGGGCTTCCTGGCCGATGGCCCCCACGTCAACATACTCAACCGAAGCATGGGTGAGCTTTTTGGGGTTGTATATAGCGGCCAGGCGGTCGAGGCGGTCGTCGGGTACTTTGGCTACGCCGATATGAGCCTCGCGGGGATTCGCGTAGGCCTGTGCCGAAAGGTTCGCTTTGGTCAGGATGCGAAAGAGAGACGTCTTGCCTACCTGGGGCAAGCCAATGATGCCGGTTTTCATGTGGAAAGCTCGTAGCTCCTAAGCTTTGTTGTCTTGAATATCCCCTGCCAATTGCTTATGTCCTGGCTATATTATTTGCTGCATGTCGAAAGCTGCCCAGCTCGCCTTAATGATCGTGATTCTAGCTCCGCTGGCGGATGCCAGCGGGTCTTGCCCGGTTACCCTGATCACCGGCACACGGGCCCTCGACTCTATCTCCATCACCTTTAGGAATGCCAGCAAACTGCCGATTCGGCGGCTGGAATTCAACTGCAAGGTGGTCAATGCTAAAGCCGACAAAACCCAACCTATCCACTGCCATGAGAAAAACGCTCTCTTCTTTCCGGGAACGGAGTATACGGTAAACTATGCATCGCCCAGCGGCGTACGGGGGCCGGTTCGGGTATCTTTGAAAAGCGTCACGTTCGCCGATGGACCTGCGTGGAAGCCATCCAAGCGCGACTCTTGCCGCGTGCTGAAGATCTATCCAGCAAAAATCAAAAAGTAGGCCATTACCGAGGGCCAACTTCGAAATAACGAGCTGTCAGATACACCAGCACCAATCCCAACAAAAACACCCCGACCTCCAGTCGTGTTGACCAGAGGTGCAGCGTATTGAATTCAACACGGGCCGGGTCAGACGCGGGCACATTATCAATCTCGCCCAGCGAGGCACGCAGAGCGGCTATTTTCGGGGAGATCCCAAACTGCGAGGTCGCGGTCAATACCAGCATGCCTGCGATCAGCCAATGACGCACGGCGAGTGGATGTGCTGAGCCGGAACTTAAACGCGAATAGAGCATCGAGGTCGCGAGGAAGACCAGACCTGAAACAAGACCCATCCAGTGGAGGGCAGTCAAAGACCGGCTGACTACCGAGCCGGCAAGATGGCGAGAGGGCAACACCGAGAAGGCTGTGGGCGCGACAACGAACGAAAAGAAGATCAGGCCACCGAGCCAGACGATCAGCGAGAGCAGCATCAGGTAACGGAGAAAGGGCATGGCGCTACATTATGCGCGTTGGGAGTTGAGTCCGCCAGGGTTGTCGCAATGAGGAAACGTCAACAAGAATTCTCGAACCAAAAATGACGATTGCTTACACCGGCACTGGAACGCTCTCCAATATGTCGCGAACTACCTGCTCGGTCTGCTCGGACTTCTTCAGCGTGGATGAATAGAGACTGTTCACCGCAACGCGGTGGGCGAACACAGGAATGACGAGAGGTTTGAAATCCTCTGGCGTGCAGAAGTTGCGGCCATCGAGAAAAGCGCTGGCTTGCGCCGCGCGGTAGAGCATCTGCGCGCCCCGCGGCGAAACGCCCAACGAGAGATGCTCAGACTGCCGTGTTTTGCGGACTATTTTCAACGTGTAGCTGACCAGCGACTCGTCAACTCGGACTTCAGTCACCGCCTGTTGCATTTCAAGTACATCGGCGCCAGTGAGCACCGGCTGCAGGTTTTCCAATTGCGCAGTGCCCGCTTGGGAACGAAGAATCTCTCGCTCCGCGTCTCCTTCGGGGTAGCCCATGCGCACGCGCATCAGGAACCGGTCCAGTTGTGACTCGGGCAGCGGATAAGTCCCGTGGTGCTCCACCGGGTTCTGCGTGGCAATTACCAAAAATGGTTGCGGCAGCGGATAAGAGCGCGCATCTACCGTGACCTGACCTTCATTCATGGCCTCGAGCAGTGCGGACTGGGTCTTGGGAGTAGTGCGGTTGATCTCGTCCGCCAGCAGCACGTTGGTGAATACCGGGCCACGCTTGAACTCGAACTGCTGCTCAATGGCAGAATAGATCGAGATGCCGAGAACATCGCTGGGCAGCATGTCGCTGGTGAACTGGACCCGCTGAAAACTGCAGTCGATAGCACGAGCCAGCGCCTGGCCAAGTGTGGTCTTGCCAACTCCCGGAACGCCTTCGATCAAAAGATGCCCGCGAGCAAAGATCGAAACCAGAGCGAAACGAAGCACGTCATCTGCCCCACGGATAATCTTTTTCAGACTGGCTTCGAGTTGCGTGGCGCGCTGGGAAACGGCTGTGGCTGTCTCGGGAGACATCAAATTGGATTCTACTATGCGATGAGCTCTGAGTTGGGATTAGCCGCGAGGATATGAAGTTACGAACGTCACGGGGGACCTAGCAAGTGGCACCTGGCATTCAGCTGTTCACGTTTCTTCCAATTGAACTACACAAAAAGAAGGACAAGGTGCCAAACGCTAACTGGCTACTGCATAAACTCGGCTGGTCTTCCAGTAAGACGCTCGATGCGTTTCGCAATCGGAGGGTGAGTGGAGAACAAACTGCCAACGTTAACTCCGAGCAGGGGTTGAACGATGAACAAGTGGGCGGTCGAAGGATTTGCCATCATGGGTACGCGGCGGGAATAGGCATCCAGCTTGGCCAGCGCGCTGGCCAGGGCGTAGGGATTGCCGGTGTAGTGAGCACCACTGGAGTCGGCTTCGTATTCTCGTGAACGCGACACTGCTAACTGGATCAGCATGGCGGCAATAGGCGCGAGGATCAGCATGAGGAGCGCGGCAAATCCTCCGCCACGATCGCGATTGTCACGATCCATACCGCCGAAGATCATGGCGAATTTGCCCATCTGCGCGAGGTAGGTAATGGCACCGGCAATCGTAGCCGCGATAGAGCTGATGAGAATGTCACGGTTGCGCACGTGTCCCAACTCGTGGGCCAGCACGCCTTCCAATTCTTCGTCATTCAGCAAGTTGAGAATGCCTTGGGTGACAGCTACCGAAGCGTGCGAAGGGCTACGGCCGGTGGCGAACGCGTTGGGAGAGTCGGTCGGAATCACGTAAATCTTCGGCACTGGAATTCCGATCTTTTGGGCCAGGCGTTCCACAACGCCATAGACCCGGGGTAATTCCTCGCGGGTCACGGGCTGGGCACGGTACATACTGAGGGCGATCTTGTCCGAGAAGAAGTAAGAGACGAAATTCAACACCGCAGCAAAGATCAGGGCAAATAGCATGCCCCGTTCTCCGCCGAAGGCTCGTCCGATGAACAAAAGCAGCAGCGTCAGTCCCGTTAGAAGTAGCGCGGTTTTGAAGGCGTTGCCCATTAGTTATTGGATGTTATGGCTCCGGACACGATTCAGCCAAAGATAGAGAGTGGTTAAGGGAGCTACCCGACGATTAAACTTTCTGCGTCTCGCGCTTGATGGCGCGTTCGAGGGTCTGGTCGAGGGCGGCTTTAGCCTTTTCGTATTCCTCCGCGGAGACGCGTCCTAGTTTGCGGTCAACCTCGAGCTGGAAAATTTCTTCTTTCAAAGCTTCAAGCAGCATTCCTGAGCGGCCAGCTACCGCGCGACGCCGAGCCCGGGCGCTATCGGAAGGCGGAATTTCGAAGTCGGTCGCAGGAGCGGATCCAGCTCGGGCTACGGCTTGCCGACGTGTGGTCACGTAAAAGGCGCCAATTGCCAACAACGCGGCGCATCCACCCAGAATGTACCAGCGGTATTTCTGCAAAGGATCGGGAGCGTCGATGGGCGGTCCGAGTCCGCCTCCGGGACGGGAGTCCCGGCCGGTCCTGGTACTACTGCCCGCTTGGGCTTCGCCCGAACTCTCAGTTTCACCCGCCCCTTGTGCATCCGACGGGAAAACTCCCGTGCCGGCGACCTTGAAAGCCAGCGGCTGTCCTGGCTCGGTGTTGCTAGCAACCTCGGCAACGGTATCGGGTTGATTCGGGTAAGGTTTCACTTGGAATGATGCGCCACCCACAGCGGCGAACTGCATCGATTTGGGCAGCATTACTACGAAGTGCTCAAGCGGATAAAGCGACTTGGGATCTAGCGTTGCGTGGCCAGAATAGGGAAGGCTATAAGCGAGTTGAAACTGAGTTTCGCCGGGCCGCAAGGGAAAAACGAAGGCGTACCGGTTCTTCTCACTCTGCGGGACTGGTGCGGAATTCACTGGCTGGCCACCGGCCGTCATAGCGACCGATTCCTCGGTCTTGGCGCCTTCTGGCAGGTAGAACTCAAAATTGTGGTCATTCATCTGGGTGCGCGGCGGGTTCGACTGGTTATTCACCGCGAACAAACGGATGATTTCGAGTTGATTTTCTTCAGCCTGCACCCGCATGACGTCGGCGGTAACAGTTAGACCATCGATTTTGTTAGCTACATCGAAGACTTCGAGGCTGACGGAAGTTGTCGTTGGAGGCGCCATGCGGTGATAAGTCACCCCTTGATGGATGGCGCGAATCAGGTGTGGCGACCCGGCGTCGTCTATGTTGAAAGTGAAGTTTCCCTTGGCATCGGTCTTGGTGCGGCCCGCTTCCTCCATACCTTGAGCGAGTTTGAGCAGCACCACGTCATCACCAGCCGCTGGCTTACCGGTGGTGCCGTTCTTGATGGTGCCGGTCAGGGTGGACGACCCAAAGGCCAAGGCGGTGAAAAGGGGCACTAAAGACAGTACGAAAAGTCGCTGCGGAACTTTCAAACTCGCATTCCTTTTCTTTCAGCGGGTGGCGACGACGCAGTAATTCGTTCC
>Ga0209804_1000504_pt1 | contig 31176 bp, 28 predicted proteins | sample GraSoiAngelo_139_FD_185896 | JGI IMG/M metagenome (GOLD analysis project Ga0209804, IMG submission 185896) | Grasslands soil microbial communities from the Angelo Coastal Reserve, California, USA - 14_0929_12_20cm (SPAdes) (version 2) | ecosystem: Environmental > Terrestrial > Soil > Grasslands ... | reverse complement strand
TCCGCCCACGAACCCGTGCGGCCAGACCACCGCGACGATCGCGACCGCCATTTCAACCGCGAGCAGGGCGCCGATCAGGCGGGTCCAAAGGCCGGCAAGGAGCAGGACGGCTCCTCCCAGCTCGAGGGCCGCGACGAACCGGGCGGAGGCATCCGGGAACGGCAAGTGGACGGTCAGCATCAATCCGGCCAGGCGGCCGATTCCGCCGGCCCACTTGAGATAGCCGTACGTCCCAAAGACCGCGGCCAGGATCACCCGCAGGAGCAGCAGCGCGAGATCGATCCTGGCTGCGTGTCCGGAACCGGGCGCCTCCGCCCTAATCTTCATCCCCCAGGTCGGGGTCGCCGGCCTCGATGGCCTTGAGCAGATCCACCGCCATCCTCGCGTCCAGTCGCTTCACGATCTCGTACTCCCGCATTGCGGCCTCTTTGTCCCCCAGCGCGACGTAGGTTCGCGCCAGGTACTCGTGGGGGTTGGCGTAGTCCTGCTTCAGGGTGATCGCCTGCTTGTAGGCGTCGAGGGCCTTGTCATACTGCTTGGCCTTGCGGCAGGCGTGGCCCAGGCCGTTCCAGGCCTCGACAAACTTCGGCTCGGCGCGCACCGCCTGCTGGTACGCGGCGATCGCCAGGTCCCACGACCGCTTCTTCGCGTACTCCTGCCCCTGGTCGAAGAAGATCTTGGCCTGCGGGTTCATTTGGGTCTGGGTGGACGACGGACCGGAGTTCCCGCTGTCGTGGGCGGAAGCCCCCACGACCGCGAGGGAAATCACGAGCAGGCTGCCCAGCACGTATCTGAGCATTCGCATACCCCGCACCTCACGGCTGATTAGCCGCCGGCGCCCCCCCTTGGCCCAGAGCTGGTTTCGCCCGGCCCGAGGGATCCCGGACGGTCGGCTGGGTAGAGCGTGCGCGAAGAGTGTCACGAGCCGATCACGAATACTGCCCTCATGCGGACCTGGAAGCCGGCGCCGGGCGCCGGTGCGGGGGAAACTTCCGTACCCTGCTCGCGCCGCGCGTTCTTGAAGTCTTCCGCGCTGCTCTCCGGCGCCGCGCTCTGGGATGCGATGCGGCCGCGGCCCGCTGCCGCCGCCCCCCCGACGGTTGCGCGGGTTGGCTTCATTGCTCACGTCGGCAGCGCGCAGAGCCTGCCCCGCTCGCCCGCGGGGTTGGAGGTCGCGGGCTATGCGGGCCTGCTGGGGGCGCGCGCCGGCGCGGAGGAGATGGGGGCGACCGCGCGCCTCTTGGGACGAGAGTTTGACGTGGCCGTGGCCACCGCCATGTCGCCCGCCGCGGCGGTCCGGGCGGCCGGGCGCCTGGTGGCCGTCGAGGGGGCGTTTGCGATCGCCGGAGGCTACGGCACCGAGACGGCCCTGGCCCTTGCCGAGTTCGCCGAGCGGCAGCGGGTGGTCTTCTTCAATGTCGGCGCGACCAGCGACGCCCTGCGGGGGGAATCGTGCGGGCGCTATACGTTTCACGTTGAGGCCAGCGATGCGATGTACCTGGACGCGTTGGCGGACTGGTTCACGCGGGGCCTGGCGTTCCTGGTGGATGAGGATGCGCCGCAGGGGGTCCGCATCATCCGGCGCGCCCCGACCCGCCGGTGGTTCCTGGTGGCCGCGGGCGCCCCGATCTGGCAGGCGCGGCGCCTGCGCGCGCACGCCGCCCTCGAGCGCCGGCACTGGGGCGGCAGGGTCGTCGGCGACGTCGTGATGGATGCCGGCGTCGGTCAAGTCCGGGACGTCCTGCGCGCCATCGACCAGGCGCATCCGGATCTCGTCTTGCTGCTGCTCGGCCCCGATGCGCAGCTGTCGTTCATGAAGCAGTACGAAACCGCCGGATTGCGGTTCGAAGTCTCCGGCTTCCCTGAGCCGCTGACCCAGACCCGAGTGTTTCTCGCCGGCCTCCTCGCCGCGGCGCCGAGATCGGCCGGCGAAAGCATCCGGGCCGTCCTATGGGATCCCGCCGTCAGGTACGCCGGCGCGCTGGAGCTGAACTCCCGGTTCGCCGCGCGCTGGAAGCATCCGCTGGACGGACCGGCCTGGGCCGCCTGGTGCGCGATCAAGATCCTCGGGGAGGTCGCGCTGCGCGCCCACACGACAGATCCGGCCCAGGTGGTGCGATATCTGGAGAGCGACCGCGCGGTGCTGGATGGGCACAAGGGCATCGTGTTGACCTTTCGGCGCTGGGATCACCAACTGCGCCAGCCGCTCGAGATGGTGAGGTTGCAGCGAGACTCGGGCGATCTCATGGGGACCGCGGAGCCGGTAGGCGCCATCCCCAACGTCAACGCGCCCGGACGCGACCCCCAGCAGGTCCTGGATCAGCTGGGAGATCTCGCGCAGGAGAGCACGTGTCGCTTCTCCATCATATAGGCGGGCCCCGCCCGGTGCGGGCCGGCACGGGGGGGAGAGGCACGGGACGGCGGGGTGGGGTGCGCTCGAGACGGTGGGCCCGGCTCGGGGCCGCTGTCGCGGGGCTCCTCACGGCGGCGATGGTGAGCCCGACCGGCTCCGCGCCGGGCGCATCCGGTCCCCGGGTCTACGTGAGCAATGAGTTCGGGGGCAGCCTCACGGTGATCGACGCCGCCGGCGGGCGGGTGACCGGTACCATTCCGATCGGGCCGGCCGGGACCGCGCGCCCGAGAGGGATGGCGCTCAGCCCGGACGGTTCGACCCTGTATATCGCGGTCACCGATCCGTGGCCCAACCGCCGGGAATCGCCGTACAAGTTCATCTGGGTGGTCGACGCCGGCACGGGGAAGGTCCGGGCCAAATACCCCTGCGGATCGGACCCCGAGCGGCTGGCGGTCACGCCGGACGGCAGGCACCTCTACTGCTCCAATGAGGACAACGTGACGGCCACGGTGTTCGACCTCGGGACCGGAAAGGTCATCGCCGCGATTCCGGTGGGGATCGAGCCCGAAGGGGTGGCCGTGAGCCCGGACGGCCGGTGGGTATACGTGACCGCCGAGACCAGCAACACCGTCACGGTGATCGACACCGCGACCAGACGGCCGATCAAGAACCTGCTGGTCGGCGAACGTCCGCGCGTTGTCGTCTTCGCCCCGAACGGTGCCCGCGCCTATGCCTCCGCGGAGACGGCGGGAACCCTCTCCGTCATCGACCCGGTCCGGCACGAGGTGATCCAGACCATCGAGTTGGGCCGCGACAGCAAGCCGGTCGGCGTGTCCGTCGCCCCGGACAGCGCCCGCGTCTACGTCGTGGGCGGCCGCTGCAACTGTCTGTTCGTCATCGACGCGCCGCGCGGCGCGGTCATCGCCGCCGTCACCCAGAAGATGGGGCGGCGGCCGTGGGGAGTGGCGGTCGCTCCCGACGGCAGGAAGATCTATACGGCCAACGGACGGTCGGACGACGTGTCGGTCGTCGACGCCGCCTCGCTGCGCGTTGTCGCCACCATCCGGGCCGGCCGGGGCGCCCACAGCGTGGTGGCCGGTCATTAGCGGCCTCGCGCCGGCCGTCGAGTGCGTCGGGTTGACGCGCCGGTTTGTGGGCGTGGCGGCCGTCAACGAGATGTCCTTTCACGTGGGGTCCGGCGAGCTGTTCGGGCTCTTGGGCCCCAACGGGGCCGGGAAGACGACGCTGCACCGCATGCTGACTACGGCGCTGCTTCCGACGGCGGGCGCGGCGCGTGTGGGCGGCTGCGATGTGGTGCGGGAGGCGCCGCAGGTGCGCGACCTCATCGGCGTCGTTTTTCAGGACCCGGCGCTGGATGATCGGCTCACCGCCCGGCAAAACCTGGAATTGCACGCCGTGCTTTACCGCATCCACCCCCACTGGCTGCCGTCGCGCGTGCGCGAGGCGCTCACGTGGGCGGAGCTCGCGGGCGATGCCGATCGACCGGTCCGCAGCTTCTCCGGAGGCATGAAGCGGAGGCTGGAGCTGGCGCGGGCCCTCATGCACCGCCCGTACGTGCTCTTCCTCGACGAGCCGACGGCGGGCCTGGACCCTCAGGGGCGCCGCCGCCTCTGGGATCAGGTGGCCGGCCTGCGGGAGGGCGGGCTGACGGTGTTCCTGTCGACCCACAACATGGTGGAGGCGGAGGGCTGCGACCGGGTGGCGATCATCGATCACGGACGCCTGCTGGCCGTGGGGTCGCCGGCGGAGCTGAAGATGCTCGTCACCCAGCGGTCCGATACCACCCTGGAGGAAGTGTTCCTGGAATTGACCGGGCGCGGCCTGCGGGATGAGGAGGCGACCGCGAGGGACCACCTGTTGGGGTTTGCCCGCCGCGGGGGTGAACTGACCCGATGATCCAGGGGGCGGCCCTCCCGGCCCTGCGGTATCCCCCGGCCCGCTTCTTCGACGCGCGGATCGTCCTGGCGGTCTGGCGCCGGGAATTGCTGCGGTATCGCCGGGACCGGACCCAGTGGTTCGGGGGCATCTCCCGGACGGTCTTGTGGCTGGTCATCCTCGGCTACGGGATCGGCTCATCGTACACGAACATCGAAGGCTACACGTACACCCAGTACATCCTGCCCGGCGTGGTGACCCTTAACATCATCTTCGCGTCCATGCAGTCGGCCATCGCGCTGGTTTGGGATCGCGAGGTCGGGCTGATGCGGGAAATCCTCGTCTCCCCGGCCCCGATGCTCTCGGTCGCCCTCGGGAAGGTGCTGGGCGGGAGCACGGTGGCCGTTGCGCAGGGGACCATCGCGCTCCTGTGTGCTCCTCTGGCCGGCGTCGACCTTTCGCTCGCGCGCGTGCTGCTCGCCTGGGCCGTGATGTTTGCCATGGGCATCCTGCTGGTGTCCATCGGCGCCGTCATCGCGTCGCGAATGGCCACCTTCGAGGGATTCGGAAGCATTTCGAACGGCATCGTGCTTCCCCTGTACTTCCTGTCTGGGGCGGTCTTCCCGCTCCGCGGCATCGTCGGGCTGGGGGGGTTCCTCGTGGACCTGCCCTGGTGGCTCCGGGCATTGATGTACGCCAACCCCGTGACCTATCTGGTGGACCTGCTGCGGGGGGCGCTCCTGGATTTTCAGCAGCTGCCGCCCTGGCTGGATCTCCTGCTGGCCGCCGCCCTCCCTGTCGCGGGGGGGCTGGCGGCCGTGGGCGCCATGGCGCAGATGCGCCGTGTGAAGTGAAGGCCGCGCGGAGCGGAGGCGGGCGAGCCGGCGAGCGGCTACCTCACCCTGAACGAAAGTTCCAGCCGCCGCTGCTCCACGCTCCCCTTGAATTCGTCGTGGCAGTGTACGATGACCGGCCAGGTGCCCGGCGCGGCCTGGGGATCGACGCGCCAGGTCCAGCTCACCCGCCCCGCCTTATCTGCCCGCTTCGGGAGCGCGAGGTTGGCCTCAGCGCCTCGGGCCTTGTAGTGCACGAGCAGCATGCACTGCGTGCGCGGGTCCGTCCGCACGGTCACACTGGCGTTTCCGCCGGGGCGGACCGGCGAGGTCAGCGCGACGAGCGCCAGCGGCAGATCGCGGGCCAGGCCCGACTGCACAACGAAGGCGCAGATCCAGAGGGCAGAGACCAGAACCAGAGATACCGTTGTGCGCATCACTCGCCTCCCCTTGTTACCTTTGTTCTACTCCTCGCTTCGATCGGCTTTTCGATTGGCTCTCTTCGGTACGCGGGCGCGCCGGGATCCCGGCCACCGCGGCCGAGGGCCTCGGTCACCAGGTGGCGGTGGGGCGAGTAGGTGCAGACAGGATCCGTGACCGCGGGGTCCCCGGTCAGCAGATACGCCTGACACCGGCAGCCCCCAAAGTCCTCGAAGCGCCGGGGGCAGCTGCGGCAGGGATCCGACATCCACTCGAGCCCCCGGAAGCGGTTGAAGGCCGGAGACTCGAACCAGATCCAGCGCGCCGAATGCTCTCGAACCGACGGTGGATCCAGTCCCGGGATCACGGACGCGACCGGACACGGCAGGGCCGTCCCGTCGGGGGCCACGGTGAGGAACATCCGCGCCCATCCATTCATGCACGGCTTTGGAAACTCGGCGTGGTAGTCGGGAATGACCCAGAGGATCTCCATCGTGTCGCCCGCCCGCTCCCGAAACCGGGCGACCTCGCGCTCGGCCGTCTCGAGCATCTCTCCGGTGGGCAGCAGCTGGTCCCGGTTGCGCAGCGCCCATCCATAATACTGGGCGTTCGCCAGCTCGACCCTCTCCGCACCCAGCGAGGCGGCCAGCTCGAGCAGCCCGGCGACCTGGTGAAGGTTGTAGCGGTGCAGCACGAAGTTCATCCCGAGCGGCAGTCCGGCATCCCGGACGTGCCGGGCCGCGTCCATCTTGCGCTGCCAGAACTCCCCGCCGGCGATCACCCGGCTGAGCTCGGGATCGGCCGCCTGGATGCTCAACTGGACCGCTCCCAGGCCCGCATCCCTGAGCGCCTGCGCCCGGGCGCGGGTGAGGCCGACGCCGCTGGTGATGAGGTTCGTGTAGAGCTCCAGCTCCGTGGCGCGTTTCACGAGGGTCGCCAGATCGGCGCGCGCCAGCGGCTCGCCCCCCGACAGATGGACCTGCAGCACCCCGAGGTCGGCCGCCTCGGCCAGGACCCTCAGCCAGATCTCGGTCGGCAGTTCATCGGCGCGCCGGGTCAGCTCCAGGGGGTTGGAGCAGTACAGGCAGTGGATCGGACAGCGGTGGGTGATCTCGGCGAGCAGCGAGACCGGCGGATCTAGGGAGGGAGGACCCACTCGACCCACCTCTTCTTGACGGCCTCGCCGAGAAACTCGGCGACATCGCCCCCGAGCTCGGCGCCGGGGTACTTGCGCTCGAGCGTCTGGATGAGCTCTGCGCCCGTGCGCCCGCCGTCGCAGAGCTGCAGGATCTCGGCCGCCGTCTCGCTCAGGATGACCGCCCGTTCCGGCAGCAGGAGGACGTGGCGCCCCCGGACCTGATCAAAGCGCAGCCGTGCTTTGGGGAGCAGCCTCGGCCTGCCCGCTTCCATGAGTCCCGCATCGCTCCCGGCATCGGTCATCGGCGCCACCCCGGTCCTTCGTTCGCGGTCACGCGGGAAACGTCGCCGCCACGGCGTCCAGGAAAGCCCCCAGGATGTCGCACTTGGTGGCGACGGCCCGGAGGACGCTCTGCTGCGCCTCGCACGTGCCGGCGTGCTCGAGCACGACGGGCAGGGCGTAGGCGGCGTCTCTGGACCCCTGAGTCACGCGTGACCGGAAGTACTCCAGCCCCTCGGGATCGACCCACGGGTAGTGCTCCTCGAACGCCGAGATCCGCACCGCCATGATGGATGGCGCGGCGAGCTCCGTGAGGGAGGAGGCCATGCCTTCGACCCAGGAGTGATCGCGGACGAAGGTGACGTAGGCGTCACAGGCAAACCGGGCGGCGGGGACCAGGAAGCGATGCTCAAGCAGGTCGGTGCGCCTAAGACCCACGGCCTCGCCCAACCGCAGCCAGGCCTCGAGGCCGCCTTCTCCGGGGCGGGACCCGTCGTGATCGATGATCCGCCGGATCCACTCCCGCCGGTACTCCCACGGGAGCTTGGAGAGCAGGACGGCGTCTTTGACGGGAATGACCTGCTGATAGTAGAAGCGGTTGGCGGCCCACCCGCGCAGCTGTTCGGGGGAGAGCGTGCCCTCGTGCATCCGCTGGTTGAAGGGATGCCGGTCGTGATAGCGCTGCGCGAGCAGCTCGCGGATGCGCTGCTCGAGCACGTCCTTGGGCCACGGGTCCGTTACAGCGTCACCGCCCATCCGTCGGTGGCCACCTCCAGGCCGAGGGTGCGAATCCACGCCCGCGCGTCGGACGCCGGATCGAGGAGCACATTGGTGTTGTTGAGGTGGACGTACAGCTTGGTGCGCGCGGAGAGTTTCGACAGCCAGAGCGCCGAGCCTTCCTCGCCGCCCACCGGAATGTGGCCCATCGCCGTCGCCCCCTCCGCGCCGATCCCGAGGCGGCGCAGCTCGTCCTCGCTCCAGAAGGTGCCGTCGAAGAAGATGACCTCGGCGCCCCGCAGATGGTCCCGCAAGGTCTCCGACAGCTCGCCGACGCACGGCGCGTGCGCCACCCGCCTGCCGGAGGACAAATCTGTCAGGATGAGTCCCACGCCGACGCCCTCGGCGCCGCCGTCCGTTCTGCCCAGATAGCGCGGCAGGTGCCTCCCGGTCTCCACCAGCCGCACTTCCACCCGCGAGGATCCTTCGCTGAGCAGCAGCGGAGCGTCCAGGGAGAGCTCGTGCACACGGATCTCAACGTACCGCCGCAGGGCCGGCAGGAGGCGCAGATGGTCTTCCAGCATCCTCGCCACCGGGGCGGTGGCGTAGAGCGTCCACCCCGTGGCCTCGCGCAGGTGCAGCAGTCCCAGCGTGTGGTCGAGCTCTCCGTCGGTCAGGATCACGCCGCGAACGGGGGTCGAGCGGATCCCCGACTGAGGATGGAGTTCCTCCCATCGCGCGAGCTGCTGCGTCACATCGGGAGTGGCGTTGACCAGGTACCACTCCTGCCCGGCCGGCGAAAACGCGAGGGAGCACTGGGCGAGCGGTGCGATCACGCTGCGCCGGGCGGTCAGGCAGTTCGTGCACCGGCAGTTCCATTGGGGGACGCCGCCGCCGGCAGCGGTGCCCAGCAACCGTACGCGCATCGCTTAGGAAAGGGAAGGGATAACGCTGGGGCCGGTTCTCATCCGCCGAACCGGCCCCCGAGCCACTCCTGTTACTTCGTATAGACGTACGCGGTAACTTCCGCGCAGAGCGAAACTTCCTCGAACCAGGGCTTGATCCACATCCCCAGATCACCTCCTCCGCGAGCCGCGTCCATTGCTCTTTTTGCTCCCACGGCATTTTCCTCCTGCCTGTGCCGCCCCACCTTCCCAACCCCCAAAGCCGGCCGTTACCATTCAGAGTTTCCCACCATAGAAGACATACGTCGCTTCCCCCCCTTCCGCGTCGGTTCGCTGGATCCAATCGACACGTTGAAAACGACCAGAGCCCTCACGGCTGATCACCTTAAACAGTTGGCCTGGGGCCGCATCATCGTCGGTCGCGTAAATGGTCTTCACGAGCTCTGCGGTGACCCTGCTTCCGTCGGTCGCTTTCCATGTCGCGCCGATTCGATCGCCTCCTTCAAATCGCTCGGCATCCCCATCAAAGTGTGCCCGCACGCGGAAAAGCACAATCTCGCCCGCCGGTGGCAGCAGCTGACTTCTGTGCTTGATCGCCAGCTCGCTGTGCGTCATGGGCGCCGTCATTTCCATGGGCGCCGTCATATCCATGGACGACGCCATATCGTGAGCCGCTAGGAGCGGCGCCGAGGCGTGGCCCAGAACACACGGCGTTCCTGGATCGCAAAGGCCATAGGCCAGGAGCGCTCCATTCGCCGTCGGGACGAACACCTTTCCGTCCGCAACGGTCGGCCCTGCGCGCCGGGTCATTTGGGACAGTGCAGCGGGGAAAGGAGCGTTCCATAGGAGCGCCAATGATTCGGCATCGAACGCATAGACATGGGCGTGAAGCGTGGGAGAGGGTCCATTGGTGGGTAACATCGCCCACACGATGCCGCTGCCTGCCACGGTTCCATTTGCGGAGACGGAGAGGAGGCCGCCCGGCATCCGCGTAGGGCTGGCATCAACACCGGCAACCACCGGCGTCACGCTGAAAAGATTCGTCGAAGAGTCGAAATTGAATTTCTTGAGGTGGTCCTTTTCCGACCAATCATACAAGTGACCGTTCCAGAACGTCGGCGAACCGTGCAGGTGCGGCCCTGCGTGCCAGGACTCACACCCGGCCGGTATCGGCCTGGGGCAGCCATAGTTCCACGTGGGGTGATACGTATTCGTGAATCCCTGGAATGATTGCTGGATCGTCATCGAGGTGCCGTCGACCAGGTACACCATGCCGGTCTTCCCGCCTCCCACGAGCATGCGCGTGCCCGGGATCACCACCAGGCCCCCCGCGCCGAGGTCGAGGTCACGAGTCTCCATCAGTTGGGCCACCGTATGATCATATCTCGGGACACTTGCGGCGATGGCGGGAGGAGGGGTCACATCGGCAACAGTCCCGGCCAATGTCAGGGTGTTGCCCGCCGGAGTGAGCTTGGCAAAACTGTCGCCGTACGAGCGATTCTGAGGGATGTAGTCGCCATTACCCACCAGGAAATAGATGTTTCCGTCGGCATCGGCGGCCAGCCCTGCACCTCCCTGCCAAACGCCCCCACCCTCCGCTCCCTGCCCGCGCATGTCCACAGTGGTACAGAACACCCCCTGGGGCTGCAAACTCACGGCGTCGAAGCGCATCACCCACCCATGGTACTCCGTTAACACCTCCTCCACGGGATTGTCGCCAAACGCGACATAAATGGATCCGTGGTCGAGCAGCAGCGCGGGATGACTCTCATGCACCCGAGGGTCGAACGTCAGCATCGAACCGTCGCTGCGAGCGACGGTCGCCTGGACCTGAGTGCGATGCAGCTCGGCACCGGTGCGGAGGTCGAGGGCGACGAGCCAGTAGGCGACATTGAGCGTCTTCAGGAGATTCTGTAAGGTCCATGGATCACCCGAACCGTCCTTGAGCTGGTTTTTTGTGCTGAAGAGGACGAACATCGCCTGCTGCCCTATGTCGATCACAGGCGTGACCGGCGCATCGTGCGCGAATGGTCTCAGGGTGATTGTGCTATCGGTAAGCGGATGAGCCCACTTTAGCGCGCCGGAGTCTGCGTCGAAGGCGTAGACCGAGTTGTTGGCGGTCACGGTGTAGACTGCGTTGGCGCTCCCGCCGGGGAACGCCACGGAACGCACATACAGCGGTTGTGCCCAGATCGCGTCATCGACATTGGCTGTATACACGATGCGCATGCCTCGCGAGCTCACGGCGGATGGCGTGAGCGTCGTCTCATTGAGTTGAGCGCCCGTGCGCGAGTTATCGTTGTGCTGCGTGTAAACGCCCGCGTCCTGGATCTGAGACTTCGCCACACCTGGACCACCCACCACGAATGCGGCGAAGGTGATCGCTGCCGCTATTTTGGTCAATGAGACCGATGACGTGAGTCCGTGACGGAAACGAAAGGTCACAGTGATGCGCCTGTCCATAAATTCCCCCCCCAAAACCCGTGACGGCGATCCACGTGCTGCCTGCGAACGGAAACGCTCCGCTGGCAGGAGCGATCGTCTGTGTCAGCCACCGCCATCTTACGGGAGGCCCTGGGCGCGCGCATCTGTTGAAATACTGAAGAGATACTGATGGCGGTACGGAAAAGGCTACGGATTTCTTGACCAACCGGCTGTCGAGAAGGAGACGGACGGGCTTCGAGAGAAAGACATCGCCTGTCCAGGGTTGCGCCAGGGTGGGGCCAATGATGTCTCCTTTCGCTGGTTCACAGCACCTGTCTTCAGCCTCAAGAAGGAGGGCGCGATGAGACGACGGACGGCGGCTTTGGCTTGCGCACTGATGCTGGTGGTCTCGCTCCTGCTCGCCTCCCCCGGGGGGCCGCGTCCCGCAGCGGTGCAGGCCCAGGGGATGATGCCTGACGGACCGGCGCTCCTCGCCGCCTCGGGCAATGCCAAAGAGTGGCTGATGTACGGCCACGACTACAGCAACGACCGGTACTCCGCGCTCGATCAGATCAACACGTCCAACGTGTCGCAGCTCGTCCCCCGCTGGATCTTCCAGACGGGCATCGTCGCATCGTTCGAAACGACACCGGTCGTCTCCGACGGCGTCATGTACATCACGACGGCCTACAACCACCTGTTCGCGCTCAACGCCCGGACGGGGAAGCAGCTCTGGCGGTACGACCATAAGCTGGGCGGGACCGAGATCTTCTGCTGCGGCCCGGTGAACCGGGGCGTGGGGCTCGGCTACGGCATGGTGTACATGGCGACGCTCGACGCGCAGCTGGTCGCCCTCGATGCGGCCACCGGCAAGGTCGCGTGGGCGAAGCAGGTCGCCGATCCGACGCTGGGCTACGCGATGACGATTGCGCCGCTCGTGTACAAGAACATCGTGATCGTGGGCACCTCGGGCGCGGAGTACGGCGTCCGCGGATACCTCCAGGCGCACGATGCGAAGACCGGGGCGGTGTTGTGGCGCTTCTACCTGACCCCCGACACGGGGTGGGAGGGCAAGTGGGCGACGACGACCCCGGAAGGTGAGCCGCTGCACCGGGATATCGCCAAGGAAAAGGCGGCCTGGCCTCAGTACCAGGACGCCTGGAAGCGCGGCGGCGGCTCGACCTGGGTGACCCCGGCGGCCGATCCGGACCTGAACATGATCTACTTCGGGGTCGGGAACCCATCCCCCGATCTGGACGGAGGGATCCGGCCGGGCGACAACCTCTACACGGAATCGATCGTGGCCGTCAACGCGGCCAACGGGAAGCTGGCCTGGTACTATCAGGAGGTTCCCCACGACGTCTGGGACCTCGACCAGACGAGCCCGCCGCTCCTGTTCGATGTGTCCGTCGGGGGCCAGACCGTCCACGCGGTGGGCGCCGCCGGCAAGACCGGGTGGTTCTACATCCTCAACCGGCAGACCGGGGAGCGGATCCTGCGCAGCCAGGAGTTCGTCCGCCACGAAAACCTCTACGCGCAGCCGACCGCCGAGGGTGTGCGGATGCTGCCCGGCGCGAACGGCGGCGCGGAATGGTCGCCGTCCTCCTACAGCCCGCAGACGCAGAACGTGTACATCGCGGCGCTCGAGCAGCCGATGACGTACGCGGTCCATTCCGTCCCGTACCAGAAGGCCAAGCTGTGGCTGGGGAGCGCGTTCACGAGCATCGCGTCCGAAAAACAGTTCGGCACGTTTACCGCGATCGACACCAACACCGGGAAGGTGACCTGGCAGAAGAAGGTCGACCAGCCGATGATGGGCGGGTCGTTCGTCACCGCGGGCGGGCTCGTGTTCACCGGCGAAGGCAACGGGAACTTCGATGCGTTCGACGCCAAGACCGGGGATCAGCTCTGGCAGTTCCAGGCCGGGGCGGGAGTCAACGCGGCGCCGATGGGATTCGAACTGGACGGCGAGGAATTCATCGCCGTCGCCGCCGGCGGGAACTTCCAGATCAGTTATCCGTATGGAGATGCGTTGATCGTGTTCGGGCTGCCGAAGCACTGACGCCAAAGGCTCGGGATCAGCGGCCCGGGGTCCGCGGCCGCCGCGCTGTCCGGCGGCCGCATCCCGGGCCGCGCTGTTGGGAGGGGGACGAGATGCGCCATTCCAGAGTTGTCTGGCTGGCTGCGGGCGCGGCGCTGCTGGCCGGCGGGGTGTTGGGGACCGGCGGGGAGTTCGCGGAGTCGGCGGCCCCCCCGCCGTGGATGCGCGTGGACGCGGCGCACAAGCTGGCGTCGTTCACCGTGACGGCGTCCCAGGGGGGAGCCAACGGCACGCTCAACTTCAACGGCTACGCCAACGGCCGCATGACGGTCACGGTGCCCGCCGGGTGGCGGGTCCATATCGACTTCGTGAACAGCGGCGCGGGGGCGCTCCCCCACAGTCTCGAGGTGATCCGGGACACCGGCAAGATCCCGCCCCAGGGGATCGAGCCCCCGGCGATCCCCAAGGCCGAGACGGGGAATCTGGTCGCCGGCGTCCCGCCGCTGCAAAAGGACACCGTGGATTTCATCGCCCAGCCGCCGGGCCGGTACCTCTGGTTCTGCGGCGTGCCCAGCCACGGCATCTCGGGCATGTGGAACCGGTTCGACGTGATCCCGGGCGCCGGCATGCCGGCCGTCACGATCAAGTAGGCGGCCAAACCAGCCGCCCGCTGTGGGCGCCCGCCCGGCGCGCGGGTTCACCGGCGGCAGAGGGGGAGCAGCGTGGCAGGGATGATGCGCGTGGCCTGTGCGTTGTGTGCGGTCTTGGTGGCGACGATGGTGATGGTCTCGGCGACCGCCGCCGTCGAAGATCCGCACGGGGTCGGATACGACGGCCGCGACTGGGAAGCCATGCCGGAGGCGGCGCGGCTGGCCTACGTGGCGGGGTTTCTCGCGGGCGCGACGACGCAGCAGGCGGTGGAACAGCACCGGGCGAACGCGCGGCTCTCCGTCGACGCGGCGGTCTCCGAGATCGTCCGGTCGCACACCGGCACGTTTCCCTTCGGCGTGAACGTGTACGCCAGCGATCTTCAGGACTACTACTTCCGGAGCACCCTCTCGACGAAAGTCTATCAGGCGATGCTGGACGAAAACGCGAAGATGCTGAGGCGGCCGTCGCCGAGATAACGCCCGAGGATCTCCTGCCGGAGCGACCGGCGCTTAGGCGTGGAGCGCGGTCCGGACGTCGGCGAGGGCCGCTCGCGCGGCCTGCAGCGTCTGCGCCACGTGCTCGGCAGTGTGCGCCGCGCTCACGAACCAGCGCCCGCCGGGAACCGGCCGCACGCCGTGCCGGACCAGGGATTCAATGAACACCGAGTACGCGATTGCGCCCTCGGTCCGCGCCGTACGCGGATCCTCGATGGCGCTGCGGGGCGAGATCCACATGTGGAACACCGGACCGGACCCCTGCACGAGCACCGGCACGCCCGCATCCGCCCCGGCCCGCCGCAGGCCGTCCATGAGCGCGCGCCCGGTGCCGGCGATGCTCTGGTAGATCGCCCCCCCGCCCGCCGACAGGGCGTCGAGGGTGGCCCGGGCCGCCGCCATCGCCGGCGGGTTGCCGTTGTACGTCCCGCCGTGCAGGACCCCGCCGGCGAGCACCTCCATGAGGTCGCGCCGGCCTCCGACCGCGCTCAATGGAAATCCGTTCGCGATGGCCTTGCCGAACACGGTGAGGTCGGGGGTGATGCCCAGCAGCGCCTGCGCCCCGCCGAGGGCGACGCGAAACCCCGTGATCACCTCGTCGAAGATCAGCACGGCGCCCTCGCCGTCGCACCAGGCGCGGATCGCTTCGACGTACCCCGGCCTGGGCGGGATCACGCCCGTGTTGCAGAGGATCGGCTCGAGGATGACCGCGGCGATCTGCCCCCGGTAGAGGCGCGCGGCCGCGCGCACGGCGTCCGCGTCGTTCCAGGGGAGCACAATGAGGTCTTGCACCGCGGCGAGGGGCTGGCCGCGCGTGCCCGGAATCGCGGGCGCCACGGGCCCTTCCGGCTCCGGCCGTTCCCCGACGTAGATCGTGTCGAGCCAGCCGTGGTAGTGGCCCTCGAACCGCGCCACCTTCCATCGCCCGGTGGCGGCGCGCGCGATGCGGATCGCCGCGTGCACCGCTTCGGATCCTGAAGAGGTGAAGCGGACGGCCTGGACCGACGGGACCGCGGCGGAGATCCGTTCCGCCGCTTCGGCTTCGAGCGGATGCTGCCCGGCGAAGACGAGACCCCGCTCCACCGTCTCGACGATCGCCCGGGTCACCCCGGGATCGGCGTGCCCGAGGATGACCGGCCCCATGCCGCAGACGTAATCGATGTACGTCCGGCCGTCCACGTCTTCCAGGATCGCCCCGCGCCCCCGGGTGAAGGTCAGCGGATAGGGCTTCTCCAGCAGGCGGATGTTGCTGTTGACCCCTCCGGGGAGCACCCGGCGGGCACGCTCGCGGTACTCGGTGGATTTGCCGGCCTCATCCATGCGGGCATCCGTCCTCCGGCGTCCTCGCGCAGGCACGCGGTGCCGGTAGAGGCTCGTTCGCTCCCTACCGCTTCCCCCCCTCTGCGTGAGGGTTGACAGGGAAATGAGGGGCATTTCCGTGACGGCTCGTACGCCTGCTCGACAGGGAAAAATCTGCGGGGGTCCAATGCCCGACCTGAACCATGTTAGCGCGACGGCGGTCACGGCCGACCCGTTGACCGCCGAGGGGGTTGCGGAGAGCCAGGTAACGCAGCGCAGATCAGAGGGAGGGGGATGCGATGCGGCGTTTGATGATGTTTTCGTGCGCAGTTTTCCTGAGCTTCGCTTGGACGATCCCCGCGGTGCATGGGGAAGGCTCCGAGGACCAGAAGGGACCGTATGCTTTTACCAGGTTCGACGCGCCGTTTCCCGGCGCGCTCAGCACCGACGGCCTCGGGATCAACAATGCGGGGCAGGTGGTGGGGGACTACTTCAACGGCAACGGCGACATCGTCCATGGCTATCTGCGCGATCCCGACGGGGACTTCACGAAGATTGAGGTTCCGCCGAGCCTCTCGGGCGGGCCCAGCACGGTCCAATGGCCCATCGGCCTCAACAACGACGGCGTGATCGTTGGACGGTACCGCGACGCCGGTGCTCCCAACCAACACGGTGATCATTGTTACGTGTTGAAGGAAGGGGTCTTTACCACGATCGATGTCCCGTTCGCCGGCGCCTTCGGCACCCGGTGCCGCGGGATCCACGATTCCGGCAAGATCGTGGGGCGCTACGCTGAGCCCGGGCCCCGGGTACACGGTTTCTTGCTCAGCGGCGGCGCCTTCAGCAAGATTGATTTTCCCGGCGCCATCGATACCTTTCCCCGCAGGATCAACAACTCCGGGCAGATTGTTGGAGGATACACTTCCGTCGGCGGGCTCATTCATGGCTTCATGCTTGCCGGAGGGAGCGTTACCCCAATCGATGTCCCCGGCGCTCTGGAAACCGACGCCGACGATATCAATAATGCCGGCGTGATCGTCGGAGCCTACCGAGATACCAATAATCACGTCCATGGCTACCGGCTTGCCGGTGGCGTCTTTACGACGGTTCGCCTTCCCGGGGTGATCCAAAACTCCAACGGGCCCGTTCTAAACGATCTCAATGACAATGTCGGCATCTTTGGAATCAACGATTGGGGCGCGATCACGGGAACGTTCTTGGGTCGCGACGGCAATTTCCACGGCTTTATCGGAGTGCCCCGTCACGAGGGCGGAGGCGAGGGCGGGGACTAGCCCAACATACTCTCCACCACTATCCGTTATCCGTGGCGTTTCGGAGGCGTTTCTTCCGCGCCGCGCGTCAGGTCGGAGACGAGCTGAGCGATCCGCGTTCGAAGGTCGTCCCGGATCTGCCGGAATTGGATCAGGTCTCGCTCGCGGGGATCGGGCAGCGGCCAGTGCAGCGCGCGAACGCCCGGGATGACCGGACACCCTTCCTCCGCGCAGAGCCCGATGATCAGCCGGACATCAGGCCCCATCGATTCGGCGAGGCCCTTGGGGCGGCCCCCGGAGATGTCGATGCCCACCTCCCGCATCAGGGCGATCGCCGCATCGCTGACTCGAGGGCCTGGCTCCGTTCCCGCGGAGCGCGCCCGCCACCCGGGCGGAGGGGCCGCGTTGAACAGCCCCTCCGCCATTTGGGAGCGGGCCCTATTGCCAACTCAGACGAAGAGCACCGTTGGCATGGGCCTTAGGGTTTGTCCTTCTGTCCCACCGGGTTGGCAGGAGTCGCCCTGCCGGGAGTCTGCATGCGGTCGGATTTGAGGGCCGAGATGACCTGCGCCCGCTGCGCGCCGGTCAGGTTCGCGTTCGCCCATTCCGTCACCGCGGCCACCCACGCCCCGCGGGTGGGAAACGCGGCAGATTCCGCACTCCCCGTATCACTCAGCCACCCTCCGGAGGTCAGGCGCATCGGCGTCACGCTCTTGCCCGCCACCGCCCCGTTGAGATTGCATCCGCCTGAGGCACAGGTATAGCGGCCGAGCACGAACAACCGTCCACCCGCGTACAGAGTGAGCGTCCCTTTGGTCGATGTCCCGATGATGTTCCCGGTCACCGAGACGCCGCCGAATTTGCTCCCGCTCCGCACCTCGTCTTTGTGCCAGGATGAACCGAGCGGCGAGGCCAGCGTGAGGGCAAACGGCAGAGCGCTCGGCTCGGCGAACGCGGGCAGCGCGAGAGCCGTGATGAGGAAAATTCCGAGCAAGACATACCGCATGGAACCACCTCCGGGCTGTCAGATGGGGGGCCGGTGTTCCATCAAGGATATACCCAACTTGCCTGAAAACACGCTCCCGGGGCCCGGCGTCGCGCGGGGATGAGGGGGCGCGCGTCCCGGCGCCGGCTACTGATCCTTCCAGGACCGCAGCGTGGAGAAACTGGTGGGAGTGGTCATGTAGCCCGACGCGTCGAGATCGGCGCACCCGCTGAGCAAGACCCAGTTGGCCGTGATCGTCCCGCTGAGGGGGCAGCTGTCGTCGAGGTTCAATGCGCCGTTCGGGACATTGATGATGGCCGTGCCGGCGATGTGGCTGACCTCCGCCGCGCACGTCGGCGTGACCGTGTTTTGGGCGCACGTGCATCCCGGCGGCGTGCAGGTCGAACTCACCCACACGGTCAGCCGGCCGGGAGCCACCGGCGCCAGCACGCTTCCTGTATCGGCGGACGTCACCCCGAAATGGACATCGTTCGGGGACGATCCCCATCCCCCCGTCGCCAGCACGTTGCCCGTTGGCGGCGTCGTGGTCGAGCCGATGCGCAGATCGATCTTCCCCACGCCGAGGATGGCTAGGCGCGTGCAGTACCCCATGGTGAGCGACTTGATCTGCACCGGGGTGACGGCGTTGGGGTCGGCGTCGCTGGCGTGAATGCTGAGGGTATTATACGTGTCGCCGCACGCGCCCGACGACCCGCCGGCCGCCACCGTGATATCGCCCCAGATGAACCCGGTGCTTTGATCCATCGTGAAGCCCGGCAGGGCCACGGCCATGTTCATGGTGCCTGGAGAGGAAGGGGGAAGCGTCAGGGGCCGGCAGATCGCGCCGGCGGTGTTCGGGAAGGCGCCGCCCTGGATCTGCGGGCCGCAGATGCCGTTGCAGACGATCGTGTTCCCGGCCACGGCCTTCCCGGTAAACACGCCCGGCGCTCCGGCCACCACGTACGTCCCCGGCTGGTTCATGGACGACATGTCAATCGCGCCGTTGGCGCCAATGTCGCCCTTGATGGTGGTGACGTCCGGTCCCACGATGGAGAGAGACGAGTAGGAACAGGTCCCGTAGCCGTTGTTTCCTCCGCTGTCCTGGACGATCGCGACGACCGTCCGGGTGGGGCCGCTCACCGGCAGCGCCCCGGTGGACACGATGCGTCTGTACATCGCATATGGTCCGGTGCACGGGGGGGCCGCCCCCGTATCGATGCAGTTCACCGCGACCGCGGCGGTGCCCAGGGGTGTCGGCCCATTGGCGATCGAGACCGTTTCTCCCGCGTACGAGCCGGCCCCGGTGATCTGGAGCCTGCCGATCGCATAGTGCAGGCCGGCCAGGGCGATGTTGAACACCTGATCGGCCTCGAACGACTGCGCCCCTCCCGCCCCGTCGCCGCTGATGACCTGTATCACGCCGATGGTGAACGCGCCGACCAGCAAGATCGTCATGAGGACGAAGATCATGACGGCCCCACGCTCCCCTTTGGCCATCCCCGCCCGTTGCCGCATCGGGACCACCCAGCTTCATGTCGTCCTTCTGTAACCTCAATACCCGCAATCATGGATGCCGGGGCTCGTTCGTTTGTGGGTTTCGTCTGGATCGTTCGGGAGGCCAACCATCCGTTCGGTGGATCGCCCCTGCTCCCGGCGAGGCAGATGGCGCGCGCCTCATGTCGGGGACCCCGTTTCCTGCGGGGCGGGCTGCGCTGATCTCGGCGAACGTGTGGCCTAGCGCCGCTGGAAGGTGATCTGGCAGCGGGTGCTCTCCTGCCAGGCATCCCCGGGAGCCAAGTCAAGGGACCAGGAGTGCAGCAGCACCGCGCCCTGAAAATTCTGCTCAAACCCTCCCTCCGAGTTGGAGATCGTGAACAGCGGGAAGCACGAGACCGCGGCGGGGATGGACAGGTCGAACGTGAGCACCAATCCTGACCACCCTTCCGTGATCGTCACGCGGCGCGCCTCCGGGAGCGTGCCGGGCTCGTAGAGGGAGAGTCGTCGCCCCGCGCCTTCGGCCCAGACGTCTTCCGGGGAGCCAAACACGCCGAGCGCCCACTCTTCAGCCAGAACCGCCCGAAGCGAAGCGGCGCCCTCCCATCGCATCCGGATGCCGTGCCCGAGGCCGTGCGAGCCCGCCCCCGCTTCGATGGTCCGCTCCACCGCGATCCGGCCGCTGCCGATCTGGGCTTCCCGGCGCAGATGCACGGCCGCGCGCCCGGCCTCGACGTCGAGCTCCCACGTGTGGGCGTCCGACGGCAATCCGCCCAGGTCGTCCTGCCCGTCGCGCCGGAGCTGGTCCAGCGTCGTCCCCTGGGGCACCAGACGGATGCGCAGGCTCGGCCGCCGTGTCCGGTCGTAGACGAGGTGCCGCTCGAGGCCGGGGTGCTTGACCCGGACCGCGCTCGTGTGGATCGACTCGACGCCCTCGGTCGCCGCGCTCCGCAGCGTGCCGGCCGCGACGGCCTTGAGCAAGTCGGCGTGATAGGATTCGCGCCGGCGGGTGAGCACGTTGCCCAGGTGGCGCGGCACGGGCCGGTAGTCCCACTCCACCAGGCTCCCGCCCCTCCCCGGATCGACGGTGAGGGCGAGGACGTCGGTGGCGAGCCGCACCTCCGTGTGGCCATCCCCGTCCAGGTCGGCGGCCTCGCCGACCGCGTAGGGCCCGGGGTCGCGCGCCGCGGCGTCGGCCAGGGCTTCGGCGGCGATGAGGTGGCTGAACGCGGCGCCGCGGATGTGCGGGAGGTACACGCCCCCGAAGACGCCGTGCCAGTAGGGGCAGTTGCCTTCGCCGGCCCAGAGCTCCTCGAGCGCCCGCGTCTGCTGCGGCCCCGGCGCCATCGCGTGGACCTTCGCGCCCGCGCGCAGGGCCAGCCGGTGGAGCGTGTTGACCTCGGCGTACTTCACGAGGAAATGCCGCCAGAAGCCGCCGCGGACGAACGGGAGCACCTCCGCGAAGCGGCTGCCTTCGAGGTCGTGCGTGAGGCGCGAGAGGCGCGCGGAAGCCTCGGCCGGGAGCGCCCACTCCGCCATCTCATCGTAGGTGGCCGTCGGGAGATAGATCCGCCCCGCGGGGCCGTGGGATCGCCGGTACTCGCCCGGGGGGGTGACCTGGATCCACGAGGCGGCCTCGAGGGCGTCAAAGAAGCGATCGACCCACCCGCTCGTCCAGCAGTGCTCATAGGTGCCCGGCCAGAGGCCGAACTTCTCTCCGTCGTCCCCCATCAGCGCGAGATCGAGCACGTCCTCGCGGCCATCGGCGCGCACGTCGCTCTCCGCGAGCGTCCGCAGATAGGCGAGCACTTCCTCCACCGACCCCCAGGGAATCAGGTAGCGCAGCCGCTTCAGGCTCGGAAAGATCGCGAGCGGCACCCCCGCCTCCTCGGTGAGGTAGTAGCCGAGCAGTTGCGGCTCGGTGAGCCCCACGGCGTGGAAGTGGGTATCGTCCACGATCGTGTACCGGACGCCCGCTTCGCCGAGCGGACGGGCCAGGTGCGGCTCCCAGACCCGCTCGGCGAGCCAGAGGCCCTCCGCGGGAACCCCAAACTCCACGGCGACGTCGCGGGTCAGCTTCTCGATCTGGCCGCGCTTGTCCGCATCGGGGAAGATCGCGAGGATCGGCTCGTAGTAGCCGCCGGTCAGCATCTCGACCTGCCCGCGGGCGGCGAGCGCGCGGATCCGCTCGAGGAGGTCGGGCCGGTGGCGCCTCAGCCAGTCGAGCAGCGGCCCGGAGTAGTGGAGCGCGAGGCGGATTCGGGGATGGCGTTCCAGGGCGCCGAGCAGGGGCGCGTACGCCCGGTCCGCCGCCTCGGCGATGACGTGGTCGAAGTTGCCGATGGGCTGGTGGTTGTGGATGGCGAGCGACAGGACGAGGGGATGCATCGGGGTCAGCCGGCTTCGCCGTTCCCGCCGCCACCGCCCGCGATCCCCTCGGCCGGGGCCAGGTCGAACACGCTGCCGCCCGGCATGTAGAGCACCACCAGCGCGAGCCCGAGCAGCACCGCCCCGAGACCGAGGACAAAGGTGGCGTGGAGCCCCTGGGCCAGCGCCTGGCGGAACGCCTCGTGCCCGGCGCGGGTGAGGTGGGCCTGGACGGCGGCATCGAGCGCCATCTGCGGATCGGTGATCCGCGGGAGTCCGGCCCCCGGGACGCCGCCGAGGGTCCGCATTCGCGCCGCCAGCACCCCGATCAGCACGGCGCCCTGAAGGCTGACCCCGATCGCGCTCCCGATGTTCCGCGAGAAGATGTTGATCGAGGTCGCGATCCCGCGCATCGGGCGCGGCACCGCGTTCTGCATGGAGATCATGAAGATCGTGGCCGTGAGGCCCATCCCGACGCCCAGCACCGCCATCGAGGCGAAGACGTCCTGGACGAGCGCCTGCGGCTCCAGGCGCGCGAGGCGGGCAAAGCCGGCCGCCAGCAGGACCATGCCGGCGGTGGTGACGGGCCGGTAGCCCCACCGCAGCGCCAGCCGGCCACCGGCGATGCTGCCGAATGTCCAGCAGAGCATGAACGGCATCAGCACGATGCCGGCGGTCGTGGCGCTCGTGCCGATCACCCCCTGGACGAAGAGGGGGATGTAGACCACCGCGCTGAACATGCTGGCGCCCAGCAGGAAGCCGCCGACCGATCCCACCGCGATGACCCGGTCCGCGAAGAGGCTGAACGGGAGGAACGGCTGCGGGGTCAGGCGCTCCACCCGGATGAAGAGCGCGACGAGCGCGGCGAAGACGGCCGCGAGCCCGGCCGCCGCGGGCGACCACCACGGGATGACCTGCCCGCCCCAGAGGAGGAGCAGCATCAGGACCGCCGCCGCGCCGGCGAGGAGGCCGATCCCGGCGTAGTCAATCCGCCCCGGATGTCTGGCCGCGGGATCGGTGAACGTGATCATGATGATCGCCGTCGCGATCAGTCCGGCCGGCAGGTTCAGGAAGAAGATCCACCGCCAGGACGCGTGGTCGGCCAGGAACCCGCCGAGCAGCGGGCCGATGATCGCGGCCAGCCCCCAGACGCCGCTGAAGATCCCCTGAATCCTGAGGCGCTGCTCCACCGGGTACAGGTCGGCAATGATCACGAGCGCGATCGGCAGCACGGCTCCGCCGCCGATCCCCTGCAGCAGGCGGAACAGCACCAGCTCATCCATCGAGCGGGACAGCCCGCAGAGCACCGACGCGCCGACGAACCACAGGATGCCGGTGAGGTAGATGCGCTTCCGGCCGTAGAGGTCGGCGAGCCGGCCGAAGATCGGCGTCATCACCACAAAGGCCAGCTGGTAGGCGGCGAATACCCAGGAGTAGAGCGCGAGGCCCCCGAGGGCGCGCGTGATGCTGGGCATCGCCGTGCCCACCGCCGTCTGGTCCATGGCGGCCAGGAACATGCCCAGCATCGCGGCGATGGTGACAACCACCCGGCGGGTCACGAGAGTCCCCACCCCAGGCGTCCGGGGACCATGATTCCGCGGGGATCGAACTGCTCGCGCAGCCGCCGCATCAGGTCGAGCCCTCCCGGCGGGGCGCCCCAGAGCGGCAGGGTGGGCTTGAGGGCGGGCGGCGCCACCTCGACGACCACATAGCCGCCGGCGGCGGATGCGGCCGCCGCGCACGCCTCGACGAGGGCCGGCCCGGCCGCGGCGCCGCCGGCCGCGTAGAGCAGGCCGACCCCCGCGCGGGCCAGGATCTCCACGGGGCCCGAGGCGGCGGGCATCGCTTCCACGCGCGCCGCCACGTCAGCCCAGCGCGCGATCGGCCCCCCGGCGCGGCAGACGAGCCCGCCCGGGTGCGTCTCGGGCGACGGAAACTCGGCCACCGCCGCCCACAGGGCGGCGTGCGCGGCCCCATCCAGGACCTCCATCCGGCCGCGAGATCCGGTGAGGCTGCGCATCTCGCTCACATGCCGGGCCCGGCTCTCTGCGAGCCCCTCGGTGAGCAGCAGCACCCCCCAGGCCCCCGCGTCGGGGAGCGCCATTCCGGCGGCGCGCGCCAGCCTGCGGAGGGCCGCGGGGTTGGCCGCTTCAAGGGCGGCGGGCAGCAGGTACGAGCGCATGATCGCGGTGGTGAGATCATGAGCGGCCGCGCGGTCCGGGACGGTGACGAAGACCGTCTGCCCCTCACGCGGGTGCGGGGAGATCTTGAACGTCGCCTCCGTGATCACCCCGGCCGCCCCCAGCGAGCCGATGAAGAGTTTCGTGAGATCGTACCCGGCGACGTTCTTGACGACCTTGCCCCCGGCCTTGATCACCTCTCCGGTCGGCAGCGCGACCCGGATGCCGATCACCATGTCGCGGATCGGGCCGTACAGCAGCCGCCGCGGGCCGTTCCGGTTGGCCGCGATGATCCCCCCGACCGTGGCGACCGACATCCCCGGGGGATCGAGCGGGAGCCACTGGCTGTGCCTGCCGAGCTCCGCCTGCAGATCCCGGAGGCGCGTCCCGGCGCGTACCGCCACGACATAATCGGCGGGCTCGTAGTCGGTGATCCCGGCGAGGCGCGTCGTGTCGATGACGAGGTCGGCGCGGGACGGCACGCCGCCCAGGTGCTGGTGCGCCCCCGCGCCGCGCGGCAGGACGCCGGCGCCCTGTTCGCCCGCGGCGGCGAGCAGGCTGGCGGCTTCTTCGGCCGTGGCCGGCCGGGCCATCGCGGCGGGGCGGATGCCGTCAACGGTATACGCGACGAGGGCCGCGGGATCGTCGAGCAAGTTCTCCGGCCCCACAATCTCCCGCGCCCGGCCGGCGAGGGCGGCGGTCATGCCCGAGGTGTCCCCCCCGCGCGCCCGCCCTCGGCCGCCGCATAGGCGCGATCAAGAAGATCGATGAGGTGGCGGACCTGCATCTCGAGCCCGTGGGCGCGGATCCCCGAGGCGATCTGCAGCATGCACCCCGGGTTCGGCGCGACGACGAGGGCGGCGCCGGTCTCGCGGACCGCGGCCATCTTCTCGTCGAGCACCTGGCGCGAGTAGCCGGGCTGGGTGAGATTGTAGATTCCCGCGCTCCCGCAGCAGCGATCCGACCCCGGCATTTCCACCAGCTCGATCCCCGGGATGCGGCGCAGCAGGTCCCGCGGCTGCCGGCGAATGCCCTGGCCGTGCGCGAGGTGGCAGGGGTCCTGATACGTCACCCGCGCCCGGACTTCGCCGAGCCGGCCGGCGAGCCCGAGATCCGCCAGGAACTCGCTGACGTCCCGGCAGAGGCGGCTGTACTGCGCCGCCTTCACCGCATACGCCGGGTCGTCGCGGAAGAGCACATCGTACTCCTTGCTCGTGCTGCCGCAGCCGGCCGAGTTGATGATCACCGCGTCGACTCCGGCGGCGAGAAACGTCTCGATGTTCCGGCGCGCCATCGCGCGCGCCCGATCGCGCTCGCCGTTGTGCAGATTGAGGGCGGCGCAGCAGGTCTGCCCGCGCGGGACGACGACCTCGCACCCGTTCCGCTGCAGCACCCGGATCGTCGCCTCGTTGAGGTCGGCGAACAGGACGCTCATCACGCAGCCGCTGAGGAGCCCGACGCGCGCCCGGCGCGGCCCGATCGCGGGGAAGACGTCCTGCCGGGGCGCAAAGAACCGGTCGGGGATCGCGGGGAGCAGCGCCTCCATCTCCGCCAGGCGGCGCGGGATGAGGTGGAGCGCGCGGGCGGCGGTCCGGAGCCCGCTCCGCTGGTAGAACCGCATCAGCGCCGCCGCGAACCGCAGCCGGCCGGGGTAGGGCATCAGGTGGCGGAGGGCGAGCCGGGTCAGGCGCCTGGCGAGGGGGGATCCGGTGGGGCCGATCTCCGCCCGGGCGGCCTCGATGATCGTGCCGAACCGCACGCCGGAGGGACAGGCCGTCTCACACGCCCGGCAGCCGAGGCAGACGTACATGTGCTCTTCGAACCGCGCGTCGATCGGGATCCTGCCCTGCGCGGCGGCCTCGACGAGATGGATCCGTCCGCGGGGCGATTCGGTCTCCACCCCCAGGATCCGGTACGTGGGGCAGTGCTGGAGGCAGAAGCCGCACTGGATGCACCGGTCCAGCTCCGGGACCGCCAGGCGCGGGATCGGCTGTGCGGCCGGCACCTCCGGGGGAGTGGTTCCTATCGCCACTGGGCGCGCCCTCCTCGTGTCATGAGTCCCGGTCAGATCCAGAGTCCGGAGGCGCTCAACCGCGGCGGCCGGCGGACCATCAGTTCCCCGCACGAGATCGGCGTGGGAAACATCTTGAACGGGTTCATCAGGTCCTCGGGATCCCACGCGCGCTTCAGCCGGCGCTGGGCGGCGAGATCGGTCTCGGAGAAGATCCACGGCATGTAGTTGTTCTTCTCGAATCCGATCCCGTGCTCGCCGCTGAGGCTGCCCCCCGCCGCGACGCAGGCGGCCAGGATCTCCTCGCTGGCCTTCATCACCCGCTCGGTCTCCCCGGGGGCGTCGGCGTCGTAGGGGATGAGCGGGTGGAGGTTCCCGTCCCCGGCGTGGAAGACGTTGGCGACGCGGATGCCGTTTTGGCGGGCGATCGCCATGACCTGGCGCATGATCGCGGGGAGCCGGCTGCGGGGCACGACCGCGTCGTGCAGGTAGTAGTTGGGCGCCAGCCGCCCCATCGCGCCGAACGCGCCCTTGCGGGCCGCCCAGTAGAGGTGGCGCTCTTCCTCCGTGCGCGCGGTCCGCACCTCACGCGCGCCGTTGCGCCGGCAGAGGGCGTCGATGGTCCTGGCCGAGGGCGCGAGGACTTCCCGGACCCCCTCCACCTCGATGAGGAGCACGGCGCCGGCATCGAGCGGGAGCCCGGCGTGGACGGCCGGCTCCACGGCCTCCACGGTCAGCTGGTCGATCATCTCCAGCGCGGTGGGACCGATCCCCGAAGCGATGATCTCGGCGACCGACTGGCTCGCCTGCTCGATCGTCGGGAAGATGCCGAGCATCGTCAGGAGCCCTTCGCGGCGGCGCATCAGCCGGACCGTGACGGCGGTGACGATGCCGAGCGTACCCTCCGACCCGACGACGAGGCCTGGGAGGTCGAGCCCGGGCTCGTCCGCGCCGCGGCCGCCGAGCTGCACCACCGACCCGTCGGCCAGCACCAGCTCGAGGCCGAGCACGTGGTTCGTCGTGACTCCGAACGCCAGGGTATGCACGCCGCCGCTGTTGTTCGCCACGTTTCCGCCGACGCTGCACGCCGACTGGCTGCTGGGATCGGGCGCAAAAAAGTACCCGCGCGCCTGCACGGCTGCCGTGATGTCCAGGTTGATGACGCCGGGCTCGACGACGGCATACCGGTTGTCCAGGTCGACGTGCAGGATGCGCTTCATCCTGGCGAGCGACACGATGATGCCGCCGATCGGGGTGATCGCTCCCCCCGCGAGCCCGGTGCCAGCGCCGCGGGCGATCAGCGGCACGCGGTGGCGGCGCGCAACCGCGACGATCCCCACCACCTCGTCCCGCGAGAGCGGGCAGACGACGAGGTCGGGTAGGGCGGCCATAAAGTTGCAGCCATCGTATTCGTACGCGATCAGATCGGTCGGATGGGTGAAGATGTGGTCGGGCCCCACGATCTCCTGCAGGCCCCGGGCCAGGGCGGTCCGATCGTCGATGCGGCGGCGGAGGTCGGCGAGCTGCACGGCGTCAGTATAACATACTGGTCCGCGCGCCCGATCGATACCGGCGCGGTCCCCCGTTTGAGTCGGGAGATCATCCCAACGATAGAAGGCCGGAGGAGCGCCGGGACGGTAAGTTGCCGGTACGAATGAGCTCGCCGCGTGCGGGGACGTGCCGCTACGAGCAAGAGGGGTGGACCATGAGAACGTTGCGGCCGGAGCCGGCGAGGACCCTGCGGGCAGCCCTGACCAAGCGCATCGTGTTGGGCCTCCTGCTGGCGTTTTTCGCCATCGTCGCAGGGTGGGCGCTCTCTCCAATGATCGGCGCCGACCAGGCCACACTGGACTACATGTATCAGCCCTAGCAGGTCCCCAGCGGGTCCGCGTTAGGCGCCGGCCGCCGGCTCAGTGACGAATCGGTCGATGGCGTCTGTCATGCCGCCAATCTCCCAAGACACGTCCTGAGGGAGCGCCTGGTGGGGCGGACCCGGACGGCGCGACGGGTCTGGGCCCCTACATAGGCGACGCTCGCCAGAACGCCCACGGCAGTGAGCGGCCACCCCGCAAGCGTGTTCACAACGAGGAACGGACCCAGCGCCATGCGCGTGAGCGCGACATAGAGACCCACGGCCCGGGCGAGACACCCCACCGCCCACGCGAGCGTCAACCGGCCGAGCGCCGCGCGCACCGGCAACGTCAGCACGGCCTGCGCGTGCTGCCGGATGATCCGATCGACGACTGAGGGAAGGAGCGGGCGGCCGATCGCAACCGACCCCAGCAGTCCCAGGCCGTCGATCAGGTTTTCGGCGACCCCGCTTCCCGCAAAGATTGCGGGGCTATTCGCGGCCAGGGTCACAGCGACCTGGCCTGCTGTGAACACCAGCCCGTAAAGGACCACCGGGTCCAGGAGGCGGTACCGGATCAGCGCGTGAACTTGCAGGAAGGCCGCCCACCCGCCGCCGGCCCCCACCGCCGCCGCCAACGACCCCTGCCGGAGCCCGAAATAGAAAAGGAGCGAAGGAACGGCGGCTGCCGAAACAAACCGCCGAATCAGCTTCCATGTATCGCGCCCACTCAAGCCCAGTTCGCGCAACAACGTCCCGTCCCTCGCATGCCCTCTGCAACGCGTCTTGCTGACGGCTCATTCCCAACAGGAGAGGTCGACGGAGGCGGCCTTCACTCGGAGCGCTCGACTCTTCGCGCCAGCGCTCTCGCGCGTTGGTCCACCGCGATCTCGTACGATCGCCGCAGCAGGGCAATCGCCTTCTCGACATCCTCTTAAGCGAGGACCCAGGTCCTGAGCGCATCGTCACCGGTCCCCGTGCCCTTGGGGTGGTCCCAGATGAGGACGTGGGCGGCGCGGGGGCCGTGCATGCCGGGCACCAACTGGAAGCCGATGTCCGCCGTCTTGCTGGGGCCGGAGATCAGGGAGAGGTAGCGGGGCACCGGACGATCGAGGTGCAGGGCGGCGTACCCGCGGGCGATAACGGCGGCATCGAGGATGGTTTCGACCACGCTGTCGGCCATCGCCAGCGCGATGTGCACCGGCGGGACATTGCTGGCGGCCCGGCCAAAGCCCAACTCTTCGGCCAGGGCGACGCTCCCCGTGTCCGCGACGAGCGCGGTCGCGCCCGTCACGCCGAACTGGGCCCCCAGCAGGTGCTCGCGCCAGGAGCCGTTCTGCCCGATCCGCTCCGCATCGTCCGGCAGGACGACGATGTCCCGGCCCTCGGCCCGAAGAGCCTCGTGCACCTGCAGCGCCCGGCCGACAGCGCACGGCTGGTAGACCACGCGCGCATCTTGCGGGATGATCTCGCGCAGCTTCTCGAGCACGCCGTCGCCGCTGTCCAATCGCGCGACCTGAAACCCGACGGCGGTCATCGCCTCGACCGCCTCGCCGAGTAGCCCTGCGCGGACACGGACGCGGGTGCGCCCCCTGAGCCGCCGCAGCGATGCCAGCACTTCATCTAATATGACCGGTGGGGGCGCGGGGGCCGTCGCTTCGGGGGGCGCGGCTCCGGGCTCGTCCGGCTGCTCCGCGCTCATCTGGCCGCTCCTGTGGCGTGGTCGAGCAGTTCCATGAGATGGATGACTTCGGGAGGCCGGTCGGCGCCGGACCGGGCAAGCCCCCAGCGCACCTGCAGCAGGCATCCCGGGTTGCTCGTAACGATCAGTTCCGGGTCCGCCGCCATCAGATCCTCGACGAGGAGGTCGGCGAGGCGGCCGCTCACCTCCGGATGGACGAGGTTGAAGATCCCGGCGCTCCCGCAACAGGCTTCCCGGCGCTGGGCCTCCACCACCTTGAGGCCGGGCACATGGCTGAGGAGCCACCGCGGTTCCTTGGTGATCCCCTGGGCGATGCCGAGGTGGCAGGGATCGAAATACACCGCCCGCGCCCGGACCGGCCCCGCCTGGGCCAGGCCGTGGACCACGAGAAATTCGCTCGCATCCCGGACGCGGGCAGAGAACGCGGCCGCCCGGTCCGCGTAGCGTGGATCGTCGTGGAGCAGTTCCGCGTACTCCTTCATCGCCGCGCCGCACCCCGCGGAGTTCGTGACGATCGCCTCGCAGTCGTCGAGCCGGCTGAACGCGTTGATGACGCGCCGGGCCAGTGCGCGCGCTGCGCCCCCCGCGCCCATGTGGTGATGCAGCGCCCCGCAGCAGCCCTGGCGGCGCGGCACCCGGATCCGGCAGCCTGACCGCGCCAGCACCCGCAGGGTCGCCCAGTTGACCGGCGCGAGCCACGTGCTCATCACGCAGCCGCTGAAGAACGCAACGGTGTGCTTGTGCGGGCCGATCGGCTCGATCACCGCCGGTGGCCGCGCCATTTCCCGGGGCGCCGGCATCGGCGGCAGCAGCGGCGCCATCTCCTGAAGCCGGCGGGGGAGCCTGTTCTGGGCCATCCGGCGCAGCCCCAGCCGCTCGGCTCCATAGAGGGCCCACCCGGCGGCGCGCATGAGCGGGACGCGGCGCGCGAGGGCGAGCACCACCCGGGCGAGCCCCGGGAGCCGTTGACCGGCCGGGAGGTGCTCGCGGAGGCGGGCGTGCATGCCGGGGGTGTCGATCCGGACGGGGCAGGGGTCGACACAGGCCCGGCAGTTCAGGCACAGCGAGAGGCCTTGGCCCGCCGTCAGGTCCAGCCCGGATGTGAAGCTGGCCTGCAGGAGCCCGATGCCGCCGATGTGGGTGGTGACCCCATACTTGTCGCCGATGACCGCGTACACCGGGCAGTGGTCGAGGCAGGCCCCGCAGCTGATGCACGAGAACGCCTCGCCGAAGCCTTGGGCGACCGCCCGGCGCCGGCCGTTATCGACGAGAACGACGTGGACCTCCCTCGGGCCAAAGCCTTCCGCGGGGGCGGGGCCCGAAATGAAGGAGGCATAGGTCCCGAGCCGCTGGCCGACGCCGAAGACGCTGGCGCCCTGCATGACGGTGAGCGCGTCTTCCACCGTGCGGACGATCTTGGTGATGGGGACGACCGCAATGTGCACGGGAGGAAGCGAGGAGAGCATGCGGATGTTCCCCTCGTTCTCGACGACGCCGAGCGTTCCGGTTTCCGCCGCCAGCACATTGCCGCCGGAGAGCCCGTACCCGGCGCCGGCGAACGCGGCACGGAGGTCCTCCCGGGCAACCTTCACGATCTCTTCCGGGTCTTCCGGGAGCACTTCCCCGGCGAGTTCGCTGAACAATTCGCGGACCCGCGCCGCGGTGATCTGGATGGCCGGCGCGATGATATGTCCGCCGTAGGTGCCGTTCAGCTGGTTGATGCGGTCTCCCAGGTCGGTCTCCACGACCTGGACGCCGCGCGATTCGAGCGCTTCGACGATCCCGATTTCCTTGGCCGCGTTGCTCTTGGACTTGACGAGCGTCCCGCCCCCGACGATCCCGAGGATGTGCTGCCGCGCCTCCTCGG
>Ga0209804_1000501_pt1 | contig 31385 bp, 51 predicted proteins | sample GraSoiAngelo_139_FD_185896 | JGI IMG/M metagenome (GOLD analysis project Ga0209804, IMG submission 185896) | Grasslands soil microbial communities from the Angelo Coastal Reserve, California, USA - 14_0929_12_20cm (SPAdes) (version 2) | ecosystem: Environmental > Terrestrial > Soil > Grasslands ... | reverse complement strand
CCATGGGCTGTCGAAGACTTGCTCGGAAGTATGGCGTCACAAAATCCTGCATCCAGAGCATCAGAAATGGCCGAACATGGAGCCAAGAATGGTAGAGCACACGAAGCAAGGGAATTTTGAAGGTTGGTGCATCATCGAGCTGTTCGGCCACGCCAAAGAAGTGGGCTACGTGACGACCGAAGCCTACGGCACCGCGGTGCTTTTCCGCGTGGACACTCCCGAGCTGCCCGAGCGCGAATATGTGCTCGAATCTCCCGAGTACACCACCGCTACTACTACGGACAGCGGAAGCACATGGACGCCGGCGGGCGCGAAGGTGAAGCGCCAGGCGTCGCCGGCGCGCTCGCGCCTGATCGGGCCGGGCGCGATCTATTCGATTCTCCCGTGCACCGAAACGGCGGCGCGCAAGGCGATCGAGGGATTGATCCGTCGGCCGCTGATTCTGCTCGAGCTGCCGAAAGGAGCGGCGAAAGAGCTCACGCTGCCGATCGACGACGAAGCGGGCGAGGAGCGATGCTGCGAAGAATGCGGGAGCACACCGGAAGACGGGCACCTCGAACATTGCAGCTTTTCCGCTCCGGACGAAGACGAGGTATAGGTGCCCCCGTACTTTTGCGAATTTCCCCCAAATGAAGAAAGGCGATCATGTCCGGGTTACTGAGAAACTCATCTCCATCGTGATCCGGGGCGGGACCGCGCATCACCTCGAAGCCCATCCGCACGCCGCAAAAACCGGCGTCATTGTCGAGATGTTGGACGTGCGGAAATTCAGGTCGCCGGCGATCGTGAGGCCGCGCGCTCTGGTCGAGCTCGATGCAGGCCAGGAGCTCGCCGGCCAAACCGTGGTGATCTCGCAGGAATACCTCGAACCTCTGGACACTTAATGGCGCTCCTAGATTTTCCGAATCCTGTTGGCTGGTTTGAAGGGGATCAAGAACGACGACCAGCGCCGCGACATGATCAACGCCGCGGCCAGCGCGCTATACTCCGCGCAGATCACCTTTCTGTGGGAAACCGGCAAGGCGGCCAAGGGAAAGTTTTGGAGTTTCGAGGGGCCGGCGCTCATGCGCACGGCCGTGAGCATCTACCTCACGCTCGCGGAGCTCGAGAAAAAGGGTTTCCTGACGCTCACCGTGCCGCAGGATCTGCTCGCGGCCAACAATCTCGCCGTCTTTCAAACCGAACAAATCAAAAAGTAAGTTCCACCGCGCACACCCGCCATGCCGAGCGCTCAAGGCCTGCACGCCACGATTTCCGCAACCACATCTTCCGGAAAAAAGTCCACTACCAGGCGCTCGCAGGATTGGGATTCCCGGGAAGCGAAAGCGCTTGGCCAGTCGTAAATCACACCGTCTTTTGTGACGTAGCGGAAGCGGTATGCGGAAGCGGTGTACGTCCCGGCGCCGAATTCCTGGCGCACGCCGGCAAGCGAGCCGCGGTGGATGTAGTGCTTGCCGGCGCAGCAGCCGGAGAGGCTCAAGCTCAATACCGCAAAGAATAGGGGTTTCTTGGAGCTCAGTTTCGTTGCCATGGTTTTCGCCCGGCCTGGTCGATCAAGCGTTCGCGCTCGCGCGCGAGCGCGCGTTCCTGCTCCTCGTACTCGGCGACCATTTTCCCGGCAAGCCGTCTCGCCGACTCTTTGAACGCCTTTTGTTCTCGGATGGCGTATGACGTTACCGCGTACACCGTCACCGCCGTCGCCATGAGCAGGATCAGGAGAACCACCCACGCCGGCAAAAAATGTGCGGCGTCTGGCGGCGGAGGGGGCACCGGGATCATGGCGCGGCCTTGGCGGAGTATTTCGGATACTTGCGCCGCATCTCCGCCACGATCGGCCGCATCAAACGATAGTTTTGCGCGTCGGCGGCGAGCGCGGCCTCGGCGAGCCGCCGCAGGAATCCGCCGGACTCGACCGGTCTGCTGTTCACGACGCCGAGCAGCCAGTCGACGAGCGCGGTATCGGTTTGCGCCACGGTGACCCATTCCGGCGCGCGCAGGAATGCGCGGTCGATAGCATCGAGAATCTCGGGCATGCCGATGTCCTCGAGCGCGAGCTCGATCGATACCCAAGATTCCGGTAAACTGACGACCTTTGCTTTGACGACCTTGCCGGAGACGAGCTCGGCAAACATTTGCGAATCGATGCTGACGCGAATCTGGATCATGAGGGTTTACCTCCGGCGTCAGAAAGTTTGTCGATCGACTTAGAGAGCTGGTCCAGCGAGATCCCCACGAAGGCGGCGAACACGCCGGTTTTCCGTCTGCCGGCAAATTCGCGCTTGTAGAACTCGTTGAAGATCACCGCCGCCTCGGCATAGTCTTCCGGGTAGTGCTCGATGATCCGCGCGATCGTCGCGAATTCGCGGGCAAACGGCGAGCGCGCCATGCGGCGCTTGTAGTCCTCGAATCGCTGGTTTTTTTTCATGGAACGATGATCCCTTCGTTCATGAGCTTGCGCTTGCATGCGGGGCAGATCCCGTGCGACTTGCTCGGGCCGCCTGGCCGGATCACTTCGCGGCACCAGGCGCACACGAGCGTGAACACATCGAAAAACCCTCCGAAGGGATCTCCGCCGAGCGCAGCCTGATGGTGACGAGTAGTTTCGTCCATAGGGGCATCCTTCTGGCGTCTAGTCCTCATCGGAAACACCAGTGATCCAGCACTCGGCTCGTTCTCCGTTCGCGAATGACGACCGCGACGCCGGAAAAATTAATCTGGTAGAACCGGCCGCACAATTCCCTGATCTGGAAACGGTGCTCCGTGGCTGTAGCACCGATGTGTGGATTCAGAAGCCCATCGTGGCCTCTCGTGGTCTGGCACCAGCGGTGTCTGATGAGGAATGGGGCCTTGATTTTCATGTGGCCACGTCCCGCGCGTCCGATTCGAGGGCGGTTCCCTCGTCGTCGTACACCGTGCCGCGATGATCGGGATCGTCGTCGGGAACAAACACCGGGGTGATGCCTCGCTCGACGAGCTCGTGCGCCTCGGCGGATCCGATGAGCGACTCCGGGAGGATCTTCTCGATCCGTTCGGGCCGCCACACTTTGAAGATCCCGGCGCGAAAAAGCGGCGCCGTCCAGCCGCAATACTCGCGGTCGCCCACGACTCGCCGGGCGCACTCCACTCGTTCGGTCTTTTTGTCGACGAGCACGTTGCCGCCGCACCGCTCGCAACGGAACGGACAGGGAAGCGCCTTGGGGTGCGCGAACAAGATCCACGTCTTGCCGACTTGGAACCCGCGCGGGATGGCGGTGATCCGCCGGCTGACGCCGAGCGCGGCGGCTTCGCGGTCGAAGTCATACGTGGTTTTGTAGAACCGCTCGCCGATCCAGAGCAGGCCGCACAGGCCAAGCGCATCCGGTTGCATGCACAACGGGCAAGGGAAGTCGTCGGTGCATTGTAGGTGCACGCCGCCGACGAGCTTGGGGACGTCCACCCACGTGAATCCGCGCGTCTGTTTGATGCCGTGCCCGCACGTCGGGCAGATGTCGAGCGGGATCGGGAGGCGGTCGCACGCGACGCCGCGGCCGCCGCCCACGAAGTAGAGCCCGCCGATCTTGCGATAGCCGCAACCGCGTTTTGCCTCTACCGCCACGTCGCCGCCTTTTTCCACATCCTTATGACCGAATCCACAAGGAGCCATCCGAAAACGCAAGCCGCAGGGATTAAAAACAGGTATTTCGCGAGAGGGGTTTCCGCTGGCGTGCAGGTCAGTTGCGGTGAACGAATGATGTAGGCAAAGAACGCGACGACCCATGCGGTGTACAACGCGGCGATCAGCAGCAAGATGGGCTTCATCATCTTGCCCCCCCCCTTGCTCGCCGGCGCTTGTAGTCGCTCATCTCGTCGCTCATCATGGCTTGACCCGCAATCCATCGCTCTTGCGCGGTCGGGAGGTAATTGCTCGTGACCAACCGCAGGCGCCACAGTAGCGATATTTCAATCCAGGGAATCCGCCGATCTCAGAGCCGTCGCGTATCTCAACATGCACCGAACCGCACTTTCCACAATTCCCGCGGCGCCGGTTTGCTTGTCGAATCGCGTCTCGGTGCTCGTCGCTCATCATGGCGCAATCCCTTGGCGCCAGGTGTAGCCGCGCTGTTCGTCGATGCGATCTGCGCACCATGAGGGATACGTTCCGCCGGTGAGCCTGCGGACCATCTGGTCGATGACCCACATTTTGTGGTCCTCGCCGTCGATGGTTCCGTAATGGGCGGCCAGGTCGAGCGCGGCGCGTATGCGTGCCTGGAGCTCCGCGGCGTACCAGCCGGGCGCCTTGTACGACGGCGTTTCTTCAACGGCCATGGTCGGCCCCGTCCTTCGCGGACATGAACCGGAGAGTTAACGCGTGAAAGGCCTTCAGCATCTCCAGCAGGCTTTCGAAATCCATGTTTTCAACAGTCGTCGTTTCGTCGAATCCGATGCCGTGCCCGCTCTTGGAGTCCCACATCCGTGTGGTCACCGTGACCTGGTACCGCTTATCTTCGTTCGCCATGGCAGCCCTCCCGCGTCCCATAAGGAATACTTGTGTCAACGGCGCGCCGGTTTACGTAACGCCGCTTCACTGCCTGTTCTCTTGGTTTCCAATCAGGAGACCCTCTTCGATTCGCTTGAACAGGTCTCCTTTATCGTTGTGGGCAAGCCCGGAAAAGATTCCTTCAACGGAAACGGAACAGCTATCTCCACTTCCTTGAAGGCTGAGGTACATGGTGCGTTTTCCAGTCCATGCGCCATGGCCGGTAACAAGGGAGGCTTTCATTCGCTTGTCATCCAACATGGATGAAGAGTAGTCCTTACCATTTGCGACGGTTTCAACGGCTTTCCAGACTCGGGCACAAGAAACCGGAAAAACTTTGACCCGTGGCTTCGCATCCAGTCCACCGCAACAGAACAAAACAAAAACAAACGAGATTACGTTTTTCATTGTCTTTTTCCTTTCAAAGAAAAGTTAGCCGCGGCGCGGTTTACGTAACGCCGCTTCACTGCTCGTGAAAAGATCTTCCAACACAGGAACCGCCTCGATCGCCGCCGTCCCGCCGAGCAAGGCTTCGCGGTTCTCGAGCATCCACCGCGCCACCATCGCCGCGGCCGACTGCTCGATCCATTGCTCGAGCTCGTAGCGCACCGCCTTCGCCAGATTCGCCCGGCGGTTCAGCGCCGCCAGCTCCAGATCCTCGAGCGAATTCGTCGACGCTCCGAGCAAAAACGACAGCGGGGGAAAACTCGTGCTCGTCATTCAAGGGCCTCCTGGGTGAGTCCTCGTCCGGCAACTTTCCGCGTCACGCTACCGATCCGCCGCGGGCGCGTGCAATGGTACGGCAGTACTCTCTAGGTGCTTGCGGATCCAGCGTTCGATCCACAGCACGTACATATCGAACACCGGGAGCCCCTCGAGCGCTTTGCCGAGCGTCGCCGGCACAAAGGGCGCCTGCATCTCGCTGCGCAGCCTGCGCAGGCTGTAACAGCGTTCCACGCGGTATTCCGTGAGCCGTTCGCGCAGGAGCGGATCGAGCGTCGAGGTTGGCCGGCCGCGGGCGTTCATCGCTTCTCCGGTTTTGCTGTTCGCTTCAGCCATCGAACTTCACTCCTTTGTGGAATCCCTCCTGGAGGAGACTCCGGAGAGACGCGGTAATCATGGCAAATATAAAAATATATGTCAAGCGGAAAAATTAGAAATTATGGTTATCTGACTGGTGCCTCAGAAGAAAGAAAGAAAGAAAGAAATAAGTCCAACTATATATCTCCACGGTAGCCGTAAAGTGTCACTTGAAAACATGAATTTCTGTAGCGCCAAGGCGAAGGTTTCTTCGCCCCACCCCCAGAGCGGTCCTATTAGCTTAAAACGCGTTAAAGCATGTAAAATCAACGTTTAAAAATAGGTCCACGCCTCCGTACAGAGAGTGGACCTATTTACGTTGCAAACAATAAACTTAGCTGGTACAGCAAGATACGGTAAAAGGGGTTGGACCTATTTATTTTCGACTTATGTTCAATGGTTTCAAATGCTTACAGCTAAATAGGTCCACTCTCCCCCCTCTACGCGCGCGCGCGAGCGAGTCTATATCCATGGTGTAGCTATTGGGTAAAAAGGTTACGGACCTGTTTCATGAAGAAAAGGCGAAGAAAGCTATTCCGGCGCATTCGGATGAGTTGGGTTGATTATACCTAGAGCTTTGTTCTTCGGATCTCCCGAGGAACCATGTGCGCTTCATCGGCCGTTGTGTTGTTCTTTCCGTTGCGGCCAGCCGATGCAGCCGCCCGAGGAGTGGTAGCTCCGGTGATCGCCGGGATGCCCGGGCTCGAGCGCGCAGACTCTTCCGCGCGGGCCGGAACCGTCGCCGCAAATCGACGCGAGCACATTGCCGCGCTTGTTCGCTTCGGCGAGCTGCGCGGCGATCTCGGCGAGCATGCGAGGCAGCTTGCCTTGCTCGTCGAAAGCCACTTCCCACGCAAATTTGCGGATCTCTTCCGCGGTCATTCGCCCTCGCCCACAAACCTAAACCTGTAACGCGCGAGCCTGCCGGCGCGGCCGCGCTTGCCGCCGGCCACTTTCTCGACGAGGCCGGCCTCCAACAATTTTTGCTGCCGTCGCCACGCGCTCGTTTTGTGCACGCCCAGGGCTTCGGCGAGATCGCGCGTCGTCCAATCGATGCCCAGTTTGTCGCGCGCCGTCCAATCGATGCCCAGTTTTTCGCAAAAGTCTTCCCGTTTCAGGGCTCGATCGTGCGCGCTAAAATCGGCGGCTAGAAACTCCTCCCCGGTGTAGAAAAGTTGATCTCTTTGCCCGCGCATGAATGCCCTATCGGTCGCCGAGCTCGACGAAAAACGGAATCGGATCGACGCGCGGATCATTCGCCCTCGCCCACAAACCTGTAACGCGCGAGCCCGCCGGTACGGCCGCGCTTGCCGCCGGTCACTTTCTCGACGACGCCGGCCTTCAGGAATTTTTGCAGCCGGCGCAATACGCTCGTTTTGGGCACGTCCAGGGCTTCGCCGAGATCGCGCGCCGTCCAATCGATGCCCAGCCGGTCGCGTATCTGCTGCAGCCCGAGCAGATCCTCGAGCGGCTCGAGCCGCAAGGGCGTCTCCGAGGCGAGATCGAGCACCATGCGCGAGGGCTCGAGCGAGCGCGCGAACTTGTGGTCGACTTCGATCTCCACGTGGCTGATCTCGTGATCTTTGTCGATCACGTCGGTCACCTTACGCGAAAACCGCACCAGCACGTTGGCCCATCCGGGCAAGTTGAAACTGCCGGCGGAGGCGCGCAGGATGTCTTCGCCTTTGCGGTTCTCGTGGTGCACGATGGTGGTCGCGACATCGGCCCTATCGCGCAGCCGGTCGACCTGTTCGCACAGCGCGGCCATCTGCTCGGGCGAATTAATGTCGCCGCGGAACAGACGCCGCAGCACGTCGAAGATCAGGTGCTCGGGCTTGAACTCGTCGATCTTGCGCAAGAGCGTCTGCAGCCAGCTCTCTTGCATGAGATCCAATCCGCCGTGCGGCCGCGGCAGGATCGAGAAGCCATCGAGATCCACGTTCGCAAACTGCTTGCGGAGGAGCAACTGCTGCATGCGCCATTGCACCTCGTTCGGAAAATCCTCGACGGTGACGAGCATCGTCCGGAAAGGCCGCGGCACCACGAGCCCGCCGAGGAGCTCGCCTCCCACGGTCGCGCCCATGGTGAGCGCGAGGGTGAACCAGCTCTTCAAATGATGGGGCATGGCGATCATCACGTGCGAGCCGTGCTTGAAAATGAGCCCTTCGATCAACTGCTCGGGAACGGGAAACACGGTCGTGAGAAACTCCCGCCCGCTGTAGAACAAGTGGCCGTTGCCGCCGACGATCTTTTGCGTTTCCGGGCCGGCCGCGGACATCCCGGTGATCATCTGCTGCAGATCCTCGAGTTTCGCCTGCGGATCGAGCGCCTGCTCGCGCAGCTTGTCGCCCGCATACACGAGCGCGCGGAGCACCGCTTTTTCCCGCACGATCCGCGCATAGTGTTCCACGTTCGAAACTTTCGGCATGCCCGTCGCGAGCGAGGCGATGTAATGCGCGCCGCCGGCGCCCTCGAGCTGCGCGTCGCGAGAGAGCGCCTCGCACAGCGTCACCAGATCGATCGGCGCGCCGGCCTGGTTCATTTCGACCATGCGCAGAAAAATCTTTTTGTGATGGACGTGGTAAAAATCGACGGTCGAGACGATCGCCGCGGCCGCGGCGAGGGCTTTGTTGTCCATGAGGATGGCGCCGAGTATCGCGCGTTCGGCTTCGATGTTCGCCGGCAGTTGCGGGGCTTCTTCTTGTTTGCGTGCCGGCGCGGTCATCGGCGCGCCTCGCGCTCAAGGGCGGCAGACGGAGACGACTCGGGCTGAGAGCGGTCGCTTGCGCGTACATCCTCAGCCCGGCCGGCCGGTGAAGCATGTCCTGGCGCGGCTGCGTCTCCTACGCCCGGATCAAGGCTGCTGCCTGTCCGGGAATCTTTTGTCATCTCGCGCGCGCGGCGTCCATACGCCGCCGTGCCTTCGTCCGTTTCGCCGGCCGCGTGCAGCCAGTTTAGGACGAGCTCCTCAGCACGACGAATCCTCGGCGCGGTCCAATTTTCGCCGGTCGCGCATTGCCGTGAGGTGAGCACGCAAGTCAGCAGCCCGTGACGGCTCACGTCGTTCTCTTTCAAAATGTGCCGGGCAATAAAAAATCGTGTCGAAGGGAGAAAGCCGCGGGTTGTCCAACGGGACGGCATCGAGGCTGCTCGATTCTTTGCCGGTTGCGACGCGGGCCGGATGCCGAGCAGCCAGCTCTTTTTTCACCCGGCCCGAATCGCGCCGAGCAAAGAACGGCCTAACGGTTTACCTGTTCGACCGGACAGATGTCAAGCGGTATGGTGGAAACCCTGTGGATTGTGTGGGAAAGATTACGAGATTCTACGGTATTTCGTGAATGGGCTTGCCGTCGGCCGTTCGCAAGCGCGTCACCAGGTTGTCGAGCGTCGCGCCGTAGTGGGATCGCAGTCTCGGGAAAGCGAAGAGCGCGTGCTGTACAAAGGAAAGCGCAAACACAATCGTGTTGAGCTCCGCCTCGGTGAAGGCGATCTCGGCGTTGTGTCGCTCTCGGTCGTCGCCGAGCTCGGGCAGGGGCAACTTGTCGACATGCTTGATGAAAGCATTTTGATACTCGCGGCGCCGGCGCGGCATTTTGTTTTTTACACCAGATCTTTCTTCCGAACTTTCTCGAGCCCGTCGATCAGCTCGCCGGTCGGCAACTCGCGCAGAAATTCCTGGCGTGTAAGCGCGGGTTGCCCTCGAAACAGACCCAGTGCCCAGGTGCGCTCGAAACGAATGCGTTCGCCGTTGTCGGCTTGCACGATCGCGACCTCGCCGTCGTTACTGACAATCCTGCCGGTCATCCGTTTCACCTCATCGGGCCGCCTGCAGATCGAGTGTCAGTCTTCCGAAAGGGCTGATCGATCCCTTGCCGCATGCCGGGCAGCCATTCGCGAGCAAGAGCTCTTCTTTCGTGCATGGGCCGTACGTTTCCTCGAGATCGAAGAGTGCGAAGAGCGCCGCGCAGCGATCGCAGCGATAAAGATAGATGGGCGGCGGCGTCAATGCGTCACCTGCTCCGCCGGAGCTTCCTCGGCGAGGTACGCCTGCGCCTCGCCGAGCATGCGCGGCCAGTTTTGATGCTGGGTCGCCTGCGCGAGAATCGCATCGCCCGAGAAAAACGCCGTCACCTGTTCGGCGGGAAACATCTCGAGATAGTTCACCGCGGCCGGCCAGGCAACCTCGAGAAAGTCGACGATCAGCTCGCCGTCGCCCTCCTCCCCCCGGGCCACGCATTCGACGATACGGCGCTTGACGAAGTTCGCGGCGTGCTCGTCGAGCGCATCCGCTTCCACCGGGACGGCACTCGCATTGGCGGGGTTTTCTCTCCCATCGCCGGCACTCTCACCATGCGCCGTACCGGGATCCGCCTCGGTGGAAACGATTCGCAAACTCGCGGCCGGCGGCACCGCCGTACGGGAAACTGGCGCCGGCCGGGGTACTTGGGCCGCCGATGCCGGATGCGGTGCCGGGGAAACCGCGGACACCGAAGGGCGCGGCGGAGGTTCGGGCCGCACACCGCGCACGCCCCGGCGCGTCGAGAGATTGTCGAGGATCGTGGGCAGCGCTTCGCCGACGCGCCCGGCAAGCTCGGCTTTCCAGTCGCGCGGCTTGCCGTTCGATCCCCCGCGAAACTCTTCGATGCGGTCGAAAATCTCCAAAAACATTTTCAACTGCTCGAGGGGACTCGTGGCCGCGGCCGCCGCAGCCGGCGGGCCGATGACTCCGATCTCTTTCAGCACTTTGATGGTGCCGAGCACGCCGGCGTCCGCATTCCCGAGCACGCCCATCTCTTTCGCCGTGCCGATGATGTCTTTGAGCTGTTGCGTGGGGTTGGCCTGGTCTTTCTGCATCGTGGCGAGCCCGGTCGAGTACGCGGTCGACAGAATGTCCACGGCTTTCGAAAAGGCCGGATCCCCGCCGCTCGCCTCGCGCTTGCGCAGCTCTTCTTTCATCTCTTTGAGATTGGTCTCGAGCATGTTGAGCAGCCGGCCCTCGAGCGCGCTGCCGGTGCCGGCCGATGCGGGCGGGAGCTCGCGGCCGCGGGCATAGATGGGATCGCCTTCGATGTCGATCGTGTGGCTGGTGATGTACTTGTTGTTGCGGAGCAAGACGAGTGAAAACTTCCCGCCGCCGAAACGGCTCTTGATCATCGCCTTGCTGATCGGCTCGGTGTAGATGTCGAGGAACCCTTTCGAGCCCGGCACGCCCGGGAGCTTCGGCTCGAGCCGCACGATCTCGAGGGTATAAAATTTCCCCCACTCTTCGGGCGTGATGGCGGCGAGCTTGTCGAAAAACCAGTTGGGCTCGAGCTCGGTGTTGTGCTGCGCCGGTGAGGCGCTGGGAGCGGTCTGCGGCGACGCAATGTTGACGGTCACCGGCGATTCCTGGGCTTTGGCGGCTGCGACTCGTGGCATTTTTGGGTTGTCCTGCGGGGGTTCGGTCCTCTCACGCAGTACCGTGTATATAGCGTAACTGGAAACAATTCAAGAACTTTGCGCCTGCAGGGGGCCTTTCCTCCCGCTTTCGTTCTCCTTGAAGGCTAACGGTTTGCGTCGGGCGAGCGACACGAATAACTGTAGCCGGCAGAGCGGCCGTTAGGTTCTGGCCGGCGCGTGGCCACTCCGGGGGTTTTTGCCGCGGAAACCGGCAACGGTTCACCGCGGTCCTTTCCTCCTCACGCAGCGCGCTGGCCGCAAAAATATGAATGAGCACCGCACAACACTTTCCGCTTCCCGAGGGCGATGCCGGCACGGCGTTCACCATCGCCAAGATGTCCGAGCTCGTCGACCAGGGCAAGGCGAGCGCGGCGGTTCGCGCGCAGGCGCTCACGATCCTGAACCGCGCGCGCGTTCGCGCATTCGATCCCGAAGCGGCGGCGCGCGCGATTTATTCCTGGGTGCTCCGCACGATCGTGTTTACGCCGGATCCGGTCGGCAAAGAGGGCGTGCAGTCGGCCGAGTGGACGCTGCGCTACCGGCGCGGGGATTGCGACTGTGTTTCGGTCCTCATGTGCGCGCTGCTCGAGAGCGTGGGCATTCGCTGCCGGTTCATCACCGTGGCCTCCGATCCCCGCAACCCGGATCTGTTCTCGCATGTCTATCCCGAGGCGTTGCTCTCGGGCCGGTGGGTGAGCGTCGACGCGGCCAGGCGCCGGCCGGCGTTCGGGCGGTCGCCCTCGCGATTCTTTCGCAAGCGCGGATGGTCGCTCCATGATTCCGTCTATCAAGACTTCGCACCTCGAGGAACGGGGGAGCAGCCTATGAACAGGCTAGGGATTTTACCGGCGAGCCTGCCGATGCATGTGCCGCTCCGCCGCGGCAAGCTGCCGCTTTACTACGCACCGCCGCCGGCGCGGCGCAGAATGTTGCGCGGGCTCGGGCAGGACGGCGGCGACGGCGTCAACTGGGGATCAATCGCGCAGTTGATTCAAAGCGGCGCGGCCGGCGCGGCCGGCATCATCGATGCGACGCGCGCGGCGCCCTACAACATCTATCCCAATTCTCCTATCTACGCGCCGATCGGCGCGGGAGGCGGCCCCATGATCCGGCAGCAAGCGATGCCGCCGGTGAGCGCGGGATTTTTGGGGCTGCCGCCGTGGGTGTGGCTCGTCGGCCTCGGTATCGGCGCCGTCGTGGCGCTGAGGAGATAACGTTGCCGACGATTCCCGCACAGCTCGCGTTTCCACCGCACCAGCGGCCGCGGCGCCGGCGCGCGTTCCTGCTCGGCCGTTTCGGCTTGATGCCCCTGCCGCCGTACGGTGCGCGGGCCTGCCCGCAGATCGCCGAATGGATTCCGCCGGGCTGCACCGCGCGGATCGTCACCGATCCGAACGGCTGCACGCGGCGCGTGGCCGTCTGCCCGAGCGGGCCGCAGACGCCGCCGGCGATCGCGGCGAGCTCGCCCGTGCCCGCGAACTTTCCCACCAACCAGATTTTTGTCGCGCCCGACGGCTCGCAGTGGATGTACTCCTCGAGTCAGGGGCAGTGGATCTCGATCGGCACGCCCTACAGCGTAGGCGCGCCGCCGAGCTCGGCACCTGCGCCGGTACCCTCGCCGGCTCCGGTGTCGGTCACCGTGGCGCCGCCGCCGGTTGCCGCGGCGGCCGCGAGCCCGTACCAGTCGATCCTGGATTTTGCGACGCAAGATACATTGATCCGCGGGATCCCGAACTGGATGACGGGCGTGCTCGGTTTTCTCGGCTACAAGCTGCTCGAGCAAAAATTCGCGAGCGGGGGGAGGCACTGAATGCCTTATTTCGCACCGCCCGGCGGCTCGCTCACGGCGCGCACCGCGCGCGCGCTGCAGGACGCGGGCATGAGCGGCGACCTCGGGATCCTCCCGACGGTCAACGTGCGCATGCCGCGGGCGATTCCCGCGGCCTTGAGCCAGACGCGGCGGTTCCGCACGCCTCCCGAAGAAACCGCCATGACCGGCATGGGCATCGTGGCGCTGCCGCGCTATGGGCGCTACCCGCAGCCCCCCGCGGTCACTTTTGCGGCGGCACGCACCGGCGCAGCCAGGATCCGCGCGGCGCAAGCGTCGGCGCAGTTGCACGGCCTCGGCGCCGGTCACCCCGCCGCCGGCACGCACGCCGTGCATTTCGGCACCATGCCCATCGTCGGGGGCGTGCGCCGGCAGGCGGCGATGTTCATGTCGCCCGGCGGAGGCTACAGCCAGATCCCGGGATTCATGCCGGCGATCGGGCCGCCCCTGCGCCGGCTGAGTTTCCTCGGGCAGGAGGCGTCGACGTACAACGATCTCTTCTACCAGGATCTGTTCGCCACGCCGACGCCCGTCACGCCAACGCCCACTCCGTCGCCGTTCGGCGACGCCCCGTACACCCCAGCGGACGTGATGACCTTCCCGTACACCCCAGCGACGACGATCCAGCCGTCGACGTACACCGCGCCGACCACGCTCACTCCGCCAGGCGCAGGCGGAGCTCCGTTCGGCGTGCAATACAAGCCGGCGACGTTTCTGCCGAGCGTGCGGCCGTCGGTGCCGTTCATGCTGCAAGCGCCGCTTGGCGTGAAGACGCAATACCTCATCGCCGCCGGCGTGGGAATCATTTTGCTGACGGTGATTGCCGGCAAGCGCCGCCGCAACCCGGCGCGCCGCAAGAACCCTGGGAGGAGACGCCGCCGTGCCCGCTAGCGCTTATTACGTTCCCACGCGCGAGGCCACGCTCACCGCGGCGGCCGCGCGCGGGCTGCAGGGACTCGGCTGCGCGCCTGGCTGCGGTTGCGGCCCGAAGAACCGGCTCTCGTGGTATCTGCCGGGCGTGAGCTCGCCCGCGCTGCTCTCCGGGCTCGGCGAAGGCGCCGGCGGCGGGCGTTTCAATCGCTCGGTCTCGCGGGGCATGTATCGGCTGCCGTTTGTCGGGGCCGCGGGTCAGGGCGGCGCGGGCCTCGGGCAGCTCGCGGCCGATCCCACGCTGCTTCTCGGCGGCATCGCGCTGCTGGCCCTCGCCATGTTTTTGTTTGGCTCGAAACACGGGCCGCGGATCCACAAGCGGCGCGTGGCGCGGCTGCGCCGGAAACTCTCCCGGCTCGAGGCGTACGGATGAACTACTACACGAGGACGCAGCAAGCGCTCGCGCTTCACGCCGCGCAGTCGGCCGCGCGCCTCGCGTATTTCGAGGGCATCCGCGGCATGGGCCAGGAGCTGCCCATCGAATCGCCGAAGGGCACGCGGCTGCGCTACCGCATCACCTACAAAGCGGTGCCGCTTGGAAGTTTCGGCGGCGGGCTTTCCGCGCAGGATCTCATCACCCAGGTGAGCACCGCGCTTTCTAGTATGGGCGACGTCCGCGTGATCGATTCCGCGGCCGACCAGCCCGGGCTGCCGCAGCACACCGTGTACCTCACGGTGCTCGATCTGCTCGGGCACCAGTACCTCGACGACGTGCGCCGGATCATCGACGGCGTGTTCCTCAACATGGGCCGCCAGCCGCTCAATTCCGACATCGCCGTCGCCGCCGCGGTGCAAGGCGGCACCGTCCCGCCGGGCGACGGCAGCGGAAACCTCGGGCAGTGGATCGCGGATAACTGGGGTTGGCTCGCGCTCGGCGGCGGGCTGTTTTTGCTTTTGAGCGAGGCGCTATGACGGAACCGCGGCAGATCGTTGGAAGCAGTAAAAAACCGCGCCGGATAACCGCGGCGGCGGAGGCGGGCGCGCACGCGCTTACCTACCACGGCGGCCGGCTGATTCAAAACGCCGAAGTGACGACGATTTACTTCGGCCCGCAGTGGAAGAGCGATCTGCTCAAAGTGCAGCTCGACATGTTTTTTGACTTCGTGCTGACGTCGTCGCTCATCGATCAGCTTGCCGAGTATTCGTCGAACGGCATGACCATCGGACACGGCTCGCACGTCGCGAGTTTCGTGCTCGAGACCGATCCGGGGCCGACGGTCGACAATGCGCAAGTGCAGGATCTCCTCGGCCAGCTCATCGCCGGCGGATCCGTTCCCGCGCCGAACGCGAACTCCCTATATTTTGTTTTTCTGCCCTCGGGCACCACCGTCACGCTCGGCCAGGATGCGAGCTGCCAGCAGTTCTGCGGCTTCCACGACGTTACGCCCGACGGCATCGTCTACGCCGTCGATCCCTACGACGACTGCGCCGGCTGCCAGTTTGCGCCGGGCGATCTGCTCGCGTCGACGACGGTAGTCGCGTCGCACGAACTCTGCGAGGCCATCACCGATCCCGAACTCGACGCATGGTTTGACGACGCGAACGGGGAAGAGATCGGCGACCTTTGCGAAACGGCGCCGCCGAAAGTCATCTCGGCGGCCGGCACGCTCGACGCGCCCGTCGCCGTGACCTACAGCGTGGGCGTGAGCCCGAGCTCGATCGTCGCCGACGGCACGACGCCGGTCACTCTTGCCGTCACGCTCACGCCGGCCGGCACACCGCCGCCCCCTCCACCGCCGCCGTCTCCGGGCGGGCAAGCGTGGACGGTGCAAAAGGAATGGTCGAACGCCAAGGGAGCATGCGTATGAAACCAGGCGACATCGTGCAGGTCCAGCAAACCGATCACGCCATCCTGCGGGCCGGCGAAGATCCGGCGCCCGTCGCGCACTGGGTCTATGCGACGGTCCTCGAGCCGCTCAAGAACGACTCGGGCGCTTTGGTCGAGATCGATCATCCGGGGAACGTCGAGCACGGCCGGCGCAGAACCGTCTCGCGGAAAAACCTCCGCACGCTCGAGGATCTCGAAAGGCTGCACGCGGCGCATCCGCACCGCGCGCTCGCAACGCTCTCTTACGACCGCGAGGAGCACAAGAGCCTGATCAACCTCCGCGCGGCGATCGCGCGGATGAAACCGGAGGAGCCCGCGGCATGAATATCTCGCGCATTTTATGCAGCCTGGCCGCGCTCGCGCTTGCCGGCTGCGGCCTCCGCGGGTATCATTTCGCGAGTTACGGCCCGGGCGACACAAGCGCCGGCGATGTCACCCATGCGACCGAGGCAGGCGCGCGGGTAGTCGTGCCGAACACTCCTCCGGATCCGCCACAAAATTCCTACGAAAAACCGACGAACAACCGGGGGGCGACGCCGCGGCGGCGCCCCTCAAAGAAAACCTGCGGGACCGAACGCTGGGCGGTGAAGACGCTCGCCGATCCCGAAGGCGAAGCGATCGCCGCGCTGACGCCGATGCCGAACACCGTGCACGGCCTCGCGAGCCTCACGGCGCCCTCCGAGCCCGAGCTCAAGCGCGCCGCGCGCAGGTTCCCGCCCGAGCGCAACGTCTACCGCGTTTCCGCGCTGGTCCTCGGCGCGAAGCAAGAACCCGACCAGGATTTTCACCTGGTGCTCGCGGATCCCGCCGAGCCTGCGTCGACCCTGGTTGCCGAAATTCCGTCGGGCGCATGCGTCCGGCCGGCGCGCGCGAAGTTTTTCCGCGAACTCCGCGCGGCGTTCACCGCGTCGTTCCTCGCGCCGGAAGCGGAACACCTCGCGAAACTGCCGCAAGCGAAGCCCGCGTGCGTCACGGGCGTGGGCTTTTTTGATTTTCTGCACGGGCAAACCGGCGCCGCGGTAAACGGCATCGAGCTGCACCCGGTCGTCGGGCTCGAGCCAGGATTCTGCCGGTGACGCTCCGGGGCATCACCACCATCGTGGGAACACTAAAGGGGAGGCGAAAAATGGCTAGCGTGTTCAATCTGAGCAGGGTTTTCCGGTCGATAGTGAACGGGGCGCCGCAAATCTCGGCTTTCCCCGATGATCCGCCCGCTGGCGGGAACGACCTCGAGGTGCGCATGAAGCACTTCACCGAAGTCGAAAATTTTACTTTTCTCGGTTACGTGCTGGCGCACGAGCTCGGAGGCCCGGCGCAGCAGATCCGAACGGTGCAGGATCTCGAAGTGCCGGACAAGAGTTTTCAAAAACTGGTGAACGACGCGAGACAGGAATCGATCACCGACGAGGAATTGGGCGATGCGTTGCTGGATGTGGGCATCAACTGGGAGCACTTCGTCGCCAGCAACAACAACCTGATGATCGCGGGCAATCCCCTGAAGGTGAGTGACACGGTGTTGCAGGAAAAAATCGATTCGCTCGACATGATCACCGAGGCGCTCGTGAGTGAAATAAACCTGCGCTCCCAGCAGCACAAGAAAAAATAGAATGCCGCGCAGAGAGGAACTCGTGAAGATTCGCGGCGTCACCATCGTGGGCACAAGCGCGTCGACGCGCGGCCGTCTCGGCTGGCCGTGTTTTTTCTGCGGCAAGCCGAAGAAAAAATGCTCGCGCGCGCGCCCGTGCTGCAAGCGGTGCAACTGGAAGTCTCAGGGGAGGGCGGCGCACTAGTGGCACGGCAATACAGGATCGAGCACGTGGACAAGAAGCCGCAGGGCTGGCAGGTGCGATCGCGCCTCGCGGGCACGCACGTGCTGCGCATCGGGGTTCCGCCGGGGGCCAGGCGCCGCGGCGCCGGCCGGCTGCTCGAAGTGCTGCACCCGAAAGCGGAAGCGCAAAACCCGCGCTGCCAGATGAGCGAGAAAGCCAAGGCCAACCCCGAGGAGCTCATCATTTTCGGCCTCGGCAATCCGGACGGAAAAAGACGCAAACCCGGGGAAAAAGGCGAACCCGACGAATACATCGGCGCGTGCCCACACTGCGGTAAGGCATTCACCGCGGCGCAAATCGAGGCGCGCGAGTTTCAAAAGCACATGAGTCAACATCGGGCCGAGCGCGCGGCGAAAGAGCAAAATCCGATCCGCATGCAGGTGTTTCACGATCCGGCGATAAAAAAATTCACCGCCGCCATGTACCATCCGGAGTTTGGGAACCTGTACGCCAGCGGACACACGAAAAAACAGGCGGCGCGCGCGCTGCGCGAGGTGTGGCGCAAGGCGCGAAAAACGGGGAGCTGGCGCAACCCTGGCTGGCTAGATCCGAAAGACAAACTTTGGGGTCACTTCAGTGTTCCGGGATCACCTGTCGTCGATGAAACGGAATTTCGCACTGCGCGTGAAGCGAGACAATACGCAAAACAGCTTGCAAAAAAAACCGGGCAGTCGGTGCGCTATGTAGGCCCGAAAAATAAACCTTATACGGTTCGCAACCCGCGAGGCAAGCGCGCCGGCAATCAGTCGAGCGTGTATGCAAAAGCCGTGAGTCTTGGCTATCCGTACCTGCGCGGTGAAGGCAGAACCGCCAAAGACGGCGAAACCTGGCTTTCACGGGTCACAAAGACTTCGGACGGAACTGGCCCGGCGCTCTATGTTGGCTGGAATCAGAAGAAACGCAAATGGGTGATCGAACACGAGCGCGCCGGCAACCCTCGGCCGCGGACGAAGCGCCGGAATCCGGTCTCAGAAACGGAGCAAGCCGTGCGTCTCTTCGAAGCGTTCCACGGCAAAGACGCGAAGGACATCGTCGAGAAGCACGTCTCGGCGGCCATGCGCAAGGACTACACCGCGCTCGGCAAACTGATCGCCGTGATCACCGACGACTGCGGCTACGGCGAGCGGGAAATTACGCAGAAGTGGGATGGCTGCCCGCACATCGACTTTTCCGACGACCATGTCACGCTCGCGAGCTCGCCCGACGGCCGCCAGCTCTATGCCATCGGCGGGAACCAGAACCTGAACGGGTGCCTCGAGAAATTCGAGGGCGTGGATCCCACGAAAGATTTCATCGACCTCGGCGAAGTGGCCGCGCTCGTCTACGAGGCGCGGAAGATACACGACAACTTCGAGCCCGTGCAGTACGTGCATAAGTTCGGCGGGAAGGGTCTGACGGCGCCCGCGTGGATGTACGACCGGCTCAAGAAACAGATTTTTTTCCTGGGCGGCGAGTATCACATCGACACGACGCAAAAGATTTCGCCGGGAATTGAAGGATGAATGCCGAAGCTCATCGCGCGCGTGGGGGAGGACGGCTCGGTCGTCGGCTGGGCTTTCTGGTGCCCGGCCTGTTCCGAGCTGCACGCCTACGTGACGAGCCAGGCATACGCCACGCGGCACGGCATGCCGGTGTGGAGGTTCAACGACTCCATCGAAGCTCCGACGTTCTCGCCTTCCTGGCGGAGGATCGGCGGGAACGAATGCCATTTTTACGTGCACGACGGACGCATCGATTACTGCGGCGATGCGAAGCACGCGCTCGCCGGCAAGACAGTCGAAATGATCGAGATTCGCGACCAGGTCAAGGAGGGAACACCGATGCCTGAAGAACCGAAGGACAAAAAGAAAGACGCCGACCCCGGAGCAGAGCAAAAGTCAGAAGGCGGCAGCCGCACGCACCATCCCGACGCCGGCAACGTCGGCAAGACCGGCAAGCACGGGGAGCTCGGCTCGAACGCCGCCGATCGCAAGTAGCTCGGAAATGAATGACCGCCCTTGCTCAATTCGATCCCTACGCGCCTTACCGCGGCGCCGCGCTGCTGCTTGGCAGGCGCCCGAATCCCTACGTGTTCGCCGGGCAGCGCCGACGCCGATCATTTTCGCGATCCCTTACCGGGATCGGGGCGCTCTCGCCCGACCAGGCGGCCGAGCAGATCTTTCCCGCCGCGAGCGTCCGTGCGGGCGCGGGACACAACCAGGCAGTGCGCGACCTGATCGCGCGCGCGGTTTCCGCGGGGCAGTTGCTCGATCCCTCGGGCGCGCCGGGCTATTCGCAGGCGGGCGACTGCTCGGCCACGGGCGTGAGCTCCAACGTACGCCTGGCGCAGACGGCTTCCGGCCTCGCGCTTACGGGCGTGAGCATCGGCCTGCTCGCTTCCGGCGCGGTCACCGCCGCGGCGCTCGCGCCGTTCACCATGGGCATTTCGGCGATCATCGGACTGTTTCCGATCATCTTCGGGCACCACGCGCGGGCGGTCAAAAAAGAGCAGTCGGTGCTTTGCGCCGCGGTGCCGGCTGCCAACAACTATTTGCAGATCATCGACCAGGCGGTCGGCGGCGGCATGGCCTCGCCGGCGGACGCGCAGGCGGCGCTCGACTCGCTGGTCTCGGGTTTTCGCTCGCAGGTGTCGGGGATCCTCCACGGTTCGGATCCCACCTCGTCGGGCGAGTGCAACGCGGCTTGCGTGATGCTCTCGCAGCTCCGCGCCATCGTGGCCTACAAAAAGAGCGTGTATCAGGACATGGCGAGCCCGGCTGCGGCCGCGAGCTCGCCCGTGGCGGCGATCTCGGGAGCCGCGGGATCGTTCGGGATTCCCTCGTGGGCCTTGTGGCTCCTCGGGGGAATATTGCTGTACGAATTTGCAACCTAAATGCGAAAACAAAAAAAAGGAGAGTCGAGGCTATGCCGTCACTGACAGGAACACCGGCGGATCTGATCACCTACATGAGAGAGAAGATCCGCACGCACGATTACGAGCCGATGGGGCGGATCAGCGAGATCGCGATCGCGCCCTCGCGGCACTGGAATCCGGATCCAGGCGATCCCCTGGTGATGAAGTGGGGGCGCCTGATGCGCTTCCGGAATCAATGGCTGCCGCTCGCGCAGACCTTCGACCGCACGGTGCTGCTCGCGCCGGCGCCGATGATGGACAAGAGCGGGCGCATCGGGCTTCCCGATCTGCCGGATCCCACCTGGCGGCCGGATCCGTGGACCGAGGAAGAGACCGCGGGCACCGCCGTCCGGCCGATCGAAAAAGACATGGCGCGCATGGTGCCGCAGACGCTCGAGGCGCGCGCCGACCGCGGCCCCTCGGGCGGCCTCGCGAAACCCGAAGGCACGAATTTTTTGGTGTTCCGGCCGGTGATCAACATCGTGTACCAGCCCGAGCGCGACCGGCAGCTCGTCGCGCAAATGTGGAAGATCGAGGCCGGCTACGATCCGGCGACAGACACGGAGATGACGCTGCTGGTCGATCCGTCGACCGGGGAAACGCTGTTTTACGGCGGCCGGTACGACATCGTGGCGAACGAAGGTTAGCCGAAAACGCATAATTACGTAATTATGCGTTTTCGCCCGGCCCCGGTGAGGGGCCGCAGAAAAAAGTTTCGCGGATGCAAGCAAGGCGGCGGCGTGGGTTGCCCGGAAGGCTCTGCGATTTAGGGAGATAAGCAATGCCAAAAGTAAGGCTAGTGAATCCATCCCGCCGGCGTCGCTCGCGCGCCGGCCGCAAGCGCCGGCAGCCGGCCGCCCTCCGCAAATATTGGGCTGCAGCTCGCCGCGCCATGCGCTCGAATGCGGGCGGAGGACACATGGCAAAAAGAAAACGCAGCAGTCACCGCCGTCGGTCGCATCATCGCCGTTCCAGCGCGATCGTGCGCCGGCGCAGCAGCAACCCCGTGCGCTACATGAATGTGCGGCGTCGCCGCCGTCACAACGCATTCTCGCTCGGGGGATTCTCGACCAACGACCTCATGTGGATGGGCGGCGCAGCGATCGCCAACGGCGCGCTCGCCCGCGCACTTCCACAGATGTTTTTGCCGCAGTACAACACCGGCTTCATGGGCTACGGGCTGAACGTGCTCGCGGGCGCGGTTGGCGCGTGGGCCATCAGCAAACTCAACCGCCGCGCGGGCCAGGGCGCCTGGATCGGCATGGTCGTCGCCGTAGGCCAGCGCTTCATCAGCGAGCGGTTCGGCGCGGGCACGGCCGCGGCCACCGCGGGAATGTCCGGGGATCTTGATTTCGACCTCGGCTATTACCTCGCGGATCCCTTCCCGTTTGCGCAGGGAGCCAGCGCGGGGCCGTATGCTTCGTTCCCCGGCGCTCCCTATAGTCCAGGGCTGCCCACGGCGAACGCGGCAGCTCCGGGACGGTGGAGGCAAACGGCGCAGCTCGTGGCCGCCGGCGCTCCCTCGGTTACCGGCGGGGGCAGTGCGAGCGTGGCCCAGCCAGGCGCGCAAACCGCGGCGTATCAGCCGGGCGCTTGGGGCTAGATCGTTTTGCGTTGACGTTACCTGACTGCGTGAGTGAACCCCTCGGAATTTTTTTCGCCCGCCTGAAGGCGGGCAAGGAGAAATGAAAGCAATGGAAAATCGCATTCGCTCTTTTTTGAACCGCAGATGGAGCAAAGGCGGGATCTCCGGGCGCACTCACGGGATCGAGAAGATCGCGTGGAGCGAGCTCGGCCGCCCGCACGCCCGCCTCGGCAATCCCAACACCGGGGTGCCCGAGGTGCTGGTGCAGGACGTTTACGACATCTATTTCGTCGCCCCCGCCACGGCGTTCGGCAAACTCACCCTGTTCAGCCAGCCGATCGGCTCGACCTACAACTTTCTCGGCGTGACGGCGTTCGCGAAAGGGCTCAACCATACCCTGCTCACGCAGCCGGGCATGCTCGATAGCTCGTTCAGCTACGTGATCCGCGCGGTCGCCGTGTACGTGCAGGCGCTGCAAGGCAACGCGCATCCGCTGCTGCATCCGGAAGACTTGAACAACTTCTGCTCGATCTATTCCGAGCTGCAGATCAACCGCAAACCCTGGCTGCAGGGCAATCTTGGCTGGTATCCCGCGGCCGGCGGCCCGACGTTCTCGGGGGTCGGAACTCTGACGGCGCCGAATACCTCGTTCTCCTCTTCGAACGGCATCCAGTACCGGAACAACGCCTACGCGCTGCCGGGCGGCATCTTCATCAACCCGCAGGAAAACTTCAACGTGGTCATCGACCCCACGCAGAACGCCGGCGGCGCTCCGTCGACGCTCGCGGCGGCCGGCAACCCGACGGGCGTGCCCGCGGCGGGACTGTCGGCGTGGTGGAGGTTCATGGGGCAGCTCGTTCGCGTCGCCTGAGCCGCGTTTGCACAAAAACGTACAAATTGGAAAATTTGTACGAGAGTTGGTCGTGCTGATTCAGGACACCAGCGCGGCCGGGCGGGCCGTTCCGGGATTTGCTGACGCAAGGTTGGGATAAGGGGACCCGGCGGCGGCCCGCATTCGATTTCCACAAAAAAATTTCCGCACACTGCGCGGCCCCAAGCCGGTTGGGGTGATGATCCGGCGCGGAGAGGAGCACCAACAAAATGTCTTTGCAAACTTGTCCTACCTGCAGCGGGGCCGGCGCCGTGCAGAACGTAAAAACCGGCCATGGCCAGCAGTGCCCGGCATGCGCGGGCAACGGCATCGTGAGCGGAGGATTCGACGACCAGGATTTCTGGTATCCCATCAATCCGCCGCAGCTCACCGCCAACCAGGTCGGAGTGAACTCGACGGTGACGGTCGACAACGACGCCGACTTTCTTTGCGACCGCTTCATCGCCAGCTCGACCGGGCTGTTCAGCGTCACGCTCACCGATAAATTCCGCTCGCGGCCGTTCTCGCCGAACACCGCGATCAACGGGGAGAATTTCGCGGGGACGGCGCAGCTTCCGCTCTGGCTGCCGAACCCGTTCGTGATCCGCAGAAACGCGGTGATCCTCGGCGTGTTCAACGACCGCTCGGGCGCGCCGAATACGGTGCAGTTCTGCCTGGTGGGAAGGAAACTGATCTAGCATGGGCACGCGAGGCGCTCCGATTTTCTCGCCGGCGTGGGAACACCGCCGGAAACTGCAGGTGCGGCTGCCCGAGCCGGACGTCACGAAGTTCATCGGCTTGATGCTGGCCGACCCGTTTCCGTTTTTCATCAACATCTTCGACACCGCCGAGCAATTCGCCGAAATTGGCGCGACGTCGGGGGTGTTCGGGTCGACGGGAATCGCCGCGCTGGCTTCGGCCGAGCAGCGCGCGAACGTGCCCGAGGATTTTTGGCTCGTGGCGCTCCTCGCGTCGTTCTCGGCCGGGGCCGTGGGCACGAGCTTCAGCTTCCAGCTCTACCACACGCGCGGCGCCGGCGAGACCGACGAGCAGGGATTCACCCACCAGCAGTCGCCGATCATCTCGGGCAACATGTGCGGGACGGCGCAAAAACCGCTCTATCTGCGGGTGCCGAAACTCCTGCCGCGCAATACCGAGATCAGTTGCACGGTGCAGAACCTGCAAAACGCCTTCAATCAAATCCAGGTGTGCCTGCTCGGCTATCTCGGCGAGCCGGCCGGGGGGCTCACATGAGCCGGGAACGTTTCAGCCGCGAGTGCCGCGAGTGGATCCGCAAGCACGATCCGCTCGGCGTCACGGTGTGCGCGGGGATTGCCCCCATCTTCCCACCGCGCGGCGGCGTCGGCACGGGGACGGGAGGCGGCGGCTTACCCAGCAGCGGCGTCGGCACCAGTGGCGCCGATGTCGGCCTTTCGAAGGCCACCGGAGCGGGCACCGCTGGGATCGGCAATCTGCTGCCGTGGTTATACCCCCCTGCCGATTACAAAAACTTCGACAAGTACGGCGCCGTGGCGCTGCCGGCGATCGGCACCTGGGCGGACATCCTGGTGTTCTCGGTCGAACAGGGCCGCGCCGGCAAGATCACCCAGTTCGGCATCGACTTCGTCGCGAACGGCGGCGCCGCCTACACGCAGGGGCTCGTGACCGCGCAACTGAAGTTTTTCCTGGGCGTCAACGGCAGCCCGGCGATCGCGAACCGTCCCGGGAAACCGTTCATCGACTACACCCCAAACAATTTCCTGTTTCTTCCGGGGGCGGTCTCGGCGCCGACGCCGCTCAACGGCCTCATGCTGCGGGAGCGCGACGAAGTGCACGTGGCGGTCTTCAACGTGAACATCGTGGTGACGACGCAGTCGCTCTCCGCGCGCGTGATGGGCTACAGCTTCGCGAAAAAATACTGGTCGAAACTCATGGGGCCGCAATGATCGTTGCTCGCGCGATGCTGTCGGTCGTCGTGCTCTCTAGCGGCTGCGGGGCCGTGCGCAGCGCCCGCAACCTGGCGCACTGCGCGTGGAACGACCGGCCGATCCGCGCCGGCAAACCCTGCCCCGCGCAGTTTCGGAAGCAGGAACGCGGCCCCGCGCCGCTCAATCCGCCAACGGAGTATCCACGATGAGAAAGTTTGCGCTGCTGGTTTTGCTCGCCTGTTCGGCGCCGGCCGCGCGCGCGCAGCTCACGACGGTGAGCGGCACGGTCACCGATACGAGCGCCATCCCGTACGCCGGCGCGCAAATCAAGATGCAGCTCGTGACGACCGCCGGGTCGCCGGTGACCGGGCAGCCCACCGTCACCGTCAACTCGCAGGCGCAGTGCGTGAGCGGCGGGTTCGGATCCGCGCCGTGCCAGGTGCCTTTCCAAGGCACCGTCGGGCCGTTCGGGATTTCGTCCTCGGGCAGCTTCACCGTGAATCTGCAGGACAACACGCAGGTGACGCCGGCGTCGACGCAGTGGCTGTTCACCGTGAACTCGACCGGGACTCCGCCGCCGCTCGGCACCGGGCCGCAAGTGTGCACCGCGCAGCTCACGATTTCGGGCGCGAGCCAGTCGGTTTCGGGGAGCTTTTCCACGTGCCCGGCGCTCACGCTGCTCGTCAGCGGCACGGTCGGAGGGGGCGGAGGCGGCGGAGGGGGCGGCGGCGGAACCGCGCCGCCCACGCAAGCGGGAGGGAATTGCCTCGCGCCCGCGGTTTCGCCCGGCCAGGTTTGCGCCGGGCCGGTGCCGACGACGAGCGGAGCGCCTCCCACGTTCGAGACTGCGTTCATAAACAGCATTCCGTCGTCGACGACCATCTCGGTGCAAGGCGCGCCGTTCGTCAACGCGAGCTCGGCGCTGCTCTACAGCATGAACGATCTCGCCGGGGTCGCTTCGGTGACGCCCGCGGGTTTTTCGACCATCGACAACACCGCGAATTTCCAGCTCTACAAGAAAACCCTGACGAGCACCGCCACGATCACGCCGACGATCACGCTCCCGAGCGCAACCAATCAATTTGCCAACCTGATTTTCGTCGGCGGGAATATCAACGCGACGCCGGTGCAAACCGCCACCTCGAGCCAGGTCACTTGCGCGACGGCTCTCGACAACTGCGCGGCGATCACTCCGGGCGCTGTGAGCGCGTCGAACATCCTCGTGGTCGCCGCCGACTTCGCGAGCGTTTCGGGCGGGAACGTTTCCCTAACCGCGACGATCAGCGACTCGCTCGGCAACGCGTACGTGAAAGTGGGCAGCGGCACGACGGCGCTGAACGGGAAAAGCGGCGAGGTGTGGATCGTGCAGAATCCCGTCGCGGGCACGCCGGTGATCACCATCGACGGCAACGAAACCACGGCGCTCATCGGCGGGTGCTGCAGGATGTACGAGCTGTCGGGCGCCACGTCTTACTACACGGGCGCGACCGGGCCGGCGGGCTTCCGTTACCTTACGCCGCAAGACCTCCGCAGCGCGGGCATCACCGCCGGCGTGCTCGCGTTCGCGCATACCACGCTCAATTCGAACGTCACCGTCACCGGCAGCGCGACGAACGTGCTCACGGTGACGCTGCAAACCCCGGTGCAGGGCTGCCCTTGCCGCGCCGACATCCGGTATTCCGGCTGGGCAAATTTCGCAGCCGTCACCAACGAGCCGGATTTCGATTTTTGGGTGAACGACGGGACGAACAACATGGTCCCGTTCACTTCGGGCCAGTCGAACGCCTCGACCGGCGCGACCACTTCGGTGAGCGCGTCCGGCTATTCGCCCGTGACGTACGCGGGCGGCACAAGCGTGACGTTCACGCTCAAGGGCGTCGTGTCCAGCACCAACGCCGGCACCATCCAGTTCAGTTACCAATCAGCCCAGCCAACCGGCGGCAGCGGGGCGAAAGCCTATCTCGACGTTGCTTTTGTATCGAGCAACTGAGGCCAACAGGCGACCAGGTGAACGGGCCAGAGTATGAAAAAGCCACGAGCGTGGCGCGCCGGATCGCGGCGGTCGTGATGCAAGCCATCTATGAGATCAACGAGATGAACCGGCGCATGGGCACGGGCCACATCGTCGGGCACAATGACCTTGAGCAGGCGCTCACGCCGTTTTTGGCGAAAGAGATCGCCTATGCGGAAACCCGCGTGCGGCTCGAGGAAGTGAAGGCCATGCGCGAGCGTTCGCGCAACTGGCTCGTGGCGCGCGAGGAAACGCTGTACCAGGAGCTCGCGAAACTCGAGGAGGATCTGCGCCATTTCGGCTAAGGGGGGGGGCAAAGGATGGAAGTCTTGAGCCATGTGTTTGCGGTGCTGCTCGGGATGTCGCTCGCCGGAAACATCGCGCTGGGGTTCGCCATATGGGGGCTGCGCAACCGCATACGGGGCATCGGCATGGCGCTGCGCTTCGTGAACAAGCGGAAAACGGATTCAGACGAGCCGCCGCGCGAGCCCATGTCGATCTCGAAACCACCACGTTGACAAACCCAACGCGCTTCCGCTACCTAATACCCGGGCCGGAGCGCTCCGCTTGCGTGACCTGTCTCCAAGCGATCCTGCACGCGCCCGGCACCCTCGCGGCCCTTGCCGGCCGGCGAGCAAAAGAAAGGCGAGCCCTCATGCCCACCGCACTGCACAGCTTCATCCAGGAAAACGGCCGCGTGATCGTGCAGCACACGTTTTTCGGAAAGACGGAGGCCGAGGCCGCCAAGTGGAAGGCGCATCACCTCGCGAGCTGCGAATACTTCCGCGCCGCCGAAAAAGAGGGCCGCACGATCGAGATCTCGGAGGAGCTCGACGAGCTGCCGCAGCCCGACGTCGAAGATCTCGAGCTGTATCTGTTCGGCGAAGACGATTACGACGACGAGGACGAAGAGCCCGAGGATGAAGAAGCAGACGAAGAAGAAGCAGACGACGAGGAACCGTGAGCGATCGCGCCGATGCCTTCCCCGCGATCGTGGTGCTGGCCGCGACGGCGGTTTTTGTGCTTTTCGCGCTGCCCGTTGCAGGAGCGCACGACTGGCAGGGGCGCTTGCTCGCTATAATCGTCGGGGCCGGCGCAATGGGCGGCCGCACGTGGTGGAAACTCGATGCCGAAAAAGATCCGCATCCGCCGGCAGACTTATAAACGCAAAAATCCGGCGGACTTCGTCCGCGTGGACTTCGGCGTGGTGGTCACAAATTTGCTGGTGGACCTGGCGCTGAATCTGGCGCGGGCTTTCATCCCGGATTTTGACGCCTTCTTTCGGCAGCAGATGCGCGAGCAGCGCAATCCCGTCGCCTGGCGGAAGACGCTCGGGCTCGAAAACGAAAATCCCACGCGCCGGCGGGTGCTCGAGCGCTTTCGCGAGCTCGCCCGGCAGCACCATCCCGATCACGGCGGGGACCACCGAAAGTTTGTGGCGCTCGTGGCCGCCCGGGACGCCGCGCTCGCGGAGCTTTCCGCATGAGTGTGATCGCAGGCATCCTTAACGGATCCAGGGTCAAACGATGAACGCCTCGGACATTGCCGCGCTGGCCCAAAACGCCGGCTTTTCCGGCAGCGACGTGGGCGTCGCCGTCGCCATCGCGCTCGCCGAATCCTCGGGCAACCCCGGAGCGTACAACCCCGAACCGCTGGCCCGCGGCGGCACCCCTCCGGGCCAGGGATCGTACGGCCTCTGGCAAATCTATTTGAAAATGCACCCGGAATTTGCGGGGCAAAATTTGTACGATCCCGCGACGAACGCGGCGGCCGCGTACCGCGTGTACCAGAGCTCGGGGTTCCGGGCGTGGACGACTTACCGGGACGGCACCTATGCGCAGTATCTGCCGGCCGCGACCCAAGCGCCGCTCACACTCGACGCCGCAACCGGCCAGCCGATCCCCGATCTGACACCCACTCCGCCGGACGTGATGACCATCGCGCCCGCGCGCTCGCAAATCTTGGTGTTGACAGCCGCGGGGATCGGGCTGTACCTTCTCGCCGACGCGCTGGCAGACTAAATGCAATTCCAACAAACGGAGCGCCCTATGAACGAACTCGGCCCGAAAACGAAAGCCCTCGAGCTCGCGCTCTTCGATCCGCGCACCGACCGGCCCATGCGCGCCACGTACGACGCCGGCATGATCACCGCGGTGCAAGAGGTGAACTATGGCGGTCGTTCGATCGCGCAGATCATCGTCGCCGGCGTCAACGCCGTGAACTGCGACGAAACCTACGAATCGCTGCGGAAGCGCTGGCTCGAGGCGCGCGACGATCAACAGATGGTGCCGCTCGAGGAAAAGCCGGCCGGCAAAAAGGTGATGATTTCGTGAGCCTGGCGTTTCAGGGCGAGTGGATGAGCTGCGTGGTCTGCGACCGGCGGCAAAAGTCGGATCCCGACGTTTCGTCGTATTGGACGGCGGTCGAGATCGGCGATCAGCGCTTCTATGCGTGCCCCGCCTGCGTGCCCGGGCCGTTCCCCGAGGATCCCGACGAGGTCCAAGTTGCGTACGAACGGTTCGTGACCGCGGCGCTGCTCGAAATGGGAGTGCATCTATGACGACGCAGCTCACGCCGCACTTCGCGCTCGAGGAGTTTCAGCACGGCGATCCGATCCCGCCCGAGCTCATCCCGATCTTCCGCGAGTTGTGCGAAACCATCCTCGAGCCGGTGCACCTGGAATTCTGCACCGTGGTACGCGCGAGCCCCGCGATGGACGAGATCGGCGAAGGGCGCGTGATCGTCACCTCGGGCTACCGCAGCCCGCGGGAAAACGCCGCCGCGCACGGCCAGCCGAACTCCGAACACCTGGCCACGCCGATGCACTGCGCCACCGATTTTCTTATCGATACGTGCGGCACGCGCGCGGTGTTCGACTGGATGCGCCACAACCCTTCGCTGCCCTTTCACCAGCTCATCTATGAAACCGACGCCCACGGCGGCGCGATCGTGCACGTGTCCATCAACAAACTGATGCCCGGCGTGCGCTCGGTGCTGATCGGCGCGACGCACAACGCCGCCCCGTATCAGAAAGTCGACTATGTCGCGTACTCGCCGCCGCCCCAGCCGCCGGAGATGCTAGCCTCGAGCGAGGGGTGATTCCTTTGAACGAATACAGCATTTTCGGCACGCAGTTCACGGCCTCGGCGGTGATCGTGTTTCTCGGGCACGTCCTCGAGCGGTGGTTTCCGCGCTCGGCCACGCTGCCCACGGCGGCGAAGCGCATCGGATACTGGCTCGTGGCCGCGGGGTCCGCCGTCGGCGTGCATTCGGCCTACACCGCCAAGACCGGCACGCTCGTGATCACCGGGCTTTCCGCCGCCGCGCTGGTACACGGGTTGTGGCACTGGGTGCAGTCGGTCGCGCTGCAGGAATTTATCCACGGCTCGACGAAGCAAGGGAAGTCATGAAACTTTTCAACGTGCAGCTTATGGTGTCCATCTCGCTGATCGGCGAGATGGAACCGCCGCCTGAACCCTCGATAACTGAAAACCTGCCGGATGATCCGGTGAAAGCCTCGGCGGTGATGCTCGAGCGTTACGCGAAGATCACACTCGAGAAACCGTCGTCCCAGTACATGGGTCCGTACGCCGGCCCCGAAGGCGTGTCGATGAACAAGAGTGTCAAGATTGCCGCGTCGAGTTTCGTGGATCTGCAGGAGATCCTCGCGAAATTCAACGCGACGCTGGTCTCGCTCTCACCCGACGCCGAGCTCGACCAGCTCGGGAAGAAAGCCGGCCATGCCGCCTAGCACAGCACCCACAAGTTTTTGGAAAAAGATCGCCGGCTTTTTCGAAAAGACCGGCTATTACGTCTCGGAGGCGTTCCAGAAGCTGTTCGGCGCCGACGCCGCGAAGCATTTCGCCGTGGCCTCGCTCGAGGTGCTCAAAAGCGACCTCGGCAAGATCGTGATCGAGGCGGTGCACGAAGCCTCGGCGCTCGCCGCCGGCATCGACAAACGGGCCGCCGCGTTCGCGAAAATCGCGGTCACCGCCAAAGCCGCCGGGATCGACGCGAAAGACAGCATCGTGAACATGCTGATCGAGCTCGCCGTGCAGTCGGTCAAACTATCTTTCTGGCAGCGCTGAAAATGGATCCCGCGATGGTGGAAACTTGGAAATCAATCCATGGTTTTGAGGGGCTTTACGAAGTCAGTGATCAAGCCAGAGTAAGAAGAACTGGTCGAGCCGCAATCCAAGGGAAAGGTCATGGCGGCGGTGCGCGAATAGGACGAATCCTGGCATCGTGCCCTACAAAAAAAGGCTACCTCGCAATAAATCTTTGGAAGAACGGAAAGATCAGCAGAAAATTGCTTCATGTGCTTGTCGCAAGGGCATTCATCGGTCCAGCCCAAGGACAAGAGGTCAATCACAAAGACGGGATAAAAACACACTGCTGGTTAGACAATCTCGAGTATCTTACTCGTCCTGAAAACGGCAAGCATGCCTACCGTATCGGCTTGCGGCGACCGGCGAATCTAAAAATGACAGCGCACAAAGTACGCCAGATTCGTTCGTCTTCCATGGGCTGTCGAAGACTTGCTCGGAAGTATGGCGTCACAAAATCCTGCATCCAGAGCATCAGAAATGGCCGAACATGGAGCCAAGAATGGTAGAGCACACGAAGCAAGGGAATTTTGAAGGTTGG
>Ga0209804_1000500_pt1 | contig 31420 bp, 22 predicted proteins | sample GraSoiAngelo_139_FD_185896 | JGI IMG/M metagenome (GOLD analysis project Ga0209804, IMG submission 185896) | Grasslands soil microbial communities from the Angelo Coastal Reserve, California, USA - 14_0929_12_20cm (SPAdes) (version 2) | ecosystem: Environmental > Terrestrial > Soil > Grasslands ... | reverse complement strand
TCCACGTGGAGGACGACCGGCGACCTCTCGCAGTATCCGCCGAACGGGCAACAGCAACAGGCGGCGGTAACCGCGATTCAAGGCAGCGATGCCTACAACTGGGGTTATGACCCTGTTCACTATATGAGCCCCGCAGGCAGCTACGCGATGGTTCCTGAAAATCGCGTACGCGAGTACCGCACGATGGTGATGGGGCTGCACAAAGCCGGGTTACGCGTTGTTCAAGACGTCGTCTTCAATCACACCAGCGCTTACGGCGAGGGGCCAAACTCGAATCTCGATGAGGTGGTGCCCGGATATTACCACCGGCTGGACGCGAATGGAAATCTGGAGACGGGTTCCTGCTGCCCGGATACAGCCAGCGAACATCGCATGATGGAAAAGCTGATGATCGACACGCTCGTGCTCAATGCGCGCGAGTACAAGATCGACGGCTTCCGCTTCGACATTATGAGTTTTCACTTCCTCTACAATATGCGGCACATTCAGGCCGCACTTCAGGCGTTGACCCCGGAAAAGGACGGCGTGGATGGGTCGAGGATTTACTTGTACGGGGAAGGATGGAACTTCGGCGATACGGCGAATAACCAGATCGGGCCGCACGCCGGCCAGCTCGATCTATACGGTTTTGGAATTGGCACATTCAACGACCGGATTCGCGACGGCATTCGCGGCGGCAGCCCCTTCACCGATGAGCGGGTGCAGGGATTTGCAACCGGACTGTTTACCGATCCTAGCGACTACACCAATCAGAACCCGCCGCAAGCCGGTCAGCAAAATCAACTGCTCCAGTATGCTGACTGGATTCGGATTGGCCTTAGCGGCAACTTGCGCGATTACAGCTTCACTAATGGTGCGGGTGTCACGGTCACCGGAGCACAGGTGGATTACAACGGTCAACCGGCCGGATACACAGCGACGCCAATCGAGGCAGTAAATTACTGTTCGGTTCACGATAATCAGGATCTATTCGATGCGGTGCAGTTGAAATCCAGCTTCAACGACAGTATCGCCACCCGCGCACGCCGGCAGGTGCTGGCCATGAGCCTGGTCCTGCTGGGGCAAGGCGTCCCGTTCTTTCAGGCTGGCGACGACATCTTGCGATCCAAGGACATGGACCAGAACAGTTATGATTCCGGCGACTGGTTCAACAAAATCGACTGGAGCGGGAAAACGGCAACCTGGGGGATTGGCCTGCCCCTGGCGAGCCAGAACCGCGGCCAATGGCCCCTCATGATGCCGCTCCTCAGCAACCCCGCCTATACACCGCAACCGCAGGACATCGCGTACAGCAGTGATGCATTTCGTGAGTTTATGCAGATCCGCTACAGCTCGGGGTTATTCCGCATGCCGACCTTCGGGGAGGTCCAGCAGAATCTCACGTTCCTGAACACCGGCCAAAACCAGATACCGGGGCTGATCGTGATGAAACTGGATGCCAACGGCCGGGATTACGGCCCCTATGCAGGTATATTGGTGATCTTCAACGCCACGAATCAGCAGGTGACCTTTACGGATGCCAGTCTCGAGGGGACTCATTTGCATCTGCATCCGGTCGAGCAAACGTCCAGTGACACGCTGACTCGGCAATCCACTTTCAATTCCAAGGAAGGAGCCGCCATTGTCTCCGCTGTGACGACAGCGGTCTTTGTGAGCGAAGCCAAATAAGAGGAGGCCCGCTCGGTCAGCGCAGCCGATCGGCGCGTCGCACAAACAGCGCTGGAATAATCGCATCTCGTGCCTGTCATTCGCCGAAATTCTGGTCAGCCTTGAAATCATCAGCAGCTTGCACACTTTCTCAATCTGCATTCACTCGAGTTTGTTTGCTTCGGTATGCTGGTATGCTTGAAGTAACACCTAAATGCTGGATCATGATCGTCAGTTGCCGGATAAGCGGACAAAGACCAGGATGGTGTACCGCCCGCTTTGACCCGAACCGAAGCGGCACAGCACGAGTACCAACAGACGTTCGGCGCCAAAACCCACGCTTCACCCCGTGTTTAGTCCCTTGATCGTTGGGGGGCGCGCTTGTTGTGCTGGCCGGCTTCTCTTGCTCGACTTTCATTGCTGACTTGAAGCCCCGAATAGCTCTCTGATACCTTTGCCGAGTTCGGGAAGCTTTTTCGGTCCGAACATCAGCAGAGCAATTCCGAAGACAACCAGCAGATGCCTAGGGTGAAACACCTGAGTAAGGCCCATGCCCGGGAAGGACTCGACAAGAGCTGCCCATGCAACGATTTCGATCCGGCTTACATCAGATCTCAAAGCCGTCGGTGCAGCAACCAAGTCGTCGAGATAAGCCTTATGTGTCGTCTTCTGCTTTGGGCTGTTCTTTTCCTTCTCCCGTGGAACTGGACCTGGGGGCAGACTCTGACTCGCCGCCCAGAACAACCTGGACCGGCAAGTAGCAGCGCGATTCTCTCCCGTCTCTTGACGGTACCCACCGGCACCCCGTTGAAGATCGGCCTCGATCAGGAGGTGCGCGTGCAAAAAGTCGGACAACTTGTTCACGGAAAAATAGTCGAGCCGGTGTATGCGTTCGACAAGCTAGTCGTTCCGGCCGGGACTGAAGTCGTTGGCAAGATCTCAGCCATTGATCCAGTCCCAAAGACACGGCGCATCGTGGCCGCCATGAATGGCGAGTTCTCGCCTTCCCGGCAAGTGCATGTTGACTTCAGCGAACTCGTGATGGCGGATGGGAGGCATGTCCCGCTCGAGAGCGATGTTAGCCCAGGATCCGGCGGTGTTCTGCAATTCGTGCCTGCCAGCGAAAAAGAAAGACAGAAACAGGGTAAGAAAGACGAAGCCAGGAGCGCTGCTTCACGAAGGATCGGGGAAGCTAAGAAGGAAATTAAGCGGCAGTGGGATTTCGCCAAGAGGCAGCTGCACGAACCAGGGAAGAAGCACCGACTGGAGCGATTCGCGGTCGCACAACTTCCATACCATCCTCAGTACATGGCTCCTGGGACCAGCTTTAGCGCGGACCTGCGACACCCGCTGGATTTCGGAGCTGAGCCCATTACGCCCGCGATACTCGAGCACATCGGGATGCCACCTCCTTCGGGTAGCGTTGTGCGCGCAGTACTGGTCACGCCCCTTAGTTCGGTGAATAGCAAGAAGGGGGATTCGGTGGAAGCAGTCATCACTCAGCCGCTCGTGGCCTCCGATCAATTATTACTTCCCGAGGGCAGCCGGCTGAGGGGCTCGGTCCTCGAAGTGAGTCCCGCGCGCAGGTTCGGCCGAAATGGACAGCTCCGCATCGTGTTTCATCAGGTTGTGCCAGCCGCCGGGATTGAAGAAAAGGTGGAAGCCAGCCTCGAAGGAGTGCACGTCGCCAAAGGAGAGCATCTGCAGCTTGATTCCGAGGGCGGCGCACAAGTCACCGCGCCCAAAACAAGGTATCTGACGACCGCGATTTCCGTCATGTTGGCCAGCTCCTCCGTCGCGGACGGTCACGGACGAGATACTGACGGCGATCTGCGGCGTGGCGGAGGCGGCGATGTGGGCAGCGGCGCGGCGAATGGCGCATCTGGCTTGCGGTTTGTGGGCACCATGGTAGGAGCGTTCGCCCATTCCCGGGTGGTGGCCTCAGGATTTGGGTTTTATGGAGCAGGCATGTCGGTGTATTCCCACTTTCTCGCCCGAGGGCGTGATGTGGTTTACCCGAAGGACATGTTGATGGTGATCGGGCTGGGTACGAGGGAGAAGCAACCGCTGGCGGGAGCCGCGCCCACTACCAATCCGAGCCGACGGAATATAGGGCCACTTTAGGGCAGCTTCACAGGGAAGAGGCGCTCGACTGGCTGAACCGTTATCTTGGCTTGGTCAAGTAAGGACTGGAAGCGGTGCGGGAGACCCTTCGTCAAGGATATGAACCGCATTCGATTTCCAACTCGCCTTCGAGGATGTAGGACGCTCATCCTCACGATAGTGGATGCTCTCTGGTGCTCCATGGTGAGGCGGCAGGTTGCCCTCGGTCAGCGCGTAACCCTCGCGAGCCCTGAACAAACGTGGAAGCTGGCAGGGATTGACACACCTCTCCCCCCTTCCTGACGGCCCAAGCCGGGCCGTTTCTTAGTTCGCCCGGCGAACCGTGTTTCAACCACGGCTCAGAACACGAACTTGGCTGCGAGTTGGAGAATACGCGGCCCGATGTCATTGGTGGGCAGGCCAAATGCGGATGCACCAGTGGTCTGGGGAACCAGGGTGCCGCCGGCCACGCTGTACAGCGTGGTCCTCACCGACGTGATGTTCTGCCGATTCAGGATGTTAAACGCTTCGGCGATCAATTTCAGGTTGCACCGCTCAGTGAGCCGGATGTTGCGGGTAATGCGCGGGTCGACTGAAAAGATAGAGGGCAAACGATACGTGTTTCGTGACGAGCCGGGGACGCGCTCGCTGCTACGATTGCCGTCGTTGTTCAGATCGGTGTTGACAAAGGCGGTATAAGGCTGCCCGGATTGCGCGGTAAGAATCCCGCTGATCTCCCAATCTCCTAAAAGCATTTGGACGGCGTGCGGCAGGCCGGACGTGTGGGGGGTACTGTCCCATGTGCCATGGAAAACAAAGTGATGACGCACGTCATCCAGGCTGCTGGCCAGATCCGCGCGCGGGTGGAGCGGATTATAGACCAGCTTGGCATCGTCGGTACCGGGCACGACCGCAGTGGCATCGGGAGCGTCATCGATAGCGTGACTCCAGGTATAGGCAGCGCCGAAGGAAAAGCCTTGCGAGAATCGCTTATTAGCGGTCACGACCAGGCCGTGGTATGTGGAATGGGCTGTGTCTTCGAACTGGAAGATGCGGCTGAAACCGGCAATGGGTCGCGTCTTCGGGAATTGGAGATAGTTGAATTGAGCGCTCGGGGAACCCGCCAGCGAAATGGAAGCCGGGCTTGGCGGGCTGAGATTGATGTCACGAGTCCGGGTCAGATGCGTGCCGCGCACTCCGAGATAGCCGACCGTGAAGGCAACGCTATTCGAGAGCTGATGCTCGAACTCGAAGTTGTACTGCTCAACCATTGGTTGTTGGTAGTCGGATTTGAATACGTAAATGGTTGGAGGGCTGGCGGAGCCGCCCGACGGCGCTGTGCAACTGGGCGATGCGACCGGGGCGCCGCACAGGTTGTTGGGATAAGCCGGCATAGTTGCAGGGGAAAAAGTCAACGTCTGGACGTTGATGCCGTTGTTGGAGTGCGCGGTGCCAATCAGAATGGACGGAGTATTGCCGTAAAAGATGCCCCACCCGCCGCGAATAACGGTCTTATTATCGTGGAACGGGCTATAGGCGAAGCCAAGGCGCGGAGCGATGTTGTTGGTGTCGGTATGGATGCGGCCGGTATCGAGGCCGGCAGCCAACGCCCTTGGATTGGTCACGCTGGGCTGCTGGTAGGTCTGGACGTCATAGCGCAGGCCCAGATTAAGGGTCAGGCGTGAATTGACCCGCCAGTCATCCTGAAAAAAGGCGCCGGACTGGAGCATGTTGGGCGTCGTGCGGGGCCCGGTAGTATTGGCGCCGGGGAAGGCCTCGATCAGGAACGATTTGGAAGTGGCGGGCAACGTCACGCCGGCGAGGCTCTGGCCGAAATCTTCCAGGCTGGTAAAGGTATACGACCCCGAGAAATTGCCGGGGAAGAAGTTCAGGATGTGGTCGCGCAGGATGTCGGCCCCGGACTTGAGGGTGTGTCTCCCGTGCACCCACGCGATGGTATCGGCGTACTGCTGGCGATGGATGGTGGTTTCCCGCGGACTGAAAGAGTTGCGGCCGACATCGAGAAGGGTCTGACCACTTTGCTGCACGATGGCTTCGGGGTTGTTATTGTTGGCGAAGCCGGGTTCACTGTCCCGCTGGTAGCTGAAGCGCGCGACGTTAATGAGGTTGTTGTGCAAGGTGCCCGTCCACTGAAGTGCCCCCGTGTCGGTGTTGACGTCGGAAGCGCCGGTGTGCTCCAGCGTGCTGACGGTTGAGCCCGAGGTAACGTTGCCGGAGTTTTCCAGGTTCGCGCCGACGAAGCGCTGGGCGTTGTAGCGCAAGGAGAACTGGTTGCGAGAACTGAGATTGTAGTCTACTTTCGCCAGGTAAACATTCTGGTTGAAGGTGGCGTTATAGGAATTGGCGCGCGCCAGCAGGTAGGTATAGGCGGCGGTCTGGTAAGCGTCGAACATGGCAGGATTCACGCCCGTAGGGAGAACTAGTGCTAGCGATTCACCGAAAATGTTGCGCTGTCCGTCATAGTCAAAGAAGAAGAAAACCTTATCCTTCTTGATCGGGCCCCCGAGATTGCCGCCGAACTGATGGTAGTGATAACCGGGCCGGACCGGCGCGGCATGACCCGCAGCCAGGGCGAAGCCGCGGTTCAGGTTGTAGATGGGATCGCTCGCGTTGAGACCGCGGTCGCGGAAAAACTCAAATGCCGTGCCGTGGAAGCTATTGCTGCCGGATTTGGTTACGACGTTGGTTATGGCGCCTCCAGCGCGGCCGAGTTCGGCGGAATAGCCGTTAGTATTGACCTGGAACTCCTGCACGGCGTCCTCGCTGAACTGGTACGGTGCGCGCCCCGAACCGGTGCGGCCGAGCGTCTGGCCAAAGAAGGTGTTGTTGTTGTCGGTGCCGTCAATGGTCAGCGAGTTGAGCGTCCCGCGCTGCCCGCCGAAGCTGAGGTCGCCGCCACGGACGTCCTTAACCACTGCCGGGGTGAGCAACACGAAATCCATGAAATTGCGGCCGTTTACTGGTAGGTCTCGGACGGCGTGGTCATCCACGGTGGAGCTGACCCGGGTGCGCGTCGTCTCCACGACCGGCACTTCGCCCGTCACCACTATCGCTGCCGTCTGCCCGGCCACCCCCAGTGAGATCGGTAGATTTATCTTCGCACCCACCACGACATCAATCGCCGTAACCTTGTAGGGGGCAAAGCCGGAGCTCTCCGCGGTCAGCTCATACGTACCAACAGGAATCACAGGAAAGCGAAAGTAGCCGGACTCATTGCTTGTGCCCGTTAAGGCGGCGCCGGTACCGGTGTTCGTCAGTTTGATAGCGACGTTGGGCACCATGGCGCCGGACGGGTCCGTGACGATCCCCTCCACGGACGCCTGATTGCCGACCTGCGCGAAGACGACCGCGGAGAGCAGGGATGTGAGCAGGCACACAAAAATGTAGAGCTTTTTGGACGGCAGCATGCCCCCTCCTTTCGCCTCACAACCACCTCAGTTCTCCGCGGCGCATCAGAGACAGAACTCTTCAATCCGGGCGGACCCACGAAGACGACCGTGCCGGGTGAACCAGGAGTTGTTGGCGCGACAAAATATCACGAATCGGAAAGAAACTGCCAGCGTTTAGGGGACCCAGGGGATCCAGTCAGGGGACAAAGATCATAAGGCCCAACCGCTCACGTCAGGTGGCCTCGCGCCTACGCAGCATTCCGACCGATCTTTTCAATCGCATCAATGAGTGCGCGCATGCCGCCAACGTCTTTGGAAACCACAGCCCGGACGCCAACACTGTATGCAAGTTCCGCGAGTTGCTCCGACGCGTACATGGTGAACAGCAGCACGGCACATTCAGGCGCAATTGTGGCGATCTCGCGCGCCGCCTCAACTCCGTTCATTTCGGGCATGGCATAGTCGAGCAGGACCACGTCTGGCTTTAAGCGACGAACCATATCTATGGCACTCAGGCCGTTGCCTGCTTCGCCGCAGACGCTCCACCTTTTATTCAGCTGAAGACACATTCGAATTGCCGTCCGAACTTGTGGGTTGTCATCGACGACGAGAATCCTTGTCATTTTGTTCGATAAGGATCAGGAAAGCCGACTCACGGTTGGCGCACCTTGCGCAAGAAGGTAGCGGTCGCAAATACGGTTGGCGATGTCCCAAACGCTCTCGCTGTCGGGCGCGTTGGCCAGAACCAGGGATGCATTGCTACGGGCCAGCAAATCCAGCTGCGGCAGCGTGGTTCCATCGTTGCTGGCCAGTTCCCGTGGCGGCACAGGTAACTCCTAGGGAGGATTTAGCAAACAGTCGCGAGCCTTGCGACCGGGCCGATTGTCTCCTCTTGGGCAGGTCAGCTCAATACCGGCGATTCCTGATTACGAAAGGCCAAGACAGGGGGTGTCCAAAAGTACAGGGGTCCGCGGCGTGTCTTCGAGTAAGAGAACGGGAGAACGAGGCGTCGTGACAGGGTCAGCTTTCCGGCGAGAAAGTTCGGTCTTCCTCAATCTCTGCGCTAGAGTTTCGCAGCGTGTCCCCTGACCTTTATCTCGCCTCCAGTACCATTCACCGTTCCCCCTGGCGATGGTGAGCAAGCGTTTCCGAACTGGTACAGACGGGCCCGGAGGAATCTGCTACGGCTGCGAATAGGTAGATCTGCGCAGAAATTCCCCACTGCCGGCGCGCCCCAGGAACTCATCACGATCAACAATCATGCGCCCGCGCGAGAGCACCTGATCCGGCATTCCCCTGACTTCAATGCCTTCGAACATCGAATAATCCACTCGCATGTGGTGAGTTTTCGCGCTGATCGTATGCTTGCGTTCAGGGTCGAAAATCACCAGGTCGGCATCGCTTCCCGTCGCAATCGTTCCTTTCCGAGGATAGAGGCCAAAAAGCTTTGCCGGCGTCGTCGAGACCAGTTCCACACAGCGGTTGACGCTGAACCGCCCCTGGGCGACTCCGCCGGAATAAATCAGGCTCATGCGGTGTTCAATGCCGGGGCCACCATTGGGTATTTTCGTAAAGTCGTCGCGCCCTAACTCCTTCTGTTCCTTAAAACAGAATGGACAATGGTCCGTGGACACCACCTGCAGGTGATCGCGCTTGAGTCCGTTCCAAAGTTTTTCCTGGTGCCATTTCTCACGCAGCGGAGGCGTGAAAACATACTTTGCTCCTTCGAACCCAGGCACATCGAAATTTTCTATGGAAAGGTACAGATATTGCGGACAAGTCTCCCCGTAAACCGGAACACCGCGATCGCGAGCCTCGCGAACCTTTTCGAGGGCATCGTTGCAGCTCATATGCACAATGTAGACAGGCGAACCGGCCATCTCCGCCAACGCAATGGCTCGCGCGGTCGCTTCCGCTTCTGCGGTCGTCGGCCGAGTTAACGCGTGATACTTCGGTGCCTTTTTCCCTTCCGCCAAGGCTTGCCGCACAATCACGTCAATCGCCCCACCGTTTTCTGCGTGCATGCAAACCAGTCCGCCATTCTGTCCGGTGGCGCGCAGGGCTTTGAAGATGCTTGCGTCATCCAGCATGAACACGCCGGGGTAAGCCATGAACAATTTGAAGCTGGTGACTCCCTCGCGCACCAAGGCGTTCATCTCGTCGATTTGTGCATCGGCCAAATCGGTAATAATGCAGTGAAACGAATAGTCGCAGACCGCCTTGCCTTCCGCCTTCTTCATCCAGTTGTCGAGGGCCTCTCTCAAGGTCTGCCCCTTATACTGGATCGCGAAATCGATTAGCGTGGTGGTGCCTCCGAAGGCAGCCGCCCGGGTGCCGGTCTCGAAATCATCCGAACTGGTGGTTCCACCGAATGGCATGTCGAGATGGGTATGCACATCGATTCCACCGGGAAACACGTATTTCCCGGCGGCATCGATGATCTTGCGCGCATTGTCGCGCGGCAAACCCTGCCCGATGGCCGCGATCTTTCCCTCCGTGATTGCGACATCACTTGTGTAGGTATCGGTAGCGGTGACCACCCGGCCGTTGGTGATGATGGTGTCAAAACCCATTCTGGCTCTCTCCCCGCCCCTCACAGAGAACGAATTCTATGCTAAACTGCCCGCCCTAACAGCACGGATTTCGAGGTGGAGTCGAGCCCATGAAGTTCGGCATTACCATAAAACCGGATATGCCCGTAGAACGCATTGTCGCACTCACCCGGCAGGCAGAGTCGGCCGGTTTTGAGTACGGGTGGATCTTCGATTCCCACATCCTTTGGCTGGAGCCGTATCCACTGCTGACCTTGATGGCGGCTAATACCAAGAGCATGCGCCTTGGCACCTGCGTGACCAATCCTGCGGTGCGCGACATTACCGTAACTTCGAGCCTGTTCGCCACCCTTAACCTGATTTCCGGTGGCCGAATGCAACTGGGCATTGGCCGCGGAGACAGTTCGCGCCGCGTGCTCGGAAAAAAGCCGGTCACGTCAGACCGTCTCGAGCAATCCGTAGAAACCTTCCGTAAGCTCACGGCGGGACAACCGGTGGACTATGAGGAACGATCCGTCCGGCTGTCGTGGGCAACTGGCTCACCGCCGGTCTGGATTGCCGGGTATGGCCCCAAGGTATTGGAACTTGCTGGCCGCATCGCCGACGGCATAATCCTGCAATTCGCCGATCCTGACCTCATCTCTTGGTGCCTGAGTTTTGTTAAGCGAGGCGCCGAGGCGACGGGCAGAGACCCGCGCCGCATCGAGGTCATGTCCGCTGCTCCGGTTTGGGTTTCCGATGATCTGAATGTCGCCCGGGAGCGCGTGCGCTGGTTCCCTGCACTGGTTTCCAACCACGTTGTCGATCTCGTTTCGCGTTACAAACCCGAGGAACTCCCGTCTGCCCTGACCTCGTATATACGGAATCGAGGCCAGTACGACTACCTTCACCATTGTGAGGTCGAGAGTGACAACGCAAAATTCGTTTCCGACGAGGTCACCGATAGGTTCTGCCTGGTGGGACCGACCGAAGCCCACATCGAAAAGCTCCGAGCGTTAGCTCAGGTAGGAGTCACACAGTTCAACCTGTATCTGATGTGTGGCGAGGAGGAGGACACGATCGAGACGTATCGCAGAAAAATTCTGCCTGCATTGGAAAGAGTTGCCAAAGCCTGAGTCACTTTTTGGCAGTTCACCCAACCACGGCCAGAAACTCGCCTTTTCTCCAGACCTTGGTGAAGGCATAGTAAGCGATAAACGAAACCGCAAAGCCCACGAACCATGAATAGTCGTACAGCACCCGAAGCGAAGGCACTAGTAAGCCCACCAGAGCCGTTCCCGCGGCTAGTACAAGCGCTGCAATCGCAAACCAGTTGAAGCCACCCGCATATTCATATCGTCCGCCACGAAGATAGAGATCGCGTACCAGCAGCCTCCGCTTGCGCACCAGGAAATAGTCGCAGATCATGATTCCGGCAATGGGGCCCAAAAAGGCAGCGTAGCCGCCTAGCCAGCCGAGGATGAATGTCTTGTAGTTTGCCAGCAGTTTCCATGGCATCAGGGCAATTCCCATCAGGCAGGTGATCACGCCGCCGGTGCGAAAGCTAATTTTTCGCGGCCACAAGTTAGAAAAATCATTGGCCGGAGATACCACATTGGCACCAATATTGACGTTCAACGTGGCCAGCAGAATGGCAAACAAGGAGACGATAACCGCCACGGGCGAGTGAAAACGGCTCAGCAGTTGCACCGGATCCCAGATCGCTGTGCCGTAGATGACCACCGTCGCCGAAGTCACCAGGATTCCGATCAAAGAATACAGCGTCATAGTTGTGGGCAAGGCGAGCGCCTGCCCAATCACCTGCTCCCGCTGGCGTCGAGCAAAGCGCGTAAAGTCCGGTATGTTGAGAGAGACCGTCGCCCAGAATCCCACCGTGCCATTTAGCGCCGGAACCAGGAACTGGAGAAATTCCGGGAAATTGCTAAACCGCGATGGCGCCTTCAACATCGGTCCGAATCCGCCTGCCGTGACGTAGGCCCAACCTAGCAGCAGCACACCGACAGCCAGCAGCACGGGCGCGCTAATCCCCTGCAGGACGCGAATGTATTCAATGCCCTTCAGAATAACGAATAGATTGATCAGCCAGAACGCCACAAAGCAGATCGCCGGGCCATAAGGCAAATGTCCCCACGCCGGAACCAGGGTTCGAATCAACGTATGGATGGCTTCGCCACCAATCCAGGTTTGAATTCCAAACCAGCCGCACGCCACCAGGGCTCGTAAAACTGCCGCCACATTGGCGCCTAATACCCCAAACGAGGCGCGAGCCAGCACCGGGAAAGGAATGCCGTAACGCGCGCCCGGATGGGAGTTCAACAGCATCGGAATCAGGACGATGGAATTGCCCAGAAACACGGTCGCGAGCGCCTGCTTCCAGTTCATCCCCCCTTGGACCAGACCCGCCGCCAGCATATAAGTGAGAATATTGACTGACATCGAGACCCACAGGGCCGCGAAGTTGTACGTCCCCCAGGTCTGCCGCTCCCTGCCGGCAGGCGCCAGATCCCGGTTATAAAGAGGACTCGATTCGATCTCGGAAGGGATGGAAGGTTGGGCTGCGCTCATAGCAAGCTCTTGGTCTCAAAGGTGAAAATGCAGTCAGTCAGCCGCCGCAGCTTGTCCGGTTTGTGCCGTGAGTGCCCGATACGTTTCTGGCCGGCGATCCCGGAAAAACTGCCAAACCTTTCTCACTTCCACGATCATATCCAGGTCGAGATCGGCCACGACAACTTCATCCCGGTCACGACTCGCTTGCGCAATAATCTTGCCCCGCGGGTTGCAAAAGTAACTCTTGCCATAAAACTCGCCGATGCTCCAAGGCTTCTCGATGCCCACCCGATTGATTGCTCCCACAAAATATCCGTTCGCCACCGCGTGAGCCGGTTGCTCCAGCTCCCAAAGATATTCGGAGAGTCCTGCGACCGTGGCAGAAGGATTGAACACAATTTCCGCTCCGTTCAATCCGAGGATGCGGGCCCCTTCGGGAAAATGGCGATCGTAGCAGATATAGACTCCAACCCGGGCGTACTTAGTGTGGAAAACCGTGTAGCCGAGGTTTCCCGGGGTGAAGTAGAACTTTTCCCAGAATCCGGGGTGACAGTGAGGGATGTGGTGTTTACGATATTTGCCTAGATAGGCGCCGTCCGCATCTATCACGGCGGCGGTATTGAAGTACACCCCGGGCATGTGTTCTTCGTAAACCGGCACGACTACCACCATGTGGTACTTAGCCGCAGTCTTCTGCATTAACCGCGTAGTCGGTCCCTCCGGCACACGCTCCGTAAGTTCATACCAGCGCGTATTCTGCTCAGCACAGAAATAAGGACCATAGAACAATTCCTGGAGGCAGAGAACTTTTACTTTCTTTCGCGCGGCCTGGTCAATGAGCTTCAGGTGCTTGTCGATCATCGCTTTCTTGATTGCCGACAAGGAGTGGTTGCTGCCCACTACGTTTCCTGCCTGGATTAGTCCACAGCGCACGATTCGCGGCATGGGTCACCTCCGAGAAGGGGGAAATATAGCAGACTTTTGGCCTAGTCACGCGATTGGCGACGGGCACCACAACCAGTGCAAATCCAAGCGGCAGGATTTCGAGACGCCTAAATATTGGTTATGGGACAATCGCTGGGCGCATTCCGGCGGGTACGAGATTGTCGCTGGGCACGAAGTTTGGGATCGAATCGGTGAAGAAAACGTGGTTGACGTCTTGGCTAAAGGGAAGTTCAGCAGCCCCTCTACAGACCTTTGACTGACCCACCACACACCTTCCACCCTCCCCTCTCTCTCTTCTTTTCTTCCTTTTTTTCCTCCCCAAGAGATGGGAGCATTGACATCCTCCTCTACCTTATAGGGACAGGATTCCTACAGAGCTTCGCTGGTTTTGCGAAGTCTCTTCGGTGAGGCTTGCGCTCGCAACGGGTCAGTCCCCGTCAGCAGTAAGCAAGAAAACGAACCTGGGACAGCAACAGGTGTTCCCCGCTTTCCTACGCAAAATGAACCTGCTGTTCCTGCCGGCCATCCTGCCACTAATGCTGCTGATTTTCTGGCTATTCCGAGTTCGCTTCACAAATGCATACAAGGGAAAAGCGATGCCACGCGGTGGCGATGCTTACTCGTTACGGACTTAGCCTTCGAGCGTTTCTCGCTGAAAGGCATGCAGAGGCGAATATTTCCACCATCCGGAGTCTCAGAGGAAACCCGCAGATCGTGATTACGGCGTCCGCGATTAGGTTGCTCTGTGTTCTGATTTAGCGACCCTTCATTTCACTGAAGTAGGGCGTGATCCTCGCCGCCTGTACTCTTGGTGCACCCACCACGACCGTGCTATTTGCTGCGGAAAATTCGGTGTCACAGTGATCTAGACAGTTCGCACAGGAAACTGCCTTAGATGTCACAAGAGCGCCGTCACAACCAGCGTTTCCCGATGCACCAAGTGGCGTCGATCATTTTGCGGGGGGGCGAGACGTGCCGTGCTATCGCTAAGAACATTTCGAGCGGCGGCGCATTCTTCGTCTGCGACCGCCAACTCACGGTAGATTCCGAAGTGGAGGTGATTCTTGTGCTACCTGCCGAAGTTACCCATACCGAGAGTAAGCGTGCATCGTGCCTAAGCAAAGTTCTACGTGTAAACCCAGCGTCGAAAAAAGGAAGATTCGGAACCGCCGTAGCCTTCCACGAATACCGCCTCCCCTGAGGTCTGAACCAACTCCCACCCAGTCGGCAGAAAAAAACGATGCTCGGGAGTTCTACAGCAGCATGCCGGCAATCGAAGCCGACATCAAGTTGGCCATCGTCCCGGCGAGCATGGCTCGGACTCCCAGTCTGGCGAGTTCGCCCTTTTTGTTGGGTGCCAGGGCGCCGATCCCACCTATCTGGATTCCGATGGAGCTCAAGTTAGCAAAACCACAGAGGGCGAACGTGGCAATAGTAAACGACCTAGGATCAAGTGCCGCTTTCTGACTGCCTAACATCGTGAAGGCGATCACCTCGTTCAGTGCCATGCGCGTACCCAGCAGATTGCCGATGGCCGGGCAGTCTTTCCATGGGACGCCAACCACCCAGGCAATGGGGGCGAACAGGACGCCGAAAATCCGCTCCAGGCTTTCCGGAAACCAGGAGAAACCGACGTGGGCCAGGCCAGCATGAATTCCCGCCAAAATCCCGTTCAACAAGGCAACCAGGGCAAGAAAGGAAATTAACATTGCGGCAACATTCAGAGCCAGGTTAAGGCCGTCGGTTGTACCTCGGGAAATCGCGCCCAACAGGTTCTCCTGTTCTTCTGCCTTTTGCTCTTCCTCGCTGAGCACTACGCGTCCTCGGGTCTTAGGCTGTTCCGTCTCGGGCACCAGCATCTTGGAGATCAGGATGGTTCCAGGCGCTGTCATGATGACGGCAGTGAGCAGATGTTTGGGATCGATGCCCACCAAGATGTACGCAGCCATGATGCCGCCCGAAACGTGGGCCATGCCGCTGGTCATGATGGTCATCAGCTCGGAGCGGGTCACATCGGGAAGAAAGGGCCGGATGGTCAGGGGAGCCTCGGTCTGTCCCATAAAAATGCTGGCGGCCACATTCAGCGACTCGGCGCCACTGGCTCCCATGAAGCCGGTCATGACCTTCGCCGCCTGCCGGATGATGAATTGCATAATGCCGTAGTGATAGAGGACCGCGAAAAAGGCGGCAATAAAAATGATGGTCGGAAGTACCTGAAAGGCAAAATAAAAGCCCAGGGATGAGTGTTGCTTGCCCAACTCTCCAAACACGAACGTGGAGCCGGCAAAGGCATTGTTCAGGAGCTTTCTGACCAAGTCACCCGCGACCTGAAAAATGAGGCGTCCGACTTCGACTTTGAGCACGAACACGGCAAACGCAAATTGGAGGGCCAGTCCCCAGGCCACGGTCTTAATCGGAATCGCGCGGCGATTGGTGGAAAAAGCGAACGCCAAGCCCAGCATCGTCAGCAGACCGAGAATTCCGGTAAATCGTCCCATTCCAGTTCTCTCTTCAACTCTTAATGATTTCCCTGATAAGCGCTCTGACCTTGGCTGGAGGAGAGTCTGCGACGCGATAACTCTGCCCGATCAATTGCCGCGCACGAGCCGCGCGGGTCGTGTCATTGTAATGAATGGTGCAAAGGGGGTCACCTTCACCCACCTGATCCCCTACCTTTTTATGTAGAGCCAGTCCAACCGCGGGATCGATCGAGTCTTCCTTCTTTTCCCGACCGCCCCCGAGGATGACATTGGCGGTTCCCAAGGCCTCGCAATCTACGCTGGTCACGTAGCCGCCTCGCGCGCTCGTCACCTCAAGCTTATATTTGGCGTGCGGAAGACGTTTCGGGTCGTCCACCACGCCGCAATCGCCACCCTGTAAGGCAATCATCTCGCCGAATTTCTTCATCGCTTTTCCGGAGGCAATGATTTTTGCGGCGAGTTCCCTGCCCTGCTCGACCGTTACTGAAACACCTCCGAGATGAAACATCCAACCTGCCAGCTCAAGACACAATGTCCGGAGATCTTCGGGACCTTTTCCCCGTAAAATATCCAAGACTTCCATCACCTCCAGCGCGTTCCCCACCAGCGAGCCGAGCGGCTGGTCCATATCCGTAATCAAGGCGACAACTTTCTTGCCCATTTGCTCGCCAGTTTCCACCATCAACTCGGCGAGGAAGCGCGCGTCTTCCTCTCTTTTCATGAACGCGCCAGAGCCGGTTTTCACATCGAGCAACAACGAATCTATGCCCTCGGCGAGTTTCTTGCTCATGATCGAGGCGCAGATCAGATGCGGGCTCTCCACGGTTCCCGTAACATCGCGCAAGGCATAAAGCTTGCGGTCGGCAGGAGCGATTTCAGCGGTCTGCCCGATCATGGCGCAGCCCGATTGGCGAAGCACCTCGCTAAATTCTGAAACGGTAAGGTTCACTCTAAAGCCGGGAATTGACTCCAGCTTGTCCAAGGTGCCGCCGGTGTGTCCCAGGCCGCGACCGCTGATCATGGGAACCAGCAGGCCGCCGGCCGCGACTACCGGTGCCAGAACGAGCGAGGTTTTATCGCCCACTCCTCCGGTCGAGTGCTTGTCGACTTTTTTGCCGGGAAATTCGGAGAGATCCAAAACCTCTCCCGAGTGCAGCATGGCGGCCGTCAGGGCCGCCGTTTCGGCCCGCGTCAGTCCTCGCAGGACGGCAGCCATCAGCCATGCCGATGCCTGGTAATCAGGGATCTCGGATTTCGTGTAACCACGAATGAAGAATTCGATCTCGCTCCGCGAAAGTTCGTGGCCATCGCGTTTTTTGCGGATGACGTCAATGGCACGAAAGCCGGTAGAAGGCGCGCTGGCGGGCTGAGTATTCACTTCAGGCGAAACCCTTCCGGCAGGAGCTCTGTAATATGCGCTTGCTTCCAGCCTTGAGCGGTCGGGAAGAAGATGATTGCCTGCGGACCAAATTCAAAAATTACCTGCCGGCAAGCGCCACAAGGAGCGCACGGCAGCTCTTTCGCATTTAGTACCGCAAGCGCTCGAATCCTCAGTTTCGGGCCCGAGCGGGCGATGGCTGCAAAAACGGCGGTTCGCTCGGCGCAGTTGGTCAGGCCATAGGAGGCATTCTCCACGTTGCATCCGGGGAAAATCTCTCCCGTCCCGGTTAGCAATGCCGCCCCTACCCTGAATTGCGAATAGGGCGCATAGGCACGCTTGGCTGCCGCTCGGGCGGCCTTTATCAGCCGCTCGCGATCTTCAGCGGAAATGTTGTTGCTGCCCATAAGAACCGAAGATCCCCGACTTCCGTCGACACCCTACCCATTCGCCCGGGCGACCAGCAGGATGGCCAAACCATAGAAGATGAACATGAGGGTCAGGTAGAGCTTGGCGCGGCCGGCCGAACCTTCAAATTCCCTCCAGGCCAGGATTCCCCAGAGCGCCGCGACCATCGGTGCGGATTGGCCGATCGCGTAAGAGATGGCCACGCCGGTGAAGCTGGCGGCCACCAGATTGAAGACCGTGCCCAGGCCCCAGATAAATCCGCCCAGTATGCCGAGAAGATGCCCCGAAGCGGGTGCGTGGAAAAATCCGCTAAAGCCTACCGGCTCGCCCACAAGCGGCTGCTTCATAAAATAAATATTCCAGATGAAGCAGGAGAGCAACGCTCCCAGCGTCAAGAACACGGCAGCGCTATAGGGTCCGAGGGTATTGCCGCGGGTCATGGCGTGAGTCATAAAGGGTGCCCACAAGCCCATCAGAACTCCGGAGACAAGGCAGGTAATCAGGCTCTTCTTCGTCACCGTCCGTCCTGCCGATCGGAGGCTGCCATAAGCCTTGCCGTCCAGAATGACCGCAATCAGCGCGCACGCAACACCGGCAGCCAACAATCCTGCATTCCCCTTCGGCTGAAGGGCGTAGCTCAACACGACACCAACCACCAGCGCAATACCAATGGCAACCGGAAACGCTACGGAGAGTCCCGCCATGTCAATTGCTGCGACGAGCAAGAGGTTGGCGAGGTTGAACAGGGCGCCGCCAATCAGGGCGTAAGCGATATTAGAGCCATCAGAAGAATGAACGTTATTCAGGAACCTGGAGGCATCGTGCCCCGTACTGCCCATTGTCAAAGCGAGAATTAGGGAGATCAGAAAGATGCCAACCGCATAGTCCCAATAGAAAAGCTCAAAACGATAATTCTTGACACCCTTATAGGTGTTTGCCCACGAGCCCCAACAGATGGCGCTCGTGATCATCATCAGCAGCGCAATGCCCAGACTTTGTGGCGTGAACATCGTTTCTCCTAAGGCGGTCCGCCCAACAGCTCCGTGGGAAACGCCTGCCTGCGAATTCACTTGCCTTGGATTCTCGACACAAATAGCTGCAAAAACCGGTCGGCATCAACCTCAACGCAGACCTTCGCATTGGGAGATACTTTGTCGACCCCCTCGATCACGTAGTGGTCACCGTGAAGCACATTTCGCTCGATCGTGCCATGACGATTGGCAACCGTTTCGCCACGAGTGAATGCCCCGGTGGTTTCAACCTCCACATGCATTTCGGGGGCTTTCACGAGGGTGGCATCAATCGCTACGCCGACCGCTAATGGATCGTACATGGGGGTACCTGGCCAGCCGAATCGCGCCGACAGGTCTACCAAGTATTTCGCAACCTTGTAAATGAAATCATTGACCGGCCCGTGTGTGCTGCCGAGCTGGTCCAGGTACTTTCGGGAAAGCAGCGTCTTATCACCGACGTCGAGCCCAACCATGGTTAGAGGCCAGCCTGCCTGGAAGACAATCTGTGCGGCTTCCGGATCGTTGTAGATATTGGCTTCAGCAGCGGCGTTCACGTTCCCTCCTGAAATCGAGCCCCCCATGAGTATGACTTCCTTCACTAAAGGGACAATGGAAGGATCCTGGAGAACTGCGAGTGCAATGTTGGTGAGCGGACCGACGGGAACTAACGTAATTTCGTGGGGCGCGGCGTGTACCATCTGGATGATGAGATCCGGTCCGAAATGCCCGTTGACTTTGCATTTGCTTGGCGGAAGCTCGACATTGGCTAAGCCATTTCTGCCGTGCCAGAATTCCGCCGTAATCAGTTTCTGAAAGAGGGGATGCTGCGCACCGGCGGCGACCGGTATGTCGCAACGATTCACCAGAGAAACCATGCGCAGCGCATTCTCCAGACCCTGAGCGGCCGTCACGTTGCCCGGGACCACGGTGATTGCGCGCACGTCCAACTCCGGCGACTCCAGCGCGAGCATCAAAGCCATGGCGTCGTCGGACCCGGGATCGGTGTCGAAAATGATTTTTCTGGACGCGGCGAAACCGGGCGTCGGAGCAATGGTCAGGAATATCAGGAGCAGAGCGGAAATATGCGGGATGCGCGCACCATACGACTGGAAGCGTTTCAGAGGCTTTTGTCTCCGGAATGCGACGTAGCCTAGCGTCGGGACCGAAATGGTGTCAAGGCCAATCTGTGCAACTGGTGTGACTCATTCGAACGCGCCTGACGTACAATCGAGGGCGATGTCGCGGGAAGAGACAATACGCTACCCCGACGCCCAGATACCCGCAGTGCTTTGCGGCCGCCCCCTGCTCTCCAACCGGGGCATTCCGCTGAACCTTGACCGGGTAAAGGAGGTTCGCGTCAACACTAGCGCGGTGGAACGCAGAGCGCAAACCCATGTTGCGCGGCGAACCGTCAAGAAAGAGTGGCAGGCCGCCTGGCTCTTGCGCGCAATCTCCTGTATGGACCTGACGACTCTTTCGGGTGACGACACCGCAGATCGCGTGCGCCGGCTTTGTGCCAAGGCGCGTCAGCCCATTCAGCACCAACTCGCGAAATCTTTGGGCATCGAAGAACTCGGAATTAAGGTGGCGGCGGTCTGCGTCTATCACAAGTTCGTTGAAACTGCGGTTGGAGAACTCAAGGGCAGCGGCGTGAAGGTCGCTGCCGTATCCACCGGATTCCCCGCAGGACTGTCTCCGTGGGAAGAGCGCATTGCAGAGATCCGCCGTTCCCTGGAAGCCGGGGCCGACGAAATCGACACAGTCATTACCCGAGCACACGTTTTTGAAGGACGCTGGCAGCAGCTCTACGACGAAGTTGCCGAGTTCAAACGAGCCTCGAACGGCGTCCCCATGAAGGTCATCCTCGGCGCTGGCGATCTGGTGACCCTGAGAAACGTGGGGCGTGCCAGCTTCGTAGCCATGATGGCCGGCGCTGACTTCATTAAGACCTCAACCGGCAAGGAGGCAACTAACGCAACTCTTCCGGTCGGATTGGTGATGGCGCGGGCCATTCGGGAATATGCTCAGGAGACCGGGATGGCGGTTGGCTTCAAGCCCGCAGGCGGAATTCGCACCGCGAAACAATCCATCGAATGGCTCTCGCTTATGAAAGAAGAACTTGGAAATTCGTGGATGAAGGCGGAGCTTTTCCGATTGGGAGCAAGTGGTCTGCTAAACGACATTGAGCGGCAGTTGGAGCATCATGCTACGGGCCGGTACTCAGCCGATTACCGGCATCCGATCGCCTAGCCGGCAGCAGCAGGAGATTGAGAGAAGGGATGAGCATCGCTGAAAAATTTGTGTCCATGGAGTATGGGCCCGCCCCGGAAGATCCGAAAGAGGCTCTGACCTGGCTGGATCGCCACGCCCGGCGATTCGGGCACTTTATTGGCGGCGAGTGGCAACCGCCGGCGGCGGATGTGTTTTTCGACACTACCGACCCTGCCACCGGCGAAAAAATCGCCAGCGTGTCTCAGGGGGCGTCCGCCGATATCGATGCCGCGGTTCAAGCCGCAAGAAAAGCCCTTCCCCACTGGCAGTCGCTTAAACCACACCAACGAGCCAAGTACCTCTACGCGATGGCCCGAGCCGTGCAGAGGCATTCTCGCCGGCTGGCGGTTCTCGAAACCATGGACAACGGCAAGCCCATACGGGAGAGCCGCGATATCGATATCCCGCTGGTAGCCCGCCATTTCTATCATCACGCGGGATGGGCGCAGCTGCTGAAGCAGGAATTTCCGGACTACACCGCGTGCGGCGTCGTCGGACAGATTATCCCGTGGAACTTCCCCCTGCTCATGCTTGCGTGGAAGATTGCGCCAGCCCTGGCGACGGGGAACACCGTCGTTTTGAAGCCCGCCGAGTTCACGCCGCTCACCGCGCTTGCCTTCGCTGAAATTTGCCAGGAGATCGGTTTGCCGCCAGGCGTGGTCAACATTGTGACCGGGGATGGCTCAACTGGCGAGGCCTTGGTGAAGCATCCTGACGTGGACAAGATTGCCTTTACCGGCTCGACCGAGGTCGGGCGAGCGATCCGCAGTTCAACTGCCGACACGCAAAAGCGGCTGTCGCTCGAACTGGGCGGCAAGTCACCTTTCATCATTTTCGAGGATGCCGATCTCGACAGTGCGGTGGAAGGACTGGTGGACGGCATCTGGTTCAACCAGGGACAGGTGTGCTGTGCAGGCTCCCGCCTTCTCATGCAAGAAAGCATTGCCGAGCCTCTCCTCGAAAAAATTCGTGACCGCATGAGTACGCTGCGTATCGGTTCACCCCTGGATAAGGCGATCGACATTGGCGCGATTGTGGCCCCGGTGCAACTGGAGCGCATACGCCGGCTGGTGGATCAAGGTGTCGCCGAAGGCGCAACCTGCTGGCAGCCGCAGCTCGAAATGCCCGCGCGCGGCCTCTATTTTCGACCCACCCTGCTGAGCAATGTGCATCCCACTTCGATCGTCGCGCAGCAGGAAATTTTCGGCCCGGTGCTGGCAGCAATGACCTTCCGGACGCCGGCCGAAGCGGTTGAGCTCGCCAACAATACGGTCTACGGACTGGCCGCTTGCGTATGGAGCGAGAGCATCAACGTATCGCTTCACGTGGCCGCCCAGTTGAAGGCAGGCGTGGTGTGGGTGAACTCGACGAATTTGTTTGACGCCTCGTGCGGCTTTGGCGGATATCGCGAAAGCGGTTATGGACGCGAGGGAGGCCGGGAAGGTTTGCTGGAATACTTAGAGCCCGCCTGGTTCAAGAAGGCTCCGCCTCTTCGCATGGCCGCGCCCACGCCTGCTCGCTCAGGCGACGGCCAACAGCAGAGTGACTTGGCCATCGATCGGACAGTGAAGCTCTACATCGGCGGCAAGCAAACCAGACCCGATTCCGGTTACAGCATCGAAGTGCGCGGAGCCAAGGGAGAGTTGCTGGGCGAAGCTCCGCTGGGTAACCGGAAAGATATTCGCAACGCAGTCGAAGCCGCCCGCAAAGCCGCAAGCTGGGCGAAGGCCACAGCGCACAACCGTGCCCAGGTCCTCTACTACGTGGCCGAGAATCTCTCGCTGCGCCAAAAGGAGATCGCTCGGCGACTTGCCGCCGCAGTAGGAGAAAAGCAGGCAGCCCACGAAGTGAGCATCGGAATTCAGCGGATATTTTCCTATGCCGCATGGACCGACAAGTTCGAAGGAACGGTGCATAATCCGCCGTTCCGCACGATCGCCATCGCGATGAACGAACCAATTGGAACGGTTGGAGTTATTTGCCCAAACGAAGCGCCGCTTTTGGGATTCCTGTCTCTGGTATTGCCCGTGCTGGCAGCCGGCAATACAGCGGTAGTTGTTCCGTCGGAAACTTTTCCGCTCATCGTCGGCGACTTGTACCAGGTTTTTGATACCAGCGACTTGCCCAGTGGCGCGGTAAACATTGTTACCGGCTATACGTCTCAGCTCTTGAAAACACTCGCCGAGCACAACGATCTGGACGCAATCTGGTGCTTCGCCGACGCGGACAGCGCAGCTGCGGCCAAGTCGCTCTCCACGGGGAATCTGAAGCGGGTTTTTACCAATGAAGGCCGCGCCATCGATTGGTTTGACACAAACCAGGGGGAAGGCCGCTGGTTCCTGGAACACGCCACCCAGGTGAAGAATATCTGGGTACCCTATGGTGAATGAAGGTACCTCGCAACCGGTCTCCCCCGAGGACGGTCCCAATCGCCAATGAACAAAACGCGCAGACCACGAGTGAAAATCCGCTGGATCAGCAGCGTGGACGAAGCTGCCATGGCGGTCGAGTGCGGTGCGACTGCTTTAGGGTTGGTTTCTCAAATGCCGAGTGCCCCGGCATAATTACGAAAACGGCATAGCCGAAATAGCCGCAGGCATCCCACCGGGTATCACCCACCCCGTTCTTGCTAACCTTTAAACAAAACGTACCAGCTACTTTCGGTCATGTAGGGATCTGCTGACGATTCCGAGGCCGATTCCGGCCCGGCAGTGTAGTGATACCGGCGCAGTGACGGATGCGCTAAATCCACGGAGCTACGCATCCCGCCCACTTCGAGAGAACAGGCGCGGCCCAGGAGAGCCGGAGCCAACTGCCGACGCCGCCCTTGACGCTGAATCGGACGAGGAAGAATGACGGTATAATCGCGCCATGGCTGACCATGTGATCCACATCTCGGAAGCGGAAGCCGCCCGCTCGCACCGGCTCCCTTGTCCACTCTCACATGGCACATCCCGACCCTCACTATCTTGCCCAGCTCGCCTCCATTAGCCCAACTAGCAAGAGCGGGCCGGGCCCTGGGAGGGGGGTGTAGCAAAAGCACCTCAATGCGTGTAAAACCAACCACAAATCCCCGTTGACACTCTCCGACCCGCCAAATAGACTCGGCGTTCTTTGAGGTAGGTCGAGAACCATCGGGTGTGGGCCCTGGTCTCCGGCCCGGGCAGGCGGGTCGAAGACCCGCCTGCAAAGAGCTTCTCTTATGGCTAAACGTCCCCGAATCGCGGTAGTCGGCAGCGCCAACATCGATCTCACTACTTTTACTGATCAGTTCCCCAAACCGGGAGAGACGATATTTGGCCAGAAATTTGACCTGGGCTTCGGAGGCAAGGGTGCGAATCAGGCGGTGGCTGCCCGTCTGTGCGGAGCGGACGTCTTTATGGTGGCTCGGGTGGGCAGCGACCTGTTCGGTCCAGCCATGATTGAAAATTTTAAGAAGCTGGGCATCGACGCAAGCCAGGTCAAGCAAGTCCCCGGATTGTCCAGTGGCGTAGCACCGATCTTCGTCGACCCGCATGGACAAAACCGAATTCTCGTCGTAAAAGGCGCAAACGACGCCGTGAAGCCTGCCGATGTGGACGCTGCGGGCAACATGCTGAAGACGACCGACTGCATCGTCCTCCAGTTTGAAATCCCTCTTGAGACCGTCTACTACACGGTTGCGTTCGCGCGAAAACACGGCATTCGCTGCATCCTGAATCCTGCTCCGGGACAGCCAGTCGAAATGCGGGCACTCGCTGAACTTGATTACCTTGTGCCCAATGAAAGCGAGGCGGAATCGATTACCGGAATTCGGGTGCGGAGCGTCGAAGATGCCAAAAAATGTGCGGAGAAGCTTCTGGCGGGCGGCATTCGACGTGTCATCATCACGCTGGGCGCGAATGGTTCTCTTCTTGCAGGTCGCGACCTGAAAGAGCATCTGCCCGCATTTCCGGTGAAGGCGGTTGACAGTACCGGCGCCGGGGATGCGTTTATTGGGAGCTTCGCCGTTTTCCTTGCGGAAGGATTGCCGGAGCGAGAGGCGGTGCGCCGCGCGAATCTGTACGCGGGTCTCTCGACAACGGGCGTCGGTACACAAAAGTCTTTTTACGACCGGGAGCGTTTCGATGCCGAATGGGCGGCCCAATCGAAGACTAACTCAGTTTCGGTGTCTACCTAACTGAGGAACGCAATTCCCGCCTTCCTGAGCTCTCACAAAAATCTTGACTTTGGGACGAAACTCCAGTTAGATGGCCGCGCTACGGCTCACGGGCCTCCCAAAGATTTAGATTCTAGTGGGGTAACGGAGAGTCCCTTCATCGCTCGCGCTTGGGACCGCAAAAAAAAGGGGCAGGTATGCTGAACAAGAGGACACTTTTCGCGGTGTTTTTCTGCTCGCTTGTCTTTTCCGTCCACCCACTCCTCTACGGTCAGGCAAATGGCAGCTTTTCCGGGACAGTTGCGGATAAAACAGGGTCGGTGATTGCAGGGGCGATGGTGAGAATCGCATCACAAGGCACGGGTGTGGTGCGCGAAGCGAAAACCGACGAATCGGGACATTATCTCGTGCCTTTGTTGCCGGTTGCGATCTATACCATTCGAGTGGAGTCCCTGGGTTTTCAGCCGATCGAACAGAAAGACGTTCGGCTGCAGGTCGATGAGCATCGCGAATTGGATTTCACGCTGGCACCTGCTTCTGTCAGCGAGCAGGTGGAAGTAAACGCTACCCAAGTCGTTGTCGAGACCGCAAATCCGAGCCTAGGACAGGTCATTACCTCGCAGCAGGTCGCCGAACTGCCATTGAATGGGCGTGATTTCGTTCAATTGGCGACGCTCACTCCAGGTACGACGCAAGAAACAAATCCGAACAGTTTTTTTAACGGTGGCCCCAGTAGTGAGGTTTCAGCCCGGGGTACCTATTCGCTTTCGGTCGGGGGGTCACGAGCGCAAAGCACGGATTGGCTCTTCGATGGAAACGATAACAATGAATTGACCGCGGGTGGGATCGCTATTCTGCCTTCCATTGACGCGATTCAAGAATTCAAGGTTCTGACCTACAACTACTCAGCGGAATACGGTACTCGGGCAGGTCCCACGGTGCTCGTAACCACAAAGGGTGGAACGAACCAATTGCACGGATCTCTGTTCGAATTTTTCCGGAATACAAAGCTCGATTCAAAGAGCTACTTTGCCGCGACCAGGGAACAATTCAACTTGAACCAGTTCGGGGGAGCGTTGGGGGGGGCGATCCGAAAGGACAAGACCTTCTTCTTTGCTGATTACCAGGCAAAGATGCAGCGGCACGGCCAGCCTTTTACTGGCCTAGTTCCCACTCAGGCGATGATGAATGGCGATTTTTCGCTGGACCCGTTGGGGCAGCCTCGCGGGTCTGCGGCATTCCCTCACCTTGTGAATCCAGTCGGCGGTTTCGTGCCTTTTCGGTGCGACGGGGCGGGGAATCCGATTCCAGCAAACTCGAACGGCACCCAGAGCGGCGGCACTCAGAATTGCGACAAGATTCCGGCGAACATGTTCGACCCGATCCACCTTTATCCGCAGAGCACCACGCCGAATCTCACCACGTTAACCAATTACGCGAACGTGCCCGTGAGAAAGCTGAATGAAGGCGAGTTCGACGTCCGGCTGGACCATAATTTTTCCAGCAAAGACTCTGCATTTGCGCGATTTAGTTACGATCAGGCAACATCGTTCGTTCCGGGGGGCTCGCCTGGATTTGCGGAGGCGGGCGCCTTCGGCAGCACCCAGGGCATCACGAATCATGGACGCAACGTAGCCGTATCGGAAACGCACATATTTTCCGATCGCAATATCAACCAGATCAACGGGGGATTCAACCGGATTTTCAACCACATCACGTCGTTTGGCGACAATACTTGCGAGTCCGCGCTCCTGGGAATTCAGGGCGCGAATCTGAACAGCAAATGCCCAGGTGCTCCTGCCGGTTTCTCACAGTCTTCTAAAGACTGCATGAGTTGCGGACTTAGTTCGACCTTGATGAACAATTATTGGGCATTAGGAGACCGGGGGTTCGCTCCGTTCCAAGGCGGCACGAATGTGTTCTCGATTTCGGACTCGTTCGACATGATTCGCGGCAAGCACAATATCCGTCTGGGTGGTCAGGTTCGCGCCCAGCAAATGAATGTGGAAACGAATGCTTTCCAGGACGGTTTCTTCATCAACTTTGGGTTGACCGGTGATGCGGCCGCGGACCTTCTGCTCGGGCAGCTGGGCGGCGGAATCCATGACCAGACCTTTTTCGGAGCAACGACGGGCAGGAGGTGGAAGCTCTTCCGACCTTATGTGCAGGATGACTGGCGTGTCACGGACAACTTGACTTTGAACCTCGGTGTGGCTTGGGCCCTGGTAACTCCAATTACTGAAGAGGCAAACCGCCAGGCAAATTTCGATTTTGCGTCAGGGAAGTTTTTCGTTGCCGGGAATGCTTCACTGGCAGGCTGTACGATTTGTGTGCGCTCCGATGGTCACGTCGGCATACAGTTCGACAAAACTGCTTTTGAGCCACGCATCGGGTTAGCGTGGAAACCATTTGGTAAAGCGAATACTGCCGTGCGCGCCGGGTATGCAATTTTCCATGATTCATCTTGGAACCAAGGGGCACAGGGGTTGTGGGAGAACCCTCCGTATTTCGCGGAGTCAGACAACTTCCCGGGTCCGTGCCTGCCATTTAAGAACACGACCAACAACTGCGGTGTTCAGAGAATGTTCCTCCTGTCCAACCTGCAACCGATCACCGCACCGCTGAGTCCGCAACTGTTTCCCGGAGGCCTGCAATCACAGAATCTCGATTTCCGACAGGGCAAAGTACAGCAGTTCAACTTGAACATTGAACATGAGTTGCCCGCAAATGCGGTTCTCACAGTGGGATATGCGGGGTCACGCAGTTCGCATATTCTGGTGGACGGCTTGAATCTGAACGTTGGATCTCCGACGGCTTGTGCAGGCGGACCCAATGCCGTGCCGGGTTACACCTTGGGCTGCCGCCCGGGCGGGGCCTTCTTTTTGCCGCAGTGGGGAGCACCAACGTTCCTATTTCCACTGACGATTAACAACAACAACGACGCAGGGAAAGCGCACTACGATTCATTCCAGGTCAAGGCCGAAACCAAGAGCGAGAGATACGGTCTTTATGCTCTGTTAGGCTATACCTATTCGCGCACTTTCGATTCAGGATTTGCCGATGGCCTGGGTACGTTTCCGGGCGCAACCTACTTCCCCTTGCCAGGATATCAACACCTGGATTGGGCACTCTCGACACTTAACCTGAACCATCAGTTCACGGCTAGCGTGCTCTACAACCTGCCGTTCGGCGAGGGCAGGCAATTTGGCAACAATTGGAGCGCTCCGGTCAACGCGATCGCCGGAAACTGGGAAGTAGACGTCATCGAAAGGGCGACGACAGGCTTTCCTTTGTTTGCCGTGGATAGCGCCAACGGAAGTGGCGGACCAGGTACTTCGGGCGTAGCGTTTTCCTGGAACGGAAACGGGTTGAATCGGCCGAATCAGATCAGCGCTCCGAACCGACCTGGACCGGTGGCCGCCAATTCTAATATTCAGTGCCGGTTTGGGGCAGGACAGGCGATTCCCGGCACGAATCTGCTCGGAATTGCTCCCACAAGCGTACATACTCTGCAAAACTGGTTCAACCCTTGTGCCTTCGATCACGCTGCAATCGGCGAGTTGGGAAATTCCAATCGCGCGCCGTTATACGGTCCGCGGTTTGTGAACACGGATCTCTCGTTAATCAAGCATTTTCCCCTGCCCTATGAGAGCATGCGGCTGGACTTCCGAGCGGAATTCTTTAATATCTTCAATCACCCGCAGTTCTATTTGCAGGGCGGCAGCAGCGGGATGCAGGATGTTAACGCGCTGTCAAGTTTTGGGGTGGTGAACGGGACGGTAAAAGATCCGCGCGTGATTCAGTTCGCACTGAAGCTGATATTCTAGAACTTTGCGCGGCCTGCCCTTAAATTTTCTGCATACAGATGCGGTCGGGAGACGCTGCTGAGCCGCGTCTCTACAAAAAGCTTTTTCGGAGCGCCATGACGAAGAGGATAATCTCCATTCGCTCTGTGTTCTCTTGTTGTGACCTTTGAAAGTCAAGCCCTGGCGCAGAAAATCAAAGTAATCGTCGATCAGGATGGTCGCGGGCCTGGGACCAGTGATCAGCAGGCCATCCTCCTGTTCTTGCAGTCAGAGAAGTTTGAGGTTCTCGGCATTACCATCGTCAGTGGTGATCAGTGGGTGAAAGAGGAGACTCAGCACGTATTACGTTTGCTCGAAATTGCGGAGCGTACTGACGTGCCGGTTGTTCAGGGAGGCGAATTTCGTCTGTTCAACTCCAAAGGAGACAGAGCATTGGGAACGGCTGTACGGCAAACTGGAGTACCAGGGATGCTGGACGGAACGGTTTGCGGCACAACGGTCTACGATCTACGAGCAGCCCTATCACCCTCCCGAGATTGTGCCTCCCATGCCCGAAGATGAGCCTCGCATCAAGCCGCTTCCCGGTACGGCCGCGGAGTTCATTGTGCAGATGGTGCACAAGTACCCGGGCCAGGTGGTACTTTGGGCGGGCGGTCCGCTGACCAACTATGCCTTGCCCTCAAGCTGGATCCCTCTGTAGCAACGTTGGCGAAAGAGTTCATCATGATGGGCGGTGGCTTGTACGCCGATAAAGGAGCGATGGGTCCCGGCGCGATCGATGCTCGCCAAGAATTCAACTGGTGGTTTGATCCGGAGGCCACTCGCACCGTATTGCGGGCTCCCTGGAAGAAGATGACCATCACTCCGATTCTGTAAAGACGCAGTTTACTTCCGAGATGAAGGCCAAAATCGCCAAGGCTGGCACGCCCGTGACACAATATCTGGACGAGTATTCCCTGCCCGGCTACGTGTGGGACGAAATCGCGGGCGCCGCCCTCATCGATCCTTCCATCATCACCGGCCCGAAGCAGCTCTATATGGACATCGATGTAGATCACGGCGAAAGTTACGGGAAGACCATTTTTTGGGATTCGAGAGCAGGGGTGCCCTCATACTTCCGATTGGCCAATGTTCAGTTCGATATTGATGCCGAGAAGTTCTACAAATCTTCGTCGACCTCATGACGCGGCGTCCACATCAATGATGAAGCGCCGCGGATCCTGCCCCGGCAAACACATCCTGGCTGCTCAGCAGCTCCTTCGGTTGGACCTAGCCGCGACGTAAGGTGGTCCTCGGCGAGGACTCTTCCGGACCGTGTAGACTCTCCTGGTGATGACTCAGGGTCCCGGGTCAGGATCAAGTGCAATGGAGACAAATGGGTATTCGAGAAAAGCGGGAAGAGTTCCGGCGGAGAGGCATAGGGGTGGCTCCTTCATGGTAAGTATGTGCCAGTAGTGACGTCGAGCGAGTCGCAAGAAAAGGAACCGGGAAGGAAAGAGACAATGGATCTTGAGCAAAACATATCCCGGATGACACGACGCCAGTTTGTGACCGCCACCGGCGCACTCTTCGTGCTCGACAGCTTCGGACCTAGGGTGCGGGTCACCCGAGGCCAGTTAAGCGGGAAATTAGAGCGCGGGCCCGGGCTCTCGCGCGTGATCATCGATACTGATCCGGGTGTGGACGATGCTCTGGCCTTGTTGCTGGCGATGCGGTCGCCGGAGTTGAAGATTGAGGCCATCACGGCGGTGGCCGGAAACGTTCCGCTGGAGCTGACTCTTCCCAACGCTTTGCGAATGGTGGAAATTGCCGGCCGCAGCGAGATTCCCGTGGCGGCTGGAGCTAAAGCGCCTCTGCTACGGCGGCTGGTTACCGCTACTTACGTGCACGGAGAAAACGGATTGGGCGGGGCAGCTTTTCCGGAGCCCCGCACCACGGCCGTCGCCGAGCCTGCAGCGGAACTCATTCGAAGCATTGTAAAAAAGTATCCGGGGGAAGTAACCCTGATTACGATTGGGCCGCTGACGAATGTTGCTGCTGCTTTGCAGTCGGATTCCGAGCTTGCGGGCAGGGTTCGGAGAATAGTGATGATGGGAGGGTCTTTATCCGGCGGAAACATCACTCCTGCGGCGGAGTTCAACATTTATGTCGATCCCGAGGCAGCGCGCATTGTGTTTCAATCGGGAATGCCCGTGACAATGGTGGGCCTCGATGTCACGCGCCGGACCGCTTTAACCGAGGAACACGTGCGCGCGCTTGAGGCTGGAAGGGGCGGGGTGAGCCAGGCGGCCGCAGCTTTAGCTCGCAACGCCATTGAGCAGCACCGTCGGGCCGGGTTTGCAGCTAGACCCAATATGCACGATCCGCTCGCGGTGGCGGCATTTCTTGATTCTTCGCTCCTGAAATGGAAGGATTATTACGTCGATGTCGAAACCAGGGGCGAACTGACGGCCGGTGAAACCTTGGGCTACAGCCCGAGGACTGGAGGCTCAGAGCAACGCTCTGCGACCGAGAAGCAATTTCCCAACCTGCTGATTCGTGGATCGGCTCCTACTCTCGCCAGCTCTGAAAGTTCCTCTGTCCTGCGCGACAAGTTTGTTCCCAATGCGAAGGTGGCGGTGGACGTGGATTCCGCAAGGTTCTTCGACATGCTCATTGGCCGGCTATCGGGCAAGCAATAGCGGTTCAGCCCCCGAGGTGAAGGATGAAATTTGGCGTCTTA
>Ga0209804_1000490_pt1 | contig 31827 bp, 31 predicted proteins | sample GraSoiAngelo_139_FD_185896 | JGI IMG/M metagenome (GOLD analysis project Ga0209804, IMG submission 185896) | Grasslands soil microbial communities from the Angelo Coastal Reserve, California, USA - 14_0929_12_20cm (SPAdes) (version 2) | ecosystem: Environmental > Terrestrial > Soil > Grasslands ... | reverse complement strand
CCCGGTGGTCGCGGCGTCACTGAAGGCGCTCGAGCTGCTCAGCGCATCCACTGAACTGCGCGACAAGCTTGAAGAAAACACGACATATTTCCGCGCAGCCTTGACGGAACGTGGCCTGACGATAAAGCCTGGCGTTCACCCTATTGTCCCGATCATGATTGGCGACGCAGCTAAATCACAAAAGTTCGCCAGTCGAATGCTTGAGAAAGGCGTTTACGTCATCGGCTTTTTTTACCCGGTCGTTCCGCATGGCACCGCGCGGATCCGCACACAAGTGTCAGCAGCGCATTCGCGCGAAGATTTGGAATTCGCGGTGAACGCCTTTGCCGAAGTGAACGAAGAATTGAAATAGCGGTAAAGGGGCATGCCTACAAAGGCGGATCGGCTTCTCCGAAGACGATGGTGAAAGCAGTCGCCGAAGGCGCAGTATAAAGTCCGCGGAATCGCGCAAATAGAAGTTAGGCGGCAGAGCCGCGGATATTTGCCAACGCGTTGAGGACAACGCGTTCCACCTTTGCGCACTGCTAGCGAAATTCCAATCGTCTTCGAATAAAGTAGCGCGTTGCCATGCGCGGAGCAGATTATGGGGTGCATAAGGTTGCCGACACCACCGTGGATTGGAAGAGCCTTCGCGAGGATTTCCCGATCCTCCGCGAACAGGCGCATGGCCATCCTCTGATCTATTTTGATAGCGCGGCGACCTCACAGAAGCCGCGCGCGGTGATCGAGGCGCTTCGGAATTTTTATGAACATGAGAACGCAAATGTCCATCGTGGACTCCATACCCTGAGTTCACGCGCGACAGAAGCTTACGAAAAGGCGCGGAAACGTGTAGCGGAATATATCGGTGCCCCGAGTGCAGATGAAATCATCTTCACACGTGGGACCACTGAGAGCATCAATCTGGTAGCCCAGGCATGGGGCGGAAAATTTATCCGCGAAGGAGATGTCATTCTCCTGACAGAAATGGAGCACCACAGCAATCTTGTGCCGTGGCAATTGTTAGCGGAACGAACAGGAGCGCGGCTGCGCTTCGTGCCGGTTCTCGATGATGGGACTTTGGATCTCGCACACCTTCCCAAATTACTTACGCAGGAGGTGAAACTGTTTGCCTTTACACACATTTCGAATTCCCTGGGCACAATTAATCCTGTCGCCGAGTTGTGTGAGAAAGCGCACGCCGTAGGCGCCCTTGCGCTGGTGGATGCGGCGCAGAGCGTGGGACACTTAACGCTCAACGTGGGCGAGTTGGGCTGCGACTTCATGGCGTTCTCCGGCCACAAGATGTGTGGACCGACCGGGATCGGCGCTCTTTATGCGCGAAAGGAGATTTTAGATTCCATACCGCCCTGGCACGGCGGTGGTGAAATGATTGTAAGCGTCGCCTTGGAAAAGAGCACGTTTAAGAAAGCGCCGCATCGATTCGAAGCTGGCACGCCAAATATCGCGGGGGCCATCGGTCTCGCTGCGGCGATTGATTATCTTGATGGAATCGGGCGCGCAGCAATTTTCCAACATGACTTGCAACTGGCGCGTTATGCATGCGATCGCCTGACCGAATTGCCACGGACGCGCGTTTTTGGACCAGCCGAGGAGCGTGGCGCCCTGGTTGGATTTGTGATGGATGCGGCGCATCCGCATGATCTCACCACGTTCGCCGACCAATACGGACTGGCGTTAAGAGGCGGGCATCATTGCAACCAGCCGTTAATGCGGCGATTTGGTGTGTCGGGGACGACGCGCGCCAGTTTCTATTTCTACAACACGAAAGAGGAAATAGATCGGATGATTGAAATCCTGCACAAGGCTGCGCGTTTCTTTAAATGATGTGCGTCGTTTCCTGTCATTCTGAGCGCAGCGAAGAATCTCGGATCAGTCGGTCGGCCAGGGCGCCAAGGACCAGCCAGAGATGTTTCGCTTTGCTCAACATGACAAATAGCGTACGCGATGCTGTGCGACCCAAAACGCTAAACAGGTAATTCATGGAAATCGAAGAGCTATATCAGGAAGTCATTCTCGATCATTCGCGCCGGCCGCGGAATTTCGGTGAGCTGCCTGATGCCGCGGTGCTAGTACATGGTGACAACCCGGCTTGCGGCGATGAAATTCATCTCGCTGTTAAATTTGATGCCGGCGGTGGCTTGGAGGACATCAAGTTTACTGGGAGCGGATGCGCGATCAGCCAGGCATCAGCGTCTTTGATGACGATGAAACTCAAGGGAAAAAGTCGCTCGGAAGCGATGGAAATGCTTCGCGCCTTCCACGATCTCGTCACAAATGACGCAGGGGAAGCGCCCAAAGCGCTGGGTGATCTCCGTGTTATGAAAGGCGTGCAACATTTTCCGCAACGGGTCAAATGCGCAATGCTCCCGTGGCGAGCAGTGGAACAGGCGTTTGAGCAGGGCGCCGGCGAAACGACAGTTTCAACTGAACCGACGTAATCGCACGAGGAACGCATGCTTTATATGATCATCGAACGCTTCAAAGACCCGCCTGCGATTTATCGGCGTCTGCGCGAAAAAGGCCGGATGATGCCCGAAGGACTCGAGTACGTTTCGAGCTGGATTGCTGTCGATCGGAACATTTGCTGGCAACTGATGCGCACCGAAGACGAGTCGCTCTTCCAGCGCTGGATCGACAATTGGAAAGACTTGGTGGATTTCGAAATCGTTCCCGTTCGTACATCAGCCGAAGTGCGAGAAATAATGGAAAAACAACTGTAGAGGAAGCCGTCGGTTTCCCGTCGGAACTACATTCGAAACCTGCGCGCTAACCCTCGTGCAGGGCGATACTGGCGCCCACCCAGGTTTTGTCGATGTTGAAATCGACACCCATCATCTTGCTCTGACTCATTCGGACAAGATTGTTGACCAATGTTGGATCGCGGTCGCTCTCCGGCCAAACAAACATCATGCGGATTTCGGCCTTTGATTTCTGGCCATCAACCGTTGGCACAAACGCAGCGTAGTCGACTTTCCTCTGCAAAATCCATTCGTGCGGATTCTTTAGAGCAGCGGTTTTTTCGCGTGTTGGCTCCATCTCCACGCCGTGACCGGCAAACGAGTAGAGCGGTTTCAAAACGTAATTATCGATCTTTTCGCTGACTGGGAATTCGTCGGCAAAAAACGCTGGCGATGTGTGTTCAGTCTTTAGGAACGGCAGTGAATGTTTGCTGATCCGGAAGTACCAATTCGGATGACCGACCCATGTGACGTCGAGATCATCTTGAAACCGGAATGGCAGATTCAAATCGGGTCTCTGAGTTAGCTCATCGAAAATTACCCGGTTGTAAATCCGCTCAATCCGCACTTCACGTTCATCGCGATCGTAAAATAATTGGCGACCGCGCTTCTTGATTTTCGTCACGCAAACCGGGCAGATACCGAGAAGGGTTTCCGTAGCAGCGAAATCGATCCGTGTTTTTTGCTTTTCCGGCTCGATCTCAAGTAGGACGATATTTTCTGGAGCTGAATCGGCGATGATGGTGCGTCGTAACAAGCCAAGATACGCCTCGTCTTTGATTCCGCCGAACGAGGATGTCCAGTTGCGCGGAATCGCCGGATACGCCTTGCGAATGCAGCTCAGCAACAGTAACTGAAATCCGAACAAGCTCGGGAACGCTTGCAATTCAATCAACCGTGGGACGAGGCGGTTTCCTTCTTCGCAAATCGCGAAATCCACAACGAGAAAATTTGGATGTGCCGATTCATTTGGAACGTCTAGTCCGTTCGGAACCGCAAGAGCCGCATGCCGCGCGAATTCCGGCGTACGCGTGAGAGCAACGATCGCATTTGCCGCGCCCGTCACTTCATCGGTGAAATCGCGCGTCAAAAAGATCGGCGTTTCTGAGATCCGAAAATCTGCCGGCCATTTTTCGGTTTCGTTTACGCAGCGCACGAGCCCCGCGTATTTCTCTGGCGTGAAGCCGTCGTTGAATTGCGCGCGCAATTGCGGATCCATTTTGTCAGATCCGCCCCTAGCTACTCGCCGTTCGGCTGGTCAACAATACTGTTAACATGCAGCGGACCGAGAACGTTGGCCGCACCGTTGTCAGCGACGACCACAACGCGATTACCACGCGGCGTGTTGAAGGCGTGATCAGCTGTAGGCACTGAATATTCGCGCCCGTCCGAAGTACGGATGACAAACGGCACGAAGGGAGCGACTAAGAGGCGCTCGCGCACATCAGCAATCATACAGCAAATTATACCAAAAACTTCCCTCCTTGCATCACTTGTTGGCCATCGAACCAAATGTCGAAATCACGGCCAACACAGTCGATATGCGTCTTGGAAATCCAGTCTGCGCCGGTGTGCTCGGCGTAGGGATGGCCAAAAGCGATGTGGACACCTGGGATTTTTTCGTCCTGTAAAATGTGGCCAATAACATGCGTGCACGCCGTGTTCGTGCCGATGGCGAATTCCCCCACGCGATTGCTGTTCTCGTCGGTGCTGGTGTAGGCGCGAAATTCGTCGCGCAAATCCTTGTTCTCAGACTTCAACGAGCGGATCCGATTATTTTCCACTTCGATGGTAAGCGGGTTGGATTCGAGATCGCCGAAGCGTTCGCAGAGATAATCGCCCACAACGCCATCAACGACGAACACTCCGTTAGTGTTCATAGGCGCAGTGAAAATTTCGCCCCCGGGCAAGTTGCCCCATTTGTCGCGCGTGATGATCCCGCTCGTTTTGAGCCACCTCAACTTCGGAGAAAGCTCAGCCTCAAACTCAGTGCCATGCGGCGTTTTGCAGGTGATCCGTTCAGCTTTGCGGGCGCGTTCGACCAGGCGCTCACTCAAGTCATCCACTTTCAAAAAGTCGGCCCGCATGCCTTCGAGCATGATTTGTCGGTTAATGTTCACCATATGAGCGTGTCGGATTCGGTGGTTGTTCACGACACCGGTCATTTGCGTCCGGGCAGTGAGCTCGCCTGGCTGCGTCTGGGCTGCGAAGATCGATACCTGTGAGCGTGCCAGATCGTCCAGGATGATCTCTGGCATAAATTTCAGCGGACGCCGCGCATGATGCTCCAAGACAAACAAGCTGTAATCCGAACCCACTCGCTCCACTTCCGTTTGGAGCGCCGCCGCGATCTCGCGCGTTGCGGTGTCTGTAATGATTGTGATCCGCTCCTCCGGTTTTAATCGAAGACAGACATTGATCGCATTGCGCGCGCCGGGAACTAACTCCGGATCGATTGGATAATGATAGGCGCGGTCGGGCATATAAAAGTTTTCAGAATTACGCTGAAATCAGGAGCAGGCAAATCTTCTCTGGCGCGTGTACACATTGGGGCATTAGCACCGTCTGGTACTGCTTCAATTACGATACATACAGATAATGGGTTTTCGACGAAGAGAGTTTGTGACTTTATTGCAGTCACTTTAAATGAAGATCGTAGAGCAAGACTCTTCCGAGCACCCGCTATGAAATTGCAAATTCAATCGCTGACTTACTTTGGTGCTGTGCTTGTAATTTTCGGGGCGTGGGCCAGGCCAGCTCTTGGGGATCAACAGCAGCAGGCCTCTTCATTCCAGGTGCAAAAGGCTGATGTGGCGAAGGCCGGGAAACTGGCTGACGAACTCGCGTCACTTTCGCCAAGAGTGAATCGTGAAGAAGCAAAGCTGCTGGCAGACTGCGCGTTCGCCACTGTTAGCAAGCTCAGGCGAGAATACCGCATGTTTGGGACACCGATCTTCAATAACTTCCTCATTTATCACGGCCTGAGGAAACGCGGTTACTGCTACCAATGGTCGGAGGACCTGCTCCTCGCCCTCGACAAATTGAAGCTAACGAGCCTCGAACTGCACTGGGGCGAATACGACCCGGGCACGTGGCGCGAGAACAATTGCATCGTTGTGACCGCCAAAGGCCAGCCATTCGAGCGCGGGATCATGTTGGAGTGCTGGCGGCATTTAGGACACCTCTACTTCGGTCTAGTTGCCAGCGATTATGAGCAATACGCGGAGAATAGCGCGTACGCGCGCCTTGTCTTGGACAGATCGGCAGCCCGCAAAGCTTCCGGGGCTAATCATGGCGTTGCGTTTCAGAAGAGAGTTCTAGCTAGCGAAAAAACCGGCAATTACTGAAATCTCTTCAGCGTGTTTTCGCTGCGCGCTGAGTCGAGGCGCTGAGCGAATTGTCTCCTGCACTCCTTGTCATTCCGAGCGAAGTCGAGGAATCTCTAATTGTTGATTGCAATCCCGCAACAGCGGGAGACTCCGCTCGACACGACAGTCAAGGCAGCCGTCTCAACACCACCAGAAATTTCTTGCGCGAGGCGACGCTCGATTCCAAACTCGCGGTGCAATGAGCACCTTTGCGCGTTCGAATAATTTCGCTCGCGCTCTTGTCTCTGCGCTCGTTTCAGTAGGGTTTCTTTGGGCGCTCGCGCTGAGTGCTTCACCGCAATTGCATCAGCGCGTCCACAAAGATGCGAATCGTGTTGAGCACAACTGTGCGGTGACGATGATCACATCGGGCAGCTACGATCATGCTGCACAGGTGCCGTTAGTCAGCGCACCGGTTCCGGCGCTTCAATTTTCCAAAATTCCGGCGTTGAGCCCATGCTGGGTTCAATCGCCTTTTCTTGGCGCATGCATTCTCGAGCATGCGCCACCCGCTCGCGGTTAGCACGCAGCTGGGCCGCGTTCTCGCGGAGCGTTAGAAGTCAATTACTTCGCTTGAGTGTCGGCACGGCTTTGTGCAAGAGCCGCCGCTTTTTACCTGGCTTCACGCAAATCGTGACCGCCGCAACCAATCACAACTCTGAAAAACCTATTTGAAGAACATCTCAATGAAAAAATTTCTAATCGTATCAGTCGCAGTGTCGCTTATGCGCAACATTGCTTTGGGTCAAGACGCCGCTCCGGCATCGGCCAGTCCAAGCCCTTCGCCCGCCGGCACAGAAGCGGAACGCGTGGTCGTCCAAAGTCAGGAGTTCGACATCTCGCGTGAGCAAATCGTGCCGAGTCTCGGTGCGACGCGTTACACGGTCGGCCCCGACCGTCTCGATTCCCAGTCGCAAGGCGAGGACGCGCCGTTTAACCAAACGATGTTGCGCTTCCCCGGGGTCACGCAGGATTCGTTCGGGCAGCTTCATGTCCGCGGCGAACATGCAAATTTACAATACCGCATCGACGACGTCCTGATCCCGGAAAGTATTCCGGGTTTTGGCCAGGTACTGGAGACTCGCTTTGCGGACAATATTTCGCTCATAACTGGCGCGCTGCCCGCGCAGTTCGGCTTTCGTAATACCGGCGTAATCGATATCCATACGAAGAACGGCGCTGTTTTCCAACAGGGCGACGCATCGGTGTATGGCGGAAGCTTCGACACCATTATGCCGAGTCTTGAGTACGGCGGCGTGGCGGGGAAGGCGAATTATTACGTCACCGGGAGTTACCTGCACGATGGCATCGGGATCGAGAATCCAACGCGCACCGCCAACCCGATCCATGACGACACCGATCAATATAGAATGTTTGGTTACTCCTCGTACATTGTCGACGACACCAGCCGATTCGTGTTGCTGACCAGCGGGTACCACGGTGATTTTGACATTCCGAATAATCCCGGGCAAACGCCGCAGTTCATCGACATGGGAAGATCGACATTCAACTCAGCCAAGCTCGATGAGACCCAGGTCGAGCAAGATGCATATGCCATTCTCGCCTATCAAAAAAAGATCGACGATTTCAATATGCAGGCGTCGGTTTTCACCCTGTATAGTTCGGTCCTCTTTCGGCCAGATAATGTCGGCGATCTCATTTTCAACGGCGTTGCCTCACGCGTCGATCGCGACATTTTCTCGAATGGAATCGCGTTAGACGCGAGCTACAAACTCAACGATGAACACACGCTCCGCGGCGGATTCCTTATAAACGCGCAGCATGCCACCGTCGGAACGTCCACACTGGTTTTCCCGGTCGATGCCAACGGCAACCAGACCAGCGACATTCCTCTGCGCATTGTCGATAACTCCGGCAAGTACGGCTACTTCTACGGATTCTATTTGCAGGATGAATGGAAACCTTTCGAACAACTCACAATCAATTTCGGCGGCCGCTTCGACATCGTGGACGCGTTCGCGCATGAGAATCAGCTCAGTCCTCGAATCAATATTGTTTGGGAGCCGTTGAAAGGCACGACGTTGCACGCCGGTTATGCGCGGTATTTCACACCGCCGCCGCTGGAGAATGTCGAACAAGGCACGGTCTCAAAGTTCGACGGCACAACCAACGAATCCGCCATTCACCAGGACTCCGTCACGAAATCGGAGCGCGCACATTATTTCGACGTGGGCGTGACGCAGAAAATTGCCGAAGGTTTCAATGTAGGCATCGATGGTTTCTACAAAAGCTCGCACTCGGTTCTCGATGAAGGCCAATTCGGGCAGGCGCTCATTCTTTCATCGTTCAACTACAAGCGCGGCGAGATTTATGGCGGCGAATTCACCTCAAGCTACGATCACGGCCCGTTCTCCGCCTATTTTAATTTGGCCTATGAATGGGCGCGCGGAACGAACGTCAGTTCGGCGCAATTTCTTTTCGATCCGGATGAATTCGCTTTCATCCGAAAGAACTGGGTCTTCCTCGACCACGATCAGCGTTTCACCGGCTCCGCTGGCGCCTCCTACACTTGGAACGATTGGAGACTAGCCATCGACGGACTTTATGGAAACGGGTTGCGCCGAGGTTTTGCCAACACCCAAAAGAACCATCCATACGAGACATTCAACGTCAGCCTGTCGCGCCGGATCCAGATCACGGCAAAGACTGCTGTCAAAATCCGTTTCGATGTCGTCAACATTCTCGACACTATCTACGAATTGCGCGACGGCAGCGGCATCGGAGTCGGAGCGCCGCAATTTGGCCAGCGTCGCGGTTTTTATGGCACGGTGGCGTACGATTTTTGAGACGCATGGTACCGCCTTGGTCCCCGCGGGTGAGATGATTTAATCCAACAAAATCTGCCATGCACACGCAGCCACGTAAGATGATAGGCCTTTCTCTTTTGGCAGTAACGCTGCTTCTTATTCTGCCGACAGTTGCTAGCGCGCAAAACACAGCCGCTACACCGCCCGCGCCATTGTCCACCGCGGGTGCTACAGAGAAAATCACCTTCACGGACGTAAACGTCGATGGACCATACATCGCGATGACCTTCGATGACGGCCCGCATGGGACCAACACCCCGAAGCTGCTTGAGATGGCCGCGAAGAGACACATCAAGCTTACATTCTTTGTCCTCGGTGAATGCGTTGAGCAGAACCCGACGGTTCTCCAACGCGAGGTCGCAGAAGGACACGAAATCGGCAATCACTCCTGGTCGCATCCTAATCTCGCGAAGCTCTCGGACGAGGCCGTCCGCAGTCAGTTGCAAAGAACCGAAGACATCATCGTCAAGACGGCCGGCGTAAAACCGAAGCTGATGCGTCCTCCCTATGGCGAGCTGACGAAACGGCAGCGCATATGGGTGAATCGCGACTTCGGCTACAAAGTCATCTTGTGGGACGTTGATCCTCTGGATTGGAAGCGCCCAGGACCAAGTGTCGTCGCACGCCGCATTATCGCGGGCACACGTCCCGGCTCGATCATTTTGTCACATGACATCCACCCGCCGACGATTGCGGCGATGTCCCAAGTTTTTGATGCGCTTCTCGCAAAAGGATTCAAATTTGTGACTGTCTCCGAGCTGCTCGCCATGGATAAAGGCGGCGAGCGGCCGGAAGTCGCGAAGACACCTCAGGCGCGGCTCAGCCCGCGAGGTCATGTCGTCCCGCCATCGGCGACTGTTCCAGAAGTTCAGCCTGCGCAATCGCCGGCTACGGCTACGTCGCCCCATTAACAAATAGAATCTTGCGCGTTCGGCCCACCACAGTGTGAAAACGCGCCGCGCAATTTCGGTGCTATTTGCTAATCGCAGCGCATATGATTTTTCATCTGGCGATTTCATGATCGCGTATATTGTTCGAATGCATCGCGCAGGTCATGGTCGTTTGCGGCATGCGCGCGATCTTGTACAAAGCGGCAGCTGTTTTGGGATGCGTTGCTTGCGGTCTGGCTATAGTCGCTGTCAAAAATCTCGCAAAAGAGTCGCCCAAGACCGATTGCGCATACCCTCCCGGGTATATTATATTTTCACTCGTGGCTCATACCATTGGAGGCAAGAAGAAGCTCATCAACCGGGTGCGAAGGCTCCAGGGGCAGATTGATGCTGTCGAAAAAGCCATCCACGAGGAACAGGATTGCGGAAAGGTACTGCAGCTCATCGCGGCTGCCCGCGGCGCGCTCAACAGCCTGATGGCCGAGATCCTCGAAGGCCATATTCGTTTTCACATCGTCAATCCTGACGGAAAGCCGAAACCGAAACAGGCTGGCGCCGCGCGGGAGCTGATCGCCGTGGTGCGGAGCTATCTCAAATAACAGGACGCTTGAAACCATGAACATCGAGGCAGCACTCGAACGGACAGCAGCTGGCGGCCACATTACCGACGATCATAATGACCGCGACGATGACCATGATCAGGGTCGCGAGCACTCAGTTACCGCGGGTGAATATGTCCGCCTCGGGCTGATGGCGCTCGTCATCGTCGCAAGCCTAACCGGATGGTGGCGGCATTGGATGTTGCGCGACTGGCTTGCATGTACGGCCACACTTGTCGGTGGATTCCCCATTTTCAAAGAGGCGTGGGAGAATCTGCGCAAACAGCGCATGACGATGGAGCTGTCCATGACGCTGGCGCTCGTCGCCGCGCTTTGCATCGGGCAGTTTCTCACCGCGCTCGTCATCGCGTTCTTCGTGCTCTTCGCCGAGATGGTCGAAGGCTACACAGTTGGCAGTGGGCGGCGTGCGATCCAAACCTTGATCGACGCCCTGCCGCGTCAGGTGAGAGTGCGGCGTGGCTGCGAAGAAGTAGAGTTGGGTACAAACGAAGTTGTCGCCGGCGAGACCATCATCATTCGGCCTGGCGAACGCATTCCGGCCGATGGCGTGGTGATCAAGGGCCACAGTTTCGTGGATCAATCCTCGATCACCGGCGAGTCGTTGCCGGTTGAGAAAGTCGAACAGACCAAGGTATTCGCCGGCACGATCAACACAGATGGCGTGCTCGAAGTGCGCGTCGAGAAAATCGGGCGTGACACCACCTTTGGCAAAATCATCGAAATCGTCGAGCAGGCGGAAAAGTCTCGCGCGCCCGTGCAGCGGATCGCCGACCGGCTCGCGGCGGGACTGGTCTACTTCGCGTTCGGAGCGGCGGCGTTCACACTTATTGTCACGCGCAATTTCACTTCGACCATCGCGGTGATCATCGTCGCTGGCGCGTGTGGAGTGGCGGCGGGCACGCCACTGGCCATTCTCGCCGGAATCGGAAGCGCTGCGCGTCGCGGCATCATCACGAAGGGTGGGCTTTACCTCGAGCAGCTCAGCCGCATCGACACTATCGTTCTGGACAAAACCGGCACGCTCACGCTTGGAATTCCCGAAGTGACCGCCGTGCGAGCAATCAATAACGCGACAGAGAATGACGTGCTCCAGACCGCTGCCATCGCCGAGCAACATTCCGAGCACCCGCTCGGAGAAGCGATCGTACGTTGTGCCCACGAGCGCAATTTGCCGCTGCACGAGTATTCGCAACTGCGTTACTCGCCGGGAAAAGGGATCGTTTGTGAGGAATCGAGCACACGCATCTTCGTCGGAACCCGCGCTCTTTTTGAAGAGAATGGCGTGCCGGTTCCGGCAGACGTACTTTTCGAAGTTGAGGGTGGTAACGGCGCTGGCAAAACTGTTGTGCTGGTCGGGCGCGACCAAAAGATTCTTGGCGCCGTGACCCTGGCCGATCAGCTTCGTGCCGAAGCGAGGCAGGCAGTGAACGATCTCAAAGCGCAGGGTTATCGCGTCATTCTGTTGACTGGTGACAGCTCCGATACCGCACGTGCCATCGGGCGCGAACTGGGCGTCGATAAAGCGATCGGCGATCTTTTGCCCGAGCAGAAAGTGGAAAAAATTCGCGAGCTGCTGCGTACGGGCCGCAAAGTGGCAATGGTCGGCGATGGCGTGAACGATGCGCCCGCACTGGCTGAAGCCACGGTGGGTGTCGCGATGGGACAGGGCAGCGATGTCGCGCTGGAAACCGCCGACGTTACGCTTATGACCAGTGATCTCTCGCGTCTCGTGGAAGTGCTCGCGATCAGCAAGCGCTGCTATCGCGTAATTATGTTTAACTTTTGGGGAACAATCGGCGTGGATACCGTCGGCATTATATTGGCGTTTTTCGGTCTGCTTGCGCCGATCATAGCGGCGCTCATTCACGTCGGCTCGGAATTGGCTTTCATTCTCAATTCCGCCCGGCTATTCCGCCAACAACCACCCAGACCTTCTTGACGGCTGGGCTACGTTCTACTGCGAGAACCAAACTCTAGCCTGCGCCGAACATTGATCTGCGATGGCGCTGGCAGCCTTTGGCGACAGCAAAATAATGGATGGTCAAATCACTCTCTGGCAGGTCGTCGCGGCCTATGTTTTCGCCCTTGCCGGTGGATCCATCAGCACATCACTGCACTTAGCGCACAAGCCGCTTTGCGCGCTGATTAGTTTCGCAGCCGGAACCCTTCTGGGCGTAACGCTCTTTGCCATTTTGCCCGAAAGCTTGGGCGACAGTGCTTGGTGGGCTGTAGCTTTGGCGGCGGCAACTGGATACGCCCTGTTTTTCTTCATCAGCAAATACGTCCACCATGTCTGCCCCGCCTGTGCGGCCAGCCACTTCGACGCAGACGCGACGCGACATTTTAGTGAAATCGCGACTGCGCTGATTGTGGCACTGGCGATTCACAGCACGACCGACGGTTTGGCGTTGGGAATTCAACAGGAGGCTCCTGCAACGGACGCGACGAAGTGGTCGCTGTTCGCTGCGCTTTGCATTCACAAAGTTCCGGAGGGCCTCGCACTGGGGAGTCTTTTGATTGGCGCTGGTTTGCAACGCAGCGGTGCGCTCGGCTGGGTTGCCGCAGTCGAAGCAACGACTCTCCTCGGTGGCGTGATTGGCTATTTCTTCCTGGCGAAGGTTTCCACGTTTTGGCTCGGATTAATCATGGCGCATGTCGGCGGTGGATTTTTCTATCTGGCCGTACACGCGGTATTGGGAGAACTGATCAAGCATGGAAAGGCACTTGTGCTGACGAGCTTTTCTGCTGGGTTGGCCTTGATTGGGATTCTTAACATTTGCTTGAGGATGCTCGCGCCCTAGCGATTGCATTTTGCGTCATGCACTCATTCCATTATTGCGACAAAAGCTTTGGAGCCTGATTAAGTATTGTTGTGACTGAATCCATGAAAACTTAATGCCACATCATGTCTCGCGGACATTCACATTCGCTCGCGAATTTCGATCGCGCATTCATCATCGGAATTCTACTGAACTCCGGGTTCGTCGCGATCGAAGCGGTCTTTGGTTTCTTCGCCCACTCGCTCGCATTGCTCGCCGACGCGGGTCACAACTTCGGCGACGTGTTGGGGCTGGTGATGGCCTGGACGGCCAGCTATCTCGTTAGGCGTGCGCCGACTCGCCGCCACACTTACGGATTCCGTGCGTCTTCAATTCTCGCTGCGCTCGGCAACGCGATTATCCTGCTGGTTGTTACGGGGGCGCTTTCGTGGGAGGCAATTCGGCGGCTGATCCATCCCGAGCCCGTCATGGGAACGACCATGATCTGGGTCGCTGCGGTTGGTGTCGTTATCAATAGCGTAACCGCTCTGATGTTTATGTCAGGCCGCAAGCGGGACCTGAATTTGCAGGGCGCCTTCATGCACATGGCGGCCGACGCCGCGGTCACGTTCGGCGTCGTGGTCGCGGGCATCGCGATTTACTTCACGCAATGGCTCTGGCTTGATCCGCTCATTAGTTTGCTGATCGGTGTCGTCATCGCGGTCGGCACTTGGGGATTGCTCCGCGAGTCACTTAATCTCTCGCTGGCTGCCGTACCCACGGGTATTGATTCCGCCGCCGTGGAAAATTATCTCTCCAAACTGCCCGGGGTTGCCAAAGTCCACGATCTCCACATTTGGGCCATGAGCACGACGGAGATCGCGCTTACAGCGCATCTCGTAAAGCCAGATGGAAAGATCGACGATCCGCTTTTGGCTCGGATCCAAGATCAACTGCACGATCGCTTCGGCATCGGGCATATGACCATTCAACTGGAATGTGGCGGCCCCGATAGCTTATGTGCGCAGGAGTCCGCGCACGTGGTGTAGCCACGCTCTTCATTCGTGGCTAGCTTTGATTAGTGCATTCGTTTCGTTACCGCGACGGGCATCTCTACTGCGAAGACGTCGATCTTGCCCGTGTCGCGGAGGAGCTCGGCACGCCGACTTATGTTTACAGCGCGGGGACAATTCTCGATCACTACGCGCGACTGGATACTGCGCTTCAGTCTCTCGATCACCTGATCTGTTACGCAGTCAAAGCAAATTCAAATCGCGCGATCCTGAAGTTGCTCGCCGATGCGGGCGCAGGTTTCGACATCGTTTCGGGCGGCGAACTTTATCGTGTGCTCGCTGCTGGTGGCGATCCCGCCAAATGCACGTTCGCAGGCGTGGGCAAATCGCGAGAGGAGATCGAGTACGCGCTAGAGCAGGGGGTTTACAGCTTCAATGTCGAGAGTGAAGCGGAACTGGAACAGATCGATCGCATCGCGGGCGTAAAAGAAACGCGCGCGCCGATTGCATTGCGCGTGAATCCCGATGTCGATCCGCATACGCACGAGTATATCTCGACCGGTTCGCGCGAAAATAAGTTCGGCATCGCGCTGGATCGCGTCGCTGCGGTTTACGAGCAAGCCGCCAAAATGCGCAACGTCGAGATGGTTGGCATCCAAATGCATATCGGCTCGCAAATTGCAGAGGCGAAGCCCTTCGCGAGCGCGATCGGAAAAGTGGCGCCCATCGTGCGAGAGCTGAAATCAAAATACGGAATCAAGTTCCTTAGCATTGGTGGCGGCATGGGAATTGTTTACCGGCGCGCACTCGAGAGCGGATCAGGCAAATGGTGGCGCGATCACGGTGGGGAATCGTTTGCGTTCAGCGTCCGCGATTATGCGGATGCGATTGTGCCAGAACTGTGCGAGTTACATCTTCGCGTTCTGGTGGAGCCTGGTCGTTTTCTTGTTGGCAACGCCGGTGTGTTGCTCACACGCGTGCGTTTCATTAAAAAATCGGGTGCGAAGAAGTTTGCGATTGTCGATGCTGGGATGAACGACCTCATTCGTCCTGCGCTTTATCATAGTTATCACGAGATTGTGCCGGTCTGTAGGGCGTCCGCCGCGGCGGACGCCAGTCAAAATTCGATTACGGGCACGAGCAAAAGGGCTGAGAAGATCGACATTGTTGGGCCGGTATGCGAGTCGGGCGATTTTTTTGCTCTGGATCGGGAGATGCCTGAGCTCCATGAAGGCGATCTGCTCGCCATCATGAGCGCCGGCGCGTACGGCCTTGTGATGGCTTCCAATTACAATTCGCGTCCGTTGCCCGCGGAAGCGCTGGTTCGTGGCAACCAGCTTGCGCCGATTCGAAAACGGCAAACTTGGGAGGATCTAGTGGCGGGAGAGATCGATCCGAAGTGGTAGGGACGGACCGCCGGGCCGTCCGCGAATGCAATGCGGGTCCTCGGCGCGCTCGGCGATCGCGCCCTACCACTTGCAGAACTTCGCGTTCAGCATAAATAGTCCCTGCCTGTGATGATAAAACGCTTCTTACTCGTTTATTTTTTGTCGATATTTGCGCTTGGCTCCCAAGCGGCTTCCCCGGTGTCGGGCGAATATATCATTCTTGTCGGTGGCCCATCGATGTATCAATGGGAAAAGTACAAGACTTATCCGCACGATCATTGGTGGGCGAACTTTATTCGGGCTGCGCGTATACGCACCGAACAATTGCGAACCGAGCTCGGATCGGACGCAAAGATCACTTGGCTCGTTTACCGACAGGGTTATGAAGATCGCGCCAAACAGGAACACCAGGACCTAATCAGCTTGATTGGTTCCGTGCGCGATAAACTTAATCTCAACCTCGTATGGTTTGGCCCGGGTTCCGCGGTGATTAACTATCTAAACAATGGCCAGCCGCGAGATCAGGTGAAGGTCATCGGCTTTGAATATTTCGGCCACTCGAACCGGGCGTGTTTCATGTTCGATTATAGCAACAATATCGACAGTGCTTGTAAATCGTGGCTGCATGATAGCGAGCTTACGAAGATCAATCGGCGGGTTTTTGCTCGCCACGCCTACGCGAAGAGTTGGGGCTGTCATACCGGTGAGGAAATGTCGAAGAAATGGTACGCCGCTACGGGTGTGCACATGATTGGTGCAGTCGGAAAGACTCAATACATGATGGAAGAGCTGCCTGTCCTCGTTTCACAGACCGACAAGTGGGTGAACTAAATTTCGGATTTCGGATTTTGCATTTCGGATTTAACATCGCGAGCACGCGATGAATTTCGGTCGGCTATCGGCTCGTTATCACCAGTTGGGCTTTTGTCATTCCGAGCGAAGTCGAGGAATCTCTCGAAACTATTCTGAACGGGACGATTCTGCCCAAGGGTTATGAAGTTCCCGGAATTATCAGCACTCTACCATCAGCCGCTGTTCGATCTCATTTCGCAAAGCCGGGCTGTTCATCTTCAGCATTGGCGTGGCGAAGAAGTGCAGCGGTGCAGCTTGCTTAGCATCAAGACCGGCGGCTGCAGTGAAGACTGCGCTTATTGTGCGCAGTCCGCTCATTATTCCACCGGCCTCGAGCGCGAAGAATTGTTGTCTCTGGAAGAGGTCATGACTGCTGCGCACCGGGCGCGTTCACAAGGCGCGACGAGGTTTTGCATGGGTGCAGCCTGGCGCGGCGTACGCGATGGCTCCGAAAAGTTTGAGCGCGTGCTGAAGATTGTCCGGGAAGTAAGCCAGCTCGGGATGGAGGTATGCGTTACTCTCGGAGAAATCGGCTCGGTGGAGGCGCACAAACTTAAAGCCGCCGGCGTTACGGCCTACAACCATAACCTCGACACTTCTCCCGAGTTTTATCCGGAAATTGTGAGTACGCATACATTTCAGGACCGCCTCGACACCATTGCAGCCGTGCAGGAAAGCGGTATGTCGGTTTGTTGCGGCGGGATCATCGGCATGGGGGAAACCGAAGCCGATCGGCTGCGAATGCTCGAGGTATTGAGCAACCTCGATCCGCCTCCGGAAAGTGTGCCGATCAATTGTTTAATGCCGATGCCGGGTACACCACTGAGCGATCAACCGGCAGTCGACATTTTCGAGCTGGTTCGTTTGATTGCGGTAACACGAATCGCACTGCCGAGGGCGCGAGTTCGCCTGGCAGCCGGGCGCACCCGGCTTTCACGCGAGGGTCAGGCACTCTGTTTTTTCGCAGGCGCGAATTCAATTTTTTACGGCGACAAACTTCTAACCGCGAAGAATCCCGCTGCTGATTTGGACGTTGCTCTCTTGCGCCAACTCGGGCTGCAGCCTCAAGCAGTGACGAGTTCATAGCCGCCACCGGACACTCCGGCTGGGAGGCCGTCGCTCTTCACTCCCAAGAGCTAAGATTTAGATCGACATCTGTCAGGGGTTTTGCGATGAAGCCTTTCGGGGCTCGATGGGACTTAACAAGAACCTCAACAGAAAGAGATTATGGACTGGAAAAAATTCTTCATCGCATTCGTTGCAGCGTTTGGTTTCATCTTCCTGTTTGGCTTCCTCTGGTACGGCAAGCTGATGCATGGTGCGCATCAGGAAGTGCCAATACTTTGGCGAACCGAAGCCGATTTTGGCAATCACTTCTCAACGCTCGTTTTTGGGCACATTGTGATGGCATTCTTCCTCACGTTACTTTGTGCACGTTTTGTCCCGGGGGGTGGCCCAGGCGCCTGCGCGACGCTGGCGATTCTTGTAGCGCTGATATATGCCGGAGCTGACCTGATCACTTTCGCGGTACAGCCCCTGACGACCAAGATCCTCTGCGGTTGGATTGTTGGCGACTTGATTCAATTCGCGATTGCTGGCGCAATCATCGGCGCGATCTACAAGCCAGCGCCTGCGCATACTACGTTTGTAAAGGAACGCTCGCCTTAACGGATTCGCCCGCGTCGTCGCAACTCGATAGACTTTAGGAGTAAAGCTATTCATGAAGCGATTCATCCTCGCGTTCATCGCCGCGTACGTATTCATTTTTGCCTGGGGCTGGCTGCTTAACGGCGTTTTTCTCAAAGACGTTTACGCAGAAACGCCGAATCTCTGGCGATCGCAAAGTGAAATGATGAGCTTGTTTCACTGGATCATTACTGGCCAGGCGCTTTTGGTTTTCGCGTTCGTCGCGATTTATGCGAGCGGCTTCGCTGGCGGCGGGGTGATTTCGGGAATTCGGCTTGGTGTTCTGCTGGAAATCGCAGCGATCGGCATGCGTCTGGCCATCTATGCGGTCCAGCCATTTCCCGCGAAGTTGATCATTTACGGCAGTATAAGCGGCCTCATCGAGATGATAATCGTCGGCGCGATCGTTGGGGCGATTTACAAACCCGCAGTTGGGCGAACGGCTTAGCGACGGACTCGCGTTCGATCTATACCGATTTGGAGTTGGATGTTGGGCGTTGAACGTTGAACTTTGACGTCCATGGAAAAACCTTCGCAAACTCCAGCAGCCCTGGGCTACCGGATGCCGGCGGAATGGGAACCGCACACCGCGACCTGGCTCTCATGGCCACGGCGCGAAGGAATCAGTTTCCCGGATTCATTCGATCGCGTCATGCCGGCGTTGCGAGCAATGGTCGAGGCGCTGATCGAGTCGGAACAAGTTTGCATCAATATCCGCAATGGCGCGCACCAGGCCCAAGCGCGCGAGGTGTTACGCGGATTACCAATGGAACAAATCTCGCTTCATCTGGTCCCCACAAACGAACCGTGGTGCCGCGATCACGGACCGATATTTCTCACGCGTGATCTCGATCCAAAACCCGCCACAGGACGGATTCGCCGGGACAAACTTGCGGTTGTGGATTGGGATTACAACGCTTGGGGCAACAAATATCCGCCATTCGATTTGGATGAAGTGGCGCCAACGCGCGTCGCAGAAATTCTCGATGTTCCAGTGTTTTATCCGGGCATGATTTTGGAAGGCGGCGCGATTGATGTGAATGGCGCGGGCGCACTGCTTACCACCGAATCATGCTTGCTAAACAAGAATCGAAATCCAAGTCTGTCGCGTGACGAAATCGAACAACGCCTGCGGGATTATCTTGGGGTTCGCGACATTCTCTGGCTCGGCGACGGCATCGCCGGCGACGACACGGACGGTCACATCGACGATCTCGCGCGATTTGTCTCGGAAAAAACAGTCATAACCGCCATCGAAGAAAATCAGTCCGACGAAAATTACGAGCCGCTCCAAGAGAACCTCGCGCGGCTGCAGGCAATGAAAATTAACGGTCGCGGGACCGAGGTGCTCACGGTTCCGATGCCGAAGAAGATCATGCGCGAAGGACTACGGATGCCGGCTACGTATGCAAACTTCTACATCGCAAACAGTTGCGTGCTGGTGCCAACGTTTGCCGATCCCGCGGACGAAGCCGCGTTGTCGATTCTGCGCGAATGCTTTCCAAATCGCCGAGTTATCGGGATCGATTGCCGCGAGCTAATTTGGGGACTCGGCGCATTTCATTGCCTTACCCAGCAACAACCAGCCATTTGATTTCTGCAGTGGCACTCTGCGAGCGCCGGACGAATGATGCGGGCGATCATAGACCGCCGCTACAGGTGTCAATCAGCCGTTGACCCCGGTTTGTAACCGCTACTTAAAATTGCGTCGTGAAGATCGGGCGGGTGCGTTTTGCGGGCGTCAAACGTGATAATGACGCGCTGATGCTCGAGATCGGCCTTTACGTCTTTCACTCCAGCAATTTTTTTCAGCACGGGTCCGAGTTTGCGCACGCATTCACCACAGTTTTCGCCTGCGGTCGCGATCTCGATGGTTTCCAAGATGGCGTGATCGGCGCGTTCCGGAAAAAACGGATCTGACGGGTCAGGGTCGTTTGGTCGTGCAGGGTCCATCGTCTTTTGATTTTTCTTAATCTAACGTGCGAGACCCGCGTAGCGGCCGTCTTGTGCCGTTTGTCATGTTGAGCGACGCGAAACATCTCTGACTATTGGTCTTGTGAGTGGGTAGCAAGAAATGATCCGAAATTCTTCGCTTCGCTCAGAATGACAGGCTACGCGGCTACGCTTTACGCGTGCAATCAGCACAGAGCTGAAGACCGGTGTTACCGAGATTCCAACTGCTGGCGCGACGCCACTTCGCGGGCTACCGGCTCGAGCACCCGCCAGACGGTTTCGGCAAGAATCTTCTGGCCGGCTGCGTTTGGATGAATTCCATCGGACAAATTCAGTGATGGATCGCCTGCTACGCGCCGCAGGAGATACGGTACGAGCGCCGCGCCATCTTTGGCAGCGAGATCGGCAAACATCTTGCCAAACGCGGAAACATAATCATCGGTCGTATAATTGGGTAGTTGCATCCCCGCAATCACAACGCGCATCCGTGGATTTCGCGTTTTCACCTTATCGATGATCTGTTGAAGATTGTTCTGGATTTGATCAACAGACACTCCTCGAAAGGCGTCGTTGATTCCGAGCTCCAGAATGAAGATATCGATCTTACGTTTCATATGAGCCGGAAGCCGCTCCAAGCCGCCTTCCGTGGTGCCGCCGGCGGCGCTGGCATTGATTACCCGAAAATTCAGGCCGGCCGCGCGCAATTTCTTTGCGAGCAGCATCGGGTAGGCTTCGTTTGGCGCGAGTCCGAAACCCTGGGAGAGACTGTCGCCCAGGACTAAAATCGTTTTCGTTTCGGCAGCAGAAGCCGGCGGTGCGAACAGAATCGACAAGATCGCGAGGGGCAATGCGATGGCGGAGCGCATTAAAAAACGTCCAACGCTCAATGCCGAACGTCCAATCTCGAATTCAGATTCAGAATTCAACATTGATCGTTGGGAGTTGGACGTTGGGCGTTTTCCGCGTATCGGTTTAACCCTTCAATCTTCAACTTTCTTTTATGGCCAATTACGCAATCAACGGTTTCGGGCGCATCGGACGCAACGTCCTTCGCGCCATGACACAAAAACAAGTCCAGCAAGTCCTCGCCATCAACGATCTCACTGACACGCATACTCTGGCGCATTTGCTCAAATGGGATTCGGTGCACGGCAAATTCGACGGCGAGATCGGTTACGATGACGAGAACATTATCGTGCGCGGCCACAAAATTAAGATCCTAAAAGAGCGCGATCCGGCCAATCTGCCCTGGAAAAAACTGGACATCGATGTCGTGCTCGAATCGACGGGTCTCTTTACCGACCGTGACAAGGCCGAGCTGCATTTGAAGGCGGGAGCGAAACGAGTGCTGATCAGCGCCCCCGCGAAAGACCCTGACGTCACGATTTGCCTCGGTGTAAACGACGGCGTCTACGACCCCGCGAAGCATAAAATTGTCTCCAATGCGAGCTGCACCACGAATTGCCTCGCGCCGATAGCAAAGGTTTTGCACGACAAATTCGGCATCGCCCACGGATTCATGAGCACGATCCACAGTTACACGAATGACCAGCGCATCCTCGATTTTCCGCACAAGGATTTGAGACGCGCGCGAGCAGCAGCGATCAACATCATTCCTTCTACAACAGGCGCGGCGAAGGCGATCGGCGAAGTCATTCCGGAATTGAAAGGAAAACTGAACGGCGGCGCGTTTCGGGTGCCCACTCCGGACAGTTCGGTTACAGACTTCACCGCCGTGCTGGAGAAAGACGCGACTGTGGATGCGATTAACACCGCATTCAAAGAAGCTGCGTCGGATAAAAGCTACAAAGGCGTGGTCGAATACAGCAATGAAGCGCTCGTTTCACAAGATATCGTGGGCAATCCACACTCCTGCATTTTCGACAGCCAATTGACGCTTATGCTTGGCAACAGGTTCCTGAAAGTGGTTGGCTGGTACGACAACGAATGGGGCTACAGCAATCGCTGCGTGGAACTGATGGAAATGCTGGGAGAATAGCAACTCTTGCTCATGCTCCTGCTCACGATCGAAGCATGAAAACTTACTTTGATCACGAAAGACTCGATGTATACCAGGAGGCGATAGCGTTCTGCGGTTGGGCCGGCGACTTGCTGAGCGACGTTGCTGGTGAAGCTGCGGCAAAAGATCAACTCGATCGCGCTTCGACTAGCCTGCCACTGAACATCGCGGAGGGAAATGGGAAATTCTCGGATGCTGATCGATCCAGATTCTTAGAAATCGCTCGCGGTTCGGCCTTAGAGTGCGCGGCATGTCTGGACGTGCTCGCTGTGCGAAGGCTCGTCGATACCGAGCGAGTTGTTCCCGCGAAAGAGCAACTCGTGCGAATCGTTAACATGCTCATGGGAATGTTGAAAAGATTTTCGGGACGCGCGGAGTTCTTGCGAGAGGGTGAAGGAAAACATGCTGTCGGATTCGATCATGATCATGATCACGAGCACGATTGAGAAATGACGAAGCTCTCACTTCGTGATCTTGATGTGCGCGGAAAACGCGTGCTGGTGCGGGCGGATTTCAACGTGCCGACCGAAACGCGTGGCGGCAAGATTCGCATCACTGACGACACGCGGATTCGTGAAACTTTGCCCACGATCAACTATCTGCGAGAGCACGGCGCGAAAACGATTTTGATGTCGCACTTTGGCCGGCCCAAAGGCAAGCCAGTTGAAAAATATTCACTTCGTCCGATCGGCGATTATTTGCACACGCTGATTCATCAGCCGGTCATTTTCAGTCACGACACGATTGGCGACGTGCCGGAAAAAATCATCGAGCACATGCAGAATGGCGACGTGGCGCTCCTCGAGAACTTGAGATTCCAGCCCGGTGAAGAAGCGAACGATCCCGATTTTGCCAAAGCGCTCGCCAGTCTCGGCGATCTTTACGTCAACGATGCTTTTGGCGCCGCTCATCGCGCGCATGCGTCCACAGTGGGAATCACAAAATTTGTAGAGGAGTCAGCCATGGGTTTTCTGATGGAAAAAGAGTTGAAACACCTGCGTGACGGTCTTGATAAACCAGCCAAGCCCTTTGTTGTCATTTTGGGCGGCGCGAAGGTCTCCGATAAAATCGGGGTTTTGAAAGCGCTAATGGAAAAGGCCGACGTGATTTTGATTGGCGGCGCAATGGCGAACACATTTCTGAAAGCCGAGGGGATTCCGGTCGGCTCAAGCAAGGTCGAATCGGATAAACTCGATCTTGCGCGCGAACTTCTCGAGATGGCCAAGAAACGCGGCGTGAAATTCTTGCTTCCAATTGATGCGGTGGAAACAGACGAAATTCGCCCCGGCGCAAACATGCGAAACACAAGCCGGCTCTCGCCACAGCATGGGATCAGTGATGGATGGCAGGCAGTCGATATCGGCGCGGCGACGATCGCGCTTTACCAGGAAGAAATTGCCAAGGCCGAAACGATTCTGTGGAACGGGCCGCTGGGCGTGTTCGAAATTCCAGAGTTTGGGGAGGGGACGATGGCGATCGCGGAAGCGCTGGCGCAGTCGGGTGCGACGACGATCATCGGTGGCGGCGATTCGGTGACGGCGGTGAAACAAGCCGGGCTTGCCGGCAAGATGACGTTCATCTCCACCGGTGGCGGCGCATCGCTTGAATTACTGGAAGGCAAGGAATTGCCTGGCGTGGCCGCGTTAAGCGACAGGAAATAAGCTGTGCCAGTTCGCGAGTCCGTTTCGAAGGTTCATGTTGAATCTCCAGCGCCGCGCAAACCGACCGAGCACAAGACTATCATCTGGGCGCTGACTAATTCGGCCATTGGTGTAGCTGCATTCCTTATCACTTGCGTAGGTCTACACGCGATCCTGCCATTTCCAGAAATCGATGGTGGGGTCTCGCAGAAATTCCGATTTTTCGCCGCGCATAAGGATGAATTTGACACACTCTTTATCGGATCGAGCCGGATCTACTTTCAGATTTCACCCGCTATTTTTGATCGCGTCACGCGCGAGAGCGGGCTGCCGACGCACAGCTTCAACTTCGGTATTGGCGGCATGTATTTGCCGGAATCCGCTTACCTGCTTGAACAGATTCTGAACCTGAAACCGCGCAACTTGAAATGGGTTTTCATTGAATACGATGAACTCCAAACCAAGTGGTCCCCCGAAAACCAGACCAGCCGTCGGGCACTTTATTGGGCCGACTGGAAACGAGTATCGCTCCTTTTGCGAAAACTTAGCGACGCCGGCACGGCTCCGCTATGGCTGCCGAATCCCGCAAAGCTTCGCGACATTATGCTCCGTCAAAAAAAAGAGAAAAACACGCGTAGCCTACTGACATTTTATGCGGGGCAGCTTGAAAAAAACTATACCAACGTCGCAAGAGCGGCTGATATTCCGGACCATTTCTTGAGTCGCGACACAAAGGAACGTCGTGCAAGCTACCTCGGCGCAGCTAGCGATGGGTACGTGACCAGACCGAATCGAATGTCCGCCGGCCAGGCCGCAGCGTATGAGCGTGGACTGGCGGATGCGATGGCCCAAGCCGGCACACGTCGGCTTTCACCTTATACGGTGGAAGCCTACCGGCAGTGCGCGCAGGAAGTCAGGAATATTGGAGTTGCGCCAATCTTTTTGATCACGCCCAGCATGACACAAATTAACATCGCCACCGAAAGTGTCGGGGTGCCGGGCGTTGTGATGGCGTTTAATAATCCGCGGGATTATCCAAGCCTCTATCGCAGCAGCGTACGGCGCGACGGACAACATCTAACCAAATCAGGGGCGGAAGAATTCACACGCATCGTGGCGGCGAATTTTGTGGAACTCGCGCGAGCAGGCGAAATCAAATGATCAACAATCAATGGCTGCCGGTTTAACTTCGCTTCCCATTCTCTGTCCGAATGTCTTTCGTTGAATTTCGGTTCCTCTGGTTTTTTCTGGCCGTGTTCATCGTCTACTGGACGATGCGCAACAACGCCGCGCGAAAGGTGTGGCTTCTCCTCTGCAGCTATTGTTTTTACGCGGCTTGGAACTGGAAATTTACATTCCTGGTTCTCGGGTCCACGACGGTGGATTACATCGTCGGACAAATGCTCGGACGAAGCGAACGTCCGGCATGGCGGCGCTTCTGGATTGCCACCAGCGTATGCGTCAATCTCGGTGTCCTGGCTTTTTTCAAATACTTTAACTTTTTTGTATCTTCGGCGTCCGGGTTTCTGGCGTGGCTTGGTTTGCCGGCAAGCGTGAACACGCTCAACATTATTCTGCCAGTCGGCATTAGCTTCTACACGTTTCACTCGATGAGCTACACGATCGACGTGTACCGCGGGAAGCAGCGTCCCATTTCGAATTTTGTCGATCTTTCGTTGTTCGTGAGTTTTTTCCCGCCACTGGTCGCAGGGCCGATTGTGCGCGCAGTGTACTTTCTGCCGCAGCTCGTTTCGGCCAAGAAGTTTTCCAATGTCGACGTGCGGGGCGCAGTGATGTTATTCCTGGCGGGATTCATCAAGAAGGCCTGCATCGCTGATGGAGTCGCGCCGACCGTCGACCGCTACTTCGCTCATCCGGCGGATTTCACGGCAGCGAGCGCGTGGATTGGTGTGCTGTTCTACGCCATCCAGATTTACTGCGATTTTTCCGGCTACACGGACATGGCCATTGCTGCTGCCCGGCTGCTTGGGTACCAATTACCGAACAACTTCCAGTTTCCCTACCTTGCCCGGAACGTCTCTGATTTCTGGCGGCGCTGGCACATTAGTCTCTCGAGCTGGCTCCGCGATTATCTCTACATTCCACTCGGTGGAAATCGCGGCTCGCGCGGGTTTGCTTACCGTAATGTCATGATCACGATGCTGCTCGGCGGCCTATGGCACGGAGCTGCGTGGACGTTTGTTATCTGGGGCGCGTTACATGGAACCGCCCTGCTCATCCATCGCGAGTGGACCCGCTTTACCGAGGGTCTGAAGTGGGCTGCGCGGGGGATGCGCTGGTTCGCATGGCCTATTACGATCTATGCGGTATGTGTTGCGTGGATCTTGTTTCGCGCGCACGACCTTGGCAGTGCGGGAACAATACTAAAGCAGTTTGTCCTGTTTCGCGGCGGCGGTAACGAACATTTCCACCGATGGTTCCTTTTGCTGATTGGCGGGCTTGCCTTAATTCATTGGCTCAATTCTCGCCGATGGTTTGCAGAATCATGGCGGCAATGGCCTGCCCCAGTCTTCGCGGCGGCTTACGGTTGCACTTTTGCGGTCGTCCTCTTATTTGTTCCGCCGCACTACACGCCGTTCATCTATTTTCAGTTCTGAGTCTGCGGCCAGGGACGGAATTACATGCGTAAGAAAAACGTGGCCGCGCTGCTTGTCATCCCGAGTGTACCGAGGGATCTCACGAGTGACGAAAGATTTGCCACCCCTCGAAAAGTTGGGAGGTTCCACGCTTCGCTCGGAATGACAACTGAATCACATGAGAAAAAAAATCGTTGCCGCTAATTGGAAGATGAACATGACACAGGCCGAGTCGGCGCGATTTGTCGAATCGATGCTGCTGGATCTGGGTGATATCACGGATGTGGAAGTGGTGATCGTGCCGCCGTTCACCGCGATTGCAAAAGTAATGGAAGCACTCGGCAAAGCGCAGAACATAAAGGTCGGCGGACAAAACATGTATTGGGAGAAGAACGGCCCTTTTACCGGCGAAATCAGCGCTGCGTTGCTTCGCGACTTGTTTGTGCATTACGTCGTGCTCGGGCACAGCGAACGCCGCACTTTGTTTGGCGAGACCGACGAAATTGTGAATCGAAAAGTCCGCGCCGCGCATGAGGCGACGCTGCGTCCCATTGTTTGTATCGGAGAAACGCTCCAGCAGCGGGATAGGGGCAATGTGGACAAAATATTATCGATCCAATTACGTGGCAGTCTCGCTGGCCTCACCCCAAAAGAATTACAGGAGACAGTGATTGCATATGAGCCGGTCTGGGCCATCGGCACCGGCCGCAATGCGACGCCCGCTCAGGCGCAGGAAGCCCACGCGTTCATTCGCCACACTTTGCACCAAATGGCCGATGAGACCACGGCCGAGCGTGTGCGCATTCAGTACGGTGGCAGCGTGAAACCAGAAAACGCAGGCGAACTCATGAGCCAACCAGACATTGACGGCGCTCTCGTCGGGGGTGCAAGTCTCGACCCGCGCAGCTTCGTTCAAATCGTCAAAGCCGCGCGCGACAGGTAGGCGCGACCGTCGGGCGCGCCGCGGTTCGACTCGCAAGAATCCGGTCGCCAGGGCGACACAGATTCTTCCTGTCGTGAGCTTTTAGAGTGACCAGGAGGGCTCACGCCGCGATTCAAGTAAAAACTCATGCGGAAATCAAGCCTGCAATTAGCTTACGAAAGGGCGAAAGCGAACACAGCAATCTGGGGAATTTGTTTTTGGAGAGACGCCAGATAGGTAAACTCAATTTTGATTGAATGAGGCGCACGTTTTTTATCGTCGGACCCACTGCGACGGGGAAATCCGAACTGGCAGCAGATGTCGCTCGTGAAATAGGGGCAGAAATCGTGAGCGCGGACGCATTTCAAATTTATCGCGGGCTCGATCTCCTCACTGCAAAACCGGACGCCGCAACTCTGGCCAAGGCTCAGCATCATTTAATTGGCACGACGCCTCTTCGTGAAGAGATGAACGCTGAAAAATATCGGCGCGCGGCGTCACGCGTGATTGATGAAATTCATTCGCGCGGCAAACTCGCAATCGTTGTTGGGGGCAGCGGGCTCTATGTCAAAGCGCTTACCCACAGACTGGCGCCACTGCCCGAATCGGATCCAAAGCTGCGCGAGAGATTGAACGCGATGAGCTTGGATGAATTGCGCTCTCGACTTAGTGAACTCGACTCCGAAGCCGCGGGGAGGATTGACATGAAGAATCGCCGTCGCGTGGTTCGAGCCGTGGAGATTTGCCTGCGCACCGGAAAGCCGGTGTCCGAAGTTTTAGCCGGAGTCGGTGACTCCGGCCAGCCGGGATCAACGATCCCGGCTACAGGTGTTTTCGTTTTCCGCGACCGAGAAGAGCTTTATGCCCGAATTAATCAGCGAGTGGAAGCAATATTCGAAAGCGGCGTCATCGAAGAAGTGCGCGCCGCCCGAGAGGTGAGTGCCACTGCATCGCAGATGATCGGTTTTCGCGAAATTCGTCAATTGCTCAATGGTCCCGCCGACGCGGGATCGATCTCGCAATGCATGGCCGCGATTCAGCAGGCGAGCCGTCGATACGCCAAAAGACAGTTGACCTGGTTTCGGCGACAAACTAATTTTTCACCGCTGAACTTGTCGCTTCTTACTCACAACGAAGCAGGTATTTTGCTCCGAAACCGATTGGAGCCTCGAAAGTTTTCGGGTGTTCGCGCGAAGGAATGATTGAGACGCGTCAGCAAAAAACGCAGGAGCGCGCGCTCCTGATTGGCTTGGAAAGGCAAGGCGTCTCGAAATGGGACTTGCAGGATTCGCTCGAAGAACTGCGAGAACTCGCGAGTTCCGCAGGAGCGACGGTAGTTGACACGGTTACACAAAAGTTACCGAGACCCACCGCGCCGTACTACATCGGTCGCGGCAAGGCAGAGTTGATCAAAGATTCGTGTCAGAATCAGCAGGTGACCTCCGTCATTTTTAATGATGAACTTTCGCCTGCGCAGGGTCGCAACCTGGAGAATTTGTTCGCGCGCAAGGTTCTCGATCGAACGCAGTTGATTCTCGATATCTTTGCGCAGCGAGCGCGCAGCCGGGAAGGTCGATTACAAATTGAGCTGGCTCAGTTGCAATACCTTTTGCCGCGACTTACCCGGATGTGGCATCACTTGTCACGACAGACCGGTGGGATCGGCACCCGTGGGCCCGGCGAAACACAATTGGAGGTTGATCGCCGGCGCGTCCAGGAGCGAATAGCGCGGCTTGAGCGAGAGCTCGAAGCAGTGCGCAAAACGCGCGCAATCCAGCGTGAAGGACGCAAACGACATCAGTGGCCTGTCGCCGCAGTGGTTGGTTATACGAATGCTGGCAAGTCCACCCTGCTGAATTTGCTCACGGGCGCGGATGTTGTTGCCGAAAACAAACTTTTTGCGACGCTTGATCCGACCACGCGCAGCTTCGTTTTGCCTAATAAACAACGCGTCCTTCTCACCGACACAGTCGGATTCTTGCGAAAACTTCCTCACACGTTGATCGAGTCGTTTAAGGCCACGCTGGAAGAAGTGAGCGAAGCCGACCTGCTCATTCATATTGTCGATCTTAGTCATCCTCGGGTGGACGAGCAGATGGAAGCAGTCGATGGCGTGATCAAGGAATTGGATGCCTACGGCAAGCAAACGCTGATCGTGTTTAACAAGATCGATAACCTGCCCAATCATGAACTGGCCGATTCATACGTGAAACGCTTTCCCGGAAGCGTCGCGATCTCTGCGCGAACCGGAGAAGGCGTTAACAAACTGGTACACGCGTTGGAAGACGCGCTCAGCTCGTGGCGGTTGCGCTCGCGGTTTCGTATTCCATCGAATGAATCCGCGTTAATCGCCGAGATCCATCGAGTCGGCCACGTGCTAGAGCTGCGCTATGAAGGAAGCGATGCAGTGATCGTCGCCCACGTTCCACCACATTTAGAACAGAAACTCGCTGACTACGCTGTGCGAGACTGACCGATCAGATCGCGGACATTGGACTCAACGCTCTTCGCAATCTGCGACCAGCCCGAGCGGTCATTGGCTATTGATCCAAACTGGAGCGGATTTCCAATGGCCAACTTGATCGCGCCAGGTCGAGGAAAATTTCGCTCTGCCGGCAGAGCGTCAAAAGTTCCAATAAGACCGCATGGCACAACTGGCACGTTGGTTTCTGCCACCAGCATTCCTAGTCCATGCTTGAAAGGCATCATCGAGCCAGTACGGCTGCGCCTACCTTCCGGGAAGATGATGAAGATGGCTTTTTCTTCTTGTAATTTCAGGCGCAAATCCGCAAGGGCGTGCGGGCCGCAATTTTTTCGCCACATCGGCAATGCGTTGAGCATGATCGCCGAAAACGTGCTGGTCATTTTCGTTTGAAAGAAGACGTCGCCCGCGGCGATGGGGAAGGCGCGTTCGCGATGGCGGGGAGTGAGTGCCGCTCCAAGGGCCAGTGCGTCGAGGTGACTGCAATGATTCGCTGCGAGCACAAACGGCCCGTGCGCCGGCAGCTTCTCGCGGTCGACGATCGTTAGTTGGTGTGCGATCGCGAAATAACTTCGCAGCAGCGAAAAACAAGCATGGTGCGCAAGGCTTTCGAGAAGTCCGCTTTCGCGTCGCACGCTGCGAAACCGTTCGCTTGGAGTCAGGCCCGTGTCGTGGGCTGGCTGGAGGTTCCAGGGTTCCATCAGATTTTCCAGCCGGTGAAAATTTGTTGCTGTTGCCCGACAGCGAAACCGACAATGTAATTGACATAGTGAAACACGGCAGGCGCAACAAGAATCAGGCTATCGAACCGGTCGAGAATGCCACCATGTCCAGGAATGAGTTTTGAGGTGTCTTTGAGCCCGAGGTCACGTTTGATCGACGACAGCATCAGATCGCCGAATTGCCCTACCACGCTGACAATGATGCCAAGGCCCAACAGGCGTACGGGCGTGTCAAGCGCAGTGTCAAACCAGACAAAATGTGCGCCAAGGGCAAAGAGTGGCGTAGTTAGCGCGATTGCTCCAAGCGCGCCTCCTACCGTTTTGTTCGGACTGGTGTTGGGGACAAATTTTCGACGACCAAATAAATGGCCACAGATGTAAGCAAAGATGTCATTAAGTTCCACGGCGAAGATGATCAGCAAGAGAATCGGGCGGTAGTTCCAATCGTTTGCCATGTTGCCAAGGTTGCCGAGCGCGCTTCCGAAAAGAGCGAACCCGAGCACACCCAGGCCGACGCGCTGAATGTAGCCCTTGGGTTGATCAGGGATCAATCCGCCGATGGCGATCAGCGCGACTGTCAGCGGAAACAAGGCAACAAAGAGTCGATACCAGTTATCCAGGATCGAAAACGTGAGTAAGAGAATGCCAATAACCACGATAAAACTGATCGTTCGTTCCCGAAACAAGCCTGTGATGCGGGCATATTCGCGATAACAAAGAAAACTTAGCGTCGCGACAGCTAGGATGGTCCAAAAAGCGCCTGCCAGAATCGGAATCAGGATGAACAGTGCCAGCCAGATCCAGGATCGATAACGGTCCCAGAGTTCCTTTCTCTTATCGCTGGAGCTGTTGGCTGCCCGGGTCGCAACAAGAATCAGCACTGGTGCTAACAAGAACAAAGTGACAGCAGTCAGCGTGAGAACAACAGTCACGCGGTCGTCAAAGGCGTGGCGAAATCCAAAGAGTCGTTCGCGGGTGACCTCACTCATTTTAGGAGCCTGATGACGTACTCAGCCATGTCGCGCGAGAACGCTTTGGGCTGGAAGGCAAGACGCGAGCCGACGAGCATGTCCAGAGTGACCTGTAAGGAGCGAGCAACGCCGCCAGCCAGCCCAAAGCGTCCTCGCCCTCCGGGTTGTGTCGCTTTTTCGCCTCTCCGGGGTTGCTCGTCGGTTACAGACCGCCGCGGGTATGCGCCCTCCTCGCGCCTTGGAAAGACGAAAAATGGACAGCAACGCGGCATGGTTGAGTACGTCATCAGGCTCCTAGCGCGTGTGCGATTCGACCGACTCGGCGAATAACCGTGATAACACAGCCTACGATGATTACCGCAAGGCCCAAGGTCA
>Ga0209804_1000488_pt1 | contig 31831 bp, 26 predicted proteins | sample GraSoiAngelo_139_FD_185896 | JGI IMG/M metagenome (GOLD analysis project Ga0209804, IMG submission 185896) | Grasslands soil microbial communities from the Angelo Coastal Reserve, California, USA - 14_0929_12_20cm (SPAdes) (version 2) | ecosystem: Environmental > Terrestrial > Soil > Grasslands ... | reverse complement strand
TAGATTCTGCAGTTCACTGACTGTCGTACCGAACCGCCGGCACTCGAACCGTAATTCTCTTTCGCTGACGTTGGCCACGACAACTGCCAACATTGTCTTGTGAACATCGATGCCCGCCACGTAATAGTGGCAGGCTACCTGACGCGGGTCTCCTGATAGTGGCGGGCCTTCCATTGCCCCTCCCGCTTTAACCAAATCTCCGTGACGTAGACCCTCTTGTAACGGAATGCCGCCTTGGGAGGGAACTCCATGGTGATTTCGTACCTGACGAAAGCCGCGTCAGGCGCGAGCGAGAACGAATTAAAAACGGATATTGAGTAATTAAAGATATTTGAGTGATCGAGCTCGGCTATGTCCTGAATCTTGTTGCGTTCGCCGTTGCCGTCGTCTTCTACTGCCACGTAATCATCAGCTAAGAGATCGCCATACGCCTTCTTGTTCCTGGCTTTTAGCGCTTCCCATTCCGCCTTAACCTTCGACTCCAAGACATGCTGCAGATCGGATGGGGCAGATGGCTGGCCGGACGGGCTACGTTGTGCAGCCTTGCTATGATTGGAGGGTTGCTGCGCGAAATTCAAAGAGGCCAGCAACAGGACCAAACCAGCGCCTCGACGGCACTTCCGCATGAATTTCTCCTTTTCGTGAATCGCCGCGAATCTTACAAGGCAGCCCCGCAACGGTCAAAGTTCCGGACCACGCCCCGGGGCTTACCAGAGTTCCGTCCACAACCTTCCGTGGTTTTTCCGTATTCGGTTTGTCCATCTTCCATCCGGTCAGATCCCTGCCATTGGCTCTCCCCCCAGTCTCGGAGCTTTGGTTCTTTTGGGGGAGGGAGCTCGTCTTCCGGTCCACGACCAGCTTCCATCCGGCGCCGACATGGTGCCGGAAAGACGGTTCAACCGGCGAGCAGTAACTCGAGTTCGACTACACTGCGCGTTGCGAGGCGCATGTACAATGTCCGCGTGAAATCCAGGCCGCCGAATCTTCTCAAAACATTCTCCTGCCCGGCCGTAACAATCACACTCTACCTGGTCGTGGGAACCGGCCTAGCCCAGCGGGATTCAACCCCGGATCTCAATTCGCAGGTCGATCGCATCGTGATTGGCCAGATCGAGAAACAGCAGATACCTGCGATGACCGTTGCAATCGCGCTGGAGGGACGCGTCGTCTACTCCAAGGGATTCGGAACGGCTGATTTGGAGAACGCCGTTCCGGCCACCGCGGAGACACTGATTCGAACCGGTTCGATTTCCAAACCGATCACCGCGGTGGCCGCGATGACGCTTGTCGAAGCTGGCAAGCTCGACCTCGACGCACCGGTCCAGAGGTATTGCCCCGCGTTCCCAGAGAAGCAATGGACCGTAACCACGCGAGAGCTGCTCACCCACAGCTCCGGAATCCGCCATTACAAAGAAGGCGAGATGGACAGCACCAAGCACTATCAGAACATGAGCGACGGCTTCGCCATCTTCGCCGCCGATCCGCTATTGTTCGAGCCGGGGACGAAGTTCAGCTACAGCACCTACGCTTACACAGTCGCGGGATGCGTCATCGAAGGCGCTTCCGGGGAGAAGTATTTCGATTACGTCCGCGAGCACGTGCTGGTGCCCGCCCGGATGACCCACACTTTCGTGGACGACGTCTTCGCCATTGTGCCGCATCGCGCACGAGGTTATCAGGTCAAGCAGGGCAAGGTACGGAATGCCGGGCTGATGGATTCCAGCTACAAGATTCCTGGCGGCGGACTCGTCACCAACGCCGAAGATCTGGTGCGTTTCGGCACGGCCCTCATGGACGGCAAGATCCTAAAACCAGAAACGCTGGCAGCGATATGGACTCCCACCAATCTTCCGCAGCTCGAGAATGGAAAACCGTCAACGTACGGAATCGGCTTCGGCGTGCGGACGATTGATGGAGAAAAGTACATTGCACACACGGGCGGCCAGCAAGGGACGAGCACAGATATGGAGTTCATTCCCGGCAAACGCTTCGCGGTCGCCGTGCTGGCCGACGACGAAGATGCTGAACCCTTCGACGTGACCGGTCCGATTCTGGACCTTTACCACATGCCGCGGCCTCGTCCGAAAAAGTAAAATGCCGATGTTTTACGCGGGCACGACCGCATGGAATTCCTTGGGAATCGCGCCCGGCGTCGCCTCATCTACAGTAGGTTGAAGTGCGCCATGACCAGTTCCGGAGGCGTGTGAGTCAGCCACTCGGAAAGCGATAAGTCCTGAAAGTGGCTGCTCTTAAACATCTCGAGGAATTTCAGGTCCGTCTTGCCGGTGTTCTCAATGTAGTGCGGCAGAGTCTTCTGGACGTACCCCACGTCTCCCGTTTCGAAATCCAAGGTGCGGGCTCGGCCGCCAGTTGCAAATATGTTCATCCTTCCTTGACCGGCCATATAAAACTGCCATTCGTCTGCATTCGGATGCCAGTGTAGTTCGCGAATTCCTCCCGGATGGACAGTCACAACCGCCGCGGCAACCGTGGTGGACACTTTGAAGGTGCTGGAGTCTACAATTCGTACCTCGCCGCCCTGGGTGCGCCGGACATTGCCAGCACGTCTCGAGGCGTATGAGCCATCCAGTCGCTGAGCAGTACCGTCTCATGCTCGGAGAAGTTGCCTTCGTCGAATACCAGGAGAAACTTGGCGCCGTCGGGTTTCAGCCCTTGGATGGAATGCGGAATTCCAGTGGGGAAATACCACATATCGCCCACGCCGGTATCGGCCACAAAGTGAATGTTGAGAACGCTACCTGGATTTCGGGCAAGGTGGCGTGCAGGCTTGCCCTTAATGGAGCAGTGAACAGAGTCCAGGCGTACTGCAGGTTCGAGATCGCCAGCATCGCAATGATCACTGCGATCAATTGGATCCAGCGATTGACGATGCGAGGCCTACTCGATCCATCGGTCAGGGTCACAGCTACACGCCCCTTTCCGGCGACCCAGCACTTCCTATTAATTGGGATGCAAATACTTGATCGAGCGTTTTTCTCTCGCCCAACCCTCGCATCGGCACTCGTTCTTTGAAACGCGCCGAAGGAGGTGTTACGTATTCTGCTCTTCAGCACCAAGTCTTTGTCGTCTTTATGCCGCCCTTCGCTTTCGCCAAAACCAGATTGCTGCTGCTAGAGCAGTGCTTCCGGCCAGCGTCAGAGCGGCATGACGTTTGGAGGAGCGAACTTCGTTTTCGCGAGTCCCAAGCAGTTCTGTCTCTGGGTAACGGTGCCGATCCGGCTCCTTTCCGGAGCTCTGATCGAGCGCCAGGTAAAGCACCTGTGCCAAATGCAGAGCGCGGCGTTCTGTCAATTGCGCAATCTGCTCCTGGCAGCTGAAGCCATTGGCGATAATCAGAGTCTTCGCATCCGCTTCCCGTACTGCCGGCAGAAGCACGCGCTCGCCGCAGGCCACAGAGACGTCATATTTCTCTTTTTCAAATCCAAACGAGCCCGCCATGCCGCAACAGCCCGACTCCAGCACCTCGCAATCAAGCCCAAGTTTCTTCAGCGTGGAGATTTCGTTGTCGGTGGTGAGCACGGCCTTCTGATGGCAGTGCCCGTGAACCAGGGCCTTGCGGTTGAGCTTCGGAGGTTGGAATTGTGGCGCTCTCTGCTCCAGGAATTCGCCGAGCAGGAGTGTCTGCCGGGATAACCGCCTTGCGTCTTCGTCGTTGGGTAGCAAGTTCGGCATTTCGTCGCGGAACACCGCCGCGCAACTCGGCTCCAACACGATCACGGGCACGCCTGCCGCGATGTCATCCCGCAGGGCAGCCAATATCTGACGCAGATAACGCTCGGCCCGGTCCAGCATGCCGAAATCGTAGAGCGGCCGCCCGCAACATAAGTTCTGTTGTGGTAGCGCGACGTCAAATCCTGCCGCATCCAGCACGGCTACCGCAGCTTGCGCAATATCCGGATGAAAATAGTTATTGAACGTGTCGGGCCACAAGATCACCTTCGATCTGCCATTTTCGCGAGCTCGGCTACGAAACCATTGCCGGAACGATTGCGGAGCAAAGGCCGGAATCGCACGCTGCGGTGCGATACCGGCAGCAGCCTTGGCGAGATCGCGCAGCAGCGGCGTCTGGGTAATGAGGTTTGCCAACCCAGGCGCCAGCGAAGCGGCTCGCATCCACACATTTACCATGCCGAGTGCGTAAGCCGTGCGCGGCCGCAGCCGTCCTTCCCAGTAGTGCGAAAGAAATTCGGCCTTGTAGGTCGCGATGTCCACCGAGACGGGGCAATCGCCTTTGCAGCCTTTGCAGGATAGGCAGAGGTCCAGCGCCTCCTTGACGTGGTCATCGCGCCAGCCGTCAAGGATGGAATCACCGCGCAGCATTTCAAACAGCAGGTGGGCGCGGCCACGCGTCGTGTAACCTTCCTCGCGCGTGACCATGTAGCTGGGGCACATGGTCCCGCCATCGAGACCACGGCAGCGGCCGACACCGAAGCAGCGCTCGGTGGCTTCGGCTAGACTGCCGTGATCTTCGGGAAAGTGGAAATGGGTGTGCGGCCGCTGGGGGCGGTAGTCGGGCCCCGTTCGCAGGTTTTCATCCAGCCGGTACGGATCAACCACTTTGCCCGGGTTCATGCGCCAGTTCGGATCCCATATCGACTTGAACTCGCGAAACGCCTGGATGAGTTCAGGGCCGTACATCTTCGGCAGCAGCTCCGCGCGCAGCTGGCCATCGCCGTGTTCGCCCGAGAGCGATCCGCCGTAGCGCACCACGAGGTCGGCAGCCTCGTTCATGAAGCGGCGAAAGTCTTTGACCCCGTCCGCAGTTTTCACGTTTACCGTAATTCGAGAATGGATGCAGCCATCGCCAAAGTGACCGAAAGTGGTGAAGCGGTACTGGTGCCGCTTGAGAATCTCGTAGAACTCGCGAAGATAGTTTCCAACTTCCTCAGGAGGAACAGCAGCATCCTCCCATGCTGGGAAGGCGTCCTCCACTCCGGGTACGCGGCTGGCGTCAATCGCCACTTCGCGTATGTGCCAGACAGACTTCTGCTCGTGCGGGTCCTCCACGAGCTTCATATCCAAATGCCCGCGGAGCTCGTGGTCAATCCTCTCCATGGCGTGGCGGGCTTTTTCGCTGGCATCCTGTTCGGTCTGGCCGCCGAATTCAGCCAGGACCCAGGTGTCGCCTGCGGGCAGCAGCTTGGCACCGGGCAAGGGTTTGCCCTTACGGTGCATGTTTTCGATGACGTGCTGCTGGACCGCCTCCAGTCCGATTGGGCCATAGCTGCGGATCATGGCCACGTTGTCCCCCGCCAGAAAAATATCGGGATAGCTGATCACCAGCAGAACCCGCCTTGGCGGGCTGGGGACCAGGCGCACGGTGGCGTTCAACACCAGCACGCATGTGCTCTCGGTTCCGACCAGCGCCCGCGCGACGTTGAACCCACGTTCAGGGAGCAGTTCATCAAGGTTGTAACCCGAGACGCGGCGCGGAATCTGTGGATAGGTGTGGCGAACCTGTTCGGCGCAGCGGTCGCGAAGATTCCTGAGCCTGCTGTAGATCTCGCCCCGCCGACCGCCCGCGCGGGTAATTTGCTGAAGCTCTTCTTCGCTGGTACGGCCGACGCGCATACGCGATCCGTCGTAGCAGAGGATCTCCAATTCCTCGACGTTGTCGACCGTCTTGCCGCCCATCACCGTATGCACACCGCAGGAATTGTTGCCGATCATGCCGCCGAGAGTGCAGTACTTGTGGGTGGCAGGATCAGGCGCAAAAGTCAGGTGGTGCTGTTCGGCCGCGCCGCGGAGTTGATCGCAGATCACTCCGGGCTCGACCCGCGCGATTCTTTTCGCCGGATCCAGTTCCAGGATGCGGTTCATGTACTTGGAGAAATCCAGAACGACCGCCACATTGCAGCATTGTCCGGCGAGGCTGGTTCCGCAACCGCGTCCCAGAATCGGAACTTCATATTCCCGGCAGGCGCCAACCGCCTGAATCACATCTTCGACATCACGGGGTATCACCACGCCGATTGGCACATGGCGGTAAAGGGAGAGATCGGTTGCGTACAGAGAACGGCTGCCGGCATCGAAACGTACTTCGCCGCGAATGGTGTGGCGCAACTCCGCGGCCAGTTGTTGGGCAATATTCACCCGCCCTCGGCCCGGCAGTACACGCAAGGCATTACGCGACGAGGCCGGTGGCGTAACGGGCTGGGTTCTGCTGCTCATGAGATGCTCCGGCACCCAGGAAATCTTTTGGTTAGTGGATTCCCCCGATGATGGGCGGGTTGCCCTGCAGGCTGAGCCCGTTTGCAGCAGGTTCCAATACATTGAGCCTTGTGCAAAAGTCAGCTACACACATATCGTATTACGACCTTCCAGCTCACGTCTCGGAACTCTTAACCGCGCGCCAACTTCCCGTCTTAAGGGAGCATCCCAACTCCCAGGGCGCAGCAAGCTCGCCGATCGCAGCAGAGAGGTGCATGGCTTATGTTCAACCAAATCCTTGAGCCTGCGGGCCAGAGCCTTGCGCTGACCATTCTGGCCGCCCTGGTTCCGCTGATTGTCTTGTTGTTCCTGCTGGCAGTCGTGCGCATGACAGCGTGGCTGGCCACGATCATTGCCAGCCTCGTCACGGTCATCGTGGGCGTGTTGGTGTGGAAGGCCCCCGCCGCGTTAGCCCTGAAAGCCTACCTGTACGGCTCGCTGCAGGGATTGTGGACTATCGACTGGATTGTGCTGTGGGGACTGGTGATCTTCAACACCTTGGTGTTAACCGGCGATTTCGATCATTTCAAGAATTGGATGATCAACCACGCCACCCGTTGACATCCGCATCCAGACGCTGATGCTGGCGTGGTCATTCGGCGCGCTGTTGGAAGGACTGGTGGGATTTGGATATCCGTGGGCCGTCGTGGTGCCAATCCTGACCGGCCTCGGCATCGCTGATCTGGAAGCGATTCGAGTGGCGGCACTGGCCAACAACGCGCCCGTATCTTACGGTGCGCTCGGAGCCCCCATCCTGGCATTGGCTGCCGTAACGGGGCTGCCGCTTTCGCAATTGTCGGCTTCGGTCGGTCACATCGTCGCGGTGCTGGCAATACTGCCTCCCTGGGTACTGATCTATTTGGTCAGCGGTTGGGAAGGTGTGACGGAGGCATGGCCTCTGGCCATCGTCGCTTCGCTTCCTATATTGCGGGACAGTGGCCGGTCGCGCGCTATCTCGGACCGTACATGCCGGACCTGAGCGGCGCAATCCTGTCGTTCTGGGTGCTTTTCTTCTTTATCAAAATTTGGCGCCCCAAGACTATCCGTTCCTTTGGCGGAAAGGTGGTTACAGCGGAAGAGGCTCAGGCTGCCGATCCACCTCTCCTCGGGAGCGAAGCAATCAGGGGGTGGCTGCCGTTCGTGGTGCTTCTCATCGTGGTGGTAGCGTGGACTGGACCGTGGTCGCACTTGCCGGCAAAGTCGCTGTACAAAGCGTCGGTCGCCGCGGTGGACTCGATCAACCACAAATCTCAACCATCGCCCTTTAACTTCACTCCGTTGAACGGCGGGACCTCGATTTTGGCGGCTTGGCTGCTGATTGTGCTTTTGCTGCGGCCCGGCTTAGGTACGCTAAAGCAAGTGTTTGCGCGGACCTTCCAGCAAATGTGGGGGCATTCCTGGTGGCATTCTTCATCTTCGGGGTCGCCTACGTCTTCGTATTCACCGGCATGGCGACCTCGCTAGGGTATGGCCTGTCGAAGGTCGGCTGGGAGTTTGTGGCGATTGCTCCCATTCTTGGCTGGATTGGCGTGGCACTGTCCGGCAGCAACACTTCGACCAACGCAATGTTTGGCCCCGTACAAGCGGTTACTGGCAGGCTGTTGCACCTGCCGGTTCTCCTATTGCCTTCAATGAACTCCGTGGGCGCGGAGGTAGGAAAACCAATCGCACCACAGACGGCAAGCGTGGGCGTCTCGACCAGTCGCTTCGTGCGAAGCGAAGGTCAGGTTATCCGCCACAACATGTCGTGGACGCTGGTCATCCTGGCATATCTGATCCTGGTTGGGTTGTTCTTCTATTGGGTGTTTCCGAATGTCATGCAGACCTGACCCCGGACCTATCGCAGGACTCGGTACGACGCCGTTGCGCTCATCGAATCGCGTGCCCGTTCCCTGTCATGTCATTCTATTCTCAGCAGTGCTAGCCCGTTTGAGGATCGCTGTAGCGTTCCAGGTGCTTGGGCGATTCGATGAGCATGATCTCCAGGGTTGGCCGTACTTTGGCCTGCAGCAGATGCCCACCAAGGGTTGTGCCATCCGATTTAGCGATGATCACGTGGGCATGAACCTTCGGCGACCCGCCCTGGTTTTCGCTGATCGCAACGTTGCCCATGAGAGATTAGTACTTCTACCTGCTCATTGACTTCGATGCGCTTGTAGTCTTTTCTGCCGAGTTCGAAGTAGCCCAACGTGACCTGAGTGAAACCACCGATGCCGGTGAAGCGGCTGGCATCGAGGCGCTGCTGGCGCGCGAACTCGACCAACTGCGACGGGACCTGGTCGCCCGGGGAGAAAACCAATACGAACGTTTTTCCTCCGCTGTCCTGCTGGATTTTTTTGCTTTTCATGGCGTGCCCTCTGTTTGATGCATCGTGATGCCGGCGCCGTTATTCCAGCACAGCCCGGACAATTTCGGGATGATGTCGGCAGCATAAAGGGATTGGCTGCCAAGCAAGCGTCCTTCCAAACCAACGCTGGTACTATCCTGAGGCTATCGCCAAACTATCGCCAGATCAGCACACCGAATCATGACCCTTAACGAGATGACAAGAACGCTAATCCCCTGATATCAGTCACTTGACTTCTTTCCCCTGCGGCAATCCACTTACGTTCGTAACTTGTCTGGCAAGCTTCTCTTTGCCAACATGGTACCGGTCCCGTTTTTGGACTCGAGCCGCCTGCTCACGTTCCTGACCCTCCCGTGCCGGTAAGGCGTCCGACTCTCCCCCATCAGTAAGAACACGCATATCTCTTCCCTGGGGAGAGATATGCCTGGAGGGCAAGATGTCGTCACACGCGCAGGAACGACAGACCTTGAGCAGTGTGCCAGAGCTGTCCAGCCTGTATGCGACATATGGAGTCGAGGTCAACGCCCTGTCGGTCGAACAGATTTTTGCGCTCTATGAGCGAACCGGCTTCCTTTATCCCGACAAAGCCGCCCGCCTCCGTCCGCATCTCGGACTGGTGAGGGACAACTGGCGAAAGATGCTCCGCGCCGGGGAGTCTTTGCTGTACATTCTGACCGCGGGTGACGAAAGACGAGGCATGGCCTCATTGGCCGTGTGGCGAGCCGCGCCCCACGGCTGGATGCCACAACATCTGGTTAGCGACAACAACCCCTTTGCGTCACGCGCGGTGATGCTGGCGGCGGCGGCGGCAAGAATGCTGCGCGGAGTTGATGACGCTCAGAATTGGTTTAGGCCGGAGAACCGCTTCCCAGCACGGGTCTTCGGATCCATGGTCCAGACCATTGGGGAATCTCTGTGCTCGGTACAGCGCCATAGCTTTTTCGCATTGCCCAAGGGTTTGAACCTGTCCGTGGACAGCAAAATCCACGCCGTTCCTTACGATCCAGCTCACAAACAGGCTCTTTCAGCCATAGCGTCGGCGACGCGGGGGAGTGTCTACATTGCTGGCGAGGACCTGCTGGGAGACGTTGAGCTTCGTACCGTTAACGATATATACCGCTCGGTCGGTCTGCGCCGCACCCGCTCGGTATGGCTGGCCTTCAAAGGAACGAGGAGCGAACCAGTCGGGGCAGCTATTGCATTCCGTGGTCCTTTAGGAATCAATTTCAGTTTCCTCGAGAATCGCTGTGATTTGCTGCTTCATCCGACGCTTCCTGTTTCGGAAGTTCCCGACACGGTGGCTTGCCTTCTGAGCGCATCGGCCGCTGCGTATCGCGATTTTGAGCTCAATGAAATTCCGCTGATCGCCGATGAAATGGCGACTGACGTCCTGCTGAAGTTAGGTGCGGAATTTCTGCGCCACTACTGTCAGGGCATCTGGCTCCAGGCTGGACATCAAGGCTTCTATCAGCACGTCAATGGCTTCTACTCAAGACTTTTGGCCCGCGCCGAAAAACAGAAAATGAAACGCAGCCGTGCCGCCTCGGAGTCGCGATGAATACAGCCGTCGCCTACATCATGGAGGACCCGCGCGAGGCCATGCGCCTCGAGCTGAAGGTCGATCCCGAGGCTTGGGTTGGCAAATACTTAGCCTGTCGTCTCAAACCTCGGGCGGAGGTTCTGTCGGTCGGGTGTGGGCCGGGAGTGATTTTGCGGCAATTGTGCGCGATAGATCCGTCGATTAGAGGAACCGGAATCGATATCAGCGCGGAGCGTGTAAAGGATGCAGCCCACAAACACGGCGCCAACGTCCCTCTGAAGTTCGTCCGCGGGGATGCACATGCAATGCAGTTCCCGTCGGACAGCTTCGACCTGGTTTACGCCCGCATGTTGTTCGAATACCTGCACGACAAAGAACGGGCCGCCGCCGAAATGGTTCGAGTCTGCCGGCCCGGGGGTACGGTTCTTTTTCAAGACCTCGATGGACAGCTGCTGTGGAACTATCCCGAAGACCCTGCGGTGCAACGCACGGTCGAGAAGGTGGTGGCGGGTTTGGCGAAAACCGGTTTCGATCCTTTTGTTGGTCGCAAGCTCTTCTCGCTGGCGCAAAAGGCGGGCCTCAACAACATCGAGGTCCAAGCTGAGTGTTACCACCTCATCGTCGGAGAAATCGATCCCACAATTCTGAAACGCTGGGAATTGAAGCTGGAAATTGCGATTCCCATGATCTCTCAAACCCTGGGGGACGAGCGGGCGGCCAAGCAGCAAGCGCAGAGGTTCCTTGAGTATCTGCGGCGGCCTGACACCCTTACTTACTCTAACGTTTTTACGGTAGCTGGGCAGAAACCCTTGTGAACGAAAGCCCGTGAACTCCAGCCGGATGACGTCAAATGCGAAAGCGAATTGAACGAAAAGATAAAAAGATAAAAGGTTCTGTGGAGTTGAGGCACCAACATTTTCATCCCTTCGCGAAGGAACATAGATATGCTGACCAATAACCACACCAAAACCGGCTCGGCCAGGCAGGTCCGGCGAGCCGTTGCGCTCGCCATGGTGGCACTGCTGTTTGTCGCCAGTGCGCCGGCGCAGAATGCAATCGATGTCACGACCATGAGCGTGGAAGACCTGATGAACATGCAAGTCACATCGGTGTCCAAGCGCACGCAAAAGGTGGCAGACGCCGCCGCGGCCATTTTCGTCATAACGCAAGAGGACATCCGCCGCTCGGGCGCCACCAGCATTCCCGAAGCCCTGCGGCTGGTTCCTGGCGTACAGGTTGCGCGCATCGACGAGAACAAGTGGGCCATCAGCTCTCGCGGCTTCAACGGACGCTTCGCCAACAAGCTTCTGGTGCTGATTGACGGACGCAGCGTCTACACACCTTTGTTCTCTGGAGTCTACTGGGATGCACAGGACGTGATGCTCGAGGACATTGACCGGATCGAAGTGATCCGTGGTCCGGGGGCGACGCTGTGGGGCGCCAATGCCGTCAACGGCGTCATTAACATCATCACCAAGTCCGCCAAGGCCACCCCGTCTGCGCTCGTGGCTGCGGGCGGCGGAACCGAAATGCAAGGATTCAGCAGTCTCCGCTACGGTGGCAGGCTAAACAAAGCTACCGCCTACCGGGCCTATGCCAAGTACTTCACTGTCGCCGCATCCAACGACCCGTTGGGAAGGCCTGCGGATGACAATTGGAATGCCTTACGCGGTGGATTTCGCGGAGACTGGACCCCAGATGGCCCCGACTCGCTCACGTTTCAAGGGGACCTTTATCGCAGCCGCTACGGAGAAACTCTGACTGTTCCTTCCCTCGATGCCCCTTACACCAGCACATTCCCCAATCGAGGCAGCATTAGCGGAGGCAACGTCCTGGGTCGCTGGACTCACACCTTCGGACTTTCTTCAACTTCGTTGCAGATGTACTTCGACAATACCAACATTTCCGAGAACTCACTATTTACAGACCATCAAAATATCTTTGACATAGACTTCCAGCACACAATTCACGTGAGTGAATGGCAGCAATTCATCTGGGGCATTGGCTACCGCTCCAGCGCCGACCGTAACAATTCGAGCTTCGTGGTCTCCCTGCTGCCGGACCATAACAGATTGAACCAGGTCAGTGGATTTGGCCAGGATGAGATCAGCCTCTTTGACAAACGGCTTCAGCTCACGATCGGTTCCAAGCTGGAGCACAACGACTTCACAGGTTTTGAAGTCCAACCCAACGCCCGCATCCTCTGGAACATCACGCCCAACCAGTCGGTCTGGACCGCGGTTTCGCGTGCGGTCAGAACCCCTGCCTTAACCGAGCGAGGTCTGCAGCTGATTTCAGCTGTCATACCGCCAGGCGGTCCGGGCAATCCCACCCCGTTGCCGGCGGAGGCTGCGGTGTTCGGGAGCAACCAGTTCAAATCGGAGGATCTGCTGGCGTATGAAGCCGGTTATCGCGTACAGGTGACCAGCAATCTTTCAGCCGATATCGCCACCTTCTACAACTACTACACCCATCTCCGGACCGCCGAGCCGGGAACGCCGTTCCTGGAGATGAATCCAGCCCCGATGCATTTGGTGGCGCCCTTTGTCGCTGGAAACAAAATGCATGGCGGGACCTACGGCGCTGAACTGTTTGCCGATTGGCGGCTCGTTCCCAAATGGAAGCTCGCGGGCTCCTATACCTATCTCGAAATGAACCTGCGCAAAGATGCGACCAGCCTGGACCCGACGGCGGATAATCCCGGCCCGTCAAGCCCGCGTCATCAGTTCTATGTGAGATCTTCGCTGGACGTGTTCCGCAGATTGGAGCATGACCTGATCGTTCGCTATGTGGAGCAGTTGCCCGGGCTCAACATACCCAGCTACTACTCTGTGGATACTCACTTCAGCTACAAATTGCCGTCAAGAATTGAGCTCTCCATAGGCAGCCAGAATCTGCTCAACAAGCAGCACCTGGAGTTTGTTCCAGATTTCATCAATACCTCTCCCACCAAAGTAGGACGAACGGTCTACGGAAGTATTACTTGGCGCCCAGAGTAAGCCGGTTGTTTCGAGGTTGAATAAGGACCACTACCTAACGATGAGACGCCTACGATCAATGGTCGCGATACTGGCGATGCTGACGGCAAGCGCGGCACCTGATGCGCGCTCTCAGGACACGTCTGCCTCGTCGGAATACCTGATCAAAGCCGGCTTTATCTACAATTTTGCGAACCTGGTACAGTGGCCCGCTGCGACCTTCCCTCAGCCCGACTCGCCTATCGTGATCGCCATTTTGGGACAGGACCACTTCGGAACCACTCTCGATCGAGTACTGCAAGGCAAAAAAGTAAATGGACGGCCTTTCCTCATCAAACGGCTCAAATCAGTTCCTGAACTCCTGAAATCAGTTGCCGAACTCAAAGAGTATCAGATCCTGTTCATCAGCTCCTCAGAAATGCCCCGCCTGGCCGAGGCAATCCAGATTGTGAAGGGCATCCCCGTCCTCACGATCGGGGAAACACCCGGTTTCGCCAAGAACGGCGGGATGATCAATCTGATCCTGGAAGACAACCGGGTTCGTTTCGAGGTGAATGTAGAGGCTGCGAAAGAAGCTGACCTCAATATAAGTTCCCGGCTACTCGCCCTGGCCAGAATCGTTCCGCAAGCACCGGCTGACGGAAGGAAAGCGGAATGAATCTCCTAAATCTTTCCATCAAACGCAAACTTATTCTGATGACGATGCTGACCAGCAGCATCGCACTGCTCCTTTCCTGGGCCAGCTTCCTCATTTACGACCTTATCTCTTTTCGCAGTTTGCTCACGCAAGATCTATCCACCCAGGCCGAGATCATTGGGTACAACAGCGCAGCCGCTATGGCGTTTAGGGATCAGACCGCGGCCACAGCGACTCTGTCCGCGCTTACGGCCAAAGGGGACATTGTTGGGGCCGTCTTATATGGCCCCAATGGAAAAATGTTCGCCCACTATTTTCGTGGGGAAGAGACTCTGCCGGAGCTTCAGCCAACCTGTTCGCAGAAGAAAAGCTACCGTTTCCAAGGACAATACCTGGAAGTATGTCACGACGTAACTCTCAATGGCGATCGCGTGGGAACGCTGTTTTTAATGTCGGACATGCGGCAATGGAGCATGCGCGCCCAGCGCTACGCCAAAATCTGTTTCGTCTTCGCCCTGATGTCAGCCTTTCTCGCGTTCCTCGTGTCTTCCAAACTTCAAAAGCTGATTTCCGGACCCATCATGCACCTGGAGGACACCATGAAAATGGTTTCCGCCAACAAGAACTATGAAGTGAGAGCCGTTAAATCCTACTCCGACGAAATCGGCAGCCTCATGGATGGATTCAACGCCATGCTATCCGACATCCAGCAACGCGACACTGCGTTGCGAGGGGCCAATGAGGAACTGCAAACCAGGACGCAGGAGTTGGAGGAGGAGATTACCCAGCGCCGGCAGGCGCAGGAAGAGCTGCTCAAAGCCAAGCACGTCGCCGAGGAGGCGAGCCGCGCCAAGAGCACGTTTCTTGCCAACATGAGCCACGAATTGCGCACACCGCTCAACGCCATCATTGGATATAGCGAAATGCTCGAGGAAGAGGCGCGCGGTTCGGAGAACTCGGGCAATATCCAGGACCTTCAGAAGATTCAAGCCGCCGGTAAACACTTACTTTCCCTGATCAACGACGTGCTTGACCTTTCCAAAATTGAGGCAGGAAAGATGACTCTCCATCTGGAGACATTCGACGTAACGGGGATGATCGAGGAAATCGTCGCTACGCTGCAGCCTGCCGTTGAGAAAAACAGGAACACCTTGCATGTGCGCCTAGCTGACCAGGTCGGCATGATGCGCGCTGATATCACAAAAGTCCGTCAGATCCTGTTTAATTTGCTCAGCAACGCGTGCAAGTTTACCGATCACGGCTCGATCTCCGTGGATGTAGACCGAAGATTGGAAGACGGCCGGGACTGGATTCGCTTCGAGGTCGTTGACACTGGCATTGGAATTGGCGCTAAACAGAAGGAAAACCTCTTCAAGGAATTCGCCCAGGCGGACACCTCAATCTCCCGCAAATATGGAGGCACGGGGTTGGGGCTGGCCATCAGTTACAGATTTGTCCAGTTGATGAAAGGTCGCATCGCCGTTCAGAGCGAGCCTGGCCAGGGGGCGACTTTCAGGGTTGACCTTCCGGCACAAGTCCGGATCGAGACGCCCGATTCTGCGCCGGCCGAGGGAACCAGTGAAGTTCCGAGCCCGGCTGGCGCTGTCAAAGCTGATCGGGACACGATCTTGGTGATCGACGACGATGCCGCGGTTCGCGACCTGATGTCGCGCTTTCTCACTAAGTTGGATTTCAATGTCTTCGCTGCCGGGAGTGGGGAGGAAGGCCTGCGGCTTGCCAGGCAGGTCCATCCAGGGATCATCACATTGGACGTTGTCATGCCAGACCGCGACGGTTGGTCGGTTCTGAACCAGCTCAAAGCGGAGCCGGAGCTGTCGGAAATTCCGGTCATTATGGTGACAATTGTGGACAATCAGGGGCTGGGCCTTGAACTGGGAGCCTCCCACTACCTGGTCAAGCCGGTTGATCGCGAACGGCTTGCCGCGCTCGTAGAAAAACACCGCAATATGCACTCGTCAGCCCCCCAGACTGTCAGGATACCCGTATCCATGTCGCCCGATGGCAAGCATGTGGGGCCAATCGGAGCTGAAATCGTCCGGAGACGTTAACCATGGCGAGAATTCTACTGGTCGAAGACAACGAAATGAACCGGGACATGCTTTCCCGACGACTCGAGCGGAAAGGGTACTCCGTCACAATCGCTCACGACGGGGAGCAGGGACTCTCGCTGGCATGTTCGCAAATGCCTGATCTGATTCTGATGGATATCAGTCTTCCCTTAATCGATGGTTGCGAAGTAACCCGCAGATTAAAGGCGAACCCGAGTACGCGCCATATCCCGGTCATCGCGCTAACCGCCCACGCCCTGCTGACGGATCGTGAAATGGCATTTGCTGCCGGCTGTGATGACTATGACACCAAACCCATCGACTTCGTTCGTTTGAACGAGAAGATCGAGAATTTTCTGGTTGATAAAAGGACCTTATGAATTCGCAAACTAGTCGGTTGCTGGTTGTCGACGACAACGAAATGAACCGGGACATGCTTGCTCGCCGTCTGGAACGAAAGGGCTACGAGATTGTTGCCGTGGACAGCGCCCGTCAGTTGTTGCAACGAGTCAAGGACACGCCTGTAGATCTGGTTCTCTTAGATATAGAAATGCCTGAGATCAGCGGCCTGGATGCCCTGAAAACATTGCGCGAAGCCTACTCTCCGATTGAACTGCCCATCATCATGGTGACGGCCAAGAATCAGAGCGATGACGTCGTCAAGGCATTGGATCTGGGAGCAAACGATTATGTGACCAAGCCCATCGACTTCGCTGTCGCGCTGGCGCGTATCGGCACCCAGCTATCTCACAAGCGCGCGCAGGAGGCGCTGCGGGAGAGTGAAGAACGCTATGCGCTGGCCGCGCGCGGCGCCAACGACGGACTCTGGGACTGGGACCTGGAAGCGAACACCGTCTATTTCTCTCCTCGCTGGAAGACGATGCTCGGCTATGAGGACGGCGAGATTCAAGACAAACCGGAAGAATGGCTTAGCCGCATCCATGACGCCGATCGCGACCGGGTGAAGGAGGAAATTGCCGCCCACCAAAAAGCATCTACCCTCCATTTCGAGAGCGAGCACCGCGTACTGCACAAAGATGGAACCTTCCGATGGATGCTCAGCCGCGGACTGGCTGTTCACGACGCCTCGGGAAAAGCTCTGCGCATGGCTGGATGGCAGACCGACGTCACAGAAGGAAAAGTGTCCGACCCGCTAACCGGCTTGCCCAATCGCCTGCTGTTTACGGACCGCCTCGGACGTCTGATCAAGCACGCCAAACGACGCAAAGACTACCAGTTCTCAGTTTTGTTCCTGGATCTTGATGGCTTCAAGATGATCAACGACAGCCTGGGTCACCTGGTCGGGGACCAATTGCTGATGGGTGTGGCTACTCGATTAGAGAAGTGTTTGCGCGCCACGGACACTGTCGCCCGTTTGGGTCAAGGCTGCATCGTTGCGCGCCTCGGCGGAGACGAGTTCACGATTCTCCTGGATGATCTTAAGGACGCAAACGACGCCAGGCAGGCCGCGGATCGCCTGATGAAGGCAGTGACTGCGCCATTCATTCTGGATGGCAAGGAAGTATTCACCTCGGTGAGCATCGGGATCGCACTAAGCAACTCAAGCTACGACGAGCCCGAAGAGATCTTGCGCGACGCCGATACGGCGATGTACCGCGCGAAGTCTTTGGGAAAAGCACGCTACGAAATATTCGATGCCGACATGCGCGCCAGCGTAATGGCCCGTCTGCAACTGGAGATGGATTTGCGCCGTGCCCTGGAACGTGGAGAGTTTTCCAATTTCTACCAACCGATCGTATCACTGGCCACGGGTGAGATCGTTGGCTTCGAGGCTTTGCTGCGCTGGGAACATCCCACCCGTGGCCAGCTTAGTCCGCAAGAGTTCATTTCGGTGGCCGAAGAAACCGGGTTCATTCGCGAACTGGGCTGGTGGAACTTGCGCGAAGCGTGCCGGCAGATGAGCGAATGGAGAACAAAGTACGACGCCTATTCTGATCTCACGATGAGTGTCAATCTCTCCCCGAAGCAGTTTCTGCAGCCCAATCTACTCGAAGATATCCAGAGCTTGTTGCTCGAACTCGGCCTGCCGCCGACCGCTTTGAAGCTGGAATTGACGGAAAGTACGGTAATGGGGGACCCGTCGTCGGCAATCGAAATGCTGGAGCAAATCAAAGCCTTCGGCATTAGCCTGGCCATCGATGATTTCGGTACGGGCTATTCCTCCTTAAGTTACCTGCATCGGTTCCCGCTAGATACTCTGAAGATCGACCGTTCTTTCATCAGCGGTATGGGCGACGGCAAAGAGAATGGAGGTGCAGAGATTGCGCGCACGATCTTGCCGATGGCGTCGAACCTTCACTTGGACGTGGTTGCGGAAGGAGTTGAAACTAGTGAGCAGGTTGCAATGTTGAAGAAACTGCACTGCAAATACGGACAGGGATATTACTTTTCCAAACCGTTGTCAGCCGATGAGGCGGGACTATTGTTGGCTGAACAGCCGACCTGGTAACCCAGCCTTCAATGGGATTGATCAGCGACGGTTTTTGTTCACACAAGGTCACATGAAACTCGCTTGGCAGAACCTACTTCATGACCGCGGTCGCTTCCTGACAACCGTGCTGGGGGTATCCTTCGCGGCCTTCCTGATGGTGTTTCAAGGCAGTCTCCTGGGCGGATTCTTGCGCGCCGCCTCGCGATTCATCGAGGCGAGCGACTTCGATATTTGGATTACGGCTCGCGGCGTGCAGGCCTTCGAATTTGGGGCAACACTGGAAGCCCGTGTGCAGGAGTTAGCCTCCGGCGTACCCGGTGTGGTGGAAACAGGTCGAGCCTGCATGGCATTTGCCGTCTACCGGAAACCGAACGGAAAGCAACAAGTGGTAGCGCTCGTCGGTGCGGACCCGAACTTGGGAAAGCGCTTCCCTATCCCCGAGGTAGCAGAGAGGCCGGAAGATATCTCTCCAGAGTCGGTCATCTATGATGAAAGCGACCGAAGTGTCCTTGAAACCCTATCCCTGCCGGCAAGAGTCGAGATAAACGGACACCGCGCCAACATCGATCACGAGATCCGGGGATTCGGGGGATTTCTGGGTGTGCCGGCTCTTTTTACCTCCTATCGCAACGCGGCCCACGATTTAGGTTTCCCTCCCAATGAAGGGATGTACATCGTTGCCCGGGTAGGCAAACCGTATTCAGTTGCCGATGTTCAGCAGAGCCTCAGGCAGCGCCTGCCGGAAGTCGATGTGCTGACTCGTGAACAGTTTGCTCACAAGTCTCGCATGTATTGGGTGATCAAGACCGGTGCCGGAAGCGCGATTCTGACGGCAGCCGTTTTGGGGTTCCTGATAGGGCTCGTGGTCGTGTCGCAGACCATCTTCGCTAACACCATGGAGAACATTGAAGAATACGCGACCTTGAAGGCTCTTGGGGCGTCTCGAGGGTTTGTGGCGCGCGTCGTGATTATGGAGTCTCTAATTTGCGGCGCAGGCGGGACGGTCCTTGGACTGGCCGCGGCTATTCCAGCGATGAGATATGCGAGGTCTCTAATTCCCTGGATACATACTCCGTCGTGGTTGCCGGTGATCGTAATGGTACTGAGTTTACTCATGTGCGCTTTGGCATCTATAGCGTCCGTTCGCAGTTCACTTGCGGTTGACCCGGGGCGGGTGTTCCGTGCCTGACAAGTTCTTAGCCGTCGAGGACGCCCACGTTTCTTTCGGCAACGGGGACGCGCAAGTTCGCGCCCTGCGCGGTATTTCCGCGTCATTCGAGCGTGGAGCGCTCTCCTTGGTCATGGGACCATCGGGAAGCGGAAAAACGACGTTGTTGTCTCTCCTCGGCTGCCTGTTGTCACCCGACGATGGGACGGTGTTTGTAGACGGCGTTCTGGTGAACGCACTGAATGGAGAGCAGAAAGCGGCTCTCCGTCGAACCAAGATCGGCTTCGTGTTCCAGAGTTTTCGACTGCTGCATTCCCTCTCCGCGCTGGATAATGTCTGCCTGGGACTGGAAATTCGCGATCCCAAGCAGCCAGAGCGAATGACAACGGCGCGAGAATTGCTCGTCCACTTCGGCTTAGGCGACAAGCTTAATCATGAGCCAGACGGCCTTAGTCCTGGGGAAAAGCAGCGGGTGGCGATTGCGCGCGCTCTGGCGGGAAAACCTCCGATTCTTCTGGCCGATGAGCCTACGGCATCCTTGGATGCCGAGGCAGGCCGGAACATCTGTCAAATTCTTCGAAATCAGGTTGAGCAGCACGGGAAAACGGTTGTCGTCGTGAGCCACGATTCACGATGGCAGGAATACGCGCACCGCACAATCATTTTGAGCGATGGCCAAATTAAGCACCAAGAGCAGGTAACAAACTCTTGAGCACACAAACGAAACTCGGAGCCGGAATTCTAGCCATCATGCTCATCTTGGCCAGTGCGGCGTTTTACAGGGGCTCTCGGGAAAAACAGTCAATTCAGGCTCATGCGTCCGGCAGGGTGGGCGAGGTGGTATTCGCCTCTCCCGGGAGAGTCGAAGGACTTTCGGACACGATTCAGGTGGGAGCCGGCGCAGATGGCGTGCTGAAAGCGATCTACGTGAGCGAGCATCAGTTCGTAAGAAAAGGGACATTGTTGGGACAGATTGCCTGCGATGATTTAAGCGCCATGCTGCAAACCTCATTGGCCGAGGCGGACGCCGCACGTCAGGCCAGGACACGTCTGCTGCGAGGCGCACGTGACGAGGAGAAGAGAATAGCTGGCAACAAAACAGCAGCCGCTCAGGCGACCTTGGCGGAGGCCAGGACACGTCTGGACAGGCAGCGCGCCTTGTATGAGGGCGGAGAGATCTCCCGCGCCGCCTATGACCAGACCAGTCGTGACTTTGGCGTTGCGGAAGCTGATTTCCAGGCTTCGGTTCGCGCCGAGGAATTGCTCGCCGCACCTCCATTGGAGGAGGAAAAGGCACGCGCCGATGCTGACGTCCTGGCTGCCGAGGGTCGCGTCCGAACTGCGCAGGAACGAATCAGGAAGTGCGCAATTCAGGCCCCAATGGATGGCACCGTTCTGCGAATCTCCGCCCGACCTGGAGAATCCTTCAGCACATTGATGCCGCGTCCGCTATTCAGTCTCGCCGACGCTTCCGGACGACGTGTCAAGGCGGAAATAGACGAACGGGATCTTTCTAAGGTTGTGATTGGCCAAAACGTGATCATCCAGTCGGAAGGGCTTGGTGGAAAAAAGCTTACCGGGACGGTAGAGAGCATATCCGCCGTCATGGGCAGAAAGAGCGTCTATACGGACGATCCAGCGGACAAGATCGACCGCGATGTTCTGGAGGCTGTAATTGCCATCACAACCGAGGACGCAAAATCACTGCCTATCGGACTCAGAGTTACCGTCCAGTTCCTGTCTGGCCGTCAACCGAAACTCTAACCCCACTCGATTCTGTGAAGGTCACGCGGCACGACGTTCACCCCTCAAAGCTTCCGTGCTGGCCGTTTGCGATGCAATCAAATCAGCAAGCCCAGGCAGCAGCCGACCAACGCTAGCAGGCCGGAGACAAACAGTGCGGCGTGCAATCCGTGCAGAAATCGGGCTTTTTGCGCGATCAGCGAGCCGAACAGCGCCACTCCCATCATGCTTCCCGCCTGACGCGACGAATTGAGCACGCCCGAGGCAATGCCCGAACGCTTCTTCTCTACCGCGCCCAGAAGGACCGATGTCAGGGGCGGGACGACCAGCCCAATTCCCGCGCCCATCGCCAACAACTGGAAGGCCATCTTGAAATAGGGAGTGCTGGGCCCCACTCTCAACAAAGAAAAACAACCGGCGATGAAAAGAGCCAGGCCGAACAGGATCGGCACTCGCGGTCCGAAGCGCGCGGAAATGCGCCCAGCCGAAAGATTGCTAGCCAATACAATCGCTGTCATGGGGAGAAAAGCCAAACCGGTTCTCAGCGCGGTGTAGTTCTTGACCTGCTCGAAAAACAGGCTCAGCACAAAAATTAGGCCATAGTAACCAACGTTGATCAGCAACCCGATCAGGGTTGCCGCGCTGAAGGTGCGATCGTGGAACAGTGACAAGGGCAGCATCGGGCTTCTAGCCCTGAATTCAAGAATGACAAATGCTGCCGCGGAGACGACGAATAGGGAGCATCCGGCCAGGACCCAGGGATCCGTCCAGCTCACTTTTCCCCCTTCGATGGTTGCCGCGGCCAGGTCTGCCAGGGCGAAGATTGCAATAGCCTGCCCGGGAAGGTCCAGCTCCCGATTTCGCAGCTGGGTAGTGTCCTGCGCATACTGCCAGGTAAGCCAGATGCCGAGAACACCGATCGGCACATTCATAAAGAAGATGCTACGCCAGCCGATGGCGGCGATCAGCAAACCGCCGACAACAGGTCCGGCCGCCAGCGCCACACTGGCTCCCGCAGCCCAGACTCCGATGGCATTCGTGCGTGCTTCGTCCGTGGCGTAAGCATGATTTAGTAATGCCAGAGAACAAGGCACTAGAATGGCCGCGCCAAGTCCCTGGAGGGCGCGTGCCAAAACCAGCAAACCCAGATTGGGAGCTATTCCGGCACCCAAGGAGGCAAGCACGAAGATCGCACCCCGCGATGAAAACCCGCTTGGCCCCAAAACGGTCTCCTGCGGCGCCCGCCGTAAGGATCAACGAGGCAAAGACTACGCTGTAGGCGTTCACCACCCACTGCAGGCCGGCCACGCCACCACCCACCGACTCGCCGATACGCCGCAAAGCGACGTTAACAATGGTTACGTCGAGTTGCACCACGACAAAGCCAAGGCTCATCGCGGCCAAGGTGAGCGGTTGGGTTCGACCTCCGGTCCTCGGACACCATTGTTTTGTTGGCGGTTCTCTTTCCGGCAAGGTCATTCGTTCGAACCTCTTGCAGCTTTTTGAAGCACCGATGGACGGAGGAGTTGTAGACAGAATCCTGAGCAACCCAGTGCCAGGATCAATCTTTACTTTTCTTTTCAGCCAGGCTCAGCCGTCAAGCATCCAAGGACTCCAAATGTGCATTTGCCCAGACTACGGGCAGGAGGCCAAGAATGGACTCTGGTGGTGATTCGTGTACCTGTGGCGCCGGCGGTGCAGGCATCCGGCAAATGCAAATTGAGCCAGACCGATGAAACAGAAGCGACCAGGCTCAATCGCCGGTTGTGCTTCACCGTTCTTTAACTTAACTTAACTTAACTTAGTGTATGTCGGCGCCGCTGCTTTTCGGCGCATGTGCATCGAGGAACTCGTAGCGCGCGCGGTTCGTTTCGGGCGCGGCGTGAATGTCCTTGCCCGATAGGTGCATCACTTCGAAACCGTTGCCCTGGTTGTACGGAGGCCAATCGGGCAGGCCTTTGGCATTAGGGTTGCCGGTCTTAACGAAATTTGCCCAATAAGACGACATCGCATCGGAAACCTGGAAATCATTCTCGCTCCAGGGCACGTCTTCCGATTTCAGAGTCTGAAAGACGTAGTGAATTTCGCCGGCATGTTTAGCTCCCAGTTCGCTGGCCGGCACCAGGCCAATCATCGCACCGGGCTTGGTTGCGGGCACCTGCTCGAAGTGGTAGGTGTAGACGGTTGCGGGGCCGATCGTGTTCTGCAGGTTGAGCCATTTCCAGGTGGAGTAAGCGATAAAGTCATCGCTCGACAGCTGCTCGGCGGAGAGGATCGCTTCCTCGTCTGTTTTGGCGGGATATAACTTGAGGAACTCCGCAGCCTGATTCCCGAACCGTTGTTGTGCCTGCTCGGCAAAGCTCCTTGAGGTGGGCTTCTGTGGCGACATCAGCACCATCATCTTGCCTTCATCCGCGTTCCAACCGGCAAGCAGTGGGACATGAGCCTGCTCACCGCGCCCGTAGATAGTCGCGGCATCGGAAGGCAAGAAATAGCCGTCGATATTCGGACCAAACGCCAACCTGCGGTTGAGCCTGGCCGCTGCCTGCAACAGTTCGTCACCGGATTTAGCTCGCATTTCGGCCAGATTCTTTGCCCCAACCGAGCGGGCAAACTTCACCCCAAACTGCTCGCTCTCAGACAGCGGCTTAACCGTGAGGCCGCCTTCTTTGCGGCTGGGGAAAAACGCCCCACTCTCACCAATGGCCCGCTGGAAGAGGTCACGGGAAACAGGGGAGGCCATCAGCGCACAAACCGAAAACGAACCTGCCGATTCGCCGCCGATCGTAATGTTGCCCGGATCGCCGCCAAACGCGGCGATGTTGTTGACCACCCACTTTAGAGCCGCAACCTGATCGAGCAGTCCGTAGTTGCCTGAGGAATTGTGCCCGGATTCCTTGGTCAACTCAGGATGGGAGAAGAACCCAAACACACCGAGGCGGTAATTCGGTTCGACGACCATGATGCCTTTCTTGGCCAGGTTTTCTCCATCGTAGCGCGGTTCCGACGAGCTGCCCGCGACGAATCCACCGCCGTAGAACCAGAGAAAAACGGGGAGCTTGGGGCTCGCGGGTTTCGCCGGCATCCAGATGTTAAGCGTCAGGCAGTCCTCACTGGGTTGACTATCGCGGAAGTAAATGTCGCCGAATACATTCGTCTGCAAACATGCTGAGCCAAATTTGTCGGCTTGCCGTACGCCGTTCCATTTGGGCATAGGCTGTGGGGCTTTCCAGCGTAGATCGCCAAGGGGCGGTGCCGCAAAGGGAACACCTTTGAAGATACGCACGGTGCGATCGGCATTGGTGGTGCCTGCAACCACGCCAGCTTCGGTTTTCACTTCGTCGGATGCAAATCGATTGGCAACCAAGATAGCCATGACAGTGAACGGCGCGATCCAGAGAAATCTAGCGAATGGCGACATTGTTCTCTCCTATGCGAAGGGCACCGGGATTTTACCGATCGCCAACCCCAATAGATTGCTGGCCCAACCGACTAGCATCATCCATTGCTAAAAAGCCTGGCCAGCGGTGTGGGTGCGACGGCTCAGAGGGCTGTCCGGGACAGCCCCCTAAAAGCGCAGCTTCAGAGCGAACTTAAATTCCCTCGGTGTGCGTTGCCGTTCATGGCCGTGATCTGTCCAAATCGCATCGGATTGCACCCCGGTTGTTAACCGTACTAAGGGTAATCGGTGGCAGGTCGGCTGGACCGCCTGAAGGCAATGACGCATTGATTCGGGAAGCTTGTGCTCGCCGAAGGTGTGGACGTTGTTGAACGTTCTACCCTCAGTTCGCCTACGACGCTTCCAGCTTCCTCTATGCTTAGGATCACCTCGGCGCCCCCATGGCTGGTTTCGGTAGTCTTCAGACGGCCGGAGACGAGGACAAAGATGAATTTTACCGGGTCACCCTGGCGGTAGATCGCCTGATACTTGGCAAAACACCGTTCCTGCGCCAGAGAAACAATCTCGCCACAGTCCACCAGCATGAGGCCGTTAAAGAGAGGAGACCTCTGAACACACGCGACTCGGACGTCGGGAGGAATCATCGACATTGAATTAACGAACGCGGTCGAATAGGGAAGGTAAGCCCTTGCTTGAGGCTGTCAAAGCGGGAGAGTACTCCGGGATCTTAGACTTATCTTTGCTCCACATCAACAACCGGATGACCGCGATGACCGCGACTTGCTAGCCAGAGCTAGCCAGAGACAAGCCTTAGATTCCGAGTGCTCCGAGAAAGGCAGGCGCCGATTCCCATCACGCACTCGTTCGGGCAGTGTGGGACGCCGCGACACCACCAAAATCAGGATCCCGCCTCCTGCCTCCACTTCCGAACTTCACCCCCCAGGCCGTTGCTGGTAATCGGCTGGTGATGGAAATCCTTCAGAGGACCACGAGACTTGCTGCTGAGCCTCCTGGCATTTGCACGTTGCACGCGAGGCCGCACGTCACTATTCCGAGCCACTCCTGCAATGTCAGAATCGAGATTGGTCTGTTCGTAAGACCCGGCAATTGCCGGAATCGAAACCACTATGAGAATAGACAGAAGCGCTGGAATTACGGCGCTCCTCCGCCCGGACCGCTTTGTTTACGCTCATGACTTACCTTTGGAGATTTCACCTTTCGGAAATCCGCCAAGCAGCGCTTCGAGAGTAGGCGAGCACAGAGGCTGAAGTTGTCAGTGGGATGTAAAAAGACTGTTAGTAACTGTCATTCCAGGTTCTCAGGGCGTTGAGAGCAATAACCTGGTCGGGCATTTCCAGCCGCAAAGCCCCCTCAGCGCAATTGGGTCGGGGATAAGGTCATGCAAGAGCAATGTCGGCGACACCCACATGTCAAGAAATTGTAAAAAGAATGTCACCATTTCTGTTCTTCTCAGCTCAATTGTCAGAACAGGAGTAAGCTAAGTGGATGTCGACGCAAGTCTTACGTGCCGTGACCGGAACGAAGCCGGCGGAGAGAATTCTGGTTGTCGAGGATGATCGCGCTGTGCAGAAGGCGTTGAGACGTTTGTTTGAGGCCGAGGGATTCGCGGTCGACGTTGAGAGCGACGGCAAGGCCGCCTTGGAAGCTTTCCGCGCGACGGTACCCTCTGCTATTGTCCTGGATCTCCGCCTTCCCGCCATGTCAGGCAGAGACGTATGCCGAGAAGTTAAGCAACAAGTACCCGCGTTGCCCATTATTATCCTAAGCGCCACCACCGACGTGACGGACAAGGTGCTGCTGTTGGAACTCGGTGCAGACGATTACGTGACTAAGCCGTTTAGTCCTCGGGAGCTGCTGGCCCGCGTCAGGGCTGCGATAAGGCGAACTGTTCGCCATGAAGTCGGAGAGATGTTCGCCTTCGATGGAATATCCATCAACTTCGCCAAGATGGAAGTGCTTCGAGGAGGGCAGCCGATCGAGATGACCGCCCGCGAATTCAGCGCGCTGAAGTTCTTGGTGCTGAATGCCGAACGGGTAATCTCGCGAGACGAATTGCTGTCCGAGGTGTGGGGATACCAGCATTATCCGTCCACACGAACGGTGGACAACCACATCCTGAAGATCCGGCAGAAACTGGAAAAGGAGCCCGCGAATCCAGTTCATTTCCGCACCGTGCATGGCGTGGGTTATAAGTTTGTGCGCTGAAATACGATCCTCTGTATTTGGCTTTGTATTCTTCGCGTAGGCTGAGGGCGGACGTGACAGGGTTTCGACTGCGTACCAAGTTCCTGCTTTCCATGCTGCTGATTTCGTCGGCACTCACGTGCACTAGCCTGCTCGTTGTACGCCGTAGTGTTCAGACGCAGGTACGGAAAGAAATCTTTGCCGATCTGCGAAATTCCGCGGGCACTTTTCAGAATTTCCAGCGCGAACGCGAAGCCACACTCACCCATTCAGCAGAATTACTGGCCGATCTTCCGGACCTCCGTGCGCTCATGACGACCACCGATGTGGCCACCATTCAGGATGGTTCGGGCCGTCTGTGGCGCCTGGCAGGCAGCGATTTGTTTGTGCTCTCGAATCGTTCGGGGAATGTGGTTGCACTCCATACGATTACTCCGGGATTCAGCCGCGATCTGGCGCAAACGTTTCTCCAGAACTCTCTGGAAGAGAGCAGCTCTGGCCAATGGTGGTTTGGCACGGGTCACCTTTACGAGGTCTTCCTTAAGCCTATTTACTTCGGACCGGAAGCAGCCAATCAAGTGGTGGGGTTTCTGGCCGTAGGCTACGAAATCGACGATCACCTGACCGCTGAAGTCAGCCGGATCGCCGCCAGCCAGGTTGCTTTTTCTTACGGCAGCACGATCGTGAGAAGCACATTGCCCAGCCTTCAGGAGTCGGACCTGGTTCGGCAAGTGGACGCACTCTCGGTTTCCGATGCCCTGCAACCAAGTACGATTCAGTTGGCCGACGAGCGATTTCTGGCTACCACCTTGGATCTGGCTGCCGGAAAAACTCCCACCGTGCGCCTAAGTGTGCTCAAGTCCTACGATCAAGCCACCCTGTTCCTGGACAGTCTGAACCGGTTGCTCCTGTTGCTCGGCATAATCGCGGTGTTAAGTGGCAGCGCCTTAGTCTTTCTCATCTCTCATACTTTTACCAGGCCTTTGGGAGAGTTAGTTCAAGGCGTGCGCGCCCTGGCCAGGGGAGATTTCGCCTTCCCGCTCACCACGACGGGCGGCGACGAAGTCGCAGAAGTGTCCCAGGCTTTCGACCGCATGCGAGGGAATCTGCTCAAGACGCAAGGTAGTCTGTTGGAATCCGAACGCCTGGCCACCATAGGACGCATGGCCAGTTCCATTTCCCACGACCTGCGTCACTCCCTCGCGGCCATAGTCGCCAATGCGGAGTTTCTGTGCGAAGCCGGCTTAGCTGCCGACCAGCGCGAGGAGTTGTATCAGGAAGTACGCATCGCCGTAAACCAAATGACCGATCTGATCGATTCGCTCCTGGAGTTTTCCCGTACCCGCGAATCGCTCCGGCCCACCTATGGCATCCTTACCGAGTCAGTCGAGCGCGCAGTGCAGTCCATCAAAGCACATCCCGAGTTCCACCAAATCGCCCTCGATTTTGTTGGTGACGACAGAATTGAAGGCTGGTTTGATCCCCGAAAGCTGGAGCGCGCTCTCTCCAATCTCTTGTTGAACGCGTGCGAAGCGGTATCACCGTCGAACGGCCGCATCGATGTCAACTTGCGAGCCATAGCAAGCGGCGTCGAAATTCGTGTGTCGGATAATGGCCAAGGTATTCCAGAATTCATTCGAGATCGCCTCTTCCAGCCCTTTGTCAGCGCCGGGAAGGAAAACGGCACCGGTCTCGGTCTGGCAGTGGTGCAGAAGATCGTGCAAGATCACGGCGGCGATGTGACGGTTGAGAAAACCTCCGACCAGGGTACCGTTTTCAAAGTAGTTCTTCCGCTTGTGTCGTCGAGTTCTCCGCGAACTGAGGTGGGCACGGTTGCTGGCCCACCCCTCAACCCTGCGAGTTCAGCCGACACACAATGAAGTAGCGGGTTCCGGCAGCGGAAGGGGCCAACCTGATGAAATCCGTAGCAGCAGAACTCTAGTCTTCGTCCTCAGGAGGCGCCTGTGCTAGATAGGACCACTTCGGTTTTTGCATTTGGAAGATTTGCCTTGCCGTTGTTCGTTGTGTGTGCTTTTGCCACGCTGTCCCGGGCGCAGGATCCTCGAACACCGCCCCGGGAAGCGCCAAACGATGCAGTATTGTCAGCTATGCACGACCTCGAGGAGCAAGTCCGGCAACTCCGGGAGGCGGTTGTTGAGATCCGTTCTGAAGCAGCACACTATCGCGCTGAAGCGGCGTCGCTACGCCAGGAATTACAGCAAACCAGAGCAGAATTGGGATCTGGCAGCAACCTGGCGCAACCAGCCCCGCAAGTACCGGCACCGTCTCCTGCCAGCTGGCCGCTCGAAGATCGGGTCAGCCGGCTGGAAGAAGATTCCCAATTGCTCAGTGCCAAGATCAACGAGCAATATCAGACCAAGATTGAAAGTGCCTCGAAGTATCGCGTCCGCCTGTCCGGCATGGTGTTGATGAACCTGTTCAGCGATCGCGGCATCTTCGACAATCAGGATTTTCCTTCCCTCGTGGCTGCTCCCTACTCCGGTCACCCGCAGGGAAGCTTCGGCGCAACGCTCCGCCAGTCGGAGGTCGGGCTGGAAGTGTTTGGGCCTCATCTGGCTGGAGCAAGCACTCGAGGAGACGTTCAGCTGGATTTCGCGGGTGGCTTTCCAAACATTCCCAATGGTGTCACCTCCGGAATATTGCGATTGCGTACAGCCACCCTCCACTTGGATTGGAAAAAAAAGACCTCCCTGATCGCTGGTCAAGACGAAGCCTTTTTCACGCCACTTTCGCCGACATCATTCAGTTCGCTCGCTGTTCCCGCCTTCACTTACGCCGGCAATCTCTGGGAATGGGTGCCTCAGGTTCGGGTGGAACACAGTTTTGATATCACCGCGAACTCCAATCTCCTGATGCAATTCGGAATTTTGGACAACCTCACCGGCGATCTCCCCGTATCGCAATGGGGAAACATCCCGCAGGCCGGAGAAAGGATCGGCCAGCCAGCGTATGCCGCGCGAGTGGCCTGGAGCTGTTCGCTGTTCGATCAGCCACTGACGCTGGGTGCGGCGGCTTATTACGGCCGTCAGGACTGGTGGTTCGACCGTTATCAGGATGGCTGGGCCGGTACGGCAGATTGGGACATTCCTCTAAGCGGGCGATGGACCCTCAGTGGCGAGTTTTACCGCGGTAAGGCTCTGGGGGCGCTGGGTGGCGGAATTGGCCGCTCCGCCATTCTCAGCGGACCGGTAATTTATCGGGGTGTTCAAATCCGGGGTCTGAATGCGTTGGGAGGTTGGTCTCAACTTAAGTTTCGCCCCACAGCAAAGCTGGAATTCAACGCGGCCTTCGGTACTGATAATGCGATTGCGCAAGATGTTCGGGCGTTTTCGACAGGCGAGAGCAATAGCAGTCTTCCGCTCGATCTACGACAGAATCGCAGCGCCTTTGGCAACGTCATTTACCGGCCCCATCAAAACCTGTTGCTATCGGCCCAATACAATCATCTAAGAACTTCGCCGCTTGATCTGGCGGGCCGGACCGGTGGGCAGGTAAACCTGACAATGGGTATTCTGTTCTGAGAACATGCTCTGCGCGAACATCAGCATTCGATGCATTATAAAAAGGCGCCGGATGGAAATTTGTGTGTCTCTTTTGCTGGGCAGTTTCGCCTGGGGACAGGCAACCACCGTGACCGCCAGGGTTGAATTTCAGAAGTCCGGCGGACTCGAAAATCCCACGAGCGCTTCGAACGTCGCGATGTGGCTTACTCCGCTCAACCTGTCAGCCGGTGTAGCCGACGAATCTCCTCGCCGCCCCCGACCTCGGCTGGTTCAGCGGAACAAGCACTTCGAGCCGCATATAATAGTTGTGCCGGTAGGTTCTTCTGTAGAATTCCCCAATCGTGACCCTTTCTTCCACAACGTGTTTTCGCTCTTCGAAGGAAAGCGTTTTGACCTGGGACTATATGAGGCAGGCACTACCCGAGACGTGCACTTCGATCGCCCCGGTATCTCTTACATTTTTTGTAACATTCACCCGGAAATGAGCGCCGTGGTCATTGCCGTGGAAACTCCGTATTATGCACTCTCCAATCGACGTGGCGAGGTGGAAATCAAGAATGTCACCCCAGGACGATACCTGCTCCGCGTCTGGTCCGAAGCCTCCTTGCCGGATCATTTGAGAAACCAGGCTCGCGAGATAACGATTTCCGAGAATACCTCCCGGCTCGGGACCATCCGTCTTATGCAAATCCCGGTAACCCACGCTCACAAGAACAAATACGGACAAGATTACGAGCCGCCCAGCCCTTCTAGCCCCGCCTACGAGCGGCGGCCGTAGATCGCAAGACCGCTGCGAATTCGCTCGTCGGTCCGGAGGTACGCGAAACCTCACATCCACCTCCCGGACTCCAGGAGCAATTGGGCTGGAGATGGGACTCTCGCCTCCTTCGCTCACCGCCGTCAGCGGTTGGCGCTCAGCCTGTTGGACTCGCTTGATGTTAGAAGGCTACCCAGTTTAAAGCAGACCACCTTCCATCCTGTTGCCTGATGCGCCACTCCGATTGCGACTACGTCCCGCGGGGCAGTAACAAATTGGAATGTCGCGATGTGCTCAGCCTTTGTATCTTCGCCGCCAGGCACGGGGCTGAATAGATAAGGAAGATCGGTTTGGCCCGCGCGAATAGCGTCCGATAAACTGGGAAAGGACACCAGATCCTTTTCAAGTCGGTCTCTTAGCCTGGGGGGACTTCAAGACGTGTTCCATGTCCTGTCTGTTTGACGATTCCGTGATCAGGGTTTAGCCAGGTGAGGAGCATGTTTCGCAGCAGTGCGGGATGACGAACTTCAGTGAGGCCAAGGTTCGCCAGTACGCCTTCGCTGTCGATCGGCTCGGTGACAAAATCAAGTTTGCTTCCCACAATCCAATTTTCGAGAAACCGGCGCAGGAATCTCTCAGCGTCGTTGACGGGCGCTGGCATCGCCGCGGCCAGCATCGGGGCCGAGAGGGCTCGGGACAGCGATATTTCGGCCCATCGGGAATGCTGATGTGATTGAGAAAGCACTTGCGAACTGCGGTATGGAACCGCTGGATCGGACT
>Ga0209804_1000485_pt1 | contig 31939 bp, 27 predicted proteins | sample GraSoiAngelo_139_FD_185896 | JGI IMG/M metagenome (GOLD analysis project Ga0209804, IMG submission 185896) | Grasslands soil microbial communities from the Angelo Coastal Reserve, California, USA - 14_0929_12_20cm (SPAdes) (version 2) | ecosystem: Environmental > Terrestrial > Soil > Grasslands ... | reverse complement strand
CTCGCTTTTGACGATTCGCGTGAAAAACGAAATACCCGTGCGAGTTGACCTGACTTGGCGTGACGAGTGAACCGGCTCAGGTGAGGGCTTTTCTGAGTTCCCGTCGAAGAATCTTGCCAGACGCAGTCTTAGGCACCGCGTCGATGAAGCGGATCTCGCGCGGCTGCTTGTAATGGGTGAGCCGTTCCGCCACAAACAAACACAGTTCTTCTTCCAGCTCTCCTGAACGACAGACGCCCTCGCGTAGGACGACGAAGGCGCAGGGGATCTCCCCCGCCGCCGGGTCGGCCTTGCCCACAACCCCGCAATCGCGCACGGCGGGATGTTCCAGCAGGACAGATTCAACCTCGGCGGGAGCCACAGGGAAGCCTTTGTACTTGATCATTTCTTTGCGGCGGTCGAGAACATAGTAAAAGTCCTGGTCGTCGCGGCTGACTACATCGCCGGACCAGTACCATCCATCCCGCAGCACCGCCGCCGTCGCCCCAGGATCCTTCCAGTACCCGAGCATGAACTGTGGTCCGCGCATGACCAGTTCTCCGCGCTGGCCGGGAGCAACTTCTTGGTCGTTTTCGTCGAGTACGCGGCAGTCCGTTTGGGCCAGCGGTTGCCCGATGGACTCCGGCTTGTACAGTTCCGGCTCGAGGTACCCCACATGGGTGACGGGGGAGGCTTCGGTCATGCCGTAACCTTGGCAGACCAGGACACCGGTCAGCGCGGTAAAGCGGCGGGCTAGTTCCGGGGCGAGCGGCGCCGCACCCGACTTCACCCAGTGCAAGCGGTGCTGCTTCGGGAATTGTCCAGCCTCTGCCGCCTGCGCCAGGGCATTCAAAGCGGGCGGAACCGTGGGCATCGTGGTGACGCCCTCGGTGAGGAGTAACGCCAAGAGCTGAGAAACATTAAACCGCGGCATCAGCAGGAGGGTCGCGCCCAGGATCAACGCGGGGTTGAGCACCACGTTGAGACCGTAAATGTGGTAGAGCGGCAGGAAACAGAGCGTGACGTCGTCTGGAGCGAAGGCGGAGCAATGCGGCCCGACCAATTGATAGACATTCGCCACCAGATTGAAGTGCGACAGCATGACGCCCTTGGGCAGGCCGGTGGTGCCGCTGGAGTAGGGAAGTGCTGCCAGGACCTTATCGGAGGCCTCTGATGGCGTAGGCACGGTGCCGGGGGCAGGGCGCAGGAGATTTGTGAAATCGTCGGCGCCAGACAGGTGCTGCCGAGTGGTGTACACCCGGCCCAGATTGGGCAGACTGGAAAGATTAACGTCTTGAATGAAGGGGGCGTCGGTGATCAGCAGGACGGCGCCGGAGTTTTCCAACTGATATCGGACTTCCCGCTCACGGTAGGTGGGATTGAGCAGCGTGGGCAGCGCGCCCGCCAGCGTGGCGGCGTGATAGGCAGCGCAAAATTCCCAGGAATTAGCCAGGAAGATAGCAATGACATCGCCCGGTTTCACGCCGGCTGCGACAAACCCTCTGGCCAGACTCTCGACGGTGTCGCCGTATACGCCGTAGGTGAGGCGGCGGCCGCAAGAGCTGTCAATGATTGCGGTCTTTTGCGGGAAACGCCGGCAGGAGTCAAGCACGACGTCATGCAGAAAGCGGCCGGCGGGGTCGGCATAGAGTTGGGTACGCAGCATTCCAGGTGGATTTTAACGGAAGTCGGTTGAGTTTCCGCATTCAGCTTCACGAATCTGTCATGGGGGGAGAAGCTTGGGGCTCGCGGCGCGAGCACAAGTGCAGTCGAAGCATCCCTTCCCAACTGCGATCTGCAATGGAAATGACAGGGGATTCTCACTGGGAATGTAAGATGCCGCGGCAAAGCACAGGATGTGTGCAGGCAGGGTCCTTCGACTCGGGCTAAAGCCCTCGCTCAGGAGACAATTACGTTGAATTACGTTGCTTAGGCCAGTTTGCGCAGGAATTCGCGTTCATCGACGCGGTACTTGAACGCCTTGCGGCCGTCGATGAATACGACCGGGACCTCGTCTGTGAACTGTCGCCGGAGTTCGTCGTTGGAGTCGACGTCGACCTCGCGCCAGTGGAAGCCCCCTCGGCGTTCCAGCTTGTTCAGCGTTTCCTTAACGATTTCACAGAGATGGCAGCCCTTGCGGGAGTAGACTACGACATCGCGAAGGGGAGACATGTTGGGCGCAGTTTAGCAGTTCGGTATTGCAATTTTCCATCACCAAATCCATTTTCGCAAAATTGATTTTTACCAAACCCGCTTGGACCTGGCAGTGATGTCTGGTTTATAGAAGTCGGTGATGCTATTTTACAGACGGCGAGAGCGAGGAATTCCTCCAGTTCTTTTGAACTAGATCACTTTGACCTGCTAAGCTGCTGAACTTTGCCGTCCAATCAGGCTACTTATGAAAACGCTGGCTGCGGTTTTGCTGTTGTACGGTGTTGTCGCGATGGCGCAGGAGGCCCCGGAAAAAGGTGGGCATGAAGTTCAGGTGTGGACCGGAGGTGGGCATTCGGTCTCGGGCGGAACCAGCAATACCGGCGTCTTCAGCCTGGGCCTGCGCTACGGATGGGTGCTGACGGACCTGCACGGTCCCAGCTTCCTCAAAGGAAATTTCGAATACGCCGTCGATGCGGTTCCCCTGTTACTGGTTTTTCAGCCGGCGAATACGGCTTACGGAATTGGCTTGAATCCCTTCGCCCTGAAATGGAATTTTGCGCCTCGGGGATCGTGGGTACCTTACTTTGAGCTCGGCGGTGGCACGCTGTTTACGACCCATGACGTGCCAACCGGAGTCGCTTCGATTAACTTCACTTCGGGAGCCGCGCTGGGCTTCGATCATCTTGGAAACAAGATCACTTGCAGCTTGGAGGCTCGCTACGTGCATATCTCGAACGCCGGGCTGACGCGATTGAATCCCGGATTGAATACCGTTCAGGTGCGGTTTGGGTTGGGACGATTTGGCAAGTGACTTACGCCCCATAGCTAAAGCTAGGGGCTTCAAGGGCCACGCCAGCTAGACTAAAGGGCGGGGCTTTACGGCGCTTCTCGGTAAAGGAAGCCTTTCAACGGCGCGCTAATCGCGAGGTCTCAGGAGGGGTGGTGTGTCAGCAAGTCTTGGGACGCGAGGCTGATGTTGAAACCTTGCTAGCCGGGCCGAGAATGTTTTAGTGTGCCGGCCCCATCGGTGACACCTTCCCTGGATTTACGTCTTCAAAGGAAAAGCCGATCTCCACGTTCGGATACACTTTGTCCCCAACCTCCACGTAAGGATAAATGAAGTAATTGAGCGGGGGACCGGCCTGAGGCGGCTCCAGGCGCAGATCGCGGCCGACAGTGAACTGCATGCGGTTCGCGTCGTAGGCGCCGAAATAGTAGTCGTGCAATTCCTGGTGCTTCCAGGCCTCGGAAATATCCACCGGAACCCAGCCGATCGAATTCACATAAAAGTCGGACCAGCAATGGTAACCGGGTACTTCTCCGGACTGCTTGTCGGCCGGCAGCTGAAATCCGATCTCGAAGCGGGCCGGGATACGCTGCGACCGGGCCATAGAGATGAAAAGAGAGTGGAAGTCGGTGCAGTTGCCGCGCTTCGAATTGCAGGCCCAGAGCGTGTCTCCACGGCCCCAGCCCGTGCCCGTCTTGTCGTAGCGCAGGGTGTGAAAGACGTAATCGTAAATGGCATGCGCTTTTTCCAGTTGGCTGGAAGTACCCTTGGTCCGTTCGGCGGCCCATTGGGCGGGAAGACCGGTGATCGGCACCAGCTTGTCCGGCTGCAGAAAACGCGCAAGTTGGACATGGGCTGGGTCGGGGTGGAAGTCGGAGCCCGGCTTCCCGTTCACCAGCACCACGCGCTCGCGGCGGAGCACTTCGTAATCAATGGAGAAATGATATTCCGACTTGTCAGGGCGCGGAATTTCTGCGTAGAGCATCCAGTTGCCGTATTCCTGTTCCTGGGTTTTCCTTAGGACGAGGTCGCCCTTCTGGGAAAAAACGTGCACATCTTGCCAGCCATCGGAATGGGCCAGGGGAATCCAAATACGCACCGGCTTGCCGGCCGGAACATTTCTTACCGCGAAGGAGTAATGGAACGTGAAGTGTCGCTGCTTTTGAGCATGGGCGCTCAGAGAGAGCGTCAGCGCGACGAGCGTCGCCAGAAGTCGGCGCAACATGGAGGCTTCCTTTCTGAGGCGAGTGAGAGTTATGGAGAAACGACCAACGGGCGTCTTGGGAGGACTAGATTCAAGTGAAGCCACGGCCGGAGATGCGCGTAAGACTGGCGAGCATACGTCGAGTAAATCTGCGCTCAGGACCTATGGGTTGTCAAGGACAGCTAGGCGCGAAGGCGCGACACAGGCGCGACAGGACGCGATTCAGAGCGCGTGATGAGCACGAATTTTGGGCGGCGATCCCAGATCCGTGAAACACGAATCACGGGCTTCATCGCGCCCGGAACTGAGCGAGACTGTGCCCTCCCCGACGTAGTACAAAGTCGCGCCCAGCCGGCAGATCATTGCGGGCTACAAATACCACGACTGCCGAGCAGCTGGGCCACGCGGCACGGTGTTGCGCGAGTTCCGCAGCAGAACTCGTGATGAAGGCGAGGCGTTTCCTGAGTTGCGGCAGTCCAACCCAGCCCTATATTCTTTCTCGATTATGTCCCCGCTGGTGGAATGCGTTCCGAATTTTTCCGAAGGCCGCGATAAGGCGCGGGTCGACGCCATCATTGAGGCGATGAAGATGGATGGCGTGTACCTGTTGGACCGTGAGCTGGATGCGGACCACAACCGGTGCGTGATCACTTTGGTAGGCGAGCGCGAACCCATTGCGGAGGCCGCGATCCGGGGAGTCGGGAAAGCCGCCGAGTTAATCGATTTGAACCAGCACCAGGGAGCACATCCAAGAATGGGGGCGGCCGATGTCGTGCCTTTTATTCCTATCGAGGGCGTAACCATTGAAGATTGCGTAGCTATGGCGCGACACGTGGGCGAGCAGATTTGGAAGCGCTACCGGATTCCTGTCTATTTATACGAAGCGGCGGCGACGACTCCCGAGCGGCAGAACCTGGAAAACATTCGGCGCGGGCAGTTTGAAGGCATTCGCGACGAGATTGCCACCAACCCGGCACGGCGTCCCGATTTCGGCGAGTCGCGGGTGCATCCCACGGCGGGTGCAACGGTCGTAGGGGCGCGCAAATTCCTCATCGCATACAACGTCTTCCTCAACACTCCCGAGGTCGAGATTGCCAAGAAAGTCGCCCAGGCAGTTCGCTTCTCAAGCGGCGGCCTGCGCTACGTAAAGGGCGCCGGATTCCTGGTGCGCGGCTTGGCACAGGTGTCCATGAATCTCACCGATTTCGAGCAGACTCCGATTCACCGGGTTTTCGAATTTGTGAAGCGGGAAGCAGCGCGCTACGGTGTGAGCCCGATCAGCAGCGAGATTGTCGGCTTGATTCCGAAGAAAGCGCTGGAGGCCGCGGCAGAATGGTTTCTGCAGGTCGAGAATTTTGATTCATCGCTGATTCTGGAGAGCCGCTTGGCCGCCGTGGTGGGCGGCAAGATGGCTGTCGGCGGAGTGCGGGCTGGGGTCGAGGCGTTCGTCGAGCAATTGGCAGCGCCCACGGCTACTCCCGGCGGGGGCAGCGCGGCGGCCGCCAGTGGCGCTATGGCAGCAGGGCTCGCCCACATGGTGGCCGCGATGTCGCGCAGGAAGAAAGCCTATCTGCAATACGAGAATCAACTTAGCGCGGCAATCGGGCGCCTGGACGAATTGCGCGCAGAGCTCAAGGCTGCCGTTGACGACGATGCCGAGTCGTTCAACCTGGTGATGAAGGCGTATAAGCAAGCCAAGGACTCAGCAGCGGGCGATGGGATCGTCGATGCCGCCCTGCGCCAGGCGACCAGCGTGCCACTCGGTGTTGCCGAACGGGCAAGGGAAGTGGCCGAGATCGCCGAAAGCCTCAGGCCGATCACCAATCCCAACCTGAAGTCGGACCTGACGACCTCAATTGCCTTGGCCCACGCCGCAATCCAGGGTGCATTAGCGAATGTGGAAATCAATCTCGATTCTTTAAAGGATCCGAACTTCGCCGGAGAAGTTCGGAAGAAGGCGGCGGCGCTGAAGGGCTAGGTCCCGGCTTGGCAAGGCAAGACGGCCCCCACTTGTCGGCACGGGCAGCCGGGCGCAAGACCCGCCTCCCCAAGTTTTCCACGAAGTCAGGAAAAGCCAGTGCACTTTCGTACGCCCCTGTTCCCCGGGAGTGGCATACAATGGGATAAAGCGAGGGGTCACGGCAGCCCCGTTCTATATCTCACTGAACATTCAAGAGGGGGTTATGAGGATTCTGGTTCGCACACTTACTTCGATTGTGTTGCTCAGCATGGCGGCATGGGCGATGCCGCTGGGAACGAACACGCGCACGGTCATTCCCTCCGGCATACAGCAGATCATCTCGGTGGACTACCGCGCGCTGCGCGGCTCAGATACGGCCATGGCCCTCAAGGCGCAGGTGTTGCCCGAGAACCTGAAGCAGTTTGAAGAGGCCCTGAAGGGTGTCGGGGTCAATCCGGAGAAGGACGTCGATCAGCTTACTCTTGCTTCTTACCGCACACCCAAGCAGGGAACGCGGGTTGTGGGTATCGCTCAGGGCGTGTTTCCCTTGAAGGCCTTCTATAAGAAGACGGCGCTCAAGAAAATAAAGCCCGCGAAATACCGCACGGCGCTGATTTATCCCATGGCCGGCGGAATGGAGATGACGTTCCTCGACGAGAACACGCTGCTCTTCGGAGACCGCTTGGCGCTCCAGGACGGCCTTGACACCCGTGACGGCTACAGCACGGGGTTGGACAGCAATCCTCAGATTGCGGACATGCTTTCGAGCGTGGATTCAGGCCCGGTGTGGAGCGTCCTCGATCAGCAGGGAACACAGAACATGTTGCGCTCAGCTCTGGGCGATGCTGCCAAACTCGCCGACTATGAGACCGTCAAGAAACGGCTGCTGGGGTCGCGCTACAGCATGAATTTTTCCAACGGCGTGAACTTTGACCTGGACGTCGTGACAGCCGATTCGGTGACTGCAGCAACTCTGTCTTCCTTGCTGAAGGCCGGGGTCATGTACAAGAAGATGAACGCCAGTCCCATTGAGAAAGTGGCGATGGACAGCTTGACCGTGGATTCGGACAACTCGAACCTCGAACTGCACTTCAAGACCGACGACAAGAAATTCCAGACCTTGCTGCACTCGGAGTTATTTGCGGCGGTGTCGCGCTAGCAATTTAATTTGTCATTCTCAGCGAAGCGAGAATCTGTGCATGGAATCTGCAGGAAATGCAGGGATCCTTCGCGGGTCAGTTGCTTGACCGGATGGCAACTCCCTTGTGTTTTGTTACTTAGCTTTTTGCGCCGCCATCTGCGCGCGCTTTTCGCGGGCCCAACCTTGCTTGACCGTCTGTCGGGAGCGGCCCAAAGCCAGCGACTCGGCGGGTACATCTTCAGTAATACAGGAGGCGGCACCAATGTAGGCTCCTTTGCCGATCTTTACCGGAGCTACAAGCGTCGAATCACTACCCACAAAGACCCCGTCTTCAATGGTGGTCTGGTGCTTGTTCACCCCGTCGTAATTGCAGGTGATCGTGCCCGCGCCGACGTTCACATCCGCCCCGATGTCAGCATCCCCAAGGTAAGTAAGGTGGTTGGCTCTCGAGCCCTTGCCCAGCTTCACCTGCTTGGTTTCCACAAAATTTCCGACATGCGCGCTTTCGCCGATTTCCGTGCCCGGCCGCAGGTGGGAATAAGGCCCGATGATGGCGCGATCGGCGACACGGCTTCGGTCCATCACCGTTCCGGGGCGGATTAGCACTTCGTCGCCGATTTCGGAGTTGCTGATCACGCTATAAGAACGGATGCGGCAATCCGAGCCGATGCGGGTGCGGCCCAGCAATTGCACAAATGGCTCAATGACCGTATCGGAGCCGATCTCAATATCGCTGTCAATCACACAGGTGGCGGGATATTGGATAGTCGCACCCGCTGCCATCAACTCGAGGCATTTTGCCATGCGCAGGTGCTGGTCAAGCGCCACCAGTTCGGCGCGCGTGTTGCTGCCTAGAACCTCTTTGGGATCGCCGGTCTCGATGGCGACCACGCGCTCGTGGGCCTTCCTCAATAATGCCGCCATGTCGGTGAGATAAAACTCATGGTGCGCGTTGTCGGTGCCCAGGTCGCTGATGTGCTGAAACAAGGGCTCGGTTCTGAAGGCGTAAAACCCGGAATTGATTTCGCGAATCTTCTCTTGGCCTCGCTGCAGCGACTTCTGCTCGACGATAGCTTCGACTTCGTCGCTCTTCGCGCTTTTGCGGATGATGCGTCCGTAGCCGGTAGGGTCCTCCAGCCGGGCAGTCAGAATGGTCATGGCCGCATTCTCGGCCCGGTGGAAGTCGCGAATTTTCGCGATGGTCGTGGAGGAGATCAGGGGAGCGTCGCCAGAGAGAACCAGCACGTGATCGTATTTTTTCAGTGCCTCGCCGGCGACCACCACGGCGTGTCCTGTGCCGCGCTGTTCGGCTTGCAGGACGAAGTTCACCTCAGTATCCGCGACCGCTCTGCGGACGCGCTCGGCTTCATAGCCGATGATCGCGTAGACATCCCGCGCAGGCACAACCCGGGTCGCAGCCGCGATTACATGCGCCAGCAACGGCTTGCCTCCGACTTCATGCAGGACTTTAGGGTGTTTCGACTTCAGGCGCGTGCCCTTACCGGCCGCCATGATGGCAATGGCAAAACTCGCCCGGCCGGTCGTCGTCGGACCGGAACCCGACGTCTTCGGCTTTGTCTTTGGCATTGGAGTCAATATAACGCGAGCTCAGCTGTGGGTGTTAACCGGAAAGCGCAACGCAGGCGCGACCTTTGGGGCATCAGGCGATTGCGTGACCAGCGCAATCAGGTCGCGGGCGACTCGGTCGGTGGCATGACGGGCGCTGCTGGCTTCATCCAGATAGTTGCCCAGCACCGGGCAGACACCTAGAGCTTCGATCCGGTCCAGATCGGCGATGATCTGGGACGCGCCTTCCAACGCGTACTTAGCCTTCAACGCAGGTGAGACCGGCGTGCGATTGATGAGGGCGTAATCAAAAATACGTCCGCCGGCGTGCCGGTTGAGGGCATGAATATGGTCGGCGGCGGTCAAGCCGAGGCTCTCGTTGGCCTGAGTCATCAGATTACAGACAAAAACCTTGGTAGCCGGGGATTCAATGATGGCCTGAGGAATGCCGCGAACCAGCAGATTCGGGATCAGACTGGTGAAAAGCGAGCCCGGACCAATGGTAATCAGGTGGGCGCTGGCGATGGCTTCGAGCGTCTGGGAAAGTGGCTCGACGTCGGGCGGCACTAAAACCAGTTCCTTAATTCGTCCCTTGCTGGCCGTGATCTTGGTCTCCCCACGCACGCGGCTGCCATCTTCCATCAGAGCTTCCAGTTCTACGTTTGAAGTTGTCGCCGGAAAGATGTGCCCCCGGGTGAACAGGATCTCGGCCGAGAGGCGCACCGCCTCGGCAAAATCGCTGGTAATCGAAGTCAAGGCGGCCAGGAACAAATTTCCGAAACTGTGACCTTCCAGCCCGGAACCCTTGTTGAAGCGGTGCTGGAAAAGCCGGGAAAGCAGGGCCTCATCTTCGGAGAGGGCGACGATGCAGTTGCGGATGTCGCCCGGGGGGAGCATGTTGAATTCCTTGCGCAACCGGCCGCTGGAACCGCCATCGTCGCTCACGGTGACCACGGCGGAAAGCTTATCGATCACCGGCTCGATCGCCGGCGCGGAAGTCACGGTCCCGGGCGCGGGCGCGTAGCGCTTGAGCCCCTTCAGCAAGATAGACAGACCCGTGCCTCCGCCAATGGCAACTACCCTTAAAGGCCGGCTGTGAGCGCGCGCCTGATCTGAGTCCGGGAAAGCTGCCGGACCCTGCTGAATGCTCATCTGGAGATCCTAACTACTCTCGTCGCCGCCGCTAGCCATGGGCAGTTCACCCGGATCGGGATACAGCAGTTCGGTAAAGCGGGGATCCTCGGCCAGGTTTTGGAAATCAGAGTCATTGCGCGCCTGGAATCGCAGCGAGGGATTCATTTTGATGGCTTCGTCCAAATGCTTGAGGGAATCTTCCACCCGGCCCGTCAAGCAATCCAGAGCAGCCAATCCATAGATGACAAAATCGGCTTTGGGGTTTTGCTTGATCAGTTTCTCGAGGTGTTCGCGGGCGGTGACGTAATCGCCGACATTCATCAGGGAAACCGAGTAGTCAAAGTGCTCTTCGAGGGTTTTGAACTGGTTGGTTGCCCGCTCCATATGCTGGTTGCAGGTATTCAGATGGGTGCGGGCGCGATCGGCCAATTCGAGGCTGGGACCAGCGAGTACCTTCTGTAAAAGCCCCTTAGCTTTTTCGAACTTGTGTTCCTGCATGGCCCGCAGGCCGGCTTCGTAGTTTTGCACACCCTGTGCAAAACGCGGATCATCGGCCAAGGATTTCTTGGGTTTGCTTGTCGTGGCCATCTGTAGGAATCGCCCTCGTAGCGTCGTAAGCTGTTTCCTTTGTTGTAATTATAAAAACATGATCGAGGTTCTACTGTGGATCCCGTATGACCCTGTGCTCTTCCCTCTCGCGAGCCCGGCCGGCAGGTGACGGCTCTTCCCTGTGGAAAACATCCCGCCGCCACACGCGAAAGGTTTATACCGTGCGGAGTGGACGACGTCAACCTCAGGCTTACGGCTCAGGCTCGACCAAAACAGCGAACCTGCGGGTGAAGCTAATTCAATGCGGCCGACTCCAGATTGACCTGTTTCCACTCGCCCTTGATGATGCCGGCGCGAATTTGCTTCGCGGTCTTGCCTTTTTTGTGCGCGGCATAGCTGTAGTAGAGCTCTTTCAGGCAAGTGGCGCACTGGGCGCCGTGCGTGTTCTCGAAGCAGCTGTGCAGGCTGTTGTGGCCCGTGCGATCGCAATAGCAGTAACACGGTTGCTGATGCAGAACTACCGGGATCTTTTGGGCCAAATCATAGGCCTGCGTCTGATACGGATATTGGGCGTTTTCTCCCCAGAGCTGTTCTTTAGGCAGAATTGGCGGCAGCTTAGTGCCAGGTTTCGGCGGACCGGCGTTGTAGGCCGGAACTCCGGAGGGCTCGTCCTGGGTGGTCCATTGTGCCGATAGGGTTAGCGTCACCAACAACAGGAATGCCAGCAGCAAAGCACGTTTGAGCATCAGGAGGTTACCTCAGTCTGATTATTGTAACCTGAAGTAGGAATTAGCGGGGAGCCCGGGCGTGTATGATTTGCAGTGTGCGGGACGGCGCGGCGGGATTTCTCCACATTCTCCACAGGCAACCTGAAAGGATTCGGTGGAACTCGTAATACAATGAGACGGCATGGTGGATACGGGGAACTCCCCACAACCTAGTCCGACTCAAGTGATACCCGCAGCCGGGACGCCAGCGTCGCGTGCCGCTCTCCCCGTGCTGGCAGTTTGGCTGCGCGACCTGATCATCTCGCTCGCCATCTCGGCCTTCATCATCATTTTCTTGTACCAGCCGGTAAAGGTGGAAGGCACCAGCATGATGCCTTCCCTCGACGATCAGGAACGCATCTTCGTCAACAAGTTCGTCTACCGGCTCGAGCCCATTCAGCGCGGCGACATTGTAGTTTTCCGCTACCCTCGCGATATTTCCAAGAGCTACATCAAGCGTGTGATCGGCCTCGCCGGCGACCATATCCGCATTGAGGATGGGCAGGTTTACGTCAACGGTAAGCCGTTGGACGAGGATTATGTGCCGGCGGCCTACGCCGACGAGCGTTTCTATTCCGAGATCGTGGTGCCGGCGAACTCCTATTTCGTCCTGGGCGACCACCGCAGCATGTCCAACGACAGCCGCGACTTTGGTCCAGTCAGGGAGAACTACATCTACGGCAAGGCCGTTTTTGGCTATTGGCCTATGGATAAGCTGGGACGGTTGAGGTGAACCAGGTTTTCAGGCATCAGCTCCCAGCAATTCTGACTCCGCGGCCAGAGACGCAGCAAGCCACGTCTCTACCTGAGACCTGAGACCTGACACCTGTTCCCAGAAATTCACGAGTCCCAGAAATTCACGATTGTCTTCTGCCGCATCCCTGCTAAAATCTAAAAAATCCACTCCCAGGAGCAGGAATGCAGGCTATCCTTGCGCTGGAAGACGGGCGCGTCTTCCGCGGCAAAGGCTACGGCGCCAAGGGCGAGTGTTACGGCGAAGTCGTTTTTAATACTTCCATTACTGGCTACCAGGAAATCTTCACCGACCCTTCCTACTGCGGCCAAATTGTAGTTCTCACCAACCCGGAAATCGGCAATTACGGCACCAACGCTGAAGACAACGAGGCTACGCGCCCGTATATCGAGGGGCTGATCGTGCGCGAGTTCTCGAAAGTGAGCTCGAACTGGCGCTCACAGCAGGTCGCCGAGGAGTATATGGAGCAATTCAAGCTGCCGGTGCTCGGTGACATCGACACCCGCGCGCTGGTGCGGCACCTGCGCGACCACGGCGTCATGCGAGGTGTGATCTCCACCCTTGAAAGCGACGCGGAGAAGCTGGTCACCAAGGCCCGCTCCATTCCCAAGATGGACGGCACCGATCTGGCGAAGGTGGTCAGCACCAAGCGGCCGTACGTCTGGGAAACCGGCGAACGCTCCCACGAGCCGGTGGAAGTGGTGGGCGTGAAGGATGAACCGGCTCGCTTTCAGGTTGTGGCGTATGACTATGGCATCAAGCAAAACATCTTGCGCAAGCTGCGGGGCGAAGGTTGCAAGGTCACAGTCGTTCCGGCTGAGACCAAAGCCGAAGACGTGCTGGCTTTGAAGCCGGATGGCGTGTTCCTGTCGAATGGCCCGGGCGATCCTGAGCCTTGCACCTATGCGGTGGATAACATTCGCCGGTTAATGGGACGACAGCCGATTTTCGGTATCTGTCTGGGACATCAGCTCATGGGAATCGCCCTGGGCGGCAGAACCTACAAGCTGAAGTTCGGACACCATGGCGGCAATCATCCCGTAAAGCAACTGCAGACCGGGAAAATTGAGATCACGGCGCACAACCACAACTTTGCGGTAGATCCCGACTCGCTGCCGCAAAGCGAAGTCGAGCTGACGCACATGGATTTGAATGATTCGACGCTGGAAGGCTTGCGCCACCGGAACCTGCCGCTATTCAGCGTGCAGTACCACCCGGAAGCCTCGCCCGGTCCGCACGATTCGCATTACCTGTTCAAGGATTTCGTGAAGATGATGGAGGAGTGCAAGAAGTGAGGCCCCTCATGGCGACCGTAAGAATTGATGCCAGGCCTGGAAAGGGCGCGCCTTCAGGCGCGCCGAACGCCGAGAAGAGGAAGCGGGCTTTAGCCCATGAGGTCACGATATGAGACCGAAACGGGAACATCTCACGAATTACCGCCAGACCCAAATGGTCATGAGCGAGACTTGGCGTTGCTTGCCGGATCATGTTGACGCGCTTATAACTTTTAGGGCCAGCCGGGAAAAAGCAGTCGAGTTCGTCAAGCACGGCTTTGCCTACCGTGGCAAGAGGGAACTTGGATCAAGCCTAGAGATTGGGCAGAAGGGATTTCGGGATCATCGTATTCGCGCTGCCAAGGACTGCGCCCGGCCGATTCTCTACATCCCTCAGAACCCGGTAAGGAAGCATCTCAGCGAAGTCCCCGAGCCATATTCGTATGCGTCGGCGCATCCCGGCTTCGACCTGGATGAGGCCGCACCGGGGCTAAAGCCCAATCGCCCAACCTCGGGCGGCGCGGCGGAAGCCGCGCCCCCTCCAAACAACGCAACTGAGAACAGGCAACTGAAAATTTTCTCGCATGCCTAAACGCACGGACATTTCGAAAATCCTGATTATCGGCTCGGGGCCGATTGTGATCGGGCAGTCGGCCGAGTTTGATTACTCCGGCACCCAGGCCTGCAAGGCGCTGAAGAGCGAAGGTTACGAGGTAGTACTGGCGAACTCGAACCCGGCGACCATCATGACCGACCCGGAGTTTGCCGACCGCACTTACCTCGAGCCGCTTACACGCGAGTATCTGACCGAGATTCTCCGGATTGAGCGGGAGATATTGGGCAAGAAAGGCTTTGCCATTCTGCCCACCGTGGGCGGACAAACGGCGCTGAATTTGGCTGTCGAGTTGTCCGATGGCGGGGTGCTCGACAAGTTCGACGTACAGCTCATTGGTGCGAAAATAGGAGCCATTAAGAAAGCGGAAGACCGGCTCTTCTTCAAAGACGCCATGCAGCGGATTGGATTGGATGTGCCGAAGTCCGCACTGGTCAACAATCTTAAAGACGGGCTGGAATTCTCGGGAAAGATCGGCTTCCCGGTGATTGTTCGTCCTTCGTTCACCTTGGGCGGCACGGGCGGTGGTATCGCTTACAACCGGGAAGAACTGCTGGAAATTCTGGCGCGTGGTTTGGATCTTTCTCCGGTGCACGAAGTGCTCATCGAAGAGTCGGTGTTAGGCTGGAAAGAATATGAGCTTGAGGTGATGCGCGACCTCAAGGACAACGTCATCGTCATCTGCTCGATTGAGAACTTCGATCCCATGGGCGTGCATACTGGCGATTCGATCACGGTGGCTCCTGCGCAGACGCTCACGGACCGCGAGTATCAGCACATGCGCGACGCGGCGATTGCTGTGATTCGCGAAATCGGCGTGGAGACGGGAGGATCGAACATCCAGTTCGCGGTCAATCCGGGCACGGGACGCATGGTGGTGATCGAGATGAATCCGCGCGTGTCGCGGTCCTCGGCGCTGGCTTCGAAGGCCACAGGCTTCCCCATCGCCAAAATCGCCGCCAAGCTGGCAGTCGGCTACACGCTGGACGAGATTCCCAACGACATCACGCGCAAAACTCCCGCTTGCTTCGAGCCAACGCTCGACTATGTCGTAGTCAAGATTCCCAAGTGGCAGTTCGAGAAATTCCCCGGGGCCGAGGAAAGCCTGGGGCCGCAGATGAAGTCGGTGGGCGAAGTCATGGCGATCGGGCGCACCTTCAAAGAGGCGCTGCTCAAGGGCGTGCGCGCGCTGGATACGGGAAGAAAATTGGGCTCAGAAAAGATTGAGCCCAAGATTCTGACGCAGCGCTTGGTTACGCCCCATCCCGAGCGGCTGGCTTATATTCGCTATGCGCTTCGCCAGGGACACACCGTCAAGCAGCTCGCCAAGATGACGTCCATCGATCCCTGGTTTCTCTACCAACTAAAAGAGATTAACGATATGCAGCTGGAACTGGAGAAGCATCCCTTTGAATCGGTTCCTGCGGAGGTGTTGCGCGCGGCCAAGCGCTTCGGCTTCTCGGACGGACGTCTGGCCGGTGTTTGGCGGCTGGACAATAGCAAGGGGGCGCAGGAAAAAATCCGCCACTTGCGCAAAAAGCATGGCGTCACCCCCGTCTACAAGCGCGTGGACACCTGCGCGGCGGAGTTCGAGAGCTACACCCCTTACCTGTATTCCACTTTCGAAGAAGAAGACGAAGCATCTCCCACCAAGAAAAAGAAGGTCATCATCTTGGGGAGCGGTCCCAATCGCATCGGGCAGGGAATTGAGTTCGATTATTGTTGTTGCCACGCTTCTTTCGCGCTGCACGAAGACGGCTATGAGACGGTGATGATCAACTGCAATCCCGAAACCGTCTCGACCGACTACGACACCAGCGATCGCCTCTACTTCGAACCCCTCACGCTGGAAGACGTATTCGCAGTTTACGAGCACGAAGCGTCCTCGGGTGCGCCGGTCGGCCTGATTGTGCAATTTGGCGGACAGACTCCGCTGAATCTGGCTCTGCCGCTGAAAGCCGCGGGTGTGAACATCATTGGAACTTCGCCGGAATCGATCGACCTCGCGGAAGACCGCAAACGCTTCGGAAAATTGCTGGAAGAACTGGACATCCCGCAAGCGCCCGGCGCCATCGCCACCTCCATCGAAGAGGCGGTGGAGGGCGCCAAGCGCGTCGGCTACCCCGTGCTGGTTCGTCCCTCCTACGTTCTGGGCGGGCGCGCCATGGTGATTGCCTACGACGAAGAGTCGGTCGTTCACTACATGAGAGAAGCAGTTGAATATTCCCACGATCGCCCCGTGCTGATCGATCACTTTCTCGAAGACGCGATTGAAGTCGATGTAGACGCGCTCTCCGACGGCGAAGATGTCGTCATCGGCGGGATCATGCAGCACATTGAAGAAGCGGGAATCCACTCCGGCGATTCCTCGTGCGTCCTGCCGGCGGTCGAGATTCCCGAGCACCTGCTGGCTCGCATGCGCGACTATACGTTCCGCCTGGCGCGGGCGCTGAAGGTTATCGGGTTGATGAATATTCAGTTCGCCATCCCACGGAGCAATGGTAGTACGCAAAGGAACGGATCGGACTCCGGGAAAGTGTATGTGCTGGAAGTCAATCCAAGAGCGTCCCGCACCGTGCCCTACGTCTCCAAGGCTACAGGCGTGTCTATGGCGAAGATTGCGGCGCGACTGATGACGGGGCGCAAATTGCGCGAATTCCTGCCGGAACAGGTTGAACGCGCCGCGGATCTGGATACTGGCCGCTGCTATTACGTGAAGTCGCCGGTGTTTCCATGGGGCAAGTTTCCGGGCGTGGACACTGTGCTGGGGCCGGAAATGAAGTCTACCGGCGAAGTGATGGGTGTTGCTGACAACTTTGGCGAGGCGTTTGCCAAGGCGCAGATCAGCGCGGGCCAGAAACTGCCGACGCAGGGCACGGTCTTCATCAGTGTCACCGACCATGACAAGCCGCAGGTGGCTGAGGTAGCCAGACGCTTCGCCGACCTTGGCTTTAAGCTGGTAGCCACACACGGTACCGCGGATGTGCTGGACACAGGAGGGCTGCTATGCGATCGCGTTTTCAAAGTGAAAGAAGGGCGCCCCAACGTGGTCGATCTCATCAAGGGCGAGCGCATTCAGCTGATCATCAATACCCCCCACGGCCCTGATCCGTATTTCGACGAGAAGGCGATCCGTCGCGCGGCCGTGACAGCACACATCCCTACCATTACGACGCTGGCCGCGGCACGCGCCGCCGCCGATGGAATCGCCGCTCTACAGCGCGGCGAAATCCACGTCTTAGCTTTGCAACACCTGCACGCGGAACGCAGCGCACAAAAGAGCACCGCGTAATCAGACTTGGGACGTTGTCGGAGCGCAAGCTCCGCGCAGGTGGACGCCGCTTTCGAAGCTGCGGGTAAGAATGCATCCGCTGAGCCAGACCTGCTAAGCTGGATGGCTGAAAACTGACAGACTGAGGGCTAACTCCATGCTTCTTCACGGCATCTTTCCTCCCATCACCACGCCTTTCTACCCGGACGGCAGAGTTTACGGCAAGAAGCTCGAAGCAAACGTCGAGCGCTATTCCAAAACGCCGATCGCGGGCATCGTGGTTCTCGGTTCCACCGGCGAAGCGATCCTGCTCTCCGACGACGAGCGTCGCGAGGTGCTAAAGACAGCGCGCCAAGCGGCGGCGCCCCACAAAGTTCTGATTGCCGGGACCGGAATCGAGTCAGCGTGCGAGACACTGCGACTGACAGAATATGCTGCCTCCCTGGGCTATGACGTGGCCATGGTGCGTACGCCGCATTACTACAAGAACCAGATGAAGCCTGCCAACATGCTGGCCTTCTATCGCGCGGTTGCGGACCAGTCGTCCTTGCCGGTGATCGTTTACAACTTTCCGGGGGCAACAGGTTACGACATTCCGGCCGAGGTCGTGATCGAGTTGGCTGAACACCCCAACCTCATCGGCATCAAGGAATCCAGCGGCGACCTGGAGAAGGTGCGCAAGATGGTCGAAAGGACGCGCCACATCAAGCGCAGCGCGACGGTCACGGAAACCTTGGAAGCAGTCACTCCGCGCATGCTCAAAGCTGCCACGGATAACGCGCCGGGCGGGGAACTGGTGACGGTCGCCGCGCTCTCAGGCGGAGCATCGCAACCATCCTCATCGGCGGTGACGGTGGTCAGCGGACGGAAGACGCGCCAGAAGGAAGTTGGCTTCCAGGTGCTGGTGGGAGCCGCTCAGAAACTGGAGCCCGCCCTCGGTGTCGGCGCCGTGGGCGCTATTCTCGCCTTTGCCGATGCGGCGCCCACTGCCTGCTATGAAATCTATGCGGCCTGGAAAGAAGGTGATCTGGCAATGGCGCGCGAGAAGCAGGAACGGATCGTCAAAGCTGCCGAGCGGGTGGCCGGCGAGCTGAGCATTCCAGGCGTCAAGTACGCGATGGACTTCAACGGATACTATGGCGGCGTGCCTCGCCTGCCCCTTTTGCCCTTGACCGCCGATCTGAAATCGGAAATCGAGCAGTTATTGGCCAGCATTCGAAACTGATAATTAAGGCGTTCCCCTCCCTCGGCCAGCCGGTTTTCCTTTTCGGGAAACCAAGCGAAACTAACCAGTACCTTCAGCAGGCAGCTTAAGGTTGGCTCCGGATATTGTGACCAGGCTCGCCCATGGCGTAATGGGAGCGCATTCGGCTGTCCAGTTGAAAGCTCGAATCGTGCCGGGCCCATTCCGCTTTCCGCAGCCCAGGGGGTAAAGGCCGCATTCCTGGGACAGGTGAGGGCTGGCCCTGTACCCTGTTATGGTCACCTTGACGTCGCGTCAGGTGCTGGATTGGTAGCTGGACAGTTACACTACGGTTTAGCCAAGCCTGAGACAGGAGTTTGGGGCTTTTGTCGTCTGCATTGAACCCTCGATTGAACCCATCCCAAAACCCGTCCCCAAAACAGGTGACAAAGTCCGATGCGGCCGGTATAATTTAGAACGAACGTTCGATAATCCTATGGCGTCTCCTAGTCCGGCTAAACCGGCGAGTCGGCGAGGCGGACCTCGAGTTCCGGCGACGCGCTTTGACCGTCGCCTGGCCAAGATCCTGGCCCACGCTACCGACGTTTTCTACGAAAAAGGCTATGCCGGCGCCTCCATGCGTGACCTGTCGCGCGCCAGCGGCATGTCGCTGGCGGGGATGTACTACTACTTCGAATCCAAAGAACGGCTGCTCTACCTGATTCAAAAACACACCTTCACAACCATCATGGAACGTCTCCGCGAGCGGTTGCAGGATGAATCCGATCCCGACCAGAGGATTCGCATTTTTATTCTCAATCACCTGGAATATTTTCTAGCTAACCAGAAAGCGATGACCGTGCTCTCCCATGAAGATGACGTTTTGAAGAACAACCTGGGAGCCGAAATTGCGGCCCTTAAGCGCGAGTATTACCGCATCTGTCTGGAATTAATGGACAACTACAAGCGGGCGCGAGGGCTAGAGTTCTCGAGTCGGGTTGCCGTGCTCAGTCTTTTCGGCATGATGAATTGGCTTTACACATGGTACAACCCACGGGTCGACGGCGACGCGGACGAACTGGCCAGGCAGATGGGCGACACTTTCTTACAGGGAATTTGCTCTGTCAATGAAGGCAGGGCGGCATCCCAACGGAAATAACGAGCCGAGGGGGTCGGCCGTTTTTGTGGGCAAGACTATTCGGGGAATGACACTGGAATTATTGCAGTAACTCTTCAGCGAAGGAGTTTTTGGAATATGGCAACCACAGTTCAGCCGAGTGCCGGCGAGACGACCAAACCGCTGATCAACTACCGCATCGCTGAGGGAGTCGCCGTCATCGAGATGAATGATCCGCCGGCCAACACTTACACCTACGAGATGAACCGGCAACTGGACGACGCGATCCTGAAGGCGCGCATGGATAACAGCGTTTACGTCATCGTGCTCACCGGAGCTGGCGACAAGTTTTTCTCCGCCGGCGCGAACATCAAGATGCTGGCCAGCGTTGATCCGACGTTCAAGTACTATTTTTGCCTGCATGCTAACGAAACTCTGCTGCGACTCGAACATACGCCCAAGCTGGTGGTTGCTGCCCTTAACGGGCATACCGTCGGCGGCGGGCTGGAGATCGCCATGGCCGCCGATATCCGCCTGGCACGGAAAGAGGCGGGGAAGATCGGACTGCCGGAGGTGAACCTGGGCGTGCTTCCCGGCACGGGAGGAACTCAGCGCTTGTCGCGGCTGGTGGGCAAGAGCAAGGCGATCGAACTGATGGTTACAGGGAACACGTTTTCCTTCGAAGAGGCGCTGGAACTGGGGATTGTCAACGACATCTTCGAGCGCCAAGGCTTCATGGAAAATGTTCTGGAGTACGCGCGCCAGTTCTGTCCGCCTAACAAAGCTGCCAAGGCCGTAGGACGCATCAAACGCGCCGTGCAGACAGGTTGGGAGATTCCGATGGAGTCGGCGCTGGCGGTGGAGCGCGAGAACCAGCAACTGCTCTTCCAGAGCGAAGACGCCAAGGAAGGACTGGCAGCTTACGTGGAAAAGCGGCCAGCTACGTTCACCGCGAAATGATTGGCCGGGGATATGGCGTGGGAAGGGGTGCGGGCGAGACGCCCGCACCGACAGCCGGCAAGATGCCGGTGCTCGGGAAGAGAACATGATCCGAGCCACCAAGGTACGAATTGCGCCAGGTCGACTGTTGATTGCTGGTCAGTGGGTTGACGGCGGGAAGAAGTTTGATACCGTCAATCCGGCCACGGGCGAAGTGTTGACCGAGATCGTTGAAGCCTGTGCGCAGGACGTGGACCACGCCGTGGGGGCCGCCCGCAAAGCTTTCGAAGATCGGGGCGGACCCTGGCGCAAGATGTCGACCAGCGAACGGGGCCGCCTGATCTGGCGGTTGGCCGACCTGATCGAAAACCATATCGACGAACTCGCCGAACTGGAGACGCTGGACAACGGCAAGCCGATCTTCGAATCGCGCTACGTGGATATGCCCATGGTGATCGATGTTCTGCGCTACTACGCCGGATGGGCAACCAAGATCCACGGCGAGACCGTCAACACGTTTGAGACGGCGTTCACTTATACGTTGCGCGAGCCGGTGGGGGTGGTGGGGCTGATCATTCCGTGGAATTTCCCGCTGTTGCTCGCCTCCTGGAAGCTCGGTCCGGCGCTGGCCTGCGGCTGCACGGTTGTTCTGAAGCCCGCCGAGCAGACCCCGCTGACCACGTTGCGGCTCGGTGAGCTGGCGATCGAAGCTGGCGTTCCTGCCGGCGTGCTGAACATCGTTACCGGCGGCCCGGAGACCGGAAAGGCAATGGTTCGGCATCCGGGCATCGACAAGATTGCCTTTACCGGCTCAACCTCAGTTGGAAAAGAAATCATGAGGGGCGCCGCCGAGACGCTGAAGCGGGTCACGCTGGAGCTGGGCGGCAAGTCGCCCAACATTGTATTTGCGGATTCCGACATCGACAGTGCCGTGAAGGGCGCTATTAACGGCATCTTTTACGGCAAAGGCGAAGTGTGTAATGCCGGATCACGCCTCTTCGTGGAGAACAAGATTCAGGAGGAATTTGTCGAGAAACTCATCGGCCGGGCCAAGAAGATGCAGCCGGCTGATCCCCTCGACCCCAAAACGCGCATGGGCGCGATCGTCAGCCAGGAACAGATGCAGACTGTGCTGGGCTATATCGAAGCAGGCAAGCAGGAAGGCGCCAAGCTGGTCAGCGGCGGAAACCGCGTGTCGGTGGACGGCGGCAAAGGTTACTTCATCGAGCCGACCATCTTTGCCGGCGTCAGCAACGAGATGAGGATTGCCCAGGAGGAAATCTTCGGGCCGGTGCTGGCGACACTGAGTTTTGACGATCCTGATCAGGTAATCGCGCAGGCCAATCAGAATCCCTACGGCCTGGCCGCCGCGGTTTGGACCCGGGACGTCAGGAAGGCGCACGCCGTATCACGGCAACTCAAGGCCGGCACGGTCTGGATCAATACCTACGGTTTGATGGACGCGTCGCTGCCCTTCGGGGGGTACAAGCAGTCAGGCTTCGGCCGTGAGTTGGGCCGGCACGCCATCGCGCATTACACGGAATTGAAAACCGTGTGGCTGAACCTGGGATAAAGGAAGCGCGCGGCGCGCCTGGATCCTTCGGTGGCGAGGGCAGGCGCCTCAGGATGACAACGTAACCAGAGGTTCTATGCCGGGAAAAGTAGCCAAAATCGGGACATTTAGCGACTGGGTTGGTCTGTTCGAAGAATGGCGCAAGGATGTTGGCGTCAATCGCGACGAAATTGCCAGTTTCAAGTTCGACACGCTCTACGGCCAGATCGAGACCGAGGAAATTCAGTTCGGTTCATTCAAAGGTCGAAAGAAGTGGGAAAACCTCCGCCAGGTGCCCACCCAGCAAATGCGCGACGCGCTCATGAACCTGATCGTGTACCAGGGCGACACGGAATTTGCGAGCGTCGAGCAGCAGCGGCACCTGTTCGAGACCGCGCCAACCGACTGGGACCGGCGTGCGATTACGCGGGTCATGATCGAGGAGATGCGCCATGGCTGGCAGATGTGTGCGCTCCTGATCGATCACTTCGGATATTCGGGCAAAGTTGAAGCACAGAAGATGCTGGAGCGGCGTGCCTTTGAGAACAAGCGCCTGCTCGGCGCATTCAACGTCGACGTCGACAACTGGATGGACTTCTTCACTTACACCGACTTCGTCGACCGCGACGGCAAGTTCCAGTTGCAGATGCTGAAGTATTCGGGCTTCGCGCCCCTGGGGCGCTCCATGTCCTACATGCTGCGCGAGGAAGCCTTCCACATGGGCACCGGCAACGACGGCCTGCGCCGCATGGTCGAGGCGGCGCGGATTCCAGGCTGGCTCATCCAGAAATACCTCAACAAGTGGATTTCGTCCTCTTACGATTTGTTTGGCACAGACCACTCGTCTTCGGCCCATTGGGCGTACGTCTGGGGAATCAAGGGCCGCTATGACGAGCCGCAGAACCAGGTTGACCCCGACCTGGATGATTTGAACGATTACAACCGCATCCTTTATCAGAAGGAAGTGGCCGGCTTGATTGAGAGGTTCAACTCCGTATTGAAGCCGGGCGAGCCCAAACTGTATGCCCCGGATATCAAGTTCAACCGGGCCATCGGCAAATACGCAGGGCAGAAGTTCCATGCCAAGACGGGCGAACCCGTCGATGATAAGGCTTACGAGCAGCACCTGAACGAGTACATGCCCGGTCCGGAGGACAAGAAACTCCTGCTCGAGATTATCGCCAACGAGAAAAAATGGATCGCGCCCAAGGAGGGGGCACGGGATCCGCTGGCGACCATTGCCGAACCAAGAAAGTCGGCGATTAACTTGTAGTGTTCGAACTAGGGAGCTTCGGCTCCGCCGGACAGACGAGGCGGCTGTCCTCCACGTCTTCGATCGCAATGTGCCAGAGTCCAACGCTATCGGCTGAAACGGTTTCTCGCTACACCCTCGGCGAGTTGATGGTGGCCAGCGCCGCTCGCGAGATTGGCGACGGCGAGGTGGTGTTCGTAGGCATGCGCTTGCCGCTGATCGCCTTTGTCGTGGCGAAGAAAACGCATGCCCCAAATGCAGTCGGTCTTTTTGAGAATGGCGTGATCCGCACCACGCCGGCCCCTGAGCTGATTTACACCATGGCTGATCCGCCAAATATTCTCGGGGCTACCGAGTGCCTGGACATGAAGGGTGTCATGAGCCTCTTGCACTCGGGGCGCGTCGACCTGGGATTTCTCGGAGCCGCCGAGGTGGATCGTTTTGGAAACTTGAATTCGACCGAGGTGCGCGGACCCCAAGGCCTGACCCGCTTGCCGGGTTCTGGGGGAGCTTGTGACATTGCGTCGCTCGCGCACCGGTTTGTGGTCTTGCTGGAGCACGCCAAACAACGGCTGCCCGAGCGGGTGTCATTCCTGACCAGCCCCGGAAATGGCGACGGCCATGACTGGCGCAAACGAGTCGGCCTGCCGCGTGGAGGTCCGGCGGCGGTCATCACGACAAAAGCTGTGCTGCGGTTTGGCGAGGATGGCGAGGCGTATCTGGCGTCCGTACATCCCGGTGTCGATGGGGAAGAGGTCACGGCGAACACCGGCTGGAAGCTGCGCGTTTCTGAGAATCTGGTCTCAACCCCAGCACCGGGCGCAGCCGAATTGCAAGCGATTCGCGCGTACGACAAAGAGGGTTTTTGGACCAAATAGGCTGGCGGGTCGCGGGCGCTTCTGCCCGCGCAAGGCGGTACTGTTATGGCAACGCAGGCAATTGCAACTTATTCCCGGCTGGCTGTGGAATTTCATCCTCCGGCGGCACGCATCAGCCTGAGCCATCCTCCCATCAACGTCATTGACCTGCCGATGATGGAAGAGTTGTCGCAGGCGATTCGGGACATCGAATCCCGGACAGACATTTCAGTTCTCGTGCTGGCTGGGCAAGGCAAGGCATTCTCGGTGGGCGTCGACGTAGGCGCGCACACTGCCGACAAGGTTGCAATCATGCTGGGCAAGTTCCACGGCGTGATCCGCGCGCTGATAGCCGCTAAGAAGGTGACGATAGCGGTCGTCCACGGACACTGTCTGGGCGGCGGGGCCGAGCTGGCCATGGTATGCGATCTGGTCTACACGACAGACTCTGCGCATTGGGGATTTCCCGAGATCAAGCTGGCCTGCTATCCGCCGGTGGCTGCGACCGTTTTGGCGGCCCTGGTCGGACAGAAACAGGCTGCCGATCTGATCCTGACCGGGCGCACGATTTCTGGAACCGAGGCGGCCGCAATGGGTCTGGCCAATCAAGCGGTGTCTGAGGATCAATTGGTTAGAACGGCCGACGAAACGGCTGGTCAACTCGTCAAACTGAGTCCAGCGGCGCTGGCTCTCGCCAAGAAGGCAATCTACGCCTGGGATTCGGTTCACTTTGATAAAGGGCTGGCGCGCGCGGAAAAGATTTATCTGGAAGAGCTCATAAAGACGCAAGACGCGCAGGAGGGTATCGCAGCTTTCCTCGCCAAACGCGAGCCCCGGTGGGCAGGCAAGTAAGCCATGGACAAACTCCTTTCCATGCGCGACGCGATTCAAGAATGGGTGCCCGACGGCGCCAGCGTCGCACTGGGTCTCCAACTCGAGCAGATGATTCCATTTGCAGCCGGTCACGAGATCATTCGCCAGAAAAAACGTGGGATTACTCTGATTGGCCCGATCTCGGACATCCTCTTCGACCAGTTAATTGGCGCTGGCTGTGTAAAGCAGGTCATGGCGGCTTGGGTTGGAAACGTGATGATGGGTTCGGCCTACAGCTTTCGTCGCGCCGTCGAACAGGATGGCATGAAAGTTTTCAACCTGACCAACTTGACCCTGCTGTTGGCGCTCGAAGCCGGCGCGATGGGAGTTCCTTTCCTTCCCACGCGCACGGCGCTGGGCAGCGATGTCGCTAAGGGAAACCATTTCTTCTGCGCGATTTTCTCGCCCTTTGAGGGCAAAGAGCCGCTGTGGGCGGTGCGGGCGCTCAATCCGGATGTCACGATCGTGCATGTGCAGCGCGCCGATCGCGAAGGCAACGCCCATTGCTGGGGAAATTTCGGAGTCATGCTGGAAGGTGTGCGCGCGGCCAAGCGCGTCATTGTGGTGGCGGAAGAGGTTGTGGAACCGGAAGTAGTTGCCAGCGACCCCAATCGGACGGTCATTCCGGGATTTCTGGTGAACGCCGTCGTGGAGTCGCCGTTTGGGGCGCATCCCTCGCCGGTCCAGGGTTACTACAAACGCGATGACGCATTCTTCCGGCAATATCACGAGCAGACGAGGACGAAATCCGACAGCGACGCGTGGCTCAGGCGTTGGGTGTACGACGTGGCTGACCGCCGCGCTTATCTGAATCAGCTCGGCGTGTGCCGGGTGGAACGGTTGGGGGTAAAACAGCACGCCTACGCCGCACCAGCGGACTATGGATATTAGCTGATAAAGGCCAGCTGACGGCTGAAAGCGGTTCATGAAAAAAGAACTAATCGAACTGAAAGTCAACGGCCGCATGCGAGAGCTGGCGGTTGCGCCGAGCAAGGTGCTGCTGGAGGTCCTGCGCGAGGACCTTCAACTCACCGGCTCCAAGCGTGGGTGCGACGATTCTTCCTGCGGCGCCTGCACGGTGCTGGTAGACGGTACGCCCATGCTTTCCTGTACGCTGCTGGCCGCCAGCTGCCAGGAACAGGAGATCACTACCGTGGAAGGCATAAGTGAGCATGGCAGTCTGGCGGCTATCCAGAAAGCATACGGCGACCGGGGCGGAGCGCAATGCGGATATTGCACTCCCGGATTCATCATCACCGTGAAACATCTATTGAGCGTGAACCCAAACCCCAGCGACGAAGAGATTCGCGAGGCGCTGAGCGGCAACCTGTGCCGCTGTACCGGCTACAGCCAGATGTATGAAGCGATCAAGGCGGCGATTGAAGCCGAACAGAGAGGCTTGGCGGCTTTGTAACGCCGCCGTTTCGGCGGCCCGATGGGCGGGCGGACCCCGCCTGACAGCCGGCAAGATGCCGGCGCGACAAAGAAATGGCTGAATTCACCATTATCGGTAAACCTATCGCCATGGTGGACGCTGCCGGCAAGACTACCGGCGCCGGGAAGTACACTGACGATCTCAGTCTCCCCGGCATGCTGATTGGGAAAATCCTGCACTCGCCCTGTCCTCACGCGCGCATCAAGCGAATTGACACCAGAAGGGCTAAGGCGCTGGACGGAGTCGTAGCCGTTGTCACCGGAGCCGATGCGCCCAAAACTTACGGCATCCTCCCCGTGGGGCACGATGAAACCGCGCTCGCCGTGGACAAGGTACGCTACGTTGGCGACAACGTGGCCTGTGTGACGGCTGTAGATGAAGCTACGGCAGAGAACGCTCTGGAATTAATCGACGTGGAATACGAAGTTCTACCCGCCTACTTCGATCCGGAAGAATCGATGAAGGCGGAGACGGACCTGATCCACGAGGGCAAGCCGCACAACATCGAAAAAGATTACCACCATGTTTTCGGCGATCCCGAGAAGGCCTTTCGGGAAGCGGATTACGTGGCGGAAGGCCGGTTCATTGCCAACGAGGTTACCCACGCTGCCATGGAGCCGCATTCCACGCTGGCATCGTTTGAGCTCGATCCTCACACCGGAAACCTGGGCCGTTTGACCGTGTGGTCCTCCACGCAGGTGCCTTACTACCTGCAGCACAAGCTCTCGCTGGTGCTCGAGATGCCGATGTCGCAGATCCGGGTGATCAAGCCTCTGGTCGGTGGCGGATTTGGCGGCAAGAGCGAAGTGATCCCGCTGGAAATCATCGCTGCGGTCGCGGCACGGGCTGCCCGCGCTCCGGTGAAGGTCACCTACACGCGCGAGGAGGTCTTCTGGGCCCACCGCGGCCGTCCGCGCACGATTGTTGATCTCAAGACCGCCGTGAAGAACGACGGCCGCATCACCGCAGTCAAAGCCCGCGTGGTGCAAGACGGTGGCGCGTACTGTTCGTATGGCGTCGTCACTATTCTTTATTCTGGCGCGCTGCTGGGCGCCTTGTACGACATTCCCAACATTCAATACGACGGCTATCGCGTGCTGACCAACAAGCCGGCATGCGGAGCCATGCGCGGGCACGGCACGGTCAATGTGCGCTTTGCCTTCGAGTCGCAGCTCGATGAGATTAGCGCCAAGCTGGGCATTGATCCGGCCGAGATTCGGCGCCGCAATCTGCTCAAGCCACCCTGTATCACCATCAACGGCCTGCGCGTGCAAAGCTATGGCTTGCCGGAATCGATTGAGCAGGTGGTTGAACGCTCCGGATGGAAGCAACGCAAAGGCAAGCTGAGCAAGGGAAGGGGACTGGGATTGGGATGCAGTCACTACGTCAGCGGGGCAGCCAATTCCATCATTCGGTCCGACATGCCGCATTCGACCGTAAACATCAAAATTGATCGCGATGGCGGAGTAGTGGTTTACACGGGTGCATCGGAAATCGGCCAGGGCTCCGACACTATGACCGCGCAGATAGCCGCCGAGGTGCTCGGCTGTTCGCTGGCTCGCGTGAAAGTCGTGGCGGCAGATACGGACCTGACGCCGATCGACATCGGGTCTTACTCCAGTCGGGTTACATTCATGGCGGGCAATGCCACGCTGCGCGCGGCCGAGCAAGTGAGGGAGCAGATTGCCTCGGCGGCGGCACGCAAGATGAATTGTGCGATAGAAGACCTGGTATTCGGGGACGACAAGGTTGCTCGCCAAGGCTTGGCAGGCGGGAGTGGGACGGGCGAGGCGCCCGTCCCCACACAGCCGGGAGCTACGGCGAGCGGGCGGGTCGAAGGGCAGATTCTGCGCGGGTCGCTGCAGCAGAAGCGAACCGAAGAAGGGCCTAAAGACCGGATGTCCTTCGAAGAAGCGGTGGTCGCAGCCATCGACTTCCACGGCGCGCTGACCGGAACCGGCTCTTACGCTCCCCCTGCGGAAGCGCGTGGCGGAAAGCATAAAGGCGCCGGTGTGGGCCCGTCCCCCGCTTACTCGTATTCCGCGCAGGTCGCGGAGGTCAGTGTGGACGAAGATACCGGCGAAGTCACCGTGCACAAAGTCTGGGCTGCGCACGATTGCGGACGAGCCCTGAACCCGGTCGCGGTCGAAGGTCAGATTATCGGCTCGGTATGGATGGGCCTTGGCCAAGCGCTCCAGGAGGAGATGGTCTGGAAAGATGGCATGCTGATGAATCCCGGGTTGCTCGAATACCGCAGCCCGTCGGCGGTAGAGTCGCCCAAGATCGAGCCCATCATCATCGAGAGCATCGACCCGGAAGGACCGTTTGGCGCGAAGGAGTGTAGCGAAGGCTCGCTGGCGGCGACGATTCCCGCCATCGCCAACGCAATCTATGACGCGGTTGGAATCCGGCTGCATGAATCGCCTTTCACACCGGAGCGGGTATTGGCAGCCCTGCGTGCGAAGAAGAACGCAAAAGCCATCAACATGACCCAGGGAGTCGATCCCCTCGCTCCAACGCGCTTTCGCGAGCATGGGGGATCGCTGTGCTTCCGGGGCAAAGGGCCGGAGCGGCACAGGCTTGATCCAGCGCGGCGCGAAACGGCAGGGGAAGCCGGGGGTGACGATTGAGTCTCCCCGAATTCAAGCTGCTGCGGCCAAGGAGCGTAGAGGAAGCGATCGGCTTCTTGGTCAAGCACGGGAACATTCGTGTGCTGGCGGGCGGTACGGATCTGATTCCATCCATGCGCCAGAAATTGTTTGAACCCGAATACGTGCTCGATATCCGGCATATCTCCGAGTTAAGGGAAATCCACCCCCAAGCGGGACATGGCGTCGAAATCGGCCCTCTGACCACCCTCAACGCCATTGAGCACTCCGAATTCCTACGTCGGCACTACCCAGTCCTTACTGAGGCCGCCGCAACCGTAGCTTCTCCGGTATTGCGCAACATGGGAACGATTGGTGGCAACATCTGCCTCGACACTCGCTGCCTGTGGTACAACCAGTCGCTGACTTGGCGCAAGGCTTGCGGTTTCTGCATCAAGAAAGATGGCGACCTATGTCACGTCGCGCCGGGAGGGACCAAGTGCTGGGCGGTGTTCTCGGGAGACACCCCTCCGGCGTTGCTTTGCCTGAATGCCGAGATCGAGCTTGTCAGCCCTTCGGGTGTGAGGCGGATGGCGCTGCGCGATTTTTATACCGGGGCGGGTGACAGCTACCGCAAGCTGCAGCCGAACGAGTTGCTCACGCGAATTTTCCTTTCCGATTCGTCGGCGGACCTTCGGGGGATATACCGCAAGCTGCGCATTCGCGGGTCCATTGATTATCCGCTGGCCGGAGTGGCGGTCGCACTGAAGAGGTCCGATGGACAGGTCTCCGACGCTCGGGTTGCAATTACGGCGGTTAATCCGGCGCCCACCCTCATCACGGGAGTAGCCGGGGCATTGGAAGGAAGGGCGGTGGATGAGAGCGCCGCAGAAGCCATAGGCGAGATGGCGGCGAAAACCGCCAAGCCGCTGACCACCTCAGCGCTTACCCCGGAATATCGTCGAGAGATGATTCGGGTACTTACAAAGAGGGCAGTGTTAGCAGCTGCTGCCAACTAGTTCTTAGGCCCACGACCGACGACCAAAGACCAAGAACCAAGAACCAAAGACCAACGACTTGATCACCGACTGCCACATCCACATACAGCCCATGGAGATGTTTAAGCCCCATGCGCTGGAGTTGATAAAACACAAACGGGCGAACTTCGAGGAGATCGCCGAGTTTTGCCGCTCTCCGAAAGCTTTCCTGAAATATCTAGATCGTGCCGGTGTCGACCGGGCGGTGCTCATAAACTATGTGGCCCCAGAAGTGATCGGGTTTACCGCCGGGGTGAACCAGTTTGTCACCGACTACACCCGGGAAAATCCGCAGCGTCTGATTTCCTGCGGCAGCCTTCATCCGCGGCATACCTCCAACATCCTCGCGGATGTGGAGCAGATCCTGCGGCTCGGCATTCGCATGATCAAAATCCACCCCCCACACCAGTTACTTTTTCCGAATGACTATCTCAGCGGCGTGAAGGAACTGGAAATCATATATCGAGCGGCAGAGGCAAATGGAGTGCCCGTAATGTTCCACACGGGGACGTCGATTTTTCCGGGGGCTCGCAACAAGTATGGCGACCCGATCTACATCGACGATGTCGCCGTGGATTTCCCCCAGCTTAAAATCCTCCTGGCGCACGGCGGACGGCCGTTGTGGATGCACACGGCATTTTTCCTGGTGCGGCGGCATCCGAACGTTTACCTCGACATCAGCGGCATCCCGCCGAAAACTCTGCTCCAGTACTTCCCACGCCTCCACGAGATTGCCGCTAAGACCCTGTTTGGCACGGATTGGCCCGGACCGGGTGTGCCGGACATCAAGAAGAATTTGGATGATTTCCGCGCTTTGCCTCTTGAGAACTCCGTGCGCGAGCAGATTCTAACCCAGACCGCTTTGCGCATCTGGCCACGGTAATTAAGCAATACGCTGTCATCCTGAAGGGAGCATCTACGGCGCTGTGAAGGGATACCTGCCAGGGATCTGGAGTGCCGCCATTCTTGGCATTCGCCTTGTAGGTACCTCGAGTTTCTGCTCGCCTGCCGCTTTGCGGCCCATTGTCTGCCTGTCGTGCAGGCCTTCCGGGTAGCCGATGAACCTCTTGATGTTGTTCTCGATGCCGAAAATATCTTCCTTCGCGATGCGGGCGTTTTCCTCCGACTGGCTGCTGAAACTCCTGAGTACCGTATCCATCTTGCTGTAGATCTCCAGTCCCGTGGGATAATCCAGGTCGCGCAGGAATTCGAGCTGCGACACGGTCAGCAGACGGCCGGTAGAATCGGGGTGACCGGAAACAAAGATCAAATCGTTCTCTTTAACTCCGGTTGCCGACCAACCCAGGTAATGGTCGAGATGAACAGGCTTGCCGTTCTCGTAGATTCGGAAAAACGAGATGTCCAGGTCGTAGCGCGGATAGGTGAAATTGTCGGGATCACCGCCGAAAAATGCGGCATCGAACTCTGGCGCGAACACCAGGCGCACATGCGTGTACCCTTGTATCTGTACAGATTGTAAACCTCGCCCGAATAGAAGGTACCAACGTCACAGCGCAGTCCGGTGGACTTGGCGCAGTCCTGCTCGATGTTGGCCGTGGCCGCGCGCCGTGCCTGGCCCGCCTGGGCAGCCGACATTCCCGGCTTAAGCGCGCCGTTGACTTCGGAAGTGACATCTTCGATGCCGGTCAGAACCTTTAGCTCGAGATCAGGACATTTTGCCTCGTCCCCCCGGGTGTTGGCGTAGGAGCCGGTTCTCATATAGTCAGTGCCGCCGGTAGAGAGCTGCTGAATGCAAGTGGCGCCGACGTGATGATTGGTGAACGCCAGGTCGTCAACCGAGACGCAAGACCCGGAGCCGCCATTATTGAAGCGGACCGAAGAGAGCCGAACGTGATCCAGCCACTGCTGGTCGGCTGCGGAACCGTACTTCAACTTCAACTTCACCCTGTCCGTGGGAAAAGCGTTGAACAGTCACATGCCTTCGTCTGCTAG
>Ga0209804_1000484_pt1 | contig 32011 bp, 23 predicted proteins | sample GraSoiAngelo_139_FD_185896 | JGI IMG/M metagenome (GOLD analysis project Ga0209804, IMG submission 185896) | Grasslands soil microbial communities from the Angelo Coastal Reserve, California, USA - 14_0929_12_20cm (SPAdes) (version 2) | ecosystem: Environmental > Terrestrial > Soil > Grasslands ... | reverse complement strand
CCTAGCGACCCAGCATTTTCCGCTATCGCCGGTCCCTTCTGTAGCGATATCCGGGATAAAGGCGAACTGCACCGCTATGATCGAAGACTCCTCCTATAGTCCGGTGACCGCCGGAAGCGGCTCGATCCTGTTCGGCTGCAATGGCAGGACAGGGTGGCCTCCGAATTGGTTAGGCTGCGGTGGAGGATGTCCGAGTGCCTATCCGGTTTTCAATGTGTCGCAGACGGCAGAATATACTGCCATCTTCAAGCTCCCTCAGTATTATGCCAGTCTTTTCGTCGCGGGTACGAGCGGTTGCTCTCCCCTATCGACCTCTGGGTCGCCGTCGCAGTTGACAAACGGGACTAAGATACAATTGTCCGGGTCTAGCTCTTCGCCGAGCTTTTTCTACTATTGCGCCAGCTATGCGAGGGTTGCATCGACTGGCGCTACGTTGTCGAGCTTCACGGTATCGTGGGGGTCAGGATCGACAGTCTTTAGCCAGACCGTCCCATCGGTGATGGTCCCGCCTGAGACTCCTCCGAAAACTTCAGCCCTCTCAGTTGTTAGAGGAATTGACAATGGTCTCTACTACTCAACCTTGGCAGGCTCTTGGAGTGGCTGGCAGTCGCTAGGAGCGGGTACTGCCGGGCCGGCTGTGTTCTGCTCGGGAAGTGGTGGGAGTGTATACTTGGCTGTCAGGGGCTCGGATAATGCCAGCATATACATCAGGAGCTATTCGAATGGCGCATGGTCAGCCTGGACGAGCCCCGGGGGCGTGGCGACTGATGTACCTGTCTGCGCTTCGATGAACGGGACTCTTCATCTTCTGGTCCGTGGGACGGATTATGCTCTCTGGTATAACAGTCTAAACGAGGTTTCAGGCCTCTGGGGTAGGTGGCAGCCGCTGAATGGCTCCCTCGTATCTCCGCCCGCCCTGGCTGCTACTCCCAGCCTAAACAGGCTCGATGTTGTTTTGCAGGGGGCGTCAGGGGGTATCTACCACAAAGCATTCATCAACGGGGCCTGGTCGCAGTCTTGGGAGCCACTGCCCAATGGCATCACTTCCGATGTTCCAGCCGTGTCGAGTGATGGACTAGTCCTTCACATGGCCGTGAGGGGTGGGAATAATGATCTCTGGTACAACGCGCTGAACTTTACAACCAGTCTATGGTCTGGCTGGGTCTCCCTCAATGGAACAACAGGCGTCACGCCCAGCCTTGCGACGGACTCGTCAGGCACTGTTCATCTATTTGTTGTGGGAGCTGACGGCCGAATAGTCGATAAGACTCTAGCCCCGGGAGGAGCCTGGTCGACAAGCTGGGATGATACAGGAGGCACGACAAGCAACCCAGTCGCAGTCTCAGCGCAAGGGACGAACATTGCCGTAATGGTGAGCGGCACGAACGGCGGGGTCTGGTACAACACACTTGCAGGGTCCGTATGGCAGGTATGGACTAATCTGGGCGGATCAACCTCCCTAGCACCAGCGTTGTCTATCATTTCATGATCATTCGCCAAGCAAGCAGAGTGTTTCCTACGCTTCATTGAAGCTTGTCTGGCGAAGGCATCGGCCTGATCATACAGTAATATTGCGGATTCGATGCTCGTAATGTTAAAGTCGGAAAAGCTAGGAATGCTCAAGAGCAGATTGCAACTTATCCTAAAGACCGCTACTTCTTTTTGACTACTTGAACCGGAATCGTGATGGTGGTGGAAAGACCACCGCTGGAGCCCGTTACTTTGACAGTGTAACTCCCAAGAAGAGTCGACCCTTTCGAAGCTACCGTCAAGAGAACGGTGCCCGGCACACCCGGTGTAATTGTTACAGTAGTGGAACTGAGGGTCAAGGATGGCCCCTTGCTGCCCTGGGGGACAATACTGGCGTTGAGCGTGATGGTCCCGGTGAACCCGTTAGTGCTGTTAATTGTGAGGGTGGTTGTCGCGGAACCGCCCTGTTTGACAGTCAGGCTCGAAGGATTGGCCGTCATCGTGAAATCGGGCGGCTCGTTGCTCGCGCACTGGACGCTTGTTAACGCGGACGTATCTGTGGCCGTCGCGTTCGACACAAAGACCGAGACAAATGGAATCCCGACAGTCAGCGTGCGCCCAGTATCTGTTGCGTTTGTATTAGTTGCTGTGAAATTGGCTGAACCTACAAGGTTGCAACCGGGGCTGATGTCTCCATTGGCGTCCAGCTTTGCGACTGAAACGCCCCCCGGAGAGGGTTGTGAGCCGTAGGCTATCGAGGCATAGGGTGAGCCAGCTGCCACAATCCCGCCATCAGAAGTCTTCTGAACTGAAGCAATGGCTGATGATGGCCCACCCTTCTGCCATAGAATATTCCCGGCCGGGTCCAGCTTGTAGATCCAAGCTCCCCCAGGAGAGTTGGTTGGACCAACTATGACAAAACCCCCGTCGCTGGTCTGATCGACGGAGTTGGCATACTCACTAGTGCCAGTTCCACCATACGTCTTCTGCCAGACCATTCCTCCTGTAGAATTCAGTTTGAAGACCCAGTCGTGGAACTTGCAATCTATAAGCGTGGGTATACAGGTACTGGGCTGGTTACCCCAGTTATTGGAGGTGCCTGCAACAATGAATCCACCGTCAAGCGTCTGCTGTGCTGAATAGACCTCACCATCAAAGTATACGCTAAAGATCTTCTGCCAAACAAGATTTCCTGAAGAATCGACCTTGAAAATTAACGGATCCCAGGAAGAGACGGTCTCTGGCGACACGTGATGTGCTTTTCCAGCGACCACGAATCCGCCGTCTGAGGTCTGCGCTATGGAGTAGCCGTAATTCCATCCACTGGAGTAAACTTGCTGCCAGATTATGTTCCCCACCGTGTCAAGCCTGACAACCCAAGCGGTGGGCCCTACTTGGCAACCGCACGACAATAGAAAGAATGTGCCCCAGCCCTCTACCGCGGACCCACCGTCGGAAGTATGTGTGATAGAAGTGAATGCATCGTTTCCAGCACTAAAGGTCTTCTGCCAGACAATGTTCCCGGTCGAGTCCAGCTTGAAGACCCAAGGCGCCGAGTGGCTGGCAGTAGAGTTCATGAATGAACCTGCTACTACATATCCTCCATCTGTTGTCTGATCTATCGAACTTGCACTATCCGGGCCGGTTCCGCCGTACGTCTTCTGCCATACAACATTTCCTAGAGAGTCCAGCTTGAGGACCGAGGCGTGCGGGTGTCCTGGCACACCGGATGAGTTAGTGCTGCCCGCTACTATGTAGCCGCCGTCAGCGGTCTGCTTCATCGAATTGGCCGTTTCTGCCGCACCGGTTGCGTGGTATGTCTTGGCCCATGTGGGAATGGGATCCGAAACTTGAGCCATGACAGCGACCGCTTGGATGGAGACTAGTACGAGAACTACTAGTCCGACACTTCGGACTAACCCTAACCGTTTCATTCTCGAGCCTCTCGCGGCATATTCTCCTATTGTGCCATACTTGGCATTCCGCTCACCAGGAACAAGCTCTGGAACAGAGCGACTTCTGTGGAGCGAGTAGTCTATTCGCGATGGTTTGAGAATTTAAAACTACCGGCCTCCAAGGCCGAATTGTAAATCTTGGTCGAAAGAGGATCCAAGAAAACGGGCCACAGCTTCCCAGCCCTTAACCCCGCCCAAAGAAACAAGTCCCGTAGAATACCATTGCCAAGTTGCAGGTTATTGCTGTTGGGCTCCGAATCCAACAGCGGCGAAATTCAAGGCCCCATAATTATCGGGGGTTTAAAGTCTCCGTGCATCGACCAGGTTGGGAGTCCGCATGAGCACCAGATAGTCCTTCGCCTGGACTTTCCGAACTGACTCCATTCAGTCGTGACTCTGCAACAGTCAGCGCCTTTGAGAGCTGATCGTTCATCTTCTGCTAACTCGACACTCTCTCCCAGTTGCTTCCGAGCGTTTGGAATTCCCAAAGGATCGTAGGCTATGATCCTCGCCCCCTTTTTCAGGAGAAGTGTGATGACGCGTAGAGATGCTGCTTCTCTGACATCATCAGTGTCCTTCTTGAATGCGAGTCCGAGAACTGCGATCCTCTTCTGATCCAGAGGACCCGTGAGTTTTTCCGCGAGTCCTACTACTTTTTCTGCCTGTTGCTCGTTGGTCCCCTCAGTGGCCCTTAGGAGATTGGGTTGTATCGTAGGTCTTCGCTGAAATTGATGATGGCTCGGAGATTCTTTCTCACAGTTTTCTTCAGCATCCTGTCGAGCTGTGGCTCGTGTAGAGGTGCCCGGCCTTGTTGTATCTGCTCGATTCTCTTTTCATCGATGTCTATTCCTACGGTCCTGATTCCCTTTGATGCGAATGCTGCAGAGGTGCGGAGGCCGACGTAGCCCATTCCGATTACTGATACGAACCCCAGTGCGGGTTTCATACAAGGCCGGAAGTTGAGTGAGTGATAATAATCTGTTCAGAGAGAATCGTCTTCTACGCGTGGGCTTTGAGTCTCGGAGAGAATCCTTCAATTGTTGCCTTGGTAGAATGACCCTGTCAGTGTCCCGCTCTGATCGGCTCTGGCGCGGGGGAATTCTTAAACTGTCGAGCTGCGGAGGCAGGTCTAGGGAAGAGCTGGTTCTAGAGTGTTAAGGAAGGCTGTGATTCCCGCAGCAGGGATGGGAACTAGGCTCTTGTCGGTCACAAAGGAACAGCCGAAAGAGATGCTGCCGGTCTTCGCGAGGGCTATGAATGGAGACTTGTGTCTGAAACCCATCGTACAGTTGATCTTTGAGCAGTTGTACTCTGTTGGGTTCCGAGACTTCTGTTTTATCGTGGGGCGGGGGAAGAGGGCGATCGAGGATCATTTCACGCCCGACCTCTCTTTTATTTCGAAGCTTGACAGTAAAGGTCTGGACAGTGCCACCGAGGAACTGCAAGCCTTCTACAAGATGATTGACAATTCGACCCTGGTATGGATCAATCAACCTGTGCCTCGAGGTTTCGGGGACGCGGTTTTGAAAGCAAAAGGTTTCACGGGGAACGACCGTTTCCTAGTCCATGCCGGCGACAGCTATTTCATATCAAAAAATGCTGAACATTTACGCAGACTCGTACGCATGAGCGAGGAGTACAAGACAAGCACGTTGTTCTTGTCGAAGGAAGTTCAGGATCCGAAACGATTTGGGATCGTGGAAGGTGAGACTATGCTCAATGGGCTCGTGAAGGTGAAACGTCTCGTCGAGAAACCAGCCGAGCCGGCTTCGAAACTGGCGATCATGCCCGTCTACGTGTTCGACCCGGTAATATTCAAGGCATTGGAGTCGACGAAGACTGGGTTCGCTGGCGAGCTCCAGCTCACCGACGGCATTCAGAAGATTGTGGACTGGAACCTCAACGTGTACACAACCACAGTTGATCCAAAGGAAGCATGGCTGGACATTGGCTCGCCGGATCTTTACCGGGAAGCACAGAACTTGTCATATGAACACTCTCGAGAGCCCGCGTCCTAGAAGAGATTCCAGTGGTTTCGCATAAGAATTGAAGGATCCGATCATCAACGAGGATCTTGACGCGATCAGGAGGACAATAGATCCTAGCGCGTTCGAAGGGAAGAGTGTCCTTGTATCTGGGGGATCAGGATTCTTAGGCAGCTGGATCTGCGACACCCTCGTTGGATTAAGTTCGAGAATAATTTGCCTAGATAATCTCTCTACAGGGGTGCTCGAGAACATTGATCATCTGAAGACTGTGAAGAGTTTCAAATTCGAAAAGGCCGATGTCTGCACGTATTCCAAGAATCCAAAGGTTGACATGGTTTTTCATCTCGCGAGCAGACCGGCTCCTGAAGATTATCAGAAACATCCCGTGGAGACAGCGTTGGCGAGTGCTACGGGAACGGATAGAATGCTTGACTTGGCCCGGAAGAATGATGCCCGATTCTTCTATGCCTCGTCAAGCGAGGCTTACGGAGATCCTGAGGTTTTTCCAACCCCTGAATCGTATGAGGGAAAGGTCGATCCTCTCGGACCAAGATCATGCTATGAAGAAGGGAAGCGGTTCGGCGAAGCCTTGTGCAAAGCATACCATGACCAGTACGGACTTGATGTTAGGATCGCACGACTCTTCAACAGCTATGGACCAAGACTCAGAGCTGAGGGCCTCTACGGGAGGGTCATCTCTAGATTCATACTCCAGGCCTTGCAAGGAGAAGACATCACCGTATTCGGGGACGGTTCCCAGACAAGATCGTTTTCTTACGTGACCGACACGGTCTCCGCATCGCTCCTGTTCATGGGCTTGGACCGATCGTCGGAGAAGGTTCTGAACATCGGCACGAAAGAGGAGAACAATATCCGCGACTTGGCCGAAAGAATAAAGGCCATTGCAGTCTCCGATTCTAGTATCCGCTTTCTCCCGCTACCGGCTGGCGATCATATGAGGCGTCTCCCAGACACTGCGAGAATGGAGAGACTGCTGGGTTGGAGCCTGTCAATCCGACTTGAGACAGGATTAGACCGGACCCTAAGATGGTTCCGCTCCCAAAAACCCTAGTTCTTCCAGATGGAACGCTTATACCCGGTTCCGTAAGGCGTCGCTGTTCGATAAGTGCATTGGGAAGGCTTTCGAATCGGCCAAGAACCGCGGTGGTTCTATCGGGGGGTGAAGGTGTTCGGCTGAGACCCATAACGACAGACTTGCCCAAGGGTCTCGTCAAAGTAGGCGGAAAACCGCTCCTTCAGTGGGTTGTTGAGTGGCTCAAGCCAAACGGGGTTTCGAATATCGTGATGGGTGTCGCCTATCTGAAAGAGCAGATAATCGACTTCTTTGGGGATGGAGCACGGTTTGGAGTGAATATCCAGTACAGCGTCCATACTGTGCCTGGGGGGACAGGTGAAGGGTTTAGGCTCGCGATAAGCCGTTACGTTGACGATCAGACCTTCTTCGCCTTGAACGGCGACCAAATCACTGACATCAAACTCGATAGGATGTTGACCAAGCATTTGAAAAGTGGTGCTTTGTCGACCATCGCACTAGTTCATCCGCGGCTTCCTTTCGGGCTGGTCAAGGTGGACCGTCGTGATTTTTGTCGGGGATTCTTGGAGAAACCAGTTTTGAAGGACGTGAATATTTCCACGGGAATCTACGTGTTTGAGCACGAGATCGTGAAGTCTCTTCCTCGGATCGGTGATGTTGAGAGGACAACCTTTCCGAGGCTTTCAAAGGCCGGTAAAGTGGCCGCGTTTAAGCATGGAGGGTCGTTCATCACGATTAATTCCTTAAGGGAGCTTGAGGACGCGGAGAAGAGGTTGAGGAGCCGGCAAGATTGAATGTTCTAGTAACAGGTATCACCGGATTCATCGGCTCTAGACTCGCTACAAGATTGGTGGAGCGGGGAGATGATGTCTACGGCTTGGTCAGACACTCCTCAGAAAGGGAGCTGAAGAGAATAGAAAAGATCATCTCGAAAATTCACCTCATCGAGGGTGACCTTGTCAGATTCCACTCTATTCTTTCCGCGGTAGAGACTTCCGATCCAAGTATTGTCTTCCATCTTGGAGCACTCACCCCCGTCAGGTTGTCATTCGACGATCCCTATCCATACATTGGGATCAATTTTGATGGAACCGTGAACCTTGTCCATTCGATCCTTAGACAGTCGCCAAACACAAGACTGATTGCCGCCTCCACCGCGGAGGTCTATGGCTGGCAGCCTAGCGACCGACCGATTCCAGAGAACGCTCTCCTCAACCCGGCGTCGCCCTACGCGGTGTCGAAGGCGGCTGCTGATCAGTATGTCCAGATGGCGAATCGGATTTACCACCTTCGAGGAACTGTGATGAGACCGATCAACAGCTATGGTAGAGTCCGGGAGCACGGCTTCTACGCAGAATATTTGATCTCCAGAATGTTAACCGGAGAGACGTGCTACATCGGTGCGCCTGACTCGATTCGTGATTACATGTTCGCGGAGGACCATGTAGATGCTTACTTGGACGTTGCGAAGTCCGAGAAAGCTGTCGGGGGCGTCTACAACGTGTCACCCGGCAATCCTGTTACCAATGCAGAACTCGCGAAGAAATTGTCCGGATTGACAGGGTTCAAGGGCAAGCTTGTCTTAGGATCCTATCCCCCTGGTTATCCCCAACGACCGCAAAGTCAGGATCCAGCGTATCTCGTACTAGACAACGTGAGAATCAGCAAAGAGATCGGTTGGCGGCCGCGCTACACTCTTGACGAAGGATTGAAGCGCACCGTCGAATTCTGGAATCGCAGAAACTCTAGTTAGTTACGATAGTGATTCTGCTCTTACTCATCCGGCCTTCCTCTTAGGCCTCTCGATCGCCGCCCGGTTCTAGAATGTGACCGAGCCTCCTTCAACAGTAGAACGGTGTAGGAGAGAGATTGGAGCGGAGCGGATTCGTTGATCTGATCAGGGGGTTGAGACGCCTGGAGATGTGCTTGCAGCTCCATTCATGAAGACCCATCCGGAAAAGGTCGTTCCCGAAAAGGTGTTGTACCATAATCTTGCGTCAGCACCAGTAGTTACCACGTTTAGAGTTGTGCCCAGCACGGCTACTGCTGGACTGCCTTTCGTTATGCCGCCGCCGGAAGTCCATGTTGCGGACCATGATCCTCCGGATGGATGAGCCTTCTCATAGACGGCGTTGTCGTGTCCCTGTACTACGAGGTGAAGCGTGTTCGCAGAGTCGATGACTAGGGTTGGTGTGACGGGCGTGGCCCCTGTTAGGGAGGTGTATGTCGACCAGGTACCTGCGAAGCTTAGAGTCGCGTAGTAGAGGTTGCCCTCTGTTCCAATGACGACTACGTTGAGCTGGCTTCCATCGCTCACTATTGCTGGGCTGGCTATGGTCTTGTCTGGGACGGGTGATCGGTTGGAGGTGTCCCATGCCGCTGCCCAGCCTCCAGACGTGAATGCTTTGTGGTAGATCTGGTTGTTAGTGCCTCTGACCACGAGGTCTAGACGGCTAACTGCGGGTGTTGCGGCTAGGGCCGGAGTGGAAGGACTGGATCCCTGCAGGTCCACCCAGGCTCCCCAAGTATGGGCGGTCAGATCGAAGGTTGTAGCAAAAAGCTCACCGGAGGCTCCTCTGACCACAACGTAGAGGGTTGTACCGATGACGGCGCAGACAGGCTGGCCAATTGTGACACCAGACGGATTCCTGTCCCAGGCGGGCTGGAAAGATCCGGGAGAACCGGAAGTAAATGTCTTGTGGTAAATGCCACTGTCTGATCCTTGAATCACAAGCTCGCTAGTGCTCGTTCCTGAAGCGCAGAGCGAGGGGGCTGAGGGGCTCTGACCATTCAGTGGTTGCCATGTGCCCCAAGTTCCTGAGAACGGACTCCAGTAAAGGTTGCCGTCAGTTCCTGAGACCACTGACACTAGTGAGGTTGCCGCTGCTGCTGCCCCGTATGTGCCTGCCTGAATGGTCTCGACCAGTATGTTTCCAATACTGTCAAAGACGAGAACACAGTCAGTCGGATCCGCAGTACTCGAAGTGCAGCCGGCAGCTTTTGGATAGGCTATGGGCGTAGTCCCGCTCGAGGCCTGAACAGTGTATGTTATGTTAAACGCCAGACCAGAACAGCTCGCCTGGCCGAAGCACTCGTTTACGCCAGTGCTCTCAATCGTCTCCATCTCAACAACACCCGGAGCATTAGCCGTCCCTAGAGTACAAGCCCCCTCGACACCAACATTGTTGATGCACCTAATCGAGGATGATGGATGCGCGATGAGAGGACCGAAAACAGCGGCGGTAGGGTTGAGAACCGTATTGTCAGTCTTCACATAAATGTCAAACCCACCCATCGGATCAGAACCCTGAATGAACACGCCAATCGTCAAAGTGCTACCTGCAGCCAGGTTAGCAATAGTAGGCGGACTCGCAGGACAACTAGTAGCTGTCCCGCTGGTCGCGATGCAGACCAGTCCGGTGGCAGCGTGGGCACGTGGGATGGACGGGATAATGATCAGGGATGCGGCGAGGATAAATGGGATTAATATCAGCGAACGCTTGTTTATACGATTGCTCATTCTGACCAAATCACTCAAACCGTATGAACTGGTCTCGGTCTTGACTGGGCTTAAAAAGTTTTTGATATCCGGTTAATAGGGAGCTACCGCGAGATATTGATCGAGGAGTCGAGATATCCCGAAACAGTTTCGGCCAACTAGAGAATCGGAGCAATCCTCTCCGTCCTTGCCAACTCTCTACGGATAAAATCAGTGTGGAACGGGCAGTCATCCTACCCGATAACTTCTGACTACGAATACACCTCCTATTCCATCTATTCCCCCGGAGGTTTGCCGGCCATACGAATGTGGTGTGGGACTGACCGGTCCGACTCTATAGCCGAGTATCCGTGAAGAGGCGCGTCGGCACGCCCAGCCGCGGCCAGACCCTAAACCATGGATATGTGGAGGTATACCGTGGCGACGATCGTTGACGAGTTGTCAATGAGTTCTATCGTATACTCGCCGGGCTGAAACCCGCTAGTTGACTGGTCAAGGACGAAGGAAACGTTAGGCTGACCCGAGTCCAGCTTGTAGTCTTTGAAGGGGCCACACATCCCACTGGACGAGCAAGGACCAAGTATCAAGAACTCCACACCGGCAGTGAAGTTTCCGCTGATCATCTTCGCGGTCACATTGACGGGTTGCTGGGGAGTAAGATGTTCTCCAAAGGTGGTGTCTATCGTGCCATTACCTGGATCAAGGACGAGAGTTGCGTTGAATATTGATCTGACAACCTGTGTTGTCGGCGTTGTGGGAGTCGGACTGTGCGGAAAATACTTCGCTAGGACGGTTCCTCCCAACGCAATGCCGGCAACCAGACCGATCAGGAGACCCACCATCAAGAACCGCTTGTAGTTCAAGGCTAGAACCCAGCTCGTGTCAGACGCGTTGAGCAGAAAAAACCTTCTTCGCAAAAACAGAAAATCTTGGCGATGCCCCCGTTGACAATCTCTAGAAGAGAAACATGGTTCGCGGGATCAAAGATTTCTATCATCGACAGTCAGAGCCGAAAACTAGGAGCATGGATCAGGCCTTCTTCAAGAACAGCGCATGATACAAACCGATCCAGACTGACGGCGAGTCTAGGTTCACAGATTCAACTGTAGAGATGACACGCGACGATGTGATTCTTCTCAACCTCAACCAGTGGAGGCTCTTCGACGATACACCTAGTATGCGCGTAGGGGCAGCGAGTGTGGAACCTACACCCCGGCGGAGGATAGATGGGACTGGGAATCTCGCCGCTGATCACGTCCCCCCTCTGATGACTCGGGTCAGGAACGGGAACCGCTGCGATGAGCGCCTGAGTATACGGGTGCAGGGGAGAATCGATGAGCAATTCGGACGAGGACGTCTCCATGATCTTCCCCAAGTACATAACAGCAATTCTGTCGCAGACATGCTTGGCCAGGGCTAGATCATGAGTGATGTAGATGACCGAGGTGCTCCTCTTCTTGACCAGGTCAACCATGAGGTTGAGAATCTCTGCTCTGATGGAAACATCGAGCATCGAGACGGGCTCGTCTGCTATGACGAATTTTGGGTCAAGTATGAAAGCTCGAGCCACCGCGACTCTCTGACGCTGCCCACCGCTGAGCTCGTGTGGAAAACGGAACAGGAACGTCTCCGGAGGAACAAGCTCGACATCGCTGAGGGCTGCCTTCACCCTCGCCTCAACCTCCGACTCGTTCTTAGCAACCTTCTGCACACGAACTGGCTCGGCGACGATCTCCTTGATCGTCATCCGCGGATCAAGAGACTCGAATGGATCCTGGAAGACGATCTGGATCCTTCGCCGGAGGGCCTTGAGACTCCTCAAGCCGTACAGATTCTCCTCGGTTTCTTTGAAGTGCAGATTGCACAGATCGCCCTTCGGGCTGAGCGTCTGGAGCCCGCCCTTCGCGATATCACCCGGATCCACGGAATGCTTGGCCTTCCGACCACAAGCAGCGACGACGCAGACGGCTCCCTTCTCGACCTTCCCCACGTCCTTCAGCCTCTGTCTGGCCTTGAGCCTCTTATTCGCCTCCTTGAAATGGATCCCGCACAGGTAGCCTTTATCGCCTGATGGAGGCTCGATCCCCGCCCTGACAATATCCTTGGCGGAAACCGTTCGTTTGGCATTACGGCCGCAACCAGGAACTGAACACTTCGCGCTCTTCTCAGGCTTGCGGAGGCTCCGAAGCCTTCGTCCCATCAAGGCGCTGATGTCCTTACCCTCAAAATAGACAATGCCATCCGTGGGATCTGTCAGTCTGACCAGCAATCGGCCCGTGGTGGTCTTGCCACTTCCGCTCTCTCCCACCAGACCGAGAATCTCTCCCTTCCTCAACGCAAAGCTGATCCCGTCAACAGCCTTCACTGTCAACTCTTCTTTGGAAAAGAGGGTCTGGAAGAAGCCCTGCTTCAACGGGAAGTGCTTCTTCAGATTCTCTACGCGCACGAGGTAGTCTTCGCTCAACTCGACCAGCTACTAATAGAGGTGACAGGCGACAAGGTGATCGCCGCTGCCAGATTTCTGCAAGGGCGGGTCAACCTTCTTGCAGACATCCATAACGTATGGACATCTAGGGTTGAACCTGCACGCGGGTGGGGGATGCAGCAGATCCGGCGGCTGTCCGGGAATTGAGGTGAGTCTGATCCTCTCGCCGGTTAGGGCCGGAAAAGCCTTGATGAGACCCTGGGTGTACGGGTGGAGGGGCTCCTTGAAGATCGACTGGGCATCGCCATACTCGACGATCCTCCCAGCGTACATAATGGCAACCTTCTCACACGTCTCTGCTATGATCGAGAGGTCGTGGCTGATCAAAAGCATCGACAATCCCAGCTTATCCTTCAAGTCCCTCATCAGCTTGAGAGTCTGCGCTTGGACGATGACATCGAGCGCGGTTCCAGGCTCGTCGCCGATCAGGACCTTCGGGTTTGCCGCAAGGGCCATAGCGATGAGCGCTCTCTGACGCATTCCGCCGCTGAACTCGTGCGGATAATTGTCGACACGTTCAGGATCTATCCCAACTAGCTCGAACAGCTTCCTAGCCCTCTCCCGCGCATCACGATTGTCAGCATGAGGTTCGTGAGTGCGAATAGCCTCGACGATCTGGTCGCCGACCTTGTAGACGGGATTCATCGCGTTCATAGCGCCCTGAAAGACGATGGCGATCTTTTTCCAACGAAGCTTCCGCATCTCTTTCTCAGACAATGGAACAATATCGGTCCCGTCGAGGATGATCTTGCCATCGCGTATTACACCACCCTGAGGGAGGATCTTCAACAATGATAATGCTACAGTCGTCTTTCCGCATCCGGATTCGCCCGCGAGGCCCAGCGCCTCGCCCGGCTCGACTTGGAAGTTAACGCCCTCGGCAGCCCGCACCCAGCCGCTCAGCGTTCGATAATTCGTCGTTAGATCTTGCACTTCTAGAATTGGCGCCATCTGATCTTAGTCGCTCACTAGCTAGTCCGAAGGGACAAATCGTCCAGCCTCAATTAAGCTTTGGGGACGGCGCGGGGTCGATCCTCAAATTCTCACCGGTGGAAACTGCGCACATGGATCTGGGATTCTCTCAAAACACACATCGGAGTCTGACAGCTGAGGGGTTGGCCGGAGCAGATTTATAGCGTGTAACGCCAGGTTCTTCCAAGAATCATCGACGGCCAGTTGCCCACGTTGACCTCCAAGCCACTCCGCCTCATCCTAATCGCCGCAATCTCCACCATACTCTTTGCCGCCACCCTCCCCGCCATCGCAAACGCCACTTCAATAACAGTCGTAGTCAACAACAGTTCAGTCTCACTCAGTATTGACCTGCGCTTGACGGAGAACGTGACCACATCTCTGCCGTCCATAGACGCTCGTCTAGACCAAGCGAACCTCACTGTCGTAGCGGCAGGAATCAGATCAATAGCTCCCGCCGCCCACATCGACCTGTTGACCATGCATGCAAATTTCTCACTTGTAGATCCAACCACCAGTCTCCGGGTACTCGACGAGAACTACACTATCACAGTCTCAGGCCTCAACAAGAACACAGGCTCAAGAATAATGGCCGATCTATCCTTTCTATCCATGAGCGTCCTAGATCCAATCACGACTTCCGACGGGCATGAGTTGAACAGGGTGGGACTGGCCTATCTGCTGGAGGGCATTGCAAGATTCTCGCCAGATAGCAAGACCCGCTACTATATGGGCTCAAGCCAGTTCACCGAGCCCATAATTCCTGAGACAACGACCAGAAGATTCAGTCTCTTAGACCTCAGCTGGATCCCCTCAGTCTCAAAGTTGGGCGGCGAGTACCAGCCCTTCCAGCCGAGCACGATCTGGAACTTTACGCCGCGACAGCTTCCCTACAATCTGACCATCGCTCTGGGACCTACACCGGAAGGCACTTTCACAAAGAAGTACGTGGCTTTTCTGAACCCGTCTGTTGAGATCATCACCCCCCCCTGGGCCCAAGCCCAGGGCACCACGATAGTCTTCGACGTGCCCAATCCTGCCGAGATTGTTATGCCTGTGATAATTATCGTCTCTATCGTGGCGGCCGTCACGACCTTTCTCTTGGATAGGAAGCTCTCCAGAGCCGCACGTCAAGCTGGAAGAAGAAAGAGATAGATCCAGCTAGAGCTTTCTTATCCAGAACTGAGGCTCTAGGTTCGAATCACTCGACGCTGCTCTGGTTCAGCTTGAGAATTTGGCCCTTGCCATGACGAATGCCGCGGCGGCGACCAAAATGCCCACAGAGAGGGGGATCATCACGACGCGGAAATTGAAGAGCCCAAGGTAGAATGCAACCATTACGATTAGAGCAAGAGCGATCCCTGCGAGACCCTTCGCCAGGCTTCCATTCCTCGACTGAAAGTTTCCTGCGTAGCCGGCCTTTGAGAGTATCAGCCCGATCATGATAAAAGATCCACCAAGCGTGCTCCAGAAGACAATTCCGCCATACTGAATACCCATGTACACTAGAAGGATAGGATAGCTGAACAAGAGAAGGAAGAGAACGATCTTGCCGATCGATCTCGCCATAGCAGCTAGACGCCGGAGAGAGGTGCGCACTTTTGGATGGAAGATGCTCTTGTCAACCTTCCAGAATCTCTCCTCCCGATCACTTGATGAATCGGTCAACTGGTCCCACGTCGAACCCGGCTAGCGCGAACCAAGTCTTTCGCGTGAAAGCGCCACGCCCCCTTCCTGATCTCCAAATCCCCGGAGTATGGATGGCCGGTCGAGCAGTCTACGTTCCGAGCGCGTCGCGTCCCGGTTATCGTCCTATCTTCGCTTCCTAAGCTTCGGGTTGAACATCTCGTCCAGCGCATAGCCTAGAAGAACGAAGGAGAGAGAGACAAACGCGATAGCCAATCCGGGGGGAATAACCCACCACCACGAGGTCTCGGCGGAGAGTGCAAAATTCTCCGAGAGGATACTCCCCCAGGAGATGACCGTTGGATCGCCAAGGCCCAAGAACGAGAGAGCCGCATATGTAATAATTGCTCCCGGGACGCTGAGGGCCAGATTGACATAAGTTAGACCAACCAGGTTAGGGAAGAGGTGCTTTGAGAGGATCCGGCCGTTTCCAGACCCCGCCGCCCGGGCGGCCTCGATGAACGGCCTCTCCCTCAGACTAAGGACCTGAGATCTTATCACGCGAGCAAAGCCCATCCAAGAGAAGAACGCGATTATCATAACAATCGTCAGCTCACTCGGGGTTAGAATGACCACGAGTATTATGGCAAGCGGCAGAAACGGGATGGTCAGAAAAACATCGGTGAGCCGCATGAGAAACTCGTCCAACAAACCACCGACAAGGCCCGCTATGAGCCCGATGATGAGTCCAAGTCCGATGCCCAGAGCCGCCGCAGTGAGCCCTACAATGATCGAAGAGGTCGTGCCGATTATGTCACGGCTCAGCAGATCATTTCCATCCCCATCTGTTCCGAGTAGTCCCCAGGCCGTTCCGGCGAGGCTGAGCTGAAAGTTCGTGATATTGACCTGCTGGGCTCCGTGGAACGTCACCTCGACCCCATAGGTATAATCCTGGGCCGCAGAAAATACAATAGCTGCGAGCGAGAACGCGGCGGTCCTCGTCCCGGTAATGGTTAGAACCTGGTCCGTACTAGAGAGAAGTTGGTATGAAGGCGCAGCCCATTGTCCACTCCTAGTAATATCACCACTCCAAAGATCAAAGTTCAATCCTCCGACCTGAGTAACAAAGACGCGCATGTGAATCGGCTGAGACGGAGAGGCACCTTGGGCATTGAATAGGATCGTGGCGAGGAAATTGCTCGGAGGTCCGTGGTATGGGTAGTGAAAGGTTCGGCTGACAGCGATCGTGTCAACACTCTGCGCAGGATGGGCCAACTGAACGCTACTCTTGTAAGCGCCGTTCCCGAGTCCATGGGCATACGAGAAAAGCACGCTAGACAAGGCAGTGCTGGACCCGTCCATTCGCAGCTCTTGGAGCGGCGTCGGGGTAGAGAAGGCAGGATCGCTGATAGCCTGGAGGTTCCTACTCAGATAGTATCCGTCAGGGAAATTCATTACCCACTCAGGCTGGGCTTGAGGTCCGGCCACCGTTTGGATCGCAGGGTAAGGCGCGATCAGGGGAGCTGTGACGGCCACAATGCCGGAGATGATTAGCATCATCAGTCCGAGTGCGGCCATTCTATTCTTCAGTAGCGCCTTAAAGAGACCGGCTACCCGGAGCAGTTGGAAGCGACGGTTCGAGAGAGGATGGGATTTCTCCGGCATGGAGGACATCTAGGCCTGTTACTGATAGGGCATTTCTACTCGTACCGTATCCGGGGGTCGACGACTCCATAGAGGACATCGGCAATGAAATTCGCGGCTATCACTGTGAGAGAGATCAGGTAAAACATCGCCTGCATTACAGGATAATTCTTTGTGATGACGGCCTGATAGAGCCAAAGCCCGAGCCCGGACCAGTTGAAGACCGTCTCTGTTATGATCGCTCCACTCAGGATACTTCCAAACGCAAGTGCACTTGAGGTTATCACAGGTAGCGAAGCGTTCTTGAACGCGTGACCGAAAAGTATTCTCCTCTGAGAAAGCCCCTTCGCTCTTGCTGTGAGGATATAATCCTCGCTCAGAGCATCCATCATTGTCGCTCTCGTCAGGAGAACAAAGCCACCATACGTGAAGAGGGTAAGCGTTAGCGCTGGAAGGAAGAGGTATTGCAGACGGATTGGAATCTGGGCCAAAATGTTTGGAACATGACTTGGGCCGAGAGTCCATTCCAACGGAGAAACGCTCCCCCCAGGAAACAAAGGGAAGTCCTTGGCCAAGAACAATATCAGAACGAGTCCGATCCAGAACGTTGGAAGAGCAAAAGTAGTAAGGGAACCCGATACTGCCAAGCTGTCAAGCAACGAGCCGCGCTTGTGAGCCGCCGCGATTCCGAGAGCCACCCCGATTAGGATAGAAATGAGAGTTGATGATCCGAGCAGGACCAGTGTGTTCTGGAGTCTCCCCGACTGTACTATGAGATGACTTATGGGCTCTCCGTTCTCGAAGGACACCCCAAACTGGAACGTGAGCATCGAATGGATGTAAGCGATAAACTGGTCAGTGCGTGAGGCGTGGCAATTCCACTGCGCACAGAGCCTTGCCGCAACATCACTGTTTGCCGCGAGTCGCGGGCTGGATGAGAGGAGCTGCTGGGCACCATTTTGGCCGGGAATCCCCTCGAATATAAACCAGTTAACCATGATCACCACGAAAATGAGAACCACTGTGTATATGATTCGTCTCAGGAGAAATGATCGGAGACTCAACTGCTACCGCCATATTTTTGAAGGCAGTTCGTTTATTTGAGCCTTGCCCCCTAGTATATCCAGAAAATTCTGTCGCTGGGTATACGAGTCACCTCAAATAAGTTCAAAGCTCCGTGAGTACAGCGCAACCGGACCGCTGTCCCGGAGAGTCTGAAGAAAACGCGCCCCTTTCAGACTGAGCCTTTGTAGGTGAGTCGAAAGAGAGACCTTGCATAAACGGGCGTAACTGGCGAAGCGGCCGATGCGGGAGAAATGGGCTGCTTTAGCTCTCGCTGGGTCAAATGGAAAAAAAGAGAAAAGGGGTTTGGATTCTAGAGCTTGTCTAACAGTCGTATGCAGCGAGTGGGTAGGCCGAGGCTGCTGTTCCTACTGGCCCTGCGCATCCTGAGCCGGCGGCGCCACCAGTGAACCACTGGGCACCGACCAGCGCGTAGATGTTGCTATGTGTCTGGGTGATGACTCCGTTGGTGCGTGCTGTGTCGGGTGTCGCTACTGTTCCGAAGGTGTTTCCTGCTCCCCACTGGTAGAGTATTGGAGCGCCAGTCGAGGAGTATCCGCCGCCGATGCCTGGCATTACGCTCGGTGACCAAGCACCGCCCGCTGGGCAGATCGTATTGGTTGCCGTGGTTCCTGGAACGCGGTAGCTTGGAGCACAGGAGCCTAGGAATACTGAGCCGGTGGTCTTCTCAGTCGAGAAGGCTAGCCAGCTGTACCCTTTGAACGCGTTGACCCTTGCTTTCACGATGGGGCTAATAGCGTTGCTGCCTGTTCCGCCTGGGTTACCGATGCCCTGCTTGTAGTGGTTTATGACTGCCGTGGAACCGCCTACTACTGCTGCTAGTTTGAGTGTGTCGCTAGATAGTCCCCACATGCCTGTCCAGATGTAGAGTGCTAGGAATCCGCTGCTGTGGAAGTAGTCTGGACCTGTTCCCGTTGGAGGCGGAGCGGCTGACCCGGTTGGATTGACGCATGTGTTAGTCGCGACGTTGCAGCCCATTCTGGTTAGAGTGTATGCTCCGAGCTGTATAGCGGGAGACTGTGTATTGTCCGCGCTGCAGCCAGTTCCGACAGTGCCGACAGGCGCGAACGCAGCGTTAGTGCTCTCACAGACCCATGCTCCTGATCCTATCAGGAATCCATTGGTGAGGGGATCGAATGTCAGGTCTGCGTAGCTAAGATTTGCCGCGGTCTTGCCTATACAGCCGACTGGTGTGTTGTCAGTGGGGGGGTTCTTCAGGACACTGCTTGACGGGCAGGCCTGGGTGGACGTGCCCGGCAGGAATCCGGTGAAGGTTCCTACACAGTTGTCCTCGGGAGCATTGACGAGAGTCGTGCCTGCAAGGTTAGAGCCACTCACCTGACCGTTCCAGGTGCTCGCACCGCACGCAGACCATGTGTGGCCTGGCATGATGGTGATGCCGCCTATGAACAGGTCAGTGAACGGACCCCTCGCCTTGAGGTTCAAGTCGAGCGTAGTCGGGCTCAAGACCTGGATGCCGCTGAGGTTGGTGAGTGAGGATGCTTGGAATGCGCCTGTTACGTTGAGGTTCATGAAGGTCCACTTGATGTCCCAGGCTGTCACGCTCAGTCCGCTGTCATGCCACTTCATGTTCGGGTTCAGCTGCAGGTGCAGAGTGGCTCCAGTATTCGCAGGTGGAGTATAGCCGAGGTTACTCGAAGTGCACGGATTGCCGACAGCAGCATTGCAGAGGAAGCTGTGACTGGTGGTCATCCAATCTATTGTCTGGAGATTCGTGGGACATGCTGCTACTCCCGAGCCTGAGGGTGGGTTCGTGTTGCACATTGGGTTGGGGTTGAACAACGTGTCATAGACTGCAGCCAGTACGTCAAAGTCCCAGAATGTGGTTGCTTGGAAGGGACTCACGGTCGATGCTGTGTCCATGAGGCCAGCTCTGTAAACTCCGGCTGGGGGATTCGTACCGACACCATTTCCAGCCTGAGAACAGTAAGCGTTGAGGTAGTCGAACACGTATGTTGTTGATCCGAGTCCGCTAGCAGAGCCTCCGAACTCAGCCTGGAACCCAGGATCTGCACTGTCGCCAAGATCCCAGCAGTTGTGGACTGGGAACCGGTCGATACCAGACCAGATTGGCATGGTGAAGACGTGGCTGCCGAAATAGTCGAGAGCCTGGTAGCCCGCGCTTATCGCGCTGCATCCAGAGGAGGCACCGCAAGTTCCCGAGACGGCTGCGCCAGCGCAAGTTGCAAAGGTGGGGCTGGCAGCGCCGGGCGTCGGGTCTGGGCTAGGTCCTGGTGAACCAAGGCAGTTTGCAAACTCCATTAGGCTGCTGAGACTGTCGTAGGATGGGTCGCATGCGTACATGTAGTTTCCAGGAGCATCCGTCAACGTCGCTCCGGTACATGTAGACCCAGGTGACGTATCTCCAGATACAGTGGGATCGCAACGAGAGTCAAGGCATGTCAGGTTCGTCTTGGTTGAGAATTGGCTGTTGTATTCGAAGTATGTGCTGCTGTCGAATGGGAAGACAAGAATAAAGCCTGCCGTCAAAATTCCCCAGCAGTTGTTCGGCGTCCCGGTTTGACTAGTCGTGAAGGCGCAGACGCTTGTGATTGGTACCTCGATTTCCTGGAGGTACGGGGCGCATGAGAGCGGCTGACTTGCTAGAGTCGTCCATCCGCCGGCGACAAAGGCTGGAGAGAAGAGGGCGCATATCTGTTGCGCTACACCTTCACCAAGGTCCTTGCGCGGTTGAGAAGTACGGACGACGAAGCAGACGTTCGCTGTTGGAGTGTTGCCAGAACAGGTTTGTGGACCGGTGGATCCTGCGCCAAAAGCAGTCACCTTTGCAGGCCATCCACCTGTAGGTGGATTCAGCTCACAGTTTGCGTTGAGAGTCACACCAGTGATCCCAGCGTCAGTGAACGCCTGCTGGAAGTGGTTGGCCGCGGCACAGAAGTCCTTGCTACCGATGGGGCGTTGGAATGAAAATTGACAGAGAGCGTTGCCCGCACATGCCGAGACTGTGCCCGGACATGTAGTGCTGAGGCTGCAGTTGTAAGATGTACCGCCGGCCGCACCGACTACACAAGCCGCGCCAGCCTGAGCGTACTTTGTGTCCCAACTGCACGGGTTGGCGGCATAGAGCCCGCCATTGTTACAGTTGCCGACAACGCAGATAGGCATCGCTGCATCATTGGGCGTGCAAGCAACACCGTTGCATGCAGCATTAGTGGCTGCAAAGTTCTGCTTGTCAACCAAGTGTGCAACACCTTGTCGCAGTTCGATGCCTCCGAGGCTAGTGCCAAAGTTTTGTTGAATTCCCCACAAGGGGTTCGATAGGTCGAACTGGATCTCAAAGTATCCGTGATCAGCAACAGGCTGGGTGCATTCTATAATGGCAGTGGACGGACAGGCACTCGCCTGCTGGCTTGCTGTGAGGGGCCAGTCTCCTGTATCAACTTGGCCCGTTGTGGCACCAGTGAAGAGCGCTCCGGCGCCGTTGAAGGTGCTCAGCGACAGAGTCTGCATCTGGGCGCCTGCAGGATACCATTGTCCATAGCCCGCTGCGACATCTGCCTTTACAGACGGAAAGTTTGGTAGCGCTGGGAGATGAATGAGAGCTGTTAGTGGGCCAGAGAGGCCCGCGAGAGAGAAAGCGACTGTGAAGATTATGAAGAGCCGTATTGTAGAATAGCCTTTCAAATTTTCTCGAAAGTCTGCTGGAGCCTCACACCTTAAAAGATTATCCCTCGGCTGGGGATATTGTACATCCCGAGAATGACCGAGATATTCTCGGCTTACTAGAAGTCGCCTCTCATATATTGAGGATGGTGCATATCATAACGGTTGCCTCCTTCTTGCTGCGACTCTACGGGCGAATGTTGAGGCGAAGCCAATGGCAGCGAGGACAATGATGCCCAGCGCTATTGTCTGAGGAAGGCCCAGACCAAGGAACAGCCCGAATCCCGAGGGAAGATTCTGGATTAACTGAACGTAAGCAATTGCTATCCCGTTCGGATCTTTGAGAGTCGTGGGATCAGTATCGTTCTCGATGATATTACCGGTCTTGGCGTCCCTCGCTGGGTCAAGGATGGCTTCAATACTATAGACTCTAGGAGTGAGCCCTGCGGTGTTCCAAGAATAAGCGAGTCCGGCTTGTGAGCTCGGCAGTAGGTTCTCGATCTGACTCGTCGTCAATAAATTGCCGTTGAGTAAGAGCCTGACGCTTGAATTTGCAGGATTAACTCCGTAGTTAATCACAGATACCCTCACGGGGTTGACGGCGCCAGGGATAACACCTCTTACCTGGCCGACTGCGAGCGGCAATAGGCCAAGATCTACCCATATCCGAATCACCGTGATGAAATTGGTGATCTCCATTGTAGCGCCATAAGTATCGTTCACAAGGAGGGTCACAGGAACGTCCACGGACGCTTGACTGTAGAAGACAGTCGCGTTAGGGTTTTTTGTCTTAATGAAGTTGATCGAAGCCGAAGTCTGAGCGGGAAAAGACCATTGGTAAAAGGTTATGTTGCCTTTCGGGCAACAGTTCTGAGAGACTGCCGTGGCGACGAACGTTATTGACCGTCCCGCGACCGCGCGAGTCAACGGCCTAAAGCTTGCCGTCGGCGGGAGGCAAGGGTTTCCGCCGCACTCAACGTTCGTGAAGTAACCATCGACGGGAATAGCAGCGAGTTGTATTCCTCCCGCAGAGTTAGTTACAGTGCCTATCTGCTGGTACAAGATGTGGATCGAAGAGAAGCCCGTGCCTACTGCGTCGAAGGTTACATTGAAGAGTTTCCCGTTTGTCGGGTTTCCCGTCGAGTTTTCTGCAGCGAGGAGGCTGAGGCTGACGACTCCAGGCCCGTCCACTCCCGGAACTGCATCACATGGGGGGTTGTTGGAATCGGCAGGATTGACGTTAATGCCATTGACGCATTCTGAGAGTATCTGGGTGGCGGTTCCGAGCACGTTGCCCCCGTATTCTACAACGGGATTTTTGAGAATCCGATTGTTGTAATGTAGCGCAACGGTGAAAACGCTGAACGGCGGGACTCCAGTGATGTTCACCTGATACGATACGCGGCCATGATAGTCTAACAATGAGAGGCCTGTCGGATTTACCGCGACCTTCGCAGCAACAGTCAAGGTCACATTTGTCGGGCTGACCGGTTTTTCCAGGGGACCCGCTGTAACCGACACGTTGGAGATTCCATAAGGAGCCGAGGCTGGTGTGACGATCGTGAGTCTGCTGCTGTTTCCAGCAAAGTTTGGAATGATACTCTCTGGACTGAACGAGCAAGATGCGCCTAGAGGTAACGTGGCATCAATACAGGAGAGTGTGACGTTGGAGGGGGTGCCCGCCAGCAGAGTGGCGGTGACATTGGTTGAGCCGGATCCTCCGGGGAGGATTGTTATTCCTCCCGTGTTCGACAGCGAATAGTCGAAAGCCGTCTGAGCATGAACAACCGCAATGGGGTTGAACATCCCCACGGACGAGAAGCTTAACGTTAGTACAAGGATGGCTTGGACGAAAGATCTCGACTTTGAACCGGTAGAAATCCTAGGATGCCTCCTACTCTCAATTCACCGAGCTCAGATGCACTGGCGTTGTGTACCCTTCCCAGAGAGTTTTAAAAGTTTATCCGCGTCACTCTGGCCTCCTGACCTCTCTGGGAAAAGAACTCGTGGCCAAGCCAAGCTTCACTAGATGAGTCGAAAATCAGCCCCGCCTGAGGCTCGCTGCCAAAAAAATCGAAGAGTTCGCCGTGGAATTGAGACACTCCCCGTCCAAGACGACGAAAATTTTCGAGATCGTTGCGTGATGGGGCCTTCTGGCTTCCAAGACGTTTCCTTGAAATCTTCGAATTTGCTAGATTGGGCAAAGACGCGGTGCCGAACATGCTCGGCTAGGATTGGTGGCGTTTGCAATGGTAAGAAACGTGTATCGGAGACTGTCGTCGAGAGTCCCACCGATCGACTCGCCCGGCAGAGGAGATATCGAAGCGGTTATCGTATATCTGCCGTTAAGAAGAGAAGTCTGGTTCACCTTAAAGGTGAAGGTGAAGGTTGAGCCGCTTCCGAAGAGCCCGCTGGCTCTGCCCACGACAAAACTGGAAGGTCCGGTGGCTAGAACAGTGAGGTTAACATTCTCCAAGTAATCACCCAAGTCTGAGACGGTTACCTTCACAGTCGCAGTGTTGACGATTGTTCGAATAAGATAGTTGGGACCTACGGCAATATTGGCAACTGCTACGTCGTGCACAGGATGGATGGGGTTGGTCTGGAAGTAGTAAATGTTGAAACCTGAACTTTGTGGATCGGATGAAAAGAATAGCCACAGTCTCTGGTCGGCTGCTTGGACGACAGATGGATTCACGTCATCCACCGGCATGGTCTGGGTCCCTGTGAAGGTCAATTGTGTCGGCTGCGTCCAGTTCGACCCTCCATCCGATGAATTCTCATAGAACAACTTGTTCTCGTTGACGCCACCTCCTAAGTTTACGTCTCTCGACCAGAACATCCAGGCCGTACCATTCCGATCCGAAACCATGTCAGGGTTTTCATCGCCGAATGTCGTGGTGCTAGGACTTGTCCGTTGGTACGGGGAAGACCAAGTAGTTCCGTTGTTAGTCTGAGAGAAAATGTTGTAAGTACATGGGTTTGTTGAGCATTTTGAATAAGTGGCCCAGATGTTTCGGTTCTTTGCAACCATCAAGCCTGGCTCTATGTTCCAGGCCAAGTCAGATGTCAACTGGATATCGCTCGACCAATAGTTTCCGTTCAATGTCTTGTAGTATATTTGACGGCAGAAGCCGAGCATACACGACCCCGATGTTGTCTGTCTAGTCCAAGCGACCAGAAGTGTACCGTTCGTCGCCACCACGGTTCGCGTGGATAGGTCATCGAATGTTCCCGATGTCAAGCCCAAGCTCTTCGTCCAACTACTGCCCGTGAACATCTTGTAGAAGAGATTGTAGTGGCCGGTTTGGTTTGACGACCATGTTAGCATTATGCTGCTGTTCTGCAGCTGGGCGAGAGATGGAGCTTGGTTGGCTATGTTCTGAGGACCGCCAGTGAGATTCTGTGACGTCGACCATGTCGCTGAAGGAAAATCGTAAGTCGAATAGTAAATTTCCGACTGACCGGCTCTCGAAGACTCCCAGGCGAGCCAGAGTTTTCCACTGGACGTCTGAAGAGACGTTGGATTAAAGTCGGTCCCGTTGGAGATTACGACTGGGATAGGACCGTTGAAAGCATACCCATATGCAGGTTGGACCGCTGCTTCGAACTCCAAGAGCAGTAGAATTACCGCAATGATTGCCCCGGTGGTCGCTCTGCTCATGACATTATTCCGAGCCTAGTTACCACTGCGTTCGGAAGAAAAAAAAGTGAGGTTGGAATTCCCTTCGACCGATTCCGCTACTGCGATACCTTGAAGGAGCCGCTTGCCGATGTGGGACTCTGTGTTTGTGAGGCACCGAAGAACAGTGTCGCCGTGTAGGTGATCCTTGAGCCGACGTACTTACTCGAGACTGGTGTGTTGAACGTTAGTGTACCCTTACCAGTGAAGCTCAGAGAGGTCGAGAAGGTTTGAGTGTATGGCCCTGCGCTACTTGTCCCAGAGATTCGAATAGTGATTGACTGCCCTACAACACCCCTATTGTCGAGGTGGGCCGTCCAGATCTGGAGACCTCCGGTCGCTGTTATGTTGACGTTGCCTAGCCCGTTCAACCCCTTACCATAGAAGAGCACGCCACTGAACGCTTGGACGGAGACTGCGACACGCTTGCTATGCGAGATGCTTCCACCTGTACCAGTGACTGTAACGTTATATGAACCGGTCGGTGTTGAGAGAGACGCGGAGACGGTCAGGATCACAGTGCTGCTTGATCCTGGTGTCAATGTTACACTGTTGGTAGAGAGCGAGCTAGTTGGCCCGTTTGTGACGACAGGAGATACAGTTGACGTCAGTGACACGGGTCCCGAGTAGCCGCCCGTACTGGAAACTACTACCTGGCTCGTGCTAGAGCTTCCTTGGAACACCGTTAGGCTGTCTGGAATGGCTGTTACTGAAAAGTCGGGGGGTCCGTTGGCGAAAGTTCCGATCTGTACGTTTTCATTATCGACGTTTCCAATGTTGTCAAAGACTAGGATGCACGTGTCACTCCCAGATACGCTGGAGGGAGAGCAACTCGTGTCGGACGGGTATGAGATGTCGGTTGTCCCGGTCCCCACAATGTTGTAGGTTATGCTGAACAAGAGTCCCGTGCATGGCGCAGAGCACACGTTGTTGCCTGAGCTATCTATGGTTGAGACCTCTACGACACCAAGCCCGTTCGCTGGGCTTGAACAAGATCCTTGTACCGCGACACCATTGATGCATTCAGTAGTGAAAGTGGGTGAAGTGATGAGACTGCCTGAAAGACTTGCACTTGCAGGGTTCAGAACGCTGTTGATGGTCTTGACAAAGATGTCGAAGCCGCCGATTGGGTCAGAGCCCTGGAGGAAGACTGTAACGGTTAGCTGTGAGCCTTGCGCCCCGTTGAACGATGGTATGCCGTTGGGACACGATGTGCTACCTGTCGCGGCAATGCAAACCAGCCCAACCGACTGCCCCCGTACGGAGAGTGTAGAAGCAGGTACGGCGATGAGAGATGCGACGACGATGAGCACCAATGCAATTAATTTTTTCATTTTTACATTAGCACCTGTTTTTTTCTTACGGAATCAATCCGGGGCTGTCAATATAAGAGTTTTCCGCTCGACATCCATTTGATGTAGCCCGATTAGTCTCAGTATTGCAATAGACTTCCAGAGGAATCTACGAATATAGAGGGTCGACCGTTGCATCACTGCCCTATAGAGTCCTAAGTAGGGCTGCAACCGTAGTTGGAGTAGATGAGAATTATGAGAATCCCTGGATCCAGAGGCTGGCTTCCCCAATGGTCGGGGGCTACTCTCGTAGTGTCTCTAAAGGTGCCCCCGGCGGGCCTGACACACATGTCCCAGTACCAACCTTGACCGTACAGATTGCTCTGCGACGCTGGAGGGGGTACAGTGTAACCGAGGGTATTGTTCTGACCAAGCGGCCGTCCCCAGACATTGAAAAAGTCGAGCAGAGTGTAGTTCCATGCCACACGTGACCGAACGTGGATTAGATAGTATTGCCACGTATTGTTCCATCCCGTTGGCGCCTCGGCGAACACGGGGTACTTTCCATCGAGGCCGTAGCTGTTATACTGACCCGATCTCCATATGCCACCTGCGATTCCCACATGCTGTGGAATCACCGTTCTCACATCTGCTCCCGTGGGTGACGCAGAATTTAGCACGGATAGTTGTATCGAAATGTTGAGAGTAAAATCCATTCGAGCTTGTCCTGGAATCCCTTCTATGTAATATATCGCGAGAAATAGTGAAAGGGCCAGCAGGGGGATTGAGTAGAGAACTGTCTTCTGACTTCGAGTATTCGGCGACCTGCTTCGAGCCAAGAGCCACTTGCATTAATGGTCTCTTCCATCTATTAGACTTGTCTGACGTTGTAGGACACCCGGATCTTGGATATGCGCGGAGAGAAATTTGCTCGGGGATTTTCAGGTGTTGCCTATCATAGGTAGTTCTCAGTCAATCCGAATCTATATATCACTTGGAAAAGAGGGGTCTTCTTCGCTAGAGGAAGCACTCTCTTGTCTGTTCAACCTACCGGCCTAGAACTGAACTTTGTTATCGTGTACCCTCCCGTGAGTCTCCGAGGCTCTCAGATACTTCACCAATTTTCCCTCGATAAACCCATGATGAAGGGACCCGCTCAGAATGTCAGTGATGCTTAGATGAAGCACCTGGCCTGCATGATACTGGTACTGGTTGGGGCTCTCATTGTCATTCCTTCTGTCACAACCTCGGTTCACGCGAACCCTGGAACAGGCACCGTTTGCATTGTACCTTCGAAGAGCAACAGCTGCCCTATTCTCCCATTTACGTTCGGCAACTTGACGGCTGGATCTAGCCTGACAATAGGCATCTTCATTCAGAATTCTGATCCTATGGTTGGCTTCGACATCTACGTGAAGACTGACAATACAGTATTGAACCCAGTCAGCACCCAATTTGGTCCGTTGATCAAAATACCGTCTAGTTCGATTAGATGTGTCAACAATATCACCGTTGAAGGAAGCTGCACGTCCCAGACTGCGAATGGTCTGGGCGTCGTGGAGGTTTCGACCTTAGAGAGCAGTGGTCAAAACGAGTGCTTCGGCCAGGCCACCTGTTCCGGCATGGCGTTCAACATAACATACAGCGTTGTGACCGGCTCAGGAAGTACACCCATATCCTATCCGAAAGCCACTGGGTGTACATCTAGTACTACTGATCTGACCGACTGCGCTGAGGTCTCCGATAGTTTTAACATTTTGTCAGAGACCCTACAGATAGGAAGCTTCACAAACGCGGCCCCAGCGGCAAATTTTGACGCTGCACCGATTGGTGGGCCGGCTCCTTTGATGGTCAGCTTTAACGCCTCTTCCAGTGTTCCGAGCCCTGGAAGCACAATCATTCATTACAACTGGACGTTCGGGGATGGTGGAACGGCCAGCATTCCTGCGTCGACGGTGGCCCACACGTACAATGATGCTGGAAATTACAGTGCGACCCTGCAGGTACGGGATAGCGGTGGCCGCAATAGCGCAATCACAGGCCCTTTGATAATCTCTGTTCGCTGCGGAGCTATTTGTGCTACTCCCTCATCAGTTACAATCACAGCAAGCAAGAACATGAATTCGACAATCTCGCTTACAGGCATAATCCCATTCAACGGCACAATTTCTCTAGCCTACCAGGTCCTTCCATCAGTTCCTAATGGTCCTACAGGAACATTCAATTCAACAACAGTGAACGTCACGCCAGGCCAGACCCGCTTTTCGAAATTTACCATCTCCACATCAAGCTCAACCCCTACGGGAAGCTACACGGTGAATGTGACTGGTTCTGTCGGAAGCGTCCACCACTTCATCATCATAAACGTCAAGGTAACATTCCCAGACTTTCAGGTCTCACCGGCTCCCGCAACTCTCACTCTCTCCCAGGGGCAGACAAGTACCACGACGATCACTCTCACCAGTCAGTCGAGCTTTACGGGCCTCGTAACACTTAAGGCGACAAATTCCTCGAGATATGTCCTTGGATTTCTCAGTCAATCTAAGGTCAATCTGAGCCCTGCTAAACCGATCGACACATCACTCTACGTCATTGTCCAGTCTGGCACCCCAGCGGGGCCCTACACTATCACAGTGATCGGAAACGGGACAGGGCTACTAGGCCCACTTGTGCATAATGCAGACATTACGGTCAATGTACCACCTCCAGATTTCATTGGTAGTGCAGCTCCGACATCCATTCAGGTCAAAGACGGTTCAAGCGGGACTTTTGCCATCACATTAACCGGTATCAACGGCTTCACTGGTACGATTTCTCTCTCAGCAAATAGTTCTACAACACTGGGAATAAATCCCAGTTTATCTCCTTCCACTGTTACTATCACCAACGGGCCAGTCGCGTCTGGGCTGACAATCTCGACACTGGGCACGACACCGACCGGCACCTATACGATCCAAGTCAACGCAAGTACGACTTTGATCCACCGATACGTCAACGTCACGCTGACCGTTCTCCCTTCTCTGCCGTCTATCCAAATCGACACTGCTGTTGTATCCGCCAACTCAGTGGTCGCGGGCAACCATGTTACTATGACAGTCTCAGTAACCGACACGGGACTTGTACCCGCCAACATAACAATTGTCATGGACGTTAGCACAAGCTCCGGAAGCAACGTTACGGTTGCGCAGCAGAGAGCAGTTGTCGCCCCCGGTCAATCCCAGACGATCGTCCTGTCATGGGACACTAGTCAATGGTCCTCCGACACATATCATGTATCCGCCAGAGTCATAGGGGAGCAGACAAACACGATCAACCAGGCACTAAGCGCAGGCCAGGTCTCATTAGCTGCTGCACAATCTCCAGGTCAAACCTCACTCAGCATTCTGCCCTGGATCACGACCGCAGTTGCAACCGCGGTCGCAGTCGCGTTAGGCGTTGTCCAGCTACGCGGACGCCGTCCGCGGACCGAGTCGGCCTAAGAAGTGGCCTTCAAGGGCCGGCGGGTCCTCGAACCTTCGACTCACTTTCTCTTGAGATGCGAGCCAGTCCCCACGGACTTTTTCCGTTTTCTGCTCCACCTCACGAACAGGCCCAAGCAGAAGACTCCAATGGCCCCAGCGAAGCTTGCAAGGAAGACTATATTGCCATACCAAGGCGTGGGAGCAGGAGGGGGCGGAGTGTCTATCTTCAATCCGACAGTGTCCTGCGTTGTCCACCCGGCCATTATGCTCTCGGTCGTAGAACTGTATGTCACGTATTGTCCCGAGAAGGTCAACTTGTAGGTCTCAGGTAGAAGATTCTCGAAGGAGACCGTCCCGCTCAAGTCTGTTGTCTCATTCGCAAAAGGCGTCAACGCGGTGAGATTGAAAATCTGGACGTTAACACCGGCGTGGGTGGTCAAGTGCAGGTCGACCACTGTCAAGAGCAGCGCGCCGAGTGCAGGCCCAACCATGACCATACGATGGGTCGAACCTCTATTCCGGTTCGCATCCACAATTGTAAGATTCACATCATACTGCCCGGTGGAGCTAAATCTGTGACTGATCATCGGACTCGAAGTGCTGTTTATTGTTCCGTCGCCAAAGTTCCAAACATAGCTGGCGATAGGAATTTCCGTATAGCTCGCGTTGAAGCTTAGGCTTCCCGTAGCGTTGAAACGGTTGTCGTGGCCAGCAACCACTGTGGGCGTGTCCAGAGGCACGTATTGGAAGTAGGAAGTGATTCCGGTGTTGCTGAAGATCCCGTCTTGAGTTGTTACCGGGATGAACTGAGGAGTGGGGAACGATCCCGAACCAGGGTTCGGAAGGAGGGCACTATTGATTTGAATTAAGCTGGTCCCACTCCCGTCCACGTGAAAGTGAATTGAAAAGAGGGGCCCTACCTCCGGACCGGAAATAACGCTACCACTTAGTTCGGAAAAGTGCACCCAGCCGAACTGATAGTCCGTTGTTTGGGGACACTGGATGTCGTATATGGGGAATACGCACTCCTGCGACAAAAAGTTGCCGGGCTCATTACCAAAGATATTACCTGAATAGGAAAACCCATCAACACGGACAATTTCGCCCTGCTGCGGATTCGTATAGTTGATCTTCACATCAATGCCTGAAATGTTTTGGCCAGGAGCCAGATTCACCATTACGTTGACAGAGAACGACCCACCTGGTGTATCCGACCAAACTCCCGGGCTAAGAAATACGCTTGAGATGCCTTGAGGGTTTGCGTTCGCCATAGGTAAATGTTGCAAGAGGGAGGAAACGAGGATTATTGACAGAACTGGAACGAAGAGCTTTCTAGAGAACCCAGTAACCCCCTGCAGCTAATGATTTAGCCTGTCATTCCAGATAAACCAAGCTCTGTAATATGGGGTTATCCCTGGCCCCACCACGCTAGACTAGGTTCGAGATCGAGCCAAAGTTTCTCTCGTGCCTCGCGTAGAATCAGATCCTCTCGACAGTCAGCTTTGTCCCGAGCTTGTCTGCCAGCAACGCAACGATTCGGTCCAAAGCTAGGCCGGAGTGGAATTCGAACTTGTCATCTCTAGTCACAATAATCATAATTCTCGAAATCTGAGTCTCTACTACGCGAACATTGACGATTTCGTCGTACCGAAGATCGAAGTTGTCTTTGTTGGCCGCTAGGATTCCATCTGGCGTCGAATGTTGCAATGCTCCTTTGCGCCTGGACTCTCCTCCGCTTTTCAAGACATTTTCAAGTCCTCCTCCTAGCCGGCCCAGCAGCGTAGCGGTTGCCATCGCACCAGTGCCCCTCTTCCCAACATGAGCAACTATGATTCTTGCTCCGGTCACGAACAGGGTTAGTCGTTCATTTCCAAGAGCCAAGGTGGCAACAACAGGGATTTCCGCGAGGATGCTTTCCGACTCTTTACCCATGACAATCAGGAATTATTCCAAAGCTGCCTATTCAATCCATCCATGAAAATTCGGACCGTGGACAATCATTCTGTTCAACCAGAGTTAGAGTTATTTTGGAGCCCCGGACGAGATTTGAACTCGTGACCCTTGCCTGTTTGATAGCCTACCAAGGCAATGCTCTAGGCTGCGCCCAACGCATCTACCAGGCTGAGCCACCGGGGCAACTGAAGAGGCAGGCGGG
>Ga0209804_1000474_pt1 | contig 32583 bp, 31 predicted proteins | sample GraSoiAngelo_139_FD_185896 | JGI IMG/M metagenome (GOLD analysis project Ga0209804, IMG submission 185896) | Grasslands soil microbial communities from the Angelo Coastal Reserve, California, USA - 14_0929_12_20cm (SPAdes) (version 2) | ecosystem: Environmental > Terrestrial > Soil > Grasslands ... | reverse complement strand
CTCCCTGTCCCTCCGAATCAGTTGAGCCGTCTTGAGAAGAAAGGCCGCCCGTTGAAGGGGCGCAAGATCTTCCCACTTTGGCTGAGCCTCCTCCGCAGCTTCAAGTGCAGTCTTCGCCTGCTCGCGATTACCCTTCGGAACAGAGGCAATCACTCTCTCAGTAGCGGGATTTACGACATCAATAGTCTCCTCCTTGTTCGAGTCAACCCACTCGCCATCAATGAACATCTGGTAGTGCTTCGCGAGTCCTTTGACCGCCTTTGCACTCGTCATGACTCTCAAGATCCTCCTTTCAATAGTCCAGTCTCACTAAGAAAGCCTGCAACACCCATTCGTTCATCTTCTGTGAGACGTTGAAGCGGGCGCTTTACATCCCCTACAGGCATCCCGACCATTCTCATCGCCTCCTTAAGTCCCGCAGGAAATCTTCCAACACTGATCGCCTCGATAATCGGAAGAAGCTTCCACTGAGCCAGCCTCCCTGCTTCTAGGTTTCCCCGTCTGAACTCGTCAAACACCGAACTCGATAGCTTAGGCGCCACATTAGCGACTCCGATTACTCCACCGCTTCCACCAAATTCCAGATTTGTGAAAGTCATCGCATCAGACCCCGCAAAGATCGCGATGCGCTTCCCAGCGACTTTAAGAAACCGGAGAAGGTTGAGGAGATTATACTCCGTATACTTCATCCCGACTATCAACTGCTTTTCGGCCAATCGTCGTACGACACTTGGAGGAACGAAGAGATGAGTCCATTCTGGAATGTTATACACGACAAGGGGCAGTTCACCTTTCCGGGCAATTGTCTCGAAATGGTTGAACAGCCCGTCCTCTCCAGTCGCGTAATAGTATGGCGGAGTTGCGACAATCGCGTCTGCACCGAGGTCCTTGGCATCCTTGGCAAAAGCCAAGACATTCTCGAGACTAGGGTCCGAGACACCGGCCAGTACCGGGACTCGACCATTCGTCTGGTCAACAACCGTTTCGACAACCTTCTTCCTTTCTTCCCGGTTAAACAGTGCAAACTCTCCGCTCGTCCCCAATGGGAACAACCCATCGATTCCTCCATCAATCAAGAAATCCACTAGAGTCCGAGTAGTCTTATCATCAATCTTCTCATCGTGAGTTAGTGCTGTGGCCATTGGTGCTATGATGCCTTCCAGCTTTTTCATGGTCAAGGGTTGAATCTCTCGATTGAGACCTGCTTTAAGCGTACTAGGAAGGCGACTTCGGGGAGGTGCTCAGTTTTCGCGAATGGGTACTGCCACTACCCTAGACGGTGCTCCGTCTCCGTCTTGCAGTTTTATCGGCATGCATATCATTAGAATTTTCTTGCCTACAAATTGCTTCAATGCGTTGCTTAGAGACTCGATGATGAAGATTCCATTTGCGAGAAGTGTCTTGTGTACGACGGGGTCGGGAGCCTTAAACCTCTCGACGCTGAGAAAATCGATTCCGACCGCCCGGACACTTTTCGAGACTAGATAGTCGGCAGCGTCTCCGGTAAGATAGGTGTAGCCCTGGTTGATCGACACCTCACCCCAGTGTTCGCTGCATCCGGTATAGATGACAACGATATCGTCCCTTACAATTTTCTCTTCGAGTTCTGGCTTAAGGTCTTCGGATGTGATTCCGCTACCGATCGGCTTTCTAGAAAGGTCAGCCACGTAGGCTTCTCCTATCAATTTGTCCGGAGGAATCCTGTCTATGCCTATCCCGTCTTGGATGAAGTGTCTGGGGGCGTCGAGATGGGTGCCAGTGTGCGAGCCCATAATGATCTTGGTCAGATTGACGCCGTCCTTCCGTAGCGTAGCATAGTTTTCGAATGACGGCGTGGGATCCCCTGGATAGATAGGCATGCCCTTGTGGAGGTGATGGGTCAGATCAGTGGCTTTCTCGAAGAGGTACAAGCCAATCAACAACCAACGGATGGTCGGCCTTGATAGAACGTTCGGCTATGGTCCGCTTCGCCTGAGAGAAACGGGTCACCCGCATTCCATAACGGGGGTTACGTCTTGCATAACTGGTGCCCTACCGTTCAATGTCACGTTTAATCCGGTGCAATATCGTGAGCGAATTAGGAATCGAAAAAGTGGTCGTTGAGCTGAACAGTTTCAGACAACGGACCGCGATGATCAAAGAAGAGATTGCCAAAGTGAGCAGAGCCCTGAACGAGCGGGCCGGCCAGCTTAATGATCTGGTAAACAAGAGTCTTGGACAGCTAAAGGAACAACTGGGCGGAACCACCCTATCAGGATACTTGTCACTACAAGGCAGATACCAGTCAGGCGACATGAACGATCAGGACTACACCCAGCAGAAGGATTACTACCGAGGCGAGTTGCAGAACATGATCCGTAAGCTAGACGAGTCGAAGAAGCTCATGATGATAATGGCCCAGCTCGACTCCCAACGCCCAGGTACGCAACCGCCACAGGGCCAACCGAGGCCTCAGCAAACTCAGTGAACCGTATCCAGAATCCGATCCTCCTCTGACTTAGTCTGGCGCGCCACGGAGCGCCAGGCAGCGCATTAGACTAGTAGATGCCGGTGACGATGTTCATCCTTACCGGTGTGAAGACACCCGGTACCACAACAATAGTAATCGGCAAGACTCGGCACCCCATGTAACTGCAGCTTGACAAGCTCAGCGAATAGGTTCCGGGGCTGAGTGTCACCTGAAACGGTGCTATCAACTCGCAGCGGTTCTCAAGTGTCCAATTGAGCGCCACCACTTGGATCCTTCCACTTGAGGATGTGATGGAGAGATCTGGACCTGTTGCCGGGGCTGATCCTGTCATGCTACAAACGGGCGAGACATTGCCAATGGTGACGCTGCCGGTTATTCCCTGATGCGACGAAACATTCAGAGTCCGGTCGATGTCGGGATGGATCGAGAAAATTGCGTTCGTAAGAGAAGGCGAAGTTGCGAAAGCATAGGTTGTCGCGATTAGAGACGTTGCAAGAAACGCGAGAAAAAGTACGGTAAGAGCCCTCTTCAAAGAGTATCCCAGATTGCTCGATACGAATTGCTGAACATAGATTTATCGCGGATCCAAATCTTGATCAGCAGAAGGATTCGTTAGATTCTTCGGGCCTTGAGCCAGTAATACTCGAAGTATCTCTCCATTACTCCCGCGTATTCTTCATCGGATAATCTGAAGGCTATTCGCGAACCTCCCTCGGAGGGCATTTCAAGGTTCCAGAGATACGTTACGATCGAATCTCTTCCATCAACGGAGCACACGTTCATGGGACGAGGCGATTCCTCGCTAGGTTCTTGGATAACACCGACCTCGGCATCTTCAGAGAGTGCAGAGAGGCTTTTTTGATCGACGAATCGTGGATTCAGGAAGGACACTATCTTTACGGCCACCCCTCTCTCCCTAGCGGCCTTAATCGGTGCGCGTAGGTCTTCAACGTCTTGCGGGATGAGTGTCGCAAGCTGCAGATAGGCCCGGGACTTTGCGGTGGCGATTAGCTCGTTCTGTTTGTCGGCTATCTTGTCGCCTCCGTGGATTACCCAGAGGCTGATGTGTTTCACAACCTCGCGGCGTTCGTAGATCGCCTGCAGGTCTTTGCGCATGAGGTTGGTGAATGCTTCCATCTCGGACTGTTTCTGCTCCAACTCGAGCTCTGCCACAGACCTTGGTGGGTTGGATTCGTAGATTACGGGTCGTCCGGGTCTTGCCCTGATCCATTTTCTCTTCTCTAATCCTTCGAGCGTCCCGTAGACTCTGGCGTAGGGGATTTTGACGCTCTCGCTGATCTCGTAGGGTGTCGCTGGGCCGTCGAAGATTAGTTTGAGGTAGGTCTTGATCTCGTATTCCGTTAATCCATGGTCTTTCAATATGCGGTGTAGGTTCTCGTCTATTCGCGACAATTTTGAGGAGTTGACCTACCTTTTTGCATAAATAGGGTAACTGGGGATTAGACTTTATTCCTTAAAATAGGTAACGTACACGCGGGAGTCAAGTTGACAATTATGTGTATAGAGAATCATCCGAGATCAGAGGCTGCGAGAAGGAATCCAACATGAAGAGGTTCTCTCTCATGCCCAGCTTATTCTCCCCCTCGACGACTCGTCGAGCTGGGTAGGCGGTTTTGGGTCACACTACGGACCCATGGCAGTATTTGTGGAATGTCGATGGCGAGATTTATCCTTGAGACTTGGAATTCCGAGGCAACTTCGTCCCGCAGTTCTTGCAGAACAGCGCGTCAGGCGGATTTACCGTCTTACAGTTCGCGCAAGTCCTCATAGCTACTTGCAGAGTCTCCTCTTGAGTCGTTGTCAGCGTTCTGTGCGCAAACCTCGAACCAGTTCCACCCAGGAATCCCCAGACCGGCACAGCCAGAGCCAGAAAGAGGACGGTATCCCCCCCAACATTCACCGGCAGTTTTAGAGCGCTTATTACGACGTAGACTAGACCTGCGACAACTCCGACCATTATCCCGTTTCCAATGGCGTGATCCGGATCCGCGAAACCCGCGAGTGCGCCAGACAACGCAGGGATCGTTACGAAGATCACGAGGTCTGTCAGAGTGAAATTTGTCACACTGTCGGTTGTGGTTGCGAACACATCGAGTAGTATTCCGACTAGGACTCCTACCAGTATGGATAGTTCGCGGTGTTGAAGTCTGTTATACGCCATTCCGGCCAGTTTTCCGGCTAGGTCTCTTGACCCTGTGGGTTCTTATCGGTTGTTCTATCATTTCTCGAAAACTGGGTAAACATAGTCCTCTGCGATTCTATCTGAATGTCGAAAAATCAGGTAAGAGATAGAACGTCTAGTTTGGTTTCTTGAGTTCTCTGAGACTGTCCTCAGCCGCGCTCAAGATCGATTCAACATCACTCTCATCGTGGGCTGCAGTGATCATCATTCTCTCAGTCCCGTCAGGATGGAAGTAGACACCTCGACGAAGCATTAGATTCCGGAATCTACGGAACTTTTCGAAGTCACTCTGCAAGGTGTGTCGGTAGTTCTGAATTTTTCGCGCGGCGGTGAAGTATAGCTGGAACATCGGACCGATACCTTGGACTATGCCATCGTGATCGTATCGTGACATGAGTTCTCGCAGGCCTTCCATAATTTCTGCACCGGTCAGGTGCATGTGCCGAATCGCGGCCGCGTCATCTCTCAAGAGTTCGTCCAGTGTAGCATTGGCTGCTGCGAGACACATCGAGTTTCCATTGTAAGTGCCGCCGTATCCGATCTTGCCGGGTCCGATCATTCCCATCACGTCGCGGCGACCTGCGACCGCTGCTATTGGTGTGCCTCCGCCTAGAGCTTTGGCGTAGCATGCGAGGTCGGGCTTGACCCCATAGAATTCTTGCGCACCACCTGGGGCGATTCTGAAACCGGTCAGGACTTCGTCGAAGATTAGCAGAGCGTCATACTTGTCTGCGAGTTCTCGCATGGACTTGAGATAGTCGTCTTTCGGTGGTATGACTCCTGCGCTGCCCATCACTGGCTCGGTGACGATCGCTGCTAGGTCGCTTGCGTTCCGTTTCAGGACTCGTTCTAGAGATACAGGATCGTTCCAAGGGGCTACAACGACGGATTTGGCTATTCCATCGGGTATGCCTGGATAGTAGGGAAGCTTTGATGGCGCTTGCTCAAGTCCCGCCACGACCGAGGGTGACTCTACGCTGAAGAGAACGTAGTCGTGGTGGCCGTGGTAGTGTCCTTCAAACTTGACGATCTTGTCCCGACCTGTGAAGGCGCGGGCGATACGAATCGCCTCCATAGTGGCTTCTGTTCCAGTGTTGGCGAAGCTGACCATCTCGGCGCACGGGACTGCTGACTGTATCTTCTTCGCAGTCTCAACCTCGAGCTCGGTGGTCGTCCCGAGCATCGTCCCATTCCGTATCTGGGCGTAGATCGCGTTGAGGATGGCCGGGTGAGAGTGTCCAAGGATGACTGCCCCATAGCTCGATAGGAGGTCGACATACTGGTTATTATCGACGTCCCAAACCCGTGAACCTTGGCCTTTCCGGAAGCTGATTGGGAAGGGTTCGTGAGCGTAGACTCTGACATTGGAGGAGGCTCCTGAGGGCAGGTGCTTCTTGGCCTCTTCGTAGAGGGCAAGTGATCCTGAGAAGTTGGTTAGGAGGGTTGGTAGTTGTAGGCTGGTTCGTTTCTCGATGTCAATCTTGGCCTGGTTGACAGCGGACTCGGCTTCGACTTGTGTGAACATCCATCATTCCAGCCTTGATAGTTCATTTGGCGTGTGCGCTATATAAATCTGTATTTTTCCGGTGATTTTGTTAGGGTTTCGAACTTTTTATTCGTCCGCCGCAGCTTCGAGGAACCTTGAAAGGAATAGCCCTCAAGAACTGGCATGCCAACCCCTCGATTCAACCTCTATCAGGTAGGAATCATCCGAAATAGCCTATTTTCCCCGTTTGAACTGCAGATCTCTTGGGCCGACGGACTGTTAGAACTTGGTTACCTTGGAGGGGCACGACAGGTTGGGATGCGTAGAAAGTGTGAAGGACTTTTTTTGTTTTGTTATACCCCTAGGGGTCGAGAAAGAGATAGCAGAAAAAGAATAGTTAACGGAAAAGGAGGAGATAGCCGCAACTGGAGACGATAGAATCTCCACTCTTACGTGAAAGTCATTTTTACAAGAGCCCGCCCTAGACTATCAGGTACAGTTGCGCGGTAAGCCCCTAGCCACAATCATATCAGCCGGTCTCTCCAAGTTCGGCCGGCGGGAGGGGGTCTACGCCCGCGAACTCTTCGCCGAAGCCGCGCTATCCGCGTTCCACAGAGTAGAGAAGCTGGATCCTGGCAAGGACATCAAGGCCGCTTTCATCGGACAGATGAGCGAGGCATACGAACACCAAGCCCATACGGCGCCGATCGCCGCCAGCTGGGCCGGCTTATTCCCCGCGCCCGCGATGAGGATTGAGAATGCCTGTGCCTCGTCAGGCTCTGCGTTACGGTGCGGGATAATGGCCATCATGTCCGGCCTCTACGACATCGTCCTTGTAGGTGGAGTGGAGAAGATGACCAACCAGCCCACTCCCGAAGTTACAGGAATTCTTGCAACAGCCTCTGACTATCCTTTCGAACAGTGGAATGGCATGACCTTCCCAGGACTATTCGCGCTAATGGCGACGGCACACATGCACGAGTACGGCACGACGGAGGAGCAGATGGCCGCGGTTGCGGTCAAGAACCACAAGAATGGGGCGCTCAACCCGAACGCTCACATGCAGAAGGAAGTGAGCATGGACGAGGTCCTAAAGTCGCGCCTAGTCTCTTGGCCCTTGAAACTGTACGATTGCTCACTCATCACAGATGGCGCGAGCGTTGTCATACTTACGAAGCCGAAGCTTGCCAAGAAACTATCCGACAACTATGTCCATATAATCGGGACGGGTCAAGCGCAGGACACATTCTGTCTACATGAGAGAGAAAGCCTGACCACGGTCAAGGCTGCTAAGACAGCGGCCCAGGAAGCGTACAAGATGGCTGATGTTCGACCGAAGGACATCAACGTTGCAGAGCTCCACGACTGCTTCACCATTGCTGAAATTATCGGCTACGAGGATCTCGGATTCTGCCGCCCAGGACAGGGAGGCAAGTACATCGAGAGTGGCGCGCCAGATCTCAAAGGGTCCATGCCTGTCAACACTAGCGGCGGCCTAAAGTCAAAGGGTCACCCTGTCGGAGCGACAGGTACAGCTCAGATTCACGAACTCTATCTGCAGTTGACTGATCAGGCGGATAGACGCCAAGTCAAAGACGCAAAAATCGGGTTAGCTCATAACCTCGGAGGATCAGGTGCGACCGGAGTAGTCCACATCTTGAAGGGGAGCTAGACAGTGAGCGAGCTACGAGATCCCACCATCGAGGAATTCTACAAGTACTGTAGCGAGCGGAAGCTCATGGCCGTTAGGTGCATACGATGCCGGCAAGTGATGGTCCCTCCCAGAGCCATCTGTTCCAACTGTCGACATAGCCGGGTCGAATGGGTCGAACTGAGCCAGAAAGGAAAACTCGTCACTTACACAATCGTCCACGTCTCACCACCACAGTTCAAACACATGACACCTTACGCCGTCGGAATTGTGGAAATGCCTGAGGGAGTGAAGATTCCCAGCATCATCCGGACGGCTAGACCCGAGGATCTGAAGATTGGTATGCATCTCGAAGCTGACTTCAGTCCAAGACCACAGGAAGGTGGATGGCCCAATTGGCCGCGGTACTTCTTCAAAGAAACCGAATGAGAATTCAGCATTCGCGTTGTACGCCAGTTCTTAAATAACCGAATCGGGTCCATGTTTTTCGACGGGGAGCTGGGATGGGACCCGGCTGAGAGGATGGCTTCGTCGCCATCGACCCTTTGAACCTGATCCGGGTAATGCCGGCGGAGGGACGAGACGAAGATCTTCTTCTCTGATCCAATTCTACTCCTCGTGGCAAGGAAACAAGTGATGAAAACTCAACCAGGGTCCGTAAGCGAGCCAGCGGCAGAATCAGTTGCCCTGAGCCCCAGAAGAGAAACTGACCGTGTCAGAATAATTACCGAGACTATCGTTATGGTGGCACTAGCTGGAGCATTGTACCTGATCAAGATCTTCACTCTTCCGCAGGGCGGCTCGGTCACGCTTGGCTCGATGGTTCCGATCTTCTTACTCGCACTGAGAAGAGGACTACGGATCGGAATAGTCGCCGGTGTCGCCTTTGGGCTTGTCGCCCTTGTCGAGGATGTCTATTCAGGAGTTGAAGTAATCTTCTATCCTGCCCAAGTAATTCTTGATTATCCTTTAGCATTCGGTCTGCTGGGACTCGCAGGGTTCTTCCAGAAGATTCCAATTCTAGGAGTGGGGATAGGTATCGCTGCCCGTTTCTGTTCACACTTTGTCTCTGGTGTCTTGTTTTTCGCGAGCTACGCGCCTGCTGGCGTGAGTCCTTTTGTCTACTCAGCGGTGTACAATGGCGGGTTTCTGATTCCCGAGTTCGTCATAACCGCGGCCCTAATGATAGCATTGCTCAGAGTAAGAGCACTGGAACGCTATCTTTGACTCGCTTGCGATCACTAATATTCTGGGCGGTTAGAGCATTTTGCGATTAGGCAAGCCTACCTCGGACGTAATGAGGGAAACGATATTCAAATTCAGAGGGCTTGAATCGCGGAAAATAATAGTTGGGCCCCAACCTGGAGTCGACGTTTCCGTCGTCGACATCGGTCAGGGGCGAGTGATGATAGCTAGCTGTGATCCGATTTCATTCATCCCATCTTTGGGAGCGAAGGAGTCTGCTCGCCTGAGCGTTAACGAAGTCGCGTCCGATGTTGCAACATGTGGGATAGGGCCGTCATTCGCAATGTTTGACCTGAACTTGCCTCGGCGACTTTCGAACAATCTGTTGACAGCTTATTGGAAGTCTATTCATCAAAACTGCAAGAGTCTAGATTTATCAATCGTCGGAGGTCACACGGGACGGTTTCAAGGATGCGACTATTCGGTCGTTGGAGGCGCAACAATGTGGACAATAGCCAGGAAGAATGAGTTCTTGACTTCCAGCATGGCGCAGGGCGGCGATGATCTGATTTTTACGAAGAGCATTGCCTATGGGGCAACTTCAATATTGACAAGGGCCTTTCCTCGTACTGTTCGTAAGTATCTCGGTCAATCCCTTTTTGAAAGAGCTTGGAAATATTTGCAAACAGCTGGTACAGTCAAAGATTCTCTATCGGCCGTTAAGGCAGGAATCCACCAGAATGGTGTTACAGCAATCCACGACGTCACAGAAGGCGGTAGCCTAGCAGCAATTCTAGAACTGACAGGAGCTTCAAACCTCGGAGGCGTCATGGATGTGGATAGCATCCCCATCTCCGAAGAGACTGAACAAATCTGCAAGCTATTCCATCTGGATCCTTTGACTTCGCTGGGGGAGGGGAGTCTGATTATCGCGTCGAGGCCAAATCGAACAAGACGTGTTATTGGCATTCTTCAATCGATCGGCACAAAGGCAACTGTAATCGGACATTTGTCTTCCGGGACTCGAGGCATTTTCGGAGTCTCTAGTCGGGGCCGGTTTAGGATTCGTTACCCTGATCGGGACCCGTACTGGAACGCGTACTGGCGGGCTCTGAGAAAAGGCTGGTCATGAAAGACGAATCGGTGTCTTTTCAGAATTCTATCTTGAGCTGTTCGTTATCGTGAGAGTAGACGTAAAGAGGATTTTCGATTCTTCTGAGCACGTCGATGGATTCTAGCCCTTGTGAGCTGTTGTATATCATTCCCGTCATGTTTCGCTTCTCGATGTTCTCAGGAAGAGGCGCGGCGTCGCCCGCGTAGACGATGTTTCTACCCTTCCAGTTCACAACAAGGGACTGATGCCCGATAGTATGCCCAGGCGTCGGGACAACCTCCACTCCATCTTCAATCTCGTATCTTCCGCGGATTGGCAGATAGTCGCCTTCAACATCGAAGAAGGGACGTAGGTAGCTGACTCTCATGAAACGGTCCGGGAAGTAGGCATACCTGATCTCGTCAGTCTGAACCAAGAACTTGCTGTTCTCGAAGAGACGGTTGTTCCCGCAATGGTCGAAGTGCAGGTGAGTGTTCACGACCATAGTAATATCTTTGGGACGTAAACCGTTCTTCTTGAGCGAATAGCTGAGCTCCTCCTCGCGATTTCTAGTTACCTCGTGAAACTTTTGGTAGTTGGGCGGGAGGGTCCCGACTCCGGTGTCGACGATTATGGTTTCTTTCTCAGTCCGAACGAGCAGAGGCTTCAGAGCAGCCTTGTACTTTGTCCCTTGATATTTTCCGAATACGAGAAAGCTCTTGTCCAGTGTGAAGTAGCCGTCGGTGAGCAGTTTTACGTCGATGACAGCCAACTAGATTTCGTCTGAACGGCATCCTTGGGGGCTATAAGTTATCCCGGGACGAAGCGCGTATTTGAGACGGGCGCTGAGAAGTTATCAAGGTCTATTTGGCAGGGTTGAACGAATACCAGCGTGGGAAAGTGGCGCAACTGAGACCACTCTGGACACCCTCTGAGGATAGAATCCGCGAAACGAATCTCACCAATTTCCTTGCCTTTGTCAATCAAAAGTACCGGCTCAAGATCAAGTCCTACCCTGAGCTGCATAGATGGTCAGTTGACAAGGTCTCCGACTTCTGGTCAGCAATCTGGGACTACACTGGAATCGTCTGCTCCCGTCGGTTTGACACGGTCGTAGATGACCTTGCCAAGTTTCCAGGAGCCAAGTGGTTTCCGGGAGCTCGGCTGAATTTTGCCGAGAACCTTCTCAGACAGAGAGATGAGACGATTGCCTTGGTCGGAAGAACGGAAGAGGGTCGCTTGTCACAGTCAAGCTATTCTGACCTTTTCCAAAGAGTGGGGAGTCTAGGAAATGCCCTGCGAAGGATCGGGATCGCTCCAGGAGACCGAGTGGCGGGCTACATGCCAAACATTGAGCAAACGGCTATCGCGATGCTTGCAGCCACAAGCATCGGCGCTGTCTGGGCTTGTTGCGGCGCCGAGCTGGGTCCCGCAGCCGTCTTGGATCGACTCGGCCAAGTCGAACCGAAGGTACTGTTCGCCTCCAACGGGTACACCTACAAAGGTAAGAAGTTCAACATTCTTCCCAACGTCCAGAAGGTTGTCCACGGAGTTCCTTCAATCAACAAAATCGTCCTGACATCACATATCGGAGCTGAAGCGAAGGTAGGAGATCTCTCTAGCTCAGTTGCCTTCGATGACCTCACCAAATCGGAATTAGGCGAGCCTCGATTCGAGCAATTGCCACCCGATCACCCCGTCTATATCATGTTCACCTCGGGAACAACTGGAAAGCCCAAGTGCATGGTGCAGGGGGCCGCCGGCATCTTGGTAAATCAGCTGAAGGAGACTATGTTACACGCGGATCTAAAGAAGACCGACTGCGTAACATACATTGCCTCGCCGAGTTGGATGATGTGGAACTGGTTGATGAGTTGCCTCGCGGCAGGAGCCAGGATTGTTCTGCACGATGGAAACCCTCTCTACCCAGACTGGGGAGCCATGTGGAATATTATCCAAGAGGAAAAGATATCGATCTTCGGTTGTAGCGCCAGCTACATCAACTATCTAAGAAGCATCGGTGCGAAGCCTGGAACTACATACGATCTCTCATCCCTCCGAGAGATTTCTCAAACCGGCTCACCACTCTCTGCAGATGGGTTTGAGTGGGTTTACCGAGAAGTCAAACCGAATTTGCATCTGAATTCTATTTCAGGAGGGACTGACATCAACGGTTGTTTTGCCGGAGGAGTGCCGATCCTTCCAGTTTATCCCGGCGAGCTACAGGCTCCGGGACTTGGAATGAAGATCAGTGTCTACAATGAAGATGGGAGGCCAGTTGTTGACGTAATGGGCGAGCTGGTCTGTGAGGCCCCGGCTCCGTCCATGCCCCTCCGCTTTTGGAACGATCCCGGAGACCTGAGATACCGAGAAGCATACTTCGAATACTACAGGCCGAAAGGGAAGAACGTCTGGAGACATGGAGACTATGTGATAATTCACAGCAAAACGGGTGGACTAACGTTCTATGGTAGATCCGACGCGGTGATAAAAGTCTCAGGGGTTCGCGTTGGCACTTCCGAGATCTATAATGTGGTCGAGAAGATGCCTGAGATCGCAGATAGTCTCGCAGTTGGCCAGAATCTGGGAGAAGACCAGAGAATCATTCTATTCGTCAAAATGGCTCCTAGACAGCAGTTGTCAGAGGATCTGAAGGAGAAGATCAGGAAGGCCCTGCGGGCGGAGGCTTCGCCTAAACATGTCCCCGCGGTGATTCTTGAGGTTCCTGATATTCCCTATACTCTCAATATGAAGAAGGTGGAGACAGCGGTCGCTAATATTGTGAATAACAGGCCCGTGACCAACCGGGATGCTCTTGCAAACCCCGAATCTCTCCATTTCTATACAGAAATCCTCCCATTGATCCATAGCCATTGACGGGTCTCAGAGGGTCTTCGTCGGACCAGTCGTCAGTTTACTAGGCATAGCCTGTCGCCAGCCTTGACTAGGTCTCCATGTTTGACATAGAGTTCCTTCACAGTTCCTTTCTTGGGTGAGGCGATCTCGTTCTGCATTTTCATCGCTTCTAACACCATTAGAGTTTCCCCCTCTTCGACCTCTGAATCCACGGACGCTTTCACCGATGCTATCTTGCCTGCCATGGGCGAATTCACAAGAGCAGGTCCATCGACAATGGTTGACTCGCTAGTAAGATCGGACCCTGACTCTTCTTCAAAATTGACAATAAGCGGCCTCCCATTCACCTCCACGAAATAGACGCGTTGACCTTCATTTCCTCGCAAGGATACGCTGATTACTCTACCTCCGACTCGCACGAACAGAGTCGGTGATTCATCTGAGGGGTGGCGTAACACCTCGAGAGCTATCGTCTCTTCATCGACGGGAACAGTGAACGACGGATCCTCGCCAGTTATGACCCCTAGTCGATACTTCTTTCCCTCGACGGTGAGTAATGGCATTAGAGTCCCTCCACGTACAGCGCCCGCTTGCCCACGTTTGGTTCTTCAAGACTAGATCGCCAACGGCTTCGTCGATCCGACGTCTGAAGATTCAAGGTCGGGACTGTGACCATCTTTCGTCTGATGGTGAGGAAGATCGCTGCAATCTTATCAGGTGTTGTTTCCGCCTGCGGCTTCCAGCCGGAAAGCATGCTATCCAAGAACTGCACATGATAATCGCCCTGGACGAATTTCCTATTCTCCAGTATAGTTTGGTGAACCGGGATAGTGGTCTTTATTCCGTCTACAATCATTTCGGTCAGAGCGACCTTCATCCTTCCGATGACCTCTGTTCGATCGAGACCTTGAACTGCTAACTTGGCGACCAATGAGTCATAATATTCAGGTACGAAAGCTCCGTCGTAAAGTGCGCTGTCAACCCTGACTCCTAGACCTCCCGGCGGTACAAACCTGTCGACTCTGCCTGGAGACGGTATGAATCCGCGCGCTGGATCCTCAGCGTTTATTCTACAGTTCAATGCAGCGCCATTGAACCTGATCTCATTTTGCGATAGATCAAGTAGATGCTCGCTTGCTATGATGAGTTGTTTTTCAACGATGTCTATTCCGGTCACCATTTCGCTTATGAGATGCTCAACTTGGATCCGTTTGTTAGTTTCAAGATAGTGGAATTTGCCATCCCTTGACATGACGAATTCAACTGTGCCTGCGTTCTGATAACGAGTGGCACGGATCACTTTGAGCGCTAGGGAGACGAGTCGCCTTCGTTTTTCGGTGTCTAGAGCTGGAGAGGGAGTCTCCTCTAGAATCTTCTGGTATCGGCGCTGGAGAGAGCATTCGCGCTCGCCGAGGTGAACTACTCTACCTCGGGGTCCCGCTAGAATCTGGACTTCGATGTGCCGGGGTTCCTGGAGGAATTTCTCCACGTAGAGTTCGGGGTGTCCAAATCCCGTATTCGCTTCCGAACGAGCCGTCTCGAAACCTCTCTCGAGTTCCGTTGCGGTTCGAGCGATCCTCATTCCTCTTCCACCTCCGCCAAAGGCAGCCTTCAGAAGAACGGGAAATCCGATCCTTCGAGCCTCGGTCAGTGCTTCCTCGGCGGATTGGACTTCACTGTTAGCGCCCGGGACAACCGGGACTCCTGCAGCCTTCGCGAACCTCTTGGCTTCGAACTTGTTCGCTACGTTGCCAAGGATTTTGCTGCTTGGGCCTACGAACACAAACCCTGACTCTTCGCAGGCACGAGCGAAGTCCGCGTTCTCTGCGAGAAATCCGTATCCAGGATGGACGGCTTCGACTCCAGATTTTTTGGCTGTCTTTACGATCTTCTCTATGTTCAGATAGCTTTCAGCAGGCGGACCAGAACCTATCCGATAAGCCTCGTCCGAGTTCGTGATGTGTTTGGATTCTAAATCTGGGTCTGAGTAGATGGCGACGGTCTTTATTCCGAGACGCTTGCATGTACGGATTATTCTGAGCGCGATCTCGCCCCGGTTCGCGATCAGGATTTTCCTGAACATTGACGGGCCGTCTAGAGGGGAATGTTTCCGTGTTTCCGAGGCGGACGTGCTTCTCTCTTGGTTTTGAGAGCTTCTAGATAGTTGATTAGAACCTCCCTAGTCCTGCTGGGTTCTATTACGTCGTCAATGTATCCTCGTTCTGCTGCGATGTAGGGGTTCGCGAATTTTTCTCTATACGAGGTTACGAGTTCTTGTGTTTTAGCCTCCGGGTTACGGGCTTTTTCCAGTTCCTCGCGGAAGATGATGTTGATCGCTCCTTCAGGTCCCATCACAGCGATCTCCGCCGAAGGCCAGGCTAGGTTGAGGTCCGCCCGGATATGCTTACTGCCTAAGACATCGTACGCTCCGCCGTACGCCTTTCGAATGATGATTGTGAGTTTCGGCACGGTCGCCTCGCAGTAGGCATAGAGAAGTTTGGAGCCATGACGAATTATGCCGTCGTGTTCTTGTTCGATGCCTGGGAGGAATCCGGGGACATCGACGAGGGTCAGGATGGGGATGTTGAATGCGTCGCAGAATCGGACGAAGCGGGCACCTTTGACTGAGGAGTTTATGTCGATGACTCCAGCGTTGAATTTGGGCTGGTTTGCTACTATTCCGATCGAGTGGCCGTTTATTCTGGCGAATGTTGTGATCATGTTAGCTGCCCAGAGGGGTTGAACTTCCAAGAGCTCTCCTCCGTCGACTATTCTGGTGATAATGTCCCTCATATCGTAGGGCTTGTTGTAGTCCTCAGGTAGGATCGTGTTAAGATCCTCTTTCTTCCCAGTTGGCGGTCGAGCTGGAACTTCTGGAGGGTCTTCCGTGTTGTTTGATGGAATGTAGCTCAGAAGTTTCCGGATCTGTTGAAGACACTCTCTCTCGTCTCGGGCGAAGAAATGGGCGACGCCGCTGGTCGAGTTGTGGACTTTGGCTCCTCCGAGCTCTTCGAAGCTGACAGTCTGGTTGAGGACTGCCTTGATCACATCGGGACCGGTGATGAACATGTAGCTGGTCTTGTCGACCATGAAAGTGAAGTCGGTCATCGCGGGCGAGTACACAGCTCCACCGGCGCAGGGACCCATTATCGCTGAGATTTGAGGGATCACACCTGAGGCTAGGACGTTTCGAAAGAATATCTCAGCGTAGCCTCCGAGGCTAACAACTCCTTCCTGTATCCTAGCGCCTCCCGAGTCGTTCAGCCCAACCACCGGGACCCCGGTTTTTAGCGCCATGTCCATTATCTTGGTGACCTTTCGGGCGAACATCTCGCCTAATGAGCCGCCGAATGCTGTGAAGTCGTGGGAGAACAGGTAGACTAGTCGGCCACCTATTCTTCCGTGTCCGGTGACCACTCCATCTCCCAGAATCTTCTTGTCGGCCATCCCAAAGTCGGTGGTCTGATGGACTACAAACCGGTCGATTTCTAGGAAAGTGCCGGGGTCGACCAGAGCGTCGATCCGTTCTCGCGCAGTCATTTTCCCTCGAGAGTGCTGCGATTCTATCTTCTCGGGTCCGCCGCCAAGCTTCGCCTGTTCCCCTTTCTTCTTCAGCTCATCGAGCCGCTGAGACATGCTCATTGGTTCGAGGAGTGCGAAGCCGATTCCTTGTATAAAAGCAGGGGACGATTCTAGTCGTCGAGAAGAGTCAGCGAGCCTTCGTTCACTTTCCGGATTCTGTGATCGTCTGTCTCGATCAGAAGACTACCCTCTTCGTCTATCGCTCCACTGATGCCCGTTACGGTTTCCTTTGGGAGGTTGACTTGGACTCTCAGCGGTCGGTGAATGCAGTTGCGCCACCAGTTTTCAATGATCTTGGAAGGACGATCCAAGTCACGGTAGGATGAGCGCAATTGGTCAAGAATTGCCCTCAGGACAGTGCCGAGATCGTAGTGTTTGCCAGTTGCGAGTCGCACAGACATCGCTGCAGGAGGAAGCTGCGCCTTGCTTTGGTTGATGTTCAGCCCGATTCCGAGAATGGCAAAGGAGACTCTAGCGCCTTGTGTCTTGGAGTCTATGAGAATTCCGCCAAGCTTGAGGTTTCCAAGGACAAGGTCGTTGGGCCACTTCAGTTTCACATCTAGCCCTGTCGCATCTTCCAGAGCCGTTCTCGTTACAACCGCGGCCAGAAATTGCAACAAAGGCAGTCTGTGACCTGATACCTTGGGTCTCAGGATTATCGAGAACCATAGTCCGCCTTTCGGCGACTTCCATTTGTTTCGTCCCCTTCCTCTTCCTTTCGTCTGCGCATCAGCCACCACAATGGTCCATTCAGGAGCACCTTGCTGCGCCAGCTGATAGGCTGCCGTGTTGGTCGATTGCAATCGTTTGTAGTGAAGTATCTTCAGGGGAGCATCCACACTCCGCGCCGGAGAAATTACAGTTTAAGTGTTAGCCGGTCATTGAAAGCGGCTGTAGCCAGTCGGAGAAGGGCCTCCAAGTCGTGTAAATGTTGTCTGCAAAATTCAAGGTCCGCATTTCAACTTTCAAAGCGCCATTGCTGTCTTGGTCGCGGAACTCCAAGACCAAGTCCGCGAATCTCTTGACCGTCTCTACAACTGAACGGTCGTGTATGTCCTCTTTTATCACAAGGATGGCAGTTCGCTTCTTCAGCTTGACTCTTGAGGCCAGCTGGCAGAAGAAAGAGTAGAAGCTCTCCGGAGAGTTGATGCTCCGGATAACGTTGTCCAGGAAGTCGCCAACGATGACTTTGCTCTCGCTCTCCTGAATGCATTTTTCAATGAAGAGATTAACCTCCAAAAGGTTGTCAGGGGAGATTATTTCAACTCGACCGGATGGGTGGGCCATCGAGCTTCCGCCGACAAAAGTAACCCAGCCTATTCTGTTCGAGTTATCGTTGGAGATCTCCTCCGGTGCTGTTGGTCCCAGCACAAGTAAGGGGGCTGGGGCGTCAGAAGGTAGAGCGTCTTGAAGGATTGTGCGGAGAGTTTCTCTAACGCTTACGTTTCCGCGGACACAGGCTATGACTAGCCTGTGCCTGTCGAGTTGGCTGTCGTGCCAGCCTGATTCGTTCTCGACTATCGGTTCTCTGCCTCGGCTCGGGTGGTTTTCTCTTCGTGTAGCCATTCGAGTCTTCCCGTAGGAAGCTACCTTTTTTAGGTAAATGGATATAAGCTTTCCCGTTTTTCTACGGAAAAAGGTAGATTACGCCAAGAAGGCTAATCCGGGGAGGACGGTCTGCCCATCATGCTGGGACCCTGAGGTCCCTGAGTAGTAGGACGGGCGTCTAACTGGCTCATTATCAAAAGCAAGCTCCTGACTTCGTCTATGCTACGCAGATTCTTGGTCAGCTGGTTTCGATACTCTTCCCGAGTAGCCTTGTACTCTTGTTCAGGCATGTCTCCAGACATGAAGCGACTCTCGAGAGCTAGAAGATTCTGAGGTGCTGTGGTGACCTGATCTCTAAGGTCTCGGACTCTCTGAGTGAGCGTTTCTCCGAGCTGCGACATCTTATCTGCCATAGAACGATTTGCTCTGCCTAGCTCTTCTCTCAACATTGCTAGTCTCTGACGGAAGCTGCTGATGTCCGCCATCACTTTGTCTATGCTGACTTCGCTCATCTCATCTGCCCCTAAAGTTGAGCCTTAGGGGTTCGGAGGCCCCATTATGGGTGCTGTAACTCTAAGGAATTGGAAGCAGTTACCGGACTAAAAGAGAGATTTGCTAATGCTTCTCGTCTGTTTTCGAGGAGGACGAGCTGCTGGTTGAGCTTGTTCCCGATGTTCCGCTTGGCTGTGAGCCCATCTCGGCTTCAAGCGGCGCTGGCGGTGGAGTTGTGAGCATTGTCCATCCTATCCATCCGGTTATGCCCAAGACTCCTAGAACTGCCAATACTACTGGCGCTCCGAGGACCCATGGTCTCCATGCGGAGTTTGTTAGTGCTAGAATATACCCGATGAAAACTAGGACTGAGATCACGAAGATGAGTCCGCCGTAGGACTGGTCCTTGTTCACTTTCAGATCATCCTTTGCGTTTGTGCGCACAATGTCTGTATATAAATCAAATCCCTTGAGGCTGTTTCTAGTTTCTCTTGTAGCCCGGTCGTTGAGACAGCAGCTTGGGATAGGTAAGATCTCTGGATGGATATCCTTGGGTCTCCGATTTTATTCTCGAGATGAGTTCTTGCATAGATGTCTTGATTTCCTTTCCGTCCTCCCTGGTTCGGACCGACAATTTTTCCGATTTGAGTTCTCTCTCGCCAAAAACAACAATGTAAGGGACCCAGCTCAGTTCCGCGTCTCTGATTCTGCTTTGAAGCGTATCGTCTCGATCATCCAAGTCGGCTCTGATTCCTGCCTCCTCAAGCTTCTCTAAGATCCCGATCCCATCTTTCACCAGTTGCTTCGAGAGGGGGATTACTCTGGCATGGACCGGGGATACCCAGACGGGGAGCATTGGTTTCTTACCCTGCCTTTCCATCCGAACAGCAGAATCTAGAAGCGCGAACAGGTATCTTTCCAATCCACCTATGACCGCAGTGTGTATGATCACAGGGTATTCTCTTTCGCCTTTCTCGTTCGCAAAGTGGATGTCGAATCGTTGCGCGTTTCCTATGTCGATCTGGAATGTGCCGATCTCTCTTGGTCTATCGAGATCATCGATGATGTTATACTCCACGTTCAGGACCCAGTAGTAGTGACCTTCGGGGACGAAGTTGAGGAGGAGCGGCTTCTTCTCCACTCGCGCCATTTCGATAAAGAGGTCCTTGTTCTGCTGGAAGAACGATCGTGTAGTATTGTATATCGAAACGTATTCTCGGCGAATTTTACGAATCTCCTCGTAGATTCTATCATGGACTTTTCTCCCCACGTCGATTGCCTCACTCAGGTTCTTGAGATAGATGTGGAGATCTGGCATCAGGAATTTTCGGAGCCGGAAGGATAGTAACAGCTCTCCACTCTGTTCCATACGGTAGCTGTCTGCAACTTCGAATGTGCCGAAGGGTAGGGTTCTGTAGCTGAGGGTCCAGTCTTTGACCATGGAGAATTGTTGGAAGCAAGCCGCGTACCGGAGTACGAAGGTGCGTTCGTCCACGTCAAGCTCGTAGGCTCGTGAGCCGAACAGCTGAAGATGTTCCTTGATCGGCTTGACATCGACATCGAACATGTTCGTCCCTCTAACATTGAGGATCGGAATCCCGATTCTCCTGATGACCTGGTTCGCGTAATCGGAGAGTAGCTGAATTATCATGTCCGATTCTGGCCCAAAGCGCATCTGCCCGAGGTCAGCGTATGACTCCCATTCTATTCCGAACCGTCGAGCGTATTCGAGAAAACGTGGCTCTCCTCCAGTCAGTCCCTTCTTGAGCGCCTCTTTTTCCACCAGCGACTGGAACTCCTTCATTCCGGGTCCATACTGGAATGCCTCGGGAGAGTGAAGTTCTCCCTTCTCGTCCATAACCATGTACTCACTCTTGAGCTGTGCCGAGACGTGACGAGTCTGCTGCCCTGAGGTGACAGTTCTCGACAGTTCAGAGAGCGGGTGGCCCTTGGCCGATATTGTGAAGCTCTTGTACCATCCGAACGGTGCCCTGCTTACTTCGTATCCTTTCTCGGCGAGTTTGCCTTCGAGAATTTTCAGAGTCTCAATGGCAGGTTCTCGACCTGCCAAGTCAGTTGAGAGGTGGGCGTATGGATAGATCATTACGCGGTTGGTTTTGAGCCAGCCGAGAATTTCCTCGATTGAAGCCGCGGCGTTGGTTGCGGTATTCTCGGGAGATTGTTCGTCCCCCTTCTCCACTGTAGTGAATACGACAAGCCCGTCTTGCAACATGCCCTTCTTGGCATGATCCGGGATCGATTCAGGTTCTTTGACGGCTTTCTCCTTTGACTCGTACTCGAACTTGTCAGCATGGATGAGAAGGAGTCTCATGGTCCGAACCTCCATCTCTCAACCTGTTTATCCTTGCGCGTCTTCTTCTTCATCTCCTTGTAATGATTCTTGCAAAGGTAGCCCCTGCCTGATGTAGAGACTTGAAGGCCGGCTCTCGAGATATCGTCGGGCGAGACGGATCTAATGGCGTCTCCCGTGCAGCCGACGACCGAGCATTTGACTCCTTTACCGACCTTTCCCAACACGTAACCCAGACACGAACCTTTTCAGCCCTAATAGAAAGTTTCGTAGAAAGAGGACAATGCTCTAAAGCGCCTGATACCGAGAAGGTCGATCGATCATGCTATCAAGAATCCAATACTTGGTTGAAGGGATCTTCCAATCCTCATCCAGGTTCTTCCACAGAGCTGGACTTACACCAAATTCCTTGACTGTTCTTGGGTTCTTACTGTGGGTCGTAGCCTCGATCTTGTATTGGGGAGGCTTGTCGGGTTGGGAATGGGGAGCTGCGGTCGTGGTTCTAGTGGTTGCCGGATTCCTCGATGCGGTTGACGGAGCGATGGCGCGGAAATATGCTAAGGTTTCGAAGTTCGGAGGGGTCCTTGATAGCGTGCTTGACAGGCTGGGTGAAATTGCGGTCTACGCTGGGCTCGCGGCTGGAGCTCTCATATCGTTCTGGCTTGCCCTATGGGCTATGTCGGCGGCATTGATGGTCAGCTATGTTAGGGCACGGGTCGCAGCGGAAGGCGTGACATTGAAGGGCATTGGGATCGCGGAACGACCTGAAAGACTGTTGATATTGGCTCTTGCGACCTTGCTCTGGCCATTGTCCCATGGCTTTCTTTTCTGGGGGGTCTTGCTGATCGCAGTACTGTCCTCGGTTACTGTGGTCGATAGGGTCTATAGGGCCTCTAGGGCTTTATCGCGATGACGGGTTGAACTGTTGAGGTCCGCGTCTTTCGTCCGCGGATCGGACTTTGGAGACTCCGAAGTGGACTGCACATGAGACGCACAGGTTCTTCATGACTCGCTGGCGCGCAATGTACGCCCCTCTTGCCCGCAGCTCCTTAGCCAACGTGGGCTCAACAAGGGACACCCAAGAAGTAACTCGCTTCATCTTGTCTCTAGGACTCAACATCCCACAGTTTGAGCATTGGACTAGTTCGCTTCGGCCCTTTCCGCCCTTGCTGCGGCCTCGAGATCGTCTTTTCTTCGGCAACTCTCTATGTTTCCAAGAATAGAAGAGGGGCCTTTACTATTAACCTCTTGCTGTAGGGCTCAGATCTAGGAGGACTAGCGTAATGGACATTGTCGTATGCGGCAACCCGACCTTGGACGAACTGGTCCAAAAAAGTGGGACGGTTCGGATCTCCCCCGGGGGTAGCGCACTTTTCGTTTCGGGTGCTGCCGACTACCTAGGCGCCAAAGTGGGAATTATTGGGAATATCGGCGAGGATTATCCGTCGAGAGTCCTCAGCTTGCTCAAGCATCAAGGGGTGAACTTGAGCCTGTTGAAGAAGACAGGCGGCCCTTCAACTCGATTTCGAATCAGCTACGATGGTGGGTCACGAAGGGTTTGGTTGGCGAGTGCGGGTCGTCAAATAGAGTCGATCTGGAGAGGAAGTCGGGTCGAAGGAGTTCATTTGGGACCCGTATTCAACGAAATCCCTCGGTCCCTCATTCATTCATTACGGAAGAAATCTGGTTTTCTGTCTTTGGACATTCAGGGTCTAGTGCGTAAAGTGAATTTATTGGGAGAGGTCCAAGTCTTGCGACGTAATATCGACCCTGTTTTGAGAATGTGCAACTTGGTCAAAGCATCCATTGATGAAGCCAAGTCTCAAACTTCTTCCCGGGACCATCAGGTTATCCTTGATAGATTTCTGGCAAAGGGCCCAAAATACGCAATCATAACACTGGGAGCCAAAGGATCATTATTCGGTGTGCGAAACAGCCAGAAACTCGTCATTCCCGCATTTCCTGACAAAAGCATCAAGGACCCGACTGGTGCCGGAGACGTGTACGCGGGCGCGTGGTTGACTTCCTATCTTCGGACCAAGGATCCAGTGTGGGCCGCCGCAGTAGGCTCAGCCTTTGGCTCGCTTGCATCGCAAAAAACTGGACTCTCCAAGTTCAGAATCTCTAGAAGAGAATTGTTCCGCCGCACTAGCTGGGTCTACAATAACGTAAGTCCGCTGTGAGTCTAATAGGACCTTGCGAAGACTACTTCTCTCGAGTTCGGAGCGCCGCAATACACGCACTGTCCTCTCGCGGATTCAGTGAGGGGGACGATCCGGACGGTTGCTCCTGTCTCTAGTTTGATTCTTTCTTCGCAATCGTTGTCTTCGGATAGGAAGGCCTTGACGAACCCGCCAACGGCTTCCATGATATGCGCGAATTCTTTCATATTGTTCGCGGTGGTCGTAAGCTTCGCCAGGGTCTCATTGGCCTTGCGGAGAAGCGATTGTTGGATTTCGTCCAATAGGCTGACTATCTGAGTCACAGCGTCGGCTTGAGGCACAGCTGTCTTCTTTCCCATATCCCGTCTCACGAGTGTGATCTGTTTCGACTCCATGTCTCGGGGTCCAATCTCAACCCGAAGCGGTACTCCTTTCATCTCCCACTCGTGATATTTCCAGCCCGGAGTATACTGTTCCCGATCATCAATGTAAGTTCGGATAGAATGCTTCCCGAGGCTATCGGCGATGTGGTGAGCGGTTTGTAGAATGGTTTCTTTGTCTGATTCTTTGTAGTGGATCGGGACGAACACAACCTGTGTAGGCGCCACTCGAGGGGGTAGGACTAGTCCTTTGTCATCGCCATGGGCCATAATCATTGCTCCGATGAGTCTCCAGGAGATTCCCCATGAGGTGGTCCATGCGAAGTGTTCTTTCTCGTCCTTGCCCAGGAATTTGATCTCGAATGGCTTGGAGAAGTTCTGGCCCAAGTGGTGGGAGGTTCCCATCTGGATAGCCTTCCCATCGGGCATCATCGCTTCGACGGTTGTGGTGTAGACTGCCCCCTTGAACTTCTCACGCTCCGTCTTCTTACCCACCAGAGCAGGTATAGCGATTTGATCTTCGACAAGTCGTCGGTAAATTTCGAGGATTGTCATGACCTCGTTTTCGGCTTCCTCCTCAGTTCCATGCACGGTGTGGCCTTCCTGCCAGAGGAACTCTGTGGTACGGATGAACGGTTTGGTCGAAGTAATCTCGGCGCGAAGAACCGAGTTCCAGACATTGATGAGGACGGGCAGGTCCCGCCAACTCTTCACCCACTTGCTGTACGACTCGTTAATTATCGTCTCAGAAGTGGGCCGAATGGCTAGCCGCTCACCAAGCTCATTATTCCCAGAATGGGTGACCCAGAAGACCTCGGGTGTGAAACCCTCGAAATGTTCGGCCTCTTTCTTCAGCAATCGTTCGGGTATGAGTAGGGGAAAGTAGGCGTTCCGATGCCCGATCTCTTTGATTTTCCGGTCGAAGTGTTCTTTGATGCTCTCCCAGATGGAGAACCCGTACGGCATAAGGACCATGAATCCCTTGGCGCTGGAATAGTCAGCTAGCTGAGCCTTTGTAACGATCTGGGTGTACCATTCGGAGAGATCGTCAGCCTTCTTTACAGTAATTCCCAGATCTTTAGTGCTCATAGATACATCCGTTCGAGCTCTTGATCGGAAAAAGGTCTAGATCGATTGAGGTGAATCTGGAAGAAGTTCACCCAATTTGATCCGTCCCTAAAATGTCATACATCCGGATATGTTATTTAGGTTTTCTTTTCCACCGTTGCCTAGGATTTCGGTTTAAAGATTGAATCACTCGGAGACCGATTTTCCTTCCCGCTTGTGTTCGTAGAGGACTACTGACGAGACGGTGCTTCTGACTCCGTTGATTTTGAGAACCTTGTCTTTGAGAACGTTGCGGAAGGCGAGGATGCTTTCCACCTTCAACATGCAGACAATGTCATATTCACCTGTCACCTCGTAAACGTCAGTCACTTCAGGGAGCTTGACGAGGCTCTGGGTAACGTTTTCGAGTTCCTTGGATTCGACGAACAAGTTCAGGAAGACTCGGACCTCTTTGGCCATGGTTGACAATCCGGGAAGGGCTTCCTGAAGACCTCCCTACTCAAGGGTCCTATTAAGCGAGAATGTTTAGGGACTTTCGTGCCCAATTTTGCGTTTCCAGCGGGGTAGAAAAACAGGATGCCGACTGAGTCTGAGATAGACAAATCATTGCTCAAGAGGGTCATTCAGGAGGAATTTGGAATCGGTATATCCTCCATGACGCTTGTTCCGAAAGTCAAAGCTACAAGAGGATACTTGATTGAAGGACTAGATCACAAGAGATTTTTCCTGAAAATCTATCCTAATGATAATATTCCCGACTCCGCCTTTAGGTTCGCTTACGACCTCTTTTACAAAGTTGGTATTGCGAACGTCGTGCATCCGGTCACAGCCAAGTCGGGTCAGCTGCGGATAGGATCTGGTGAATCTTACATTGCGCTTTTCAGACTGATTACTGGCAAGACGGCGGAGGAGAATCGGTTCAATGATAGTCAATTGGAAAGACTTGGCGAACTGTTGGCCGAGATACATCAATCGAAGAAAGTCGTCGGGGAATATTCGGTGAAGGAGACTTTTGAAATTTCATTCGAAGACAAATTCTTGGCTGTTTTTAGAGAAATGGGTAGGCTGAATGACGATTCGACGGAATACCAGAGAAAGATTAGGTTTTTCCTTGAACCCCATAAGGAGAAGTTCATGCAGGAGTTAACGAGACTGAAAGAACTCCAGCGAGAGGTAAGGAAAATGGACCTGGAATTCGTTAATTGTCACGGCGAGCCATCCCCCGGCAATGTTCTGTCTTCTGACGATAACGAAGTATGTCTTCTCGATTGGGATGACCCGATTTTTGCTCCCAAGGAAAAGGACCTTTTGTTCTTCAAGGACAACATTGAACCTGTCATGAGAGGCTATCGTAGATTTTCTGAAGACACCAGTGTTATTCGAGATGTCGTTGAATTCTATGGACATATGTGGAACTTGGGCGAGATTGCCGATTATGGCGGTCGCATACTCTTCGAGAACAACAGTAACCTGCAGAACCAAACATCGTTAGACAATTTGAAAGGAGGATGGGATTTCGTTTTCTGAATCAGCCGACCTTAACTTTCGGGCAAGGGTCCATCCCGACTGTCAAGAATCGAGGCCGCATGGTGACTCACTCGCCGACGCTAAACCTGGTCTCTAACAGTCCGCTGCAAAACGCCTTGGAATGGGCTTAGAATTGGAAACTTGCTCGTGATCATGTTAGTCCTCCTGGGAATTCAACTGATGAGCCAGCCGTCCACGACCTCATTTGCATGCTAAATTCTGCGGACCGGAAATTCTAGGGACTTAGGTATGCGTGTCTGTCTCGTGGCACAGATCGGGTGTTTCCTATTTCCGGTTCTATGTTAACCAACCCAGTCTGTCAATAAGCGCGATTGAACGGGTCTTAGGCTAGGACTCGTTTGATTTGAGTTTCAGCTTCTTTGGTAAGTACTCGTCCACGATGTATGTTAGTCCGTATCTGCTGAACGCTTCCTGTTCTGACTTTTTCCTGACCTTCCTGAACGTGTCGATCTCTCTCTGCCAGAGTCCTCCCGCATAGCGGGGATCCTTCTCAAGCTCGTTCAACCGTTTCAGGTCCAGGTCCGTCAACGGGTCGCTAGGCAGCTTGTAGTCCACGATGTCTGTGGCCCAGACTCCGCCCCAGATCGCGTCCGGAGTATTCAACTCGCGAAGGTGCGCAGCGTTCGCAGAGCCGGAAATAATGACCATGGCAATATGCATCCCCCAAGGATCGCCATCCGTGAAAATGTAGACTGGGAGATCCAGCTCCTGATTCAATCGCCTCAGCAGAAAGCGTGTTGCTCGAGGCGCTTGCCCCGCAGTGTGAATCAGAACCGCGTTGAACCGCTGGTGGACCCTTTCCTCAATAAACCTCGTAAAAAGTCCGCCTTTCTCAATCGCTATCACCTTGTCAACCTTCTTCTTTTCCGGCCGGACAAACTCAGATGATGTCAAGGCAGGACCGATCATCACCCCGTCAGGGTGGGAGGACAGATTCAGGGTCCGACCCTCATAGCCAGGCACCGTATACTCGACAGTGAGATCTCCAAAGATGGCGCTACGCTCTTCAGGAAAGACGTTGAAGTCCTCTCTCGAAAACCCTGTAACAGTTTCTAGGTCCGTGATGAGATTGTCGCTCTCCTGCTGATCCTCAAAATCCATCTCGTACGCCTGTGCAGAATAGAACACGTCTCGCAAAGTACTCGTCTTGTTCTGTCCCGTTAGCTCGTCTGTGAACATCGCAGTCCATAGCAACTGCGTAAACGGGCGGATGTGTCGGACGTTACGAGCACTGCGCTTCACGTTTCTGTTTCCGAGAATGTACTGGCGGGTTTTCTTGTCGTAGAGGATGTTGGCAATGGACCGGCTCGGCATCTTGATAGTCGGGAACTCCTTCTTCGCCAGCTGCTCGTACACTTCGCCGCCTAGATGCTCGAGCGAGGAGAGGACCTCCTTCTTCCTCTCCTTCATGACCCCTTTACTGGGTCTGGTCTTCTTCTCCTTCTGTTTCTTCGGCACCATATTTTATCAGACCCTTGAGCAGTGGTTTAATGTCAGGCTCCTTCTTAGCCCTAGACAATTTAGTAGAGAACTGTGCCACCTTTGGTAGATATTTCTCAAAAACATCGACCCTTCTCTTCTCCTGCGCAAGGTGCTCTCTACGGCTGAGATAGATCCTAAGATTCCTTGAAGCCTCCCTGATCGCGTTGAGAATCTCATGCTCAACCTCCGGACGGTCAGCAATGAACTCCTTCCCCACAGTCTTGTACGGAATCTTCGTGCTGCACACATGAACGAATACGGCGAGTGGCGTCTCGCCTGGGATGACTCTGTAGCCGCGCCAATCTATCTGTTCAAGTACCTTCCAGGAAACATCACTAGCTTCGTCGAAGAGTAGAGGAATCTTGTTTGCGAACCGGAAGAGCAGTATCTTTCCCTGGGTCTCTATCTGCTTCCCACTAGCGATCCCGACCTCAATAATGAATGGGAAACCTGAGTACGTAGCGGGTTTACGCTGAAGAGTCGCAATGAATGCGGATCCATTCTGAACATCCTCATCAGTTATTCCAAGCTCCTTCTTGATTCCCGTAGCCAGCAGCTCCGCCCCTAAGGGGGAGAGGCTTGTCGGATCTGGAGAGAGAAAGTGCTCATAGCTCTTCATTGCATTGACCAACTTTACGATGTCCGCCCCAGACAGGTTCTTCGGATCTCTTCTCTCGGCCTCTTTCTTGCTCAATTTGCGTTTCCGTTTGCCAGGTCCTTCCTCTACTTGGAAACCGGCATATTCCAGGAAGTTTCTAGCTGTCGTGTCTCCGATTCGTTGGAAAGATTTGCGTAAGAATTCCGGTAGCGTCTTGGTCGTAGTAAGCTTCAGCATGCGTTGAACAGTCTCTACGTCGACTCCGTAGGGGTGCGGAGACGTTTCCGTAGGTGCAGGTGGCACCACCGTTGTCCCCCGGGTGAAGTGGTATAGTCGTCCGCGTGGATCTACAAACGTGAGATTGGCGTAGGGGACGATGATGGCTGTTTGCTTGAAGTATTCGAGGATCCTCGGCATTGCTCGGGAATAGTCCGCTTCAGTTTTGAATTCTATAATGGTCCCCTTCCAGTGAGAACTGTTTGGGCGAGTCTTCTTCTTCAGCACAATCGGCTTGTTGTGCTGAATGTCTGTCTGCAGGCCAATCTCAGTGATTTTCTGCTTGGGATTGGTACTGGAGCTGATCTGGGCCTCGCCATGAGTAGTTATCTGCCCGTACAACAACGCCATCTTCCCGCCGAGCCCGAAAGTGCCTCGGGTCTGGCGGAGTTTGTATTTCGATCCGTAAAGGACTTGACCGAATGCTGATGGTATTACATCACCAGGGACGCCTATTCCATTATCCTCGACTCTGAGAACATAGGTTCCGGGTCCGTCGAGCGGCCCGGATTCATGCAATAGTCGGACATAGATGTCAGGTGGAATGCCTCCCGTCTCGCAGGCGTCAAGCGAATTCTCTACGAGCTCTCTGATTGTGGAGTAGATGGATCTCGATGGGCTAGTGAATCCGGCGATGTCTCGGTTCCGGTAGAAGAAGTCGGCCGCGCTTATTTCTTGGAAGACTTCGGCTACTGTCATGCCTTTGGCCTAGGGCTTGCTGCGGCCGTCACGCTGTTTTCTTGGCTGGCTCTGACCCTTCCCACAGTCCTAGAGCTTTCTCCTTCTTGACTTTCTTTCTCCGTTTCTTAAGAATCTTATACACGGTCCCATGTTGGCGGCCTTCGATCAGTTTCTCCAACGCGTCTTTCGCCATCGACACGGCTTCGAAGGTCCCGATGATCGAGATCGTGTGCCCGCTAACTGAGATCAGGGTCCCGGTCAATTCCTCGATATTCCGTCGGGCCCTTCCCTCCTTGCCAATGATTCGGCCGTCGACCCGTCGGATCTCGGCCTCATTCTTTCCAAAGTAATCATGCAGATCGACAATCTCGAACGTATAGTCATCGTTGAACAGAGAGAAGGCTCTCGGTGGTGAGAATCCTCGGCCTATCGCGAGAACCATGTCCTTTGCTCGCAGTGCATAGGACGGATCCGGGGAATCGGGCTTGACCCCGATATCAACTGATCCTGATTCACTGTCAATCTTCAGATCGACGAACAGCTTCTGTTCGATGGTCGACTTAACTGATCCCTTTGGCCCGACTAGAACTCCGATCCTCTCTTTCGGGATCATAGCATTCATCCTAGTTTCTGCCATCATTCTGTCTCCGGGAACACTTTTTCGAACGGGCGGGTCTTGACTCCTAGTCCTTCGAAGTAATGGTTCAAGTTTTCTACATCCCTCTTCAAGAACAGCTTCGCTTCCGGATGCTCCATCGTGACTGCCTGGGCGAAATCGATGAACACGGGGTATCCATCTGGGACCAGGATGTTGTATTCGCTTAGATCTCCATGAACCAGCTTCACCTTATCGTGAAGGTCCTTCAGCATTTCAAGGGTCTTCTTGTACCAGCCAGCCGGCGCTTCGAGGGGTACCTCGCGGAGATGCGGGGCAGATTTTCCTTCCCTTCCAATGAATTGCAGGAGGATGACGTTCTTCTCTACATATATCGGTGCGGGCACTGTTATGGCCTGACCAGCTAGCTCCAGGTTCTTGTACTCTTTCAGAGCCCACATGTCAACAAGGGATCTCGTGTCGTGAGGGATGTCCTTGAACCTTGGATCTCCCTGAATGTATTTCAGTCTGCCCTGTCTGAAAATGTTAGAAGATGTAAGGAAGATCTTGACTGCTACCTCCTTGCCTTGCGGGTCGAGTCCGTGATAGACTCGGCTCTCCTTGCCTGCTTTGAGGACCCCCGTTATTTCTTTCAGCTTTCCAATGTTGAGAATTTTCAGGATTGTGAGGAGTGTTCGTTTGTCAAAGACTTCCTCAAGGGTCTCCAGATCCTCGCTTGACTTTATCCTGAACCGTCGCTCCCGGTCGTATCTCTCCTCACGCTTCTTGAGTTTCTCATCAATTTTGTCAGACAGAAGGTTCACTCAACCGAGCTCGTAAGTTGGTTTGCAACGTTCTCGGAATTTCCGCGGAAGTGTCTCATGACTCTATGAGCTAGGCTGAGGGACGGCGAGGCCCAAGTAGAGCTTACCAAGTTCCGGATGTTCAAGCAATGACTTGGCTGATCCCTCGAAAATGGTCGTGCCATTAACTAGGAGATACGCTGAGTGTCCTATTTGGAGAGCTCGTGTGGCGTTTTGCTCTACCAGCAAGATGGTGATGTCAGAATCCTTTGCAAGAAAAGTTATCGTATTGAGTACTTCTGTGGCTAACATAGGTGACAGATTTGCTGTCGGTTCGTCGAACATGATCGTATTGGGCTTCCGCAACAGAGCCATACTCATTGCGACCATCTGCCTTTCTCCGCCGCTCAAATGAAACACTTTCGTTTTCATGTAGGAAGAGAGCCTAGGAAAGATTTCGAGGACTCTCATTTTTCTCTCCTCGAAGTCATTTCTTGCCACGGTATAGCCGGCCATTTTGAAATTCTCTGCAACCGTAAGCTGGGTGAACGTACTCTCAGTCTGGGGAAGATAGGCGATTCCCAGCCGGGCTATTTCATGGGGTGCAAGATTCGAGATGATCCTTCCATCAATCGTGACCTGGCCCCTGTAGATGTTGGTGAGTCCCGCGATAGTTTTGAGAAGAGTGCTCTTTCCCGACCCATTTGGGCCAACTATGACCGTTATCTGGTTAGGCTGGGCCTTAAGCGAGACTCCATTAATTATCTGCAGGCTACCATAGCCGGCTGAAACGTCTTCGACCGTGAGGAAGCTAACCACCCAGGTAAGCTTCGATGACACCCCTGTCTTTCATCACCTCGTCCGGGTAGCCTGATGCAATGACCCTGCCCATGGCCATTGCGAACATTTGATCGACATACCTCAATGCGATATCGAGTCTGTGTTCGACTATGAAGAAGGTAAGCCCCAATTCGTCCCTTAGCTTGATTATTCGCCCGAATATTTCGTGAGCCAGCGTTGGATTCACGCCGGACACGGGTTCATCCAGTAGGAGAAGCTTCGCGTCGGACATCAAGGCTCTTCCAATCTCGACGAGTTTCATTTGGCCGCCGCTCAAAAGATAGGCCGGTTGGTTCCATACCCTTGTCAATCCAAGCAAGTCAAGAATCCTTGAAGCCTTTTCTGTTGACCGTTTCTCGGCCTCTCGCCAGATGGGAGTGAAGAATTCTCTCCACGGCTTAAGGCTCAGTGTAACCATTGTTCTGGCGAATGTTATCAGTTTCTTCTCGAAGAATAGCCTTTGCAGTAGGCTTCTGGTTACCAGCAAGCTCTCTATCGAACTGACCGCTTTGATCAGTAGCCGTCCCGCCGACCCATCAAGAAATGGGCGAAGGAAATCCTTGCGTGACCTGAAGCCAGCGATGATGTTTGACCAGAAGAGACTCTCTCCTTGGTTCTTCTTTTCGGCTACCAAGAGGTTTTCGAGAACTGTTAATTTCCAGAACAAGGCTGGAATCTGAAATGTTCGAGACAGTCCCTTTTCGTAAAGATCGTACGGTGGCAGACCCGTCGCGTCGTGTCCTTGAAACAGTACTTTCCCTGAGTCTGGCTTGTATTGTCCACTAATCACATTGATAAGAGTGGTTTTGCCTGAACCATTTGGGCCTATCAAAATCGTAATCTTTCGTTCGGCCACATCCAGTGATACACCGTCCAGTGCGTGAAGGTTCCCAAAGGATTTGCGAATGTCTCGTATTGACAGGATGTCTGTTGGCATTAATCAATCAAAGACAAAAAAAAGGGAGGAGAGTTGCGCGTTCTAGATCCTCTAGTTCGGGTTGAAGCCACTTAGCGATGGTGGATTTGTGGTCGCGTCCCAAAAGCCCGAGTACACCCAGGTTGGAACTCCACCAGTGGGCGTGACGACTTTCCAGATTTGGTATATTGATGCTATTCGATCTCCGCTCGCTTCGAGTCCGTTCCAGCCTGTTACGCCATAGTAGCTGTTCGCGACTGTCAACATGACAGCTTGTATCTTTGTTCCGTCGTATGCTCCGGCACTGAGCGTAGCAAGTGCTCCGAGCCATACGTCGTCATAGGTGCCACGGCAGTA